>WNFL01300005.1_pt1 | contig 10099 bp, 7 predicted proteins | sample 5400361 | NCBI WGS metagenome assembly WNFL01 (sample SAMN13153351, study PRJNA577476) | soil metagenome | isolation source: 40 cm soil on Douglas fir-dominated hillslope | place: USA:California | collected 2013-09-17
GCAGCCAGCTCGCCAACCCGCGCATCTTCCGCGTCGCCGAGATGAACCTGAAGCGCGCCCAGCGGCGCGTGTCCCGTCGGAAAAAGGGAAGCAACCGCAGGCGCAAAGCTGTGAGGCTGCTGGCCAAGAAGCACCTCAAGGTGAAGCGTCAGCGCACTGATTTCCACCATAAGTCCGCGCTGGTACTTGTCCAGCAGTACGACACCATCTATCACGAAGACTTGCAGACGGCCAACATGCTCAAGAATCACCACTTGGCAAAGTCCATCACGGACGCTGCGTGGAGTGGGTTCTTGGGCATCCTGTCTTTCAAAGCAGCATACGCTGGGAAGACGGTGGTAGCCGTGCCGCCTGCCTACACCTCGCAAGCCTGTGCGGGCTGCGGCGTCATCGTCTCGAAAGGCTTGTCCGTCCGCTGGCATCGTTGCCCGGACTGCGGAACAAGTCTCCACCGGGACCACAACGCTGCTCTGAACATCTTGCGATTAGGGCAAAGTGGGCTCGGGCAGAGCCCTCAGGCGCTAACGTGGCCCGTTGGGGCGAGCGTAGCCTGAGAATCTGCGGGGATTCATCCCCAGCGGAGTGTCAAAATCCACAATGGTGTAGCTTCGAGCGGATCGATACGCTCAGAATCTCGCGATTGCGCTCTGCACCAGAGAGCGTTATCATAGCGGGGCATCTCAGCCAGGTGTCAGCCGCGGTTGGAGTCGCCGGGGCCGGAGAGAAGACCGAATGGCGAATCAACCCGCGAGCCGGGGAAGTAGGTTGCCGCCCATTGTGTGCATCTCGAATGCAGAGTGGGACGCGCCGATTCCTACCAATCGCCAGCAACTCATGCGACGCTTCGCCGAGCGTACGCCTGTGGTGTACGTCGAAGCGCCGCTGCCCGTGCTCGGCTCCGTGCTTGGGCATAGTCGCAACAGACGCCGGAGGCACGGCTGGCGCCAGGAGGACCGCGTTCACATCCTGCAAGCCTGGGACTGGTTACCCTACCCAATCGCGAAACGGTCTTCCACACTGAGCCGGGTTGCGGATGCCAGGTTTCGACGCTACCTCGTGCGCGAGTGGCGAGGCTTAGGCTGGTCGCGTCCCCTCCTGTGGCTGTTCGCTCCAGACGCGGGCGACCTGCTCGGCGCCTTTGACGAGCGACTCAGTGTGTACCACTGCGTAGATGACTACGGCTCCATTGAACTCTACAATGGCTACCGGCGCGTGGCGGCATACTCCGACTTGAAGCGCGAGGAGCATCTCGCACAGGCAGTCGACCTCATGGTGGTGACAGCGCCGAAGCTCCTGGATCGGTGGCAGGGAGCGAATCCGCATCTGTATCTGCTGCCGAACGTAGCCGACACCGCGCTGTTTGAGCAGGCGCTCGAGCCCGGGCCGGACCACCCCGTCGTAGCCGCGATTCCCGCACCCCATGTCGTCTTCCTGGGTGCGCTTGATCGCTACAAGGTGGACCTGGCGCTCCTGGCAGCGGTCGCGCGGCGGTGTCCCTCCGTGCACTTCGTCTGCGCAGGACCGATTGGCACGGGGGATCGCACCCAATCCGACAAGCTGCCGCAGGCATCCAATCTGCACTACGTCGGCCCACTGCCGCAGCGGGAGCTGCCCGCAGTGCTGCGAACGGCGCGTGCGTGCATCATTCCCTACCATCTGAACGACTACACGGCGAGCGTGTCGCCACTCAAGCTCTACGAGTACCTCGCCGCCGGCCAACCAGTCGTCTCCACTCCACTGCCAAGCCTGCTCAGTGTGACGAACGAAGGTCTGCTGCTCTCACCCCCAGATCCCGCGTTGTTCGCGGCGCGAATCGAGGAGGCCATACGCATAGACGCGGCGACGCGCAGGCGCATATCGGTGCAAGCAAGTGGACATAGCTGGGATCGGCGTATCGACGAGTTGGAAGCGCTCATCCTCGAACACCTGGCATCTGCCGCTGGCGCGAGTGTCGCAACGGAAGCAACCGGGATCAAGGCTACCATGACGACACGAACAACTCTGCTGAATGGGTAAGGAGGTCATGAACTCGGCAGCAGATTGCGTACTGAAGTCGCAGACAGTGCGGCGTTGAAGAGGCAGGGAGGGTCAGAGACTGACTATGCCCAGCGGTCGAGTGTGGGATGCGAGAGGAGCTGACAAGCTGTGGTGAGGACATCGGCGGTCTTGGTGTTCACGCTCATGACCCTCTTCGGGTGTCTGGGGGGCCTGCTCGTCACGTTCATCCAGCCCACCGTGTACCATGCCGAGGCATATGTCATCGTCTATGAGATGCCGTCAGGCTTTACCGAATTGATCAGCCCGGATGAGGCCAACAATCTCAATGCCATCTACCGTGCGGGAGCTCTGCAGGAGAGCGTGCTCCGTCAAGTCCAGGCACGCTTGCCCAACTTGTCGGCGAGCGACATCAGGAGCTCAGTGGACGTCGCGGTAGTCGCTTATACTCCCCTCACTCGGATTACGGCGAGCGCTCGCACAGCGGAACTGGCAGTCGCCCTGGCCAATGCCGTGGCGGACGGGTGGACCCGGACCGCCGGCGACACAATATACACGGCATGGACTGCGACCGACGCTGCGCTCGCGACGCACGAAGCGCAGCTGTTACAACAGATCGAGGCGACGCAAAAGGCGATTGCGACAACGCCAGCGTCCTCGTCCAGCGCAGCGGCACTGCAGCAACATCTCACGTCGCTGGAGCACGCATTCAGCACCACCGATGCGGCGCTTGTCTCGCTCGACAAGTATCGCTTCGATGTGGCCGGTAACGCGTACGTGACGCTCCGCGCCAGCCCAGCGTCCGCAACCATGGACCCCAACCCCCTGAAGACCGCGGCCATCGGAGCTGCTGTGGGTGGTGCGATCGGTATTGTCCTGGCGATGTGGGTCACGCGCCGCGCCTTCACTCGGGAGGCCAGTCTCCGTCTGGCGCAGGTGACAGAAGCAAGCGCAAGGAGATACGAGGCACGTGGTGCGCGCTAACAATCCGCTGGCGCCACGACCCGATGAGCGCACACCCCGGCTTGTGCCACCCGTGCCGCTGCTGGTGGCAGGACTTCTCGTGCTCGCGCTCGGCTTGCTGGCAAGCTGGTGGATATCAATCGCCGTCGTCGCCATAGCCACCTGCGCCACGATCGTCGTCGTTTGGTGGGCGCGCTCCAGAGGTATGAACCCGCTCGTCATCGCCGTGTCTCTCCTCCTCTTCTGGATGCCCTTCGCTACGACCATCTCGCGCTTCAACATCGGCCCTCAGGAGCTGGGGGTGTACGGCGTGTGCCTGGCGTGTGCGCTGTTTGAGCCACGCGGCGCCCGCCGCTGGATAGTGGACCTCCTTACGTCGGTCAGCGTCCCTTTTCGACTGCTGATTGGCCTGTTTGCGCTCGCCTGTCTTCAGGCGGCCGTGCGGGTGGCACATGCAGGGATATTGCCGACAACGCAGGCACTACGTTCAGTAGTGATCTATCCGCTCCTCTTCGCCTTGCTCGTCGCCTACACCATCCGCACACGGCGGGCAGAGCGCATCCTGTTCACCGCGTTCGTTGCCGGCGCGGTGGTCTTCGCGGGTTACGCGCTGTCGCTCTGGGCACTCGGCATCGACGTCGGCAATGGAGCAGTCGCGGGCCGGCTTGGCTCCGAGTTGACGTTTCTGGCTCAGTATCATCCGAACAACCTGGCGCTCTACCTCGTGTTGGCCCTGGCATTTGTCCCAGGCATACTGGACGACGTCATCAGTGCGGGAGGGAAGCACGCGCTCCCCGTAGTGGCACTGCTGGTGAGCGCGGCGCTCATGTCCGCCTCGGTCGTGTTGACCGGCTCGCGCGGTGCATTGGTGGGTCTTCTGCTCGGGGTGCTGGTCGTGCTCGCGTTTTTCGTGTTCAGCGGGACGGCACGGCAGCGCCTTGTCGCTGCTGGCATCATCCTCGCTGGTGTGTCAGGCGTTGCCGTATTGGTACTCTGGAAAGGCCCAAGCCTCCTTGGCCGGTACGCCGGGCTGCTCAACCCGGCAAGCCTGTCCACCGACGCCAATGTGACATTCCGCACCCAGTTGTACACGCGGGCAGTGCAGGTTATCTCGGCACATCCTCTCGACGGTATAGGGCTGGCCGGTTTTTCGTCAACAGGGGTTGTCCCATTCTCTCCCCATGACACCTACCTCGATCTGTGGGTCAGCGCGGGTGTCTTTGCCATGCTTGCCTTCGTCGGCGCGCTCGTGCTCGGATTGTGGGTCGCGCTGCGCAGGGCCGGTGCATGCGCACGGAGTCACGACCGTGCTGGCACGCTTTACGCATTGGGCTTCGCGTTCGGGCTAGCTGCGTTCACGGTGCAAGGATTCGTCGAGGCCTATGACGCACAGCCCCGGATCGCGCCTGCTATTTGGATTCTGGTGTTGTCCGCGACTGTAGCGACGTTTAGCTCGTCAGCGCGATCTGAACGCTTGTCAGAATGGGAAAACAAATCAGACGGCATGCCCGTCCCGTACGGCAACTACGGCGAAGACGACGAGAAGAGTCCGGGCTGGAAGGAGCTCAAGGGTCGGGTAGATCTGCACGAGCGAAAGCCGGCAGCGCAACCTGTGCCCGCAGGGGCAGGTGCTCAGCGCGCGACGGGCTCGCCGACGCTTGATTGGCAGTGGAATCTCTACACCGGCCCCCTTCCGGTCGTGGAAGACGACCCGTTCGAGGTCTCAGCCAAATTCGAAGCCGCCAGCCTGCGCGCGGCTGTCCAGGCGAGCGCAGACGCTTCCGCCGCGGCACGCCGAGGAACACCACGCCGTTCACTGGTAGCCCAATTGGTCCAACGAGGCAAGCCGAAGGCAGACACAGAACAGGCCGAGACCGCCACGGGGCAGATGCGGACCGTCCAGGCGGCCGAGACCCTGCTGAAGCGGGCGCCTTCCAGCTACCTGTGGAACCAGTTATACATGCTGTGGGTATTCGGAGCGAATTTCATCCTCTCCGTCATCATTACGAGGGGTCTGAACAGCGAGCAGTACGGCATCTTTGCGATTCTGACATCCATTGTGAGCACACTGCTGTTCATGTTTGCCCTAGGGTTGGAGGACGCGGCAGGCGTCGTAATACCGCGCGCGCTCGCACGCGGTGGGCGGGGAGCGGCTGGTCGGCTTATCTGGCGGCTGCTGGGCGTACGTCTTGTGGTGATGGGGTGCATCGGGATTCTGCTAGCGCTTGGCCTAGCGTATGTCGTGCCGCTCATGGAGCGAGTCGGGGTCGTCCCCCGCGACTTCGACCGGTCCGTAGCGGGATATCTCGGACTGCGCCCTGTCCTCATGGCAGCCTATCTCGTCGGGAGCGCCGTGATGGCGCTTCAGGCGGCGTTCTTTTCTTCAGCGCTCCGGTCGCGCATGACACTGCTCATCGGCGGAGTGTCGCAGGCCCTGGCGATCGTGCTCACGATTGTCGCGCTGTATGCGGGATATGGAATTGACGGCATCTTTTTCGTACAAGCAGCCGTTTCGTGGGTAAGTGTGCTCGCATACCTTGTCGCGCTGTGGCCTTACCTGCGCGTGAGAACGAATACAGCAGTTAAAGACGCTCAGGACGTGCGCAAGATCATGTTCCCAGCCTGGCTGACGAATGTCACCAACGGGGCGCTCGGCAAACAGTTGGACATCATGCTCATGTCTGCATTTGCCATCGGCTACGCGCAAATCGGGTACTACAACCTCGCGTATCAGCTGGTCAGCATCGTCTCCGTGCTCTTGATCTCCGGGTTGGGAGGCGTAGGCATGGCAGCGATGTCGGCGACATTCACGGCAGGCGGCCCCCGGCGGCTGGCCTCGATGTGGCGAGCGACCGTCATGCTGCAGCTTGTGCTGGCAGTGCCGCTGCAAATAATGACATTCGTGCTCGCTGGCCAGGTCGTGGACGTACTGTACGGGCCGCACTATCTGGGCGCAGCGCCCCTACTGCAACTGTACCTGGTGGCATCGATTGTTGGCCGGGTGATAGGAGGAGGCTCTAATCAGAGCTCGCTCTACGTCGTCGGACGGCAGCGGTCCGTGCTTGCGACACGGTGGGCCGGGGTCGTAATCAACGTGATTCTCGACGTGGTGTTCATTCAGATGTGGGGTCCGGCGGGCGCGATTGCTGCCACTGGATTCTCACAGGTATGGGTAGGCATCATCGAGTACCTAATGCTGCGCGGGCAGATCCCAACCCGCTTCCCCCTGGGCTTCGCTCTGCGGGTGCTGGGCATCTCCACTCTGGCGGGGCTGGCTGTTGCATGGTGGACTCCCGTAGGGCTACTGGGTCTTTGTGCGCGTGGAGCGATCTTCGCGGTGCTGTTTGTCCTCGGAGTGTTGATCTTCAAGCTGGGAAACTCGGATGAGCTTGCCGAATTGACGGCCCTGAATCCGAGGCTCCAGCGGCTGATAGACCTCAGCAACCGCGTCTTCGTCGTACGGGCGCGAGCGCGTGGACAAACAGCGTAGTCGTGGGTGCTTGCGGACCGTGTGGGCGAATGTAGCATCCACCGTCCGCGACGGGCCTACACCTAAATCTACACATTGTTCGTAGGGAGGGCTACAAGCCTGCCCCACTTAGGTGACAACGATTGCTCCTGCGGGGGCACACTACTATACTGGCCGGGACAACGGGGCCGTAAGACTGGGAGATAGTGCATTATGCTGGCTATTCCTCGAATGGCGCGCGATGTGCGTCCAAGGCGCGTCATTCGCGCGAAGTCATGGGCAGTGCGGAACTACGCGCCGAGCATGCTGGCGCATCCGCTCCAGGCGCTTGCCTTCGTACTGCTCGACCCCGAGCTGGATAACTACACCTATGACCTGGCAAATCTCGATGAGCTGTGCGATTTCTTCGTCAGCACGCTCGGCCTCGCGCATGACACCGTCGCAAGATACATCCGCGAGCTTGAAGACGATTCTGCGTTTCGTAGTGAGTTGAGCGCCACACTGCGGTCGCGCACAGATCGTAAACCAGTAGCGATGTACGGGCGCCGTGTTGGGTGGTACTGCCTCATACGCAGCCTGCGGCCGCGGGTGATCGTCGAAACGGGCGTTCACGATGGGCTGGGTTCATCCGTGCTCTTGCAAGCGGTGCAGCGGAATCGGACGGATGGATACGAAGGCCACGTCATCGGCATTGACATCAACCCAAAAGCGGGCTGGCTCATCCCGCAGCGGTTACGCGATCACCTGACGCTAGTCATTGAGGATAGCGCCCTCGCCGTGCCGCGCATTGCCCGGGAATATGCGATCGATCTGTTCATTCACGACAGCGATCATCGCTATTCCCATGAGCTGAAGGAATTCCAGCAGGCCGCTCACGGCCTCGCTTCCGGAGCGGTCGTCCTGAGTGACAATTCTCACGTCACCACTGCCTTGCAGGACTTCTCCGCGGCCTCAGGGCGCAGGTACGCCTTCTGGAAGGAACGCCCAAAGCACCACTTCTATCCAGGCAGCGGTATTGGTCTCTCCGTTGCATAACTCCTATGTATCTCACACACCGTGCCGGCGGCGCGCTCATCGAGGAACAGGCTACGTTTCGTTCGCGAGCGAGTTGATCGAATGAAGAAGGGCGGGCAAGGTGAACACGCACGGAATATATGACGCAATTTGGGAACGCAAACAAAGTGGAGCCGATCGCATTGCCCCGGGAAGCCGCGCGGCAGTAGCTCTCGAATTGATTGGATCCGGAGAGCGGGTGCTGGATCTCGGCTGCGGAGACGGAACACTCGGTGTCGCCCTGATGTCGCGCTACAAAGAGGTCTACGGGGCCGATATCTCGGACCGCGCCGTCGCAATGGCACAGCAGCGCGGTATCCAAGCGGCGCAGGTGAATCTCGACACGGAGGCGCTTCCCTTCGCCGACGGGTTGTTCTCGGCGGTCACGTGTCTCGACGTGTTGGAGCACGTCTTTGATCCACGCTCTACTATTAGTGAGATCGCACGGGTCTGCGCTCCCGGAGCGAAAGTCATCATCACGACGCCCAATATGCGCTACTGGAGACACATCTTGTCTATCGCTACCGGTCGCTTTCCACGTACGTCGAGCGATGAAGAAGGGTACGATGGCGGCCACCTGCACTACTATGCCGCATCAAATCTCGCCGACCTTCTGGCCGAATCGTTCGTAGTCCAGAAGGTGCGAGGCGTGCCAGGTGGGCCGACAATCGGCACGGCGAGCAAGATACTGCATCTGGTCTTCCCCGGCCGGTTAGGCGCCGAGGTGGCGAGTCCGGGCATTGCTATCGCAGCTCAACGCCGATAGCGGCAGTGATGCCTGCCTGCCCACTTGTCAGAGGCCTGCGGGGACTAGGTCTCGCACTCCACGGCCTCGGAAGCAACATATCCTGCGGGTAGCGTGGTCCAATGTATTGTGGCGTGCCATCAGCGACGCGCATATGTCGCCACCTGGCTAGGGTGCCACAGACGACGTCTTCACCATAATCCGCTTCCTGCGCTGACTTGCCGACAGATACACTTCTATCGCCGCATCCGCCACGCGTTCCCAGGTGTACAATCGTGCGCGTTCGACACCTGCCTGCCGCATTCTCATCCGCAATGCCGCGTCCTGGCATACCTGGGCGAGCGCCTGGCCGATAGCTCCCTCGTCCATAGGGTCAACAAGGCAGCCGGCGTCACCTGCTATCTCCGCCAGCGCGGACCCCGCGGAGGTAATGACTGGTACTCCGCAAGCCATACCCTCCACGACAGGCAGACCGAAGCCCTCCTCGATCGAGGCATACACCTGCGCATCGGCGCCGCTAAGCAGCGGCGGGATATCGTCGCGCGGCACATATCCCAACACGCGAATCGCATCACCCATATCGGCTTCGGCGATGGCAGCCATGACATCCTGATAGCCCCAGCCGTACTTACCTACGATCAGCAGGGTATGTGGCAGTTGATATGCCCGCTTGGCGTGGGCGAACGCGCGAATGACACGCGCAAGGTTCTTTCTCGGCTCGATCGTGCCCACGGCGATGACGTATGGCACCGCGAGTGCGTATTGCTCGGCGACTCGACCGCACTCCTCCCGCGACGCCGGCTGAAAGTGATGATCTACTCCATTTGGCACCACACGGATACGATCAACGGGAATGCCCAGCACTTGGGTAAGAGAACGCGCCGTCGCGCTCGAGATAGCCATGATGGCAGAGGCATGAGGGATGCTTGCGCGCATCAACCCCGCGAGGTAGTGCCGGACCCAGGGATCGTAATGCTGACCAGCTGTCAATGGGAAGAGGTCGTGGACCGTGAGTACCAGTGCAGCGGACGCGGGAGCCACGAGCGGGCCGTAGGTGTCAAGATAATGCACCACGTCATAGCGCCGAGCATGCAACGGCATTACCATCTGATCAATTGCGTTGCGTGAGACGAAGCGCAGGCCAGGAACGCGGGGAGGGCGGGCGAGCCTGTCGAGGCGCGGCAGCCGGAACCGGGGGTCGGACGCGAGCCCAAGCTCCTCCAGATCGGCGCGGCGAAGGAAGATATGCCACTCCATGTCGGCGTTGGTCCCGTGCAGAGCGCGCAGAAAGTGCGTTGTATAGGTCCGCACGCCCTCACCCTTCGGCGCCCGCTCGACCTTGTTAGGCGGGCGCGCTAAGCACGAAGTAATTTTACGTGCCCTAGGTTGTTGTCATTCGCGGGCGCCGTGGCCTGAAGGCGATGAGTGATCCTGGTCTATGCGTGCGGCGCATAGCCAAACAACCCAGACCAAACTGGTATAATTTGGTCTTCTCGACACATCGATACGCATGGGTAAGCGATCCTTGAAGTGCGGCGCCTATGGGCTGAAACGAGGAGATGAAGAGATACTAGAACTGTACCCACGCATCACTCACAGTGCCTGACTAGTGTGTACGTTTCAGGAACCCGCGGGGGTTGTAAGTGAGGAGGTATCGCTCACGTTTGTCGTAGACGACAAACGCAGGGTTCTCCTGCAAGAACTGCTCAGTCGCGAGCAACGGCCCACCAAACGTGCCTATCCCGTCGCCTGGTCGGAAGAGGTCTTGCAAGCCATCCTCGACAATGAGGTAGCTGCCTGGGGTTACGAGCCGAGCATATTGCCTTAGGTCGGCGAGAACGGCATTGGTGGCGTGGTCCCCATCGTGTATGACC
>WNFL01360582.1_pt1 | contig 10099 bp, 9 predicted proteins | sample 5400361 | NCBI WGS metagenome assembly WNFL01 (sample SAMN13153351, study PRJNA577476) | soil metagenome | isolation source: 40 cm soil on Douglas fir-dominated hillslope | place: USA:California | collected 2013-09-17
GACTTGCCGCCCATCTCGATCGTGCTGCTCAGTCACAACCACTACGATCACTGCGATCTGCGTACGCTCCGCATGCTCGCGGAACGCTTCGATCCTCTCGTGCTGACGCCATTGGGGAACGCAGCGCTCGTACGGTCTTCAGGCCTCCGCCGGGTCGAGGAGCTCGATTGGTGGCAGGATGCGAAGACCTCCGCGCTGCCGATCACGCTTACCCCCGCGCACCACTTCTCCGCGCGGGGTCCTCTGGATCGAAACCGCGCCCTGTGGGGTGGATTCAGCCTGGTGGCGGGCGGCGCGCGAATATTTTTCGCCGGTGACTCCGCATATGCGTCCTTCTTCTCCGACGTCCGGCAGCGCCTCGGCCCGATCGATCTGGCGCTGCTCCCCATCGGCGCCTACGAGCCGCGCTGGTTCATGCAGGCCGTGCACATGAATCCGGCCGAGGCGGTGCAGGCGCATCTGGATCTTCTGGCGGCCGAGAGCGTCGGGATGCATTTCGGTACATTTCAACTGACCACCGAGGGCATCGACGAACCGCTCCGCGCACTCGAGCAGGCCTGCCGCGCGAGAGGCATCCCGCTCACGCGGTTTCGAACGCTTCCGTTCGGGGCATCTCTGCGGCTCCCGGCTACCTAATCGGCACGTCGAACAGCACGAGCCAGTGCTCGATCGATTCGAGAAGGAACCCGCCGAAGATCAGAAAGGTGCCGAATACGCCAAGCCGGCGCGCCGGAAGGCTGTCGGCCCATCGCTCGATGATCGGTCCGATCACAACGATCGAGGCGCTGATCGCGCCAAGCGTGACGCCCATGCCGACGCCAAAGAGCATCGCCGTCCGGTTCTGCTCCTGCGCCACCAGGGCGCTCACGAAGCCAGCGACGGCGTAGCCGATCGTCCGATTGGCCACGCCGAGCAGATGCTTGCGCCACTGGCGGCGCGCGTCGAGACCCATCGCCGGCGTGAATCCCATCCGGTAGGCGACGATCTGGCCGGCTGCCGTCAGCACGCTGAAGCACGCGGCAAAGCGCCAGCCGAACAACAGCCAGCAGCCGAGGCCGTAGCAGGCACTGCGGGTGACACTCGAGAGCGCTTCGGCGACTCGAGTCTGTCGAGCGCCGCGCGCGGCCCTCGCAAACTCGACCGCGAGCGTGCCGCCCGTCCCGAGCGCGGCGAGGACAGCAAAGCTGATCGGCAGGAAGACGGTGTAACTCAGAAAGAACAGGACGCCGTAGGTGACGGCTCGCGTCAGCGTCCTGAGCGGTCCGTGCTTTCCCCCGAACAGGTCGTAGGCCAGATACAGGCCTCCGAGCAGGTTCAACGCGGTGCCCGACAGCGCGATCGGTCCCTTAACGGCTACTTTTGATCAGTTCTTAGTGTCGAAGCTGATTCGTGACGTTGCCCTCTTCGTACACCTCGCAAAACGAGCGCTCGGCCTGGATGCCGTCGCCGCCGCCAAAACCGCCAAAACCGCCGCCCCCTTGGCGCAGGATTTTAGTCGGCATCACGAAGGGCTCAACGAACATCTCCGGATCTTCGATGGTCATCTCGTATCGGAGGTCATTTCCGACACGCGTGAGTTTCTCGATGATGTGCATGCTGCTGGAGTGGATGAGGCCCCCTCGTCCCAGCCACGTGGTATCGACAAAGTTGATGGAGTCGATGACGAGCGTATCCCCTTCCCAGGTGCCTATGCTGTTCCCGTAGTACATGGCGAGGCTTTGCGTCCGCGTGTTCCGCTGGCGACCATCCGTGGGGATGTCGCGAAACTCCGCGGCCCCGCCGCCGTAATCAGCATTCGGTCCATAGAAGAAGATGACGTCTTTATCCTGTTGGATGATCCGCCGGGGCGTCCCATGCCGCGGGAGTCCCAGCGGCTGGCAGGTCATGACCGGATCGTACTTGTTCGTCCACTGATCGAGTTCCTGAATCTTGTCCCAGAACTCGGGTTTGTAAACGGGATGACCCATGACGCCAAACCGCCAGGGCGAGAGCCACTCGTAGTCCACCCAGAAGTTGTCCATTGGGATATTGCAATTGACCTTCGTCTGCGTTGGACCACATCGGCGGGTTCCGCCACCGCTGATGGGGTTATAGCTGCCCCCCCAGACTCCGGTCAGGTCCGGCTTCCCATCGGCCCGCCGCGGCGTTGCGACGGCTGCCACTGCCGCTGGCGGCGGGTCATTCGGCGTGATCGTCCAGTTGGGAGGCTGATTCGTCGGCTTGATCGCCGCCTTGACGCTTGCCGGAACCGGCACGGTGACATACATCTGCGCCGTTTCCGTCACCGTCGTCGTGATGTCGCGGACGACGGCGCCGTTCTTCTTTTCCGTCAACCTGCCGGCGTACAGCGCTTCGGCCGGGTTGAGCGGATTGTTCCAGTCTTTGTAGTCGCTGTACGTGAACTCGTACGTGTTCGCGCCGTTTTTCACCACGACGCTCTCGGCCATGAATTTGTCGTTGAGTGTGGCAGTCGCCGTGGCATTGGGGACGCCAGGGATCGGGTACGTGAGCACCGGCTTGTTGCCTTGCCAGGTGACGGACGTTTTCCCAATGGTCATTACATCGGCTGCCAGCTTTTGCGGTCTGGGAGTCATCGACGGTGGGTCAGACGTCCCGGCGAATGCGGCCTTGAACGCACCCTGCGGGCCTGACCACAGACGAATCATGCGCTCCTGGACGGTTGCGGGCACCGGAGTGGCTTTGCCCTTGCCCGGGACGAGTTCGGCACCGGGAATGTCTTCGTTCCAGGTATACCCGCCACTGAGGACTTCGACATTCGAGCAACTCTGGCCATTGGGCCGAGTGCCGGTGATCCGGATCCGTTCACCAGAGGTCTTGTAGTTGATGTCGGCTCGGTACATCGTCACATTGCAGGGCTGCCCGTTCACCTGGATGGTGCCCTTGCCCTGATAGTCGAGCGTCATGAGGACATCGTATTCCTCACTGCTTCGCAGCATGCCCATGTACCAGGCCCAGTTGAACAGGACGGACTTCAGGTCTTTCGCGCCGGCTGCAGGCGTAAACGGCGGAGCGCCTCGGCCGCGACCACCACGACCTTCTGCGGGAGCCTGGGCGCCTGCTGCCGGCGCTGCGCCTCGAGCCTGAGCACGAGACAAGGACGGCACGCCGATTACGAGAGTTGCCACGATGGCGACACTCGTCCCGATCATTCTTTTTCGAGAAGCCATAGAGATCTCCCGTTGCGGTTAGTCGTTCGGGTTACCCGCCGAGATATTCAGGGTGGTGCCGTCCGCCCGCGTAATCGACTTGAGGAATCCCAGCGGATTCCCGTTCCGCGCCGGGATGAACTTCGCGGTCAACGGTTCGCCGACCTTGAGCGCCTTCGGGCCGACTTTGGTGATGCCGCGATCGGCGAGCGTCGTGGCCGAGCCGGTCGTGAACGTCCAGTCGGTCGTCGTGCCGTCGGTGTTTTTCACCGTGATCGTCATCGATCCGTGCGGATTCACGAACTTGATCGTCGTGAGCGTGCCCGCGATTTCCTTCTCCGCCTTCATGTCGTAGACGCCGGCGAGGGAATGATGTGCCTGGAGCGAGGCACCGGCCATCAGACACCCGCACACGACAACACGTCCCAAAGCTCGTCCAATCATTTGCGCCTCCGTGAACTTGTGGTCGGCACCAGGTGCCATCACTAGCCACCGAAAAAGAAGCCGGACAACCATCCGCCAGAGCATCGCGGCGTGCCGCGCGCCCGGGCTCAAATCAGGGGCCTGATTATAGCGTTTCGCGTGACTATATCCAGCTTTCAAGCCGTATCGCGGTTACGCGGCTCGGCCCGCGGCCTGGCGCCCGAAGTTGCTAGCCCAGGGCCCGAAAGCCAGTCCGCTCAGCAATCGTCGCGATTCAACATTTGACAGAGTGGGGGATGAGCAAGAACAATCAAGGCTCGATGAGATTCCGGGGCGCCGTCATTCGCACTTTGGCACTCGCGATCGCCATGACCTTCAGCTGGTCGGTGTGGATAGCCTGCGCCGAAGGCGTCATCGCGACGCCGAGCGCGCAGATGGCGTGCTGCAAGGATGGCGAATTGACGTGTGCGCCTCACGGCAACACGAATGATTGCTGCCTGACTGATGCCGCCCGGCCGCACGAGGCGATTACAGCCGCGCGAATCGATCCAGTCCATACCCTGATAGCCGTCGTCGCGTGGGCAGTGGTTCCGGACATGAGCGCTGCCGGCATCGCGCACGCGCGATTCGACCATCTCACGTCGCTGCCTCACCTCGACCCCGGCCCACCTCCATACATCGCGTTCTCGTCGCTCCTCATCTAGCCACAACCTGACCGTCGAACTTCTGGCGCTGCGGACGTGTGTCCGTACGCCGTTTCGAAAGAGCAGGTTCAGATGACTGGCTGTGTCCGCAGAGTAGCCGCGGCTTCGCTCGCCGTTGCCGCGTTGGCCGTGATGTCCATTGATCTTCGTGCGCAGGCGAACGACGCCGCGCATCAGCACGGTGCATCGTCCCATGTCGAGGGACAGCCGGTGACGCTGCAGAGCCTTCTGCAGGAGGCGCTCGAGAAAAATCCTGGGCTGGCGGCGCTTCGCGATCAGATCGCGGTCGCAAGGCAGCGACCGATGCAGGAGCGGGGACTTCCGCCGCCGATGGCTGAAGCCCAGATCTGGCAGTGGCCGATCAACAGCCTGAACCCGGCCGACACGAACATGTACATGTTCATGGTCAGCCAAGACATACCTGGACGTGGCAAGCGAGATGCCCGCGTGGCTGTGGTCGAGAAGGACATCGCGCTCGCCGGGGCCGACGTCACGATACGGGCGCGACAGGTCGTCAACGAGATCAAGCAGGCGTACTCCTCACTGTTCATCGCCCGCAAAGCGACCGAGTTGCATCTGGCCAGCGTCGACGTCCTGCGCGAGATCGCGGACGCAGCGCAGGCTCGATACGCCGCCGGCCGGGGCTCGCAACAGGACCTGTTGAAGCCTGTCGTGGAGCTGTCGAAGCTGCATAGCGACGTCATCATGCACGACCAGGAGGCGGGCGTGGCGATCGCGCGCCTGAACGTTCTTCTTAATCGTGCTCCGGAAATGCCGATCGGTCCGCTCGAGGAACCGCATGAGGAGACGCTCCTGCCCACGTCGGCCGAACTGCAGCGGCTCGCAGTCGAGCATCAGCCCGAGTTGCAGCGCGCGCGGATCGAGATCGCGCGCGCACAAGCTGAATTGGCGTCCGCCAGACTCGAACGCAAGCCCGACTTCAACGTTCAGGGCGGCTACCAGCTGATGCCGAATCAGACCGATGGCGTCCTGGCGAAGGTCGGTATCACGTGGCCGAACGCGCCGTGGTCGCGCGCCAGGATCGACGCGAAGATCTCCGGGCAGGCAGGCGCCGTGACCGCGGCGATGAGCCGCGAGCGCGCGATGGAAAACATGGTGCGCCTCGCCGTGCAGGAAGCGTTGGTGCGCGCGCGCGCGGCGCAAGGGCGCGCGTCGCTCCTGCGTACGACCATCGTGCCGCAGTCACGGCAGGCCTTCGACGTGTCCCGCGCCGCCTATCAGGCGGATCGCGCGGACTTCTCCACGATTCTCGACAGCGAGCGAGGGCTACTCGCCTCGCGATTGGAGTACTTCCGGGCGCTCGCCGATTTCACTCAAGCCGTGGCCGACCTCGAACGCGCCGTCGGCACCGAGTTGCCCGCAGGCACGACCAGTCCCGTTCCCGCAGCAGAAGGTCAGTGAAATGAAACGCACATTGTTGTCTCTTGCCGCGCTCGTCTTGCTCGCCGTCGTCGCCGGCCTCTTCCTGGTTCGCGCAAGGCGATCGTCGCCGCCGATGTTCAGCATGCCGGCGGCTCAGCCGCAAAGCAGCCCCGCAGCATCAGACGCGACGCCGCGCGGACCGGTCACCATCGACGCGCGCCGCCAGCAGCTGATTGGCGTCCGAACCGTGGCTGCCACCAGGACGACGGTGGCGCCCACAATTCGCGCCGTCGGATCGGTCCGGTCGGCCGAGACGAGGATGGCCGACGTCAACGTCAAGCTCGATGGCTGGATTCGCGACCTGTTTGTTGACTATACGGGCCAAGCCGTCGCGAAAGGGCAGCCGCTCTTCACGCTCTACAGTCCCGATCTGCTCGCGACCGAGACCGAGTACGTGCTGGCGCTGAAGACGCGCGAACAACTCCAGCAGTCGGACATTCCGGACGCGAAAACGCGCGCCGGACAGCTCGTGGCGTCGGCGAGGCAGCGCCTTGCGCTGTGGGACCTCACCGACGAACAACTTCGCGTGCTCGACGAGAAACGCGAGCCCTCGAGCACGGTGACGTTCAGCTCGCCGGTGAACGGCGTCGTGATGGAGAAGGCCGCCGTTGCCGGCATGCACATCACCAGCGGCCAGACGCTCTACAAGATCGCCGATCTCTCGACGGTGTGGGTCGAGGCGGACGTGTATGAAACGGAAGTGCCGCTCGTGCGTGTCGGCGAGCGCGCAACCGTCACGCTCGATACCTATCCAGGGGAAAAGTTCACCGGGCGGGCCATCTACATCTATCCCTACATCGACGACAAGACCCGTACGAACAAAGTCCGCTACGAGCTGGCGAATCGTGGCGGCCGATTGAAGCCTGGCATGTTCGCCAATGTCGAGATGGCCACGACAGGCGTGTCGTCGATCGTGATTCCAGGCAACGCGCTGCTCGACTCTGGCAAGGAACAGATCGTGTTCGTCGGCCAGGGCGACGGCTACTTCGAGCCACGAAAGGTGAAGGCTGGCCGACGTCTCGGCGACGACGTGCAGATTCTCGAGGGGATCCAGGAAGGCGAACTCGTCGCGACCGGCGCCGCGTTCTTCCTGGATTCGGAAAGCCAACTGCATGCGGCCACGCAGGGCTACAGCGCGACGGCGCCAGCCGGCGCCGCCTCGTCCGCCTCGCAAATCGAGATCGCATTTCGCATCACACCGGATCCGCCGAAGACCGGCGACAACCAGATGGAAGTCCTGGTGAAGGAAGCGAACGGCAAGCCGCTTGATGGAGCGGACGTGTCGGTGCAGTTCTTCATGCCGGCGATGCCGACGATGAACATGCCGGCGATGAGGAACGAGACGAAGCTCGCGCCGGCGGGTGGCGGAGTGTATCGGGGACCTGGGCAAGTGATGATGGCGGGCCAATGGCAGGCCACCGTCACCGTCACGCGAGGCGGGCAGCGCCTCGGGAGCAAGCAGCTGCCAATCGTCGCGCGTTGACGCGACAGGGGGATGACATGAGAGCAGTGGGACGTGTGATCGGAGCGTTGGTGGTGGTGGCGACGGCGGTGGCGGGCGCGGCAGCGCAGGCGCCCGCGAAGATGGACATGGGCAAGCTCGACATCATGTTGATGAAGCCCGCAGCCGCGAAGATGGGCGCGAACCAGTTCGAGGTGATGGTCAAGGACGCGACGGGCAAGCCGGTGACGAAGGCCGACGTGTCGCTGGTCTTCGTGATGCCGGCGATGCCCGCGATGAAGATGGCCGAGATGAAGAACACCGTGAAGCTGATGGCGATGAAGGACGGTATGTACGCCGGTCAAGGCAACGTGATGATGGCCGGCACCTGGAACGTCACGATCGACGTGATGCAGAACGGCAAGAGCCTGGGTCAGAAGAAAGTCACCGTCACCGCGAAGTAGCGGACGTCACGGCGTTGAGCGGAGAGCCTTTGTCATGATCGAACGAACGATTGATTGGTGCGCGTCTAATCGGTTCCTGGTGTTTACCGCCACGGTGATTCTGACCGTGTGGGGCATCTGGGCGATGACAAAGACGCCGCTCGACGCCGTGCCGGACATCTCCGACGTGCAGGTGATCATCTCGACGGAGTGGATGGGGAGAAGCCCCGATCTGATCGAAGACCAGATCACCTATCCCATCGTTTCGGCGCTCATCGCGACGCCACATGTGAAAGCCGTTCGCGGTTTCACGGACTTCGGGATCTCGTATGTCTACGTCATCTTCCAGGACAACACCGACATCTACTGGGCGCGCAGCCGCGTCGTCGAATACCTGCAAGGCATTCGCGGACAGCTGCCCGACGGCGTGAACCCCACGATTGGGCCGGATGCGACAGGTGTCGGCTGGGTGTTCGAGTACGCGCTCGTCGACGAGACGGGGCAACGTAGCCTTGCCGATCTGCGGAGTCTCCAGGACTGGAACCTGCGCTACTGGCTGGCGTCGGTCCCCGGCGTGGCCGAGGTGGCCACCATCGGCGGGCGATCCCAACAAGCTGGCGGCGTATGACATCGGCGCGAAGCAGGTGATCGACGCCATCAAGATGAGCAACAACGACGTCGAGGGCCGGCTGCTCGAGTTCTCGGGCCGCGAGTACATGGTCCGCGGGCGCGGCTACCTGACGTCGACGACGGATATCGAGAACGTGTCGCTGGGCGCCAACGCGCGTGGCACGCCGATACGCGTGCGCGACGTCGCGCAGGTGCGCATCGGCCCGGACATCCGCCGCGGTGTCGCCGAACTTGACGGCAAAGGCGAGGCCGTCGGCGGCATCGTCGTCATGCGGTTCGGCGAGAACGCGCTGCGCGTGATCGACGGCGTGAAGGCCAGGCTCCAGGAGGTGCAGTCATCGCTGCCGCCAGGCGTGCGGATTGTTCCCACTTACGACCGGTCGGGTCTGATCCGCGAGTCGATCAGCACGCTCCGGCACACCCTGATCGAAGAAGCCATCGTCGTGTCGATCGTCATCATCGTCTTCCTGTTTCATTTCCGATCCGCGCTGATTCCGATCGTCGCGCTGCCGATTGCCGTGTTGGCCTCGTTTATCCCGATGTACTACCTCGATGTCACGTCGAACATCATGTCGCTCGGAGGATTGGCGCTGGCGATCGGCGTCCTGGTCGACGCCTCGATCGTGATGGTGGAGAACGCGTACAGGCACGTCTCGGAAGAGCAGATCCCGTACGACGAGCAGCCGCAGGCCATTGTCCGCGCCGCCAAGCAGGTGGCACGCGCCATCTTCTTCTCGTTGGCGATCATCGTGGTGTCGTTCGTGCCGGTGTTTCTGCTCGAAGCCCAGGAAGGGCGGATGTTCCGGCCCCTGGCATTCACAAAAACGTTCGCGATGGTGGGCGCGTCGATTCTGTCGATCACGCTCGTACCGGTGCTGATGACGATCTTCATCCGTGGCCGGCGACTGAAGCCCGAGTCGCAGAATCCCATGTCTCGGCTCTTCGCGTGGATCTACGACCCGATCATCCGATTCGCGCTGCGCTGGAGATGGATTGCCCTGGTCGTCAACTTCGCCATCGTCCCGCTGAGCATTCCGCTCCTTTTTGTCATCGGCAGCGAGTTCATGCCGCCGCTCTACGAAGGGTCGCAGCTCTACATGCCGACGTCACCGCCGGGGCTGTCGATTACGGAGGCCACCAAGCTGCTGCAAGTGCAGGACAAGATCCTGCGGACGTTTCCGGAGGTCGAGACGGTGTTTGGGACTGTCGGTCGAGGCACGACGCCGACCGACAACACGCCGATGGGCATGGTGAACACGACGGTCACGCTGAAACCGCGCGAGCAGTGGCGCGCGGGCGTGACGATCGAGAAGCTCCAGGCCGACATGGATGCCCAGTTGCAGTTTCCGGGGTTCCCCAATGTCTGGACTCAGCCGATCCGGAACCGGCTGGACATGCTGCTGACCGGCATCAAGACGCCCGTGGGGATCAAGATGCGACCTCGAGCGCGCGCTGCAGCACATCCCCGGCACGCGCAGTGTGTACGCCGAGCGGGTGGCGCAGGGATACTTCACGGACATCCGCATCGACCGCGACGCCATCGCACGCCATGGCCTGCTGATCGGCGACGTCGAAGACGTGATCGAATCGGCGATCGGTGGCCAGAACATCACGCGCACGATCGAGGGACGCGAGCGCTATCCCGTCAACGTCCGCTACGAGCAGGGCTTCCGGGACAGCCTGCCGGACCTCGGGCGAGTCCTTGTCAAGACATCCATGGGCGCGCAGATTCCCTTGTCGCAACTTGCGTCGGTGACGTTGTCACCGGGTCCCTCGATGATCCGCGACGAGAACGGTCAACTGGCGGGCTATGTTTACGTTGATACCGCCACAACAGATATCGGCGGG
>WNFL01275225.1_pt1 | contig 10098 bp, 9 predicted proteins | sample 5400361 | NCBI WGS metagenome assembly WNFL01 (sample SAMN13153351, study PRJNA577476) | soil metagenome | isolation source: 40 cm soil on Douglas fir-dominated hillslope | place: USA:California | collected 2013-09-17
TCGCGCCCGTTCGTGACCTTGAACCTGCGGAGCATGGCGACCGCGTCGGGCTTGTCCTGCATCACGAGGCGGAACGCGGCGAGGGCGCCCTTCAGAGTGTCCTCGAGGAGATCCCGCGTCTCCGCGTCGGCCGTGACGCCGGAGGCCTCGAGCTTCAGCGCGTCGCCCTTCGCGGTCGCCTGGAACGAGAGGAGCGAGATCGACTTCATCGCGCCGAGGATCGCGGGAATCGGGTGGCCGTTCACGTCGCCGTCGATGTGCACGTGCGAGGCCTTCTCGCGCAGCTCGGGGAAGCGCGCGGTGTCGACGAGGACCCACGCGGTCGCGCCCGTCTCGATGCGCGAGAGCTCGCGGCCGAGGCCGTGCCCGGACCCGAAGCCCGCGCCGCCCGCGGCCTTCTGCGCGAGCGCGCGCTCGACCGCGTCCTCGGTGCCGGCCACGACGAAGTGCCGGCCGACGAGCGCGAGCGCGGCATCGCCGTTCTTCTCGCCGTGGTTACGGTGCTCGGGAAGGAGGAAGTAATCGCCCTTCTTCACGGCCCCGCGCGTGGCGAGCGCGGAGGCGAGGCGGTCGGGGTCGAAGCGCCCCTCGAAGACGACGAGGCCGGACGCCGAGCCGCCCTTCGGCGAGCCTGCGACGACGACGACGTCCACGTCGTGCTTCGCGTCGAGCTTCGCGTCCTCGAGGAAGCGGGCGGCGTCACCGTCGACGGTGAAGTGGTCGCACTCCTCGAAGAGGCGCGAGGAGAGAGGGCTCGTGCGGAGGTCCGCGAGGCGGACCATGCCGACGGACGCCGAGTCCGCGGGCACGAAGAGGAGCGCGTCGTCGAGAGGACGGGCGGCGAGGAGCGGCAGCGCCAGGAGCAACGCGGCGGCGGCGATTGCGAGGATCGGGAGGAGACGCTTTCTCATGTCAGAAGTCCTTTCGGGAGAAGAGCCACGAGGCGAGGCCGAGGCAGGCGGCGCCGAACGCGCCGGTCGTGAGGAATGGGCTCAGCGTGAGGGAATTGCGCAGCTCGCGCGGCATATCGCCGGCCGGCGAGACGAGGGCGACGACCGCCTTTCCGAGCTCCGTCGTCTTCGGGAAGACCCAGTAGAGCGTGTGGACGAGGTTCGCGCTCCACTGCGACGAGAGGACGGCCGCGATCTGGTCGTGCGCGGCGAGCGCGGCGGAGAAAAGGAAGATCGCGTACGTCGCCATGATGCAGACGCCCGTCGAGGATGTGACGACGCCGATCAGGAACGCCGAGGCGAGGAGCACGGCGATCGTGAACAGGATGATCGTGCCGGCGAGGAGGAAGCGCGGGTGGACGACGTGCGTCTTCCAGATGACGATCGCCCAGATCGAGCCGATGAGGTAGACGAGGTTCGCGGTCGAGAGGAGCAGCCCCGCGAGGTAGCGCGAGAGCAGAAGGGGCACGCGCGCGAGCGGGCGCGAGAGGTAGAGGTCGATCGTCCCCTTCTCCTGCAGGCGCGGCACGAGATGCGCGGTCGCGAAGATCGCCAGGAACGTCGCGAGCGGGTAGAGGAGGCCCGAGAACACCGACTCGAAAGCACCGACGAGCTTGTCGAGGTCGACCGCCTCGCCGTGCATCGGGAGCTGCTTCCCGAAGAGCTTCGCCCCGGCGAGCGCGCCGTTCGCGATGTCGAGGTTCACGGAAAGCGCGAAGATGAGGATGAAGACCGACGACAGCGCGAAGTACGCGACGAGCGTCCAGCGGGCCGCCGCCTCGCGGAAGACGTCCTCGATGTTCGCGGCGAGCGCTCTCAATTGACGACCTCCGGCTCCTCGGGCTCGGCCGCCGGCGTCGCCTTCACCAATTCCACGAAGATGTCCTCGAGCGACGAGCGGAGCGGCGTCAGCTCCGAGACGAGCGCGCCGTGCGCGCGAACGCGGTCGAGGAGCTCGTTCACGTGCGCGACGTCGCGGGCGCCGAGCTCGAGGTGTCCGTTCACCGAGACGACCGACGCGCCCGCGCCGCGGAGCGCGTCGAGGAGCGCTTCGGAGACGGGCGCCGCCGCGAGCCGGTACGTCATCCCCTCGCGGCGCTTCGTCAGCTCGGCGATCGGTCCGGAGGCGGCGACCTTGCCGCGGCGGAGCACGGCGACGCGGTCGCACGTCAGCTCGATCTCGGAAAGGAGGTGCGAGTTGAGGAGGACCGTGCGCCCGCGCGCGGCCTCGGCGCGCAGGAGGTCGCGGATCTCGCGCCGCCCGACGGGGTCGACGCCGTCCGTCGGTTCGTCGAGAAGGAGCACTTCGGGATCGTGGACGAGCGCCGCCGCGAGGCCGAGGCGCTGGGTCATCCCCTTCGAGAACTTCTTCACGCGCACGTCCGCCCAGTCCGAGAGCTTCACGCTCGAGAGGAGCTCGGGGATGCGCGCACGCGTGACGGCCGGCGGCACGTCGGACATGCGCGCGAAGATCGAGAGCGTCTGGCGCGCCGTCAGGTAGCCCGGGAAGCGGTGCCCTTCCGGCAGGTATCCGACGCGACGGCGGCTTTCCGGGTCCGAGACCGGCCGTCCGAGGATGCGCGCGCTCCCTTCGGTCGGGAGCGTCAGGCCGAGCAGCATCTTCACCGTGGTCGTCTTCCCCGCGCCGTTCGGGCCGAGGAGGCCGAAGAGCTCCCCTTTCCGGATCGAGAGGTCGATGCCGTCCACGGCGGCGATCCGCTGGCGGCCGAGCCGTGCCGTGTAGATCTTGCGGAGCCCTTCGACCTCGATGACGTCCATGTCCCCACTTTCTACGGAAAAGCGAGGGGGAATGTTCCCCGAGGCCCCGAGCGGTCGAAACGGAGACTCGAGCGGCCGCCCGCGCGCCTTCACGTAGCATCCCCCCGATGTCGCTCCCCCGAGGCGAGCTCGTCTCCGCCGCGCTCTCGGTCGAGGTGCCGCTGCACCTCACGGCGGCCCTGCCCGAGGGCGGCGACGGGCCGTTCCCCGTCCTGATCGGCCTCCACGGCTACGCGATGACCGGGGACGAGATGATGGAGTTCCTGCCCCGCCTCGCGCCCGAGGGCTTCCTCCTCCTCTCGCTCCAGGGACCGCACTCGGCGCTCGTCCCGGGCAAGGAGCGCGACGGGCGCGCCGGATTCCACTGGGGCGTCACGCCGCTCGTCCAGGAGGTGCGCGGCCTCCACCGTACGGCGGTCGAGAAGGCGATCGCGTGGGCGGTCTCGCACGGCGGCGACCCGGCCCGCGTCTCGCTCGCCGGCTTCTCGCAGCCCGTGTCCCACAACTACCGCCTCGCGCTCGACCCGCCGCACGGCCGTCCGTTTCGCGCGCTCGTCGGCATCTGCGGAGGGATTCCGGGCGAATGGGGGGATGGCGCGAGCCCCGGCGGCGCGGGGCGCCCGGCGGCCGTCTTCCACGCGTCGGCGTCCGAGGACCCGTTCTACTCGCCGGAGCGGATCTCGGTCTTCCCCGACCGCCTCCGCGCGCGCTTCGCGAGCGTCACGCACCGCGTCTACGAGGGCGGTCACCGGATCCCCTCCGCGGCTCTCGAGGAGATCCGCGCGTTCCTCGCCGAGAACGGGTGATGCTCGACCTCCACATCCACGGCGCGTTCGGGGTCGACGTCGGGACCGCGAGCGAGGACCGCCTCGACGGGCTCTCGCGGAAGCTCCGCGCGCGCGGGGTCTCGGCATGGCTCCCGACGCTCGTGCCGCTGCCGCTCCGCGAAAGGCGCGAGGCGATCGCCCGGCTCTCGGGCTACGTCGCGGCGCGCCGACCCGGCGACGGGCGTGGCGCGGTGCCGCTCGGCATCCACTTCGAGGGGCCGTTCCTGTCGCGCGCCCGGTGCGGCGCGCTCGACCCCGCGCACTTCCTGGACGGCACGCGCACGATCGAGGTGAATGGCCTCTTCTCGGAGCTCGAGGGCCTCCCGGGAAAGAACATGGTCACGATCGCGCCCGAGATTCCCGGCGGGGTCGGGCTCGTCGAGCGTTTCGTAGAGGCCGGTTTCGTCGCCGCCATCGGGCACACGGACGCGACGACGCCGGTCCTCGACGCCGCCCGCGCCGCGGGCGCCACGCACATGACGCACTTCGGGAACGCGATGCGCCCGCTCCACCACCGGGATCTCGGGCCGATAGGGTGGGGCCTCCTGAACGACGCCGTCACCCTCGACGTCATCGCCGATCTCCATCACCTCCACCCCGACATGCTGCAGCTCGTCTTCCGAGTGAAGGGCGCGAAGAACGTGGCGATCGTCAGCGACGCCGCCCCGCCGGCGGGCCTCCCCGACGGGAATCACCTCGCCTGGGGGCAGACCCTCAGGCTCGAGCACGGGGTCCTCCGGAACGCCGAGGGTGCGCTGGCCGGCAGCGCCTGCCTTCTCGACGATGCCGTTCAGCGCCTCCTGACGCTCGGCCTCGGCGACCAGGCCGTGAAACGCGCGACGACGGAGGTGCCTCGGCGCGTCCTCGGGATCCTGCCCGCGCTGACTCCGGCCGGCGAGCCGGAATGATACGATCCCCCTCGCTCCGAATATGGATCTGAAGCTCGCCGAAGAAGGCCGCGTTACGGTCGTCTCGCTGAAGGGCGATCTGACGATCGGCGACTCGGAGTCCACGTTCAAGAAGACGGTGGCCGGCCTCCTCGAGGAGGGGAAGGTCAACATCCTCGTCGACTGCTCGCAGCTCCGCGTCGTCGACTCGACCGGGCTCGGCGCCCTGGTGCGCGCGCTGACGACCTCGCAGAACGAGGGCGGCCAGACGAAGCTCCTCGCCGTCGGCCCGCACCTGCGCAAGCTCCTCGAGATGACGCAGCTCCACTCCGTCTTCGAGATGTTCGAGGACCGCGCGGAGGCGGTCGGCTCCTTCTAGATCCGCTCTCATGGCGGACGATCACGAGGATTCGGGGCGCGCGCAGGAAGCCGAGGCCCTCGCCGAGCTGACACTCTGCGAGAACCTGGCGCAGACGTCGGGCTGGGCCGCGCGCTGGAGCGCGACGGAGACGGAGGCCGACGGCGCGCTCCTCTGGGCGCCCGACGCCCTCCACCCGCTCTTCCTCTGCATCGCCGGCGTCGGCGAGGGCTCCGAGAAGGCGCTCCGCCGCTCGGTGCCGAGCGACCGCGGCTTCGTCGCCGAGCTCCTCGAGGAGGGGGAGCCGAAGACGCTCTCGAGCGTCGACCTCCTGGCGGCGAGCGACCCGTTCCTGAAAGCGATCCCGCGCGGCGTCGAGACGGCGCTCGTCGTCCCTCTCCAGGCCGAAGGGATCGTCGTCGGCATCCTGGCGATCTTCTTCAGGACCGCGCACGACACGGACGAGGCGCTCGCGATGCTCGAGACGTTCTCGGATTCCGCCGCGCCGGCGCTCGGCCGCGCGCTCCGGGCGGAGCGGAAGACGGTCGGGATGCTTCGCGCGATCGAGCGCCTGACGAACCTCTTCGACCTCTCGAAGGCGTTCGGCTCCACGATCGACCTGTCGGAGCTCTCACGCGTCATCGTCGTCAAGGCGGCCGACTTCCTCCACGCGGAAGCCGCGTCGCTCTGGCTCCTCGACGGGGAGGACGTCGTCCTCGAGGCGACCGCCGTCAACGAGAGCTACACGGTCGACCCGTCGCCCGAATCGGTCGGCTCCTCGGTCGCGGCGGACGTCCTCGTCGGCGAAGAGGTGATGCGGAGGAACCAGCTCGCGGAGGACGACGAGGTCCGCACCGCCGACCCGGACTACCCGGTGAAGTCGATCCTCGCCGTGCCGATCCTCGAGGACGAGAAGCCGATCGGCGCTCTCGTCCTGACGAACAAGCGCGGCCGCCATCCCGAGTTCACGGCGGCGGACGAGGAGCTCGTCCTCGACCTCGCGCGCCAGGCCGTGCGCGCGCTCCACAACGCGCGTCTCTACGAGGCGGAGAAGAAGGTCGAGGAGCTCGACGCGCTCCTCGCCGTCAGCCGCGAGATCACGGCCACGCTCGACCTCGACAAGGTGATGGCGACGGTCGTCAACGCGTCGTCGGCGCTCATCCACTACGACAGGTGCGCCATCGCGGTCCTCCAGCGCGGGAAGCTGCGCCTCGGCGCCGTCTCCGGCATGGCGGAGATCGACCGGGGCGACGAGTCGATCAAGCGGACGGAGGCTCTCCTCGAGTGGGTCTTCTTCGGCGGCGCCGACGTCGCGGTGACGCAGCAGCACGACGGCGCGATCCTGAGCGACCGTCCGGAGACGGAGGAGAAGTTCCGGACGTTCTTCGCCGACAGCGGCATGCGCGCGTTCTTCGGCGTCCTCCTGAAGGACGAGGAGGGGAAGCTCGGCGTCCTCGGATTCGAGAGCGAGGAGCCGATCCTCTTCGACCAGGAGACGCGCGACCTCATGCAGATCCTCGTGAACCAGGCGACGGTCGCGGTGCGGAATGCGCAGCTCTACCAGCAGGTGCCGCTCGCGGGCTTCTGGAAGCCGCTCCTCGACAAGCGCCGCAAGCTCGGGGAGGTGCCGGCCCGCCGCGCGCTGAAATGGGCGCTCTCCGCCGCGGCCGCTCTCGTGCTCCTCTTCCTGGTGCCGTGGCGCCTGCGGGTCGACGGGCCCGCGCGCGTCGCGCCCGCGAAGCGGACGAGCGTGGCCGCGTCCGTGGACGGCTTCGTCGACGTCGTCCTCCACCGCGAAGGGGACCGCGTCCAGGCCGGCGACGTCCTCGCGACGCAGCGCGACGAGGCGTACCGGAGCGCGCTCACCGAGGCGCGCTCCGAGCTCGAGATCGCCGAGAGCGAGCTCGCCCGACACCGCACGGACGGGAACTCGGCGCTCATGGCGCAGGCGCTCTCGAAACGGGACGAGCTTCGCGCGAAGATCGACTTCGCCGAGAGCCGCCTCGCCTGGACGCAGGTGAAGAGCCCCGTCTCCGGAGTCGTCGTCACGCCGCACCTCGAGGAGAAGGCAGGGCAGCACCTCGCGAGCGGGCAGGAGCTCTGCGTCGTCGCCGACGACTCCGCCATCACGGCGGAGGTCGCCGTGCCCGAGGGAGACGCCGCGCTCCTCGCGACGGGCGAGCCGCTCTGGCTGAAGATCAACTCCTATCCGTCGCGCACGTTCCGGGGCACCGTCACGCGCGTCGGCGCCGCGGTGCGCGAGGAGGGCGACGAGCGATTCGTGATCGCCGAGAGCCGCGTCGCGAACGACGACGGCCTCCTGAAGACGGGCATGGTCGGGCGCGCGAAGGTCTCCGTCGGGCGGCGGAGCGTCGCGTACGCGGTCTTCCGCAAGCCCGTGAGCTGGATCTGGGCCAAGCTCTGGCCGCTCCTTCCGTAGGGCACGCGTGAGCGCGCGCGCGAGGTCGACGCTCCTCTCCGCCGGCGAGCTGTCGAAGGGCGTCGAGGGGCTCGCCGAGCGGCGCGGCGGCCCGGAAGACCGCCCGAAGCTGCGCGAGGACCTCGTCGTCAGGCGTCTCGTCCAGCTCGGCGAGGTGACCTGGGCCATCAAGAACCCCGAGACGAACAAGATCTACACGTTCGACGACCCGACCTGGGAGCTGATCACGTTCTACAACGGCGCGCGGACGCGCACCGAGATCCTGAACGACTACAACACGCTGTTCCCGCCGGGCGAGGGCATCCCGCTCCAGCACGTCCTCGACCTCGAGGAGTCGCTCCGCACGGAGAAGCTCCTCTTCCAGTCGACGACGCAGCGCTCGCTCGCGCTCCTGAAGGCCTCGCGGAAGAGGACCTCGGACAACAAGGCCGAGGGGGTGAACCCCCTCTACATGCTCTACCACGTCTGGGATCCCGACCGCTTCCTCGACCGGACCGTCAAGTACGTGAGGTGGCTCTGGTCGCCGCCCGCGGTCGCGGTCTTCTCCGTGCTCTTCGCGATGACGCTCTGGGTCTTCGTCGAGCACTTCGGCCCGATCTGGCAGGAGACGCTCGAGACGTACGCGTTCCTGAAGAAGCCTTTCTGGGACGCGATGCAGTTCTTCCTCATCTTCACGACGATCGGGTACTTCCACGAGCTGGCGCACGCGTACGCCACGAAGATCTACGGCGGCGAGGTCCACTCGATCGGCCTCGCGCTCATGTACTTCGCGCCCGCGTTCTACTGCGACACGTCCGACTCGATCCTCTTCGAGTCGAAGTGGCACCGCCTCTGGGTCACCCTCGCGGGGATCTACATCGAGGGGATGATGTGCGCGGTCGCGACGTTCCTCTGGGTCGTCTCGTACCCCGACACGCTCGTCCACGAGCTCGCCTACAAGACGATGCTCTACACCGGCATCTCGACGGTCTTCTTCAACATCAACCCGCTCATCAAGATCGACGGCTACTGGGCGCTGACGGACATGCTCGGGATGCCGACGCTGCGGGAAGACGCCTTCACGTATCTCGGCGCCTTCATCCAGCGGAAGATCTTCCGCCTCAACGTGCCGCTCGACCCTCTCTCGAAGAAGCGGCGCCGCATCTACATCGTCTACGCGCTCCTCGCCTCGGCGTACGCCGGTTTCATCATGCTGTTCATCGGGAAGCTCTTCTACAACCTCTTCGCGAAGTACTTCCCGAACGTCGCCCTCCTCCTCGCCTCGATCACGATGTGGAAGCTCTTCAAGAAGCGCGTGAACCTCGTCGGCCGCGTCCTGAAGCTCTTCTACCTCGACAAGAAGGAGCTCCTGATGTCGAAGAGGATGCGCCCCCGCCTCGCGGCAGCGGCCGCCGCCGCCCTCGTCGTCCTCGCGGTGCCGTGGTCGCGCCGCACGATCAGCGCGACGATCCTCCTCCAGCCGAGGTCGACGAGCCGGCTCGAAGCGCCCGAGTCGGTGCAGGTCGCGTCGGTCCTCGTGAACGAGGGAGAGCTCGTGCACGAGGGGCAGGTGCTCCTGACGATGACGAGCGCCGGGCTCTCCTCGCGTATGGCGGAGCTGGCCGCGGAGAAGGAGCGCCTCGAGAACGAGCTCGCGCACGCGCGCAGCCGCGACGCGGCCGACGCGGCGTTCCGCTCGGAGCGCCGTCTCGCCGCGGTCGCCGCGGAGCTCGACGCCGGGGAGTCGCGCCGGGCGCGCCTCTCCCTGAAGAGCCCGCTCGCCGGCCGCATCCTGACGCCGCGCACCCATGACCTCGAGGGACGTGTCGTGAACGCGGGGACGCCGCTCCTCGAGGTCGCGGACTGCCGGAAGATGACGGCGGAGATCCCGGTGACGGAGCGCCTCCTGACGGACCTCGCCCCCGGCGAGAGTGTCACGGCGCGCTTCGCCGCGAGGCCGCTCGAGAGCACGAGGGGGTCGCTCGCCTCCGTCGCGCCCGCGACGGCGCCGGTGGAGGAGCGGAAAGACGGAACCCTCCGGCCGCCCGAGCGCCCGGAGCGCTTCATCGCGCTCGCGGAGTTCGACAACGCGGACGGCCGGCTCCTGCCGCGCATGGCCGGCACCGCCCGGATCTACGGCGCGCGCGCGTCCTACCTGTCGCGCTCGATGCGCGTGCTCTCGCGCTGGACGCAGACGGTGATCTGGTAGAGCCCGCTCGAAAAGGCGAGCGCCCCGCCGGAGCGGGGCGCCGCGAGTGGGTTGGGTCCGGAAGCGGGGTCAGTAGGAGGACTTCGCGGCGGTCTTCGCCGAGGACTTCGCGGCCGTCTTCGCCGAGGACTTCGCGGCGGTCTTGGCCGAGGACTTCGCGGCCGTCTTCGCCGAGGACTTCGCGGCGGTCTTGGCCGCAGTCTTCGCGGCGGTCTTGGCCGCGGTCTTCGCGGAGGTCTTCGCCGAGAACTTCGCCGCGGTCTTCGCGGTGTTCTTCACGGCCGCGCTCGGCTGCGTGGAGGCCGAGGGGGCGGGGTTGTTGCCCATGCTGGTGAACCCGACCTCGGGGACGTCCTTGCCCGTCGCTTCCTTGATGCGCGCCTTCTGGGTGTCGGTCAGCTTGATTCTCACTTCGTTTGCCATGACATCCTCCTCTTTCGTTTTCTCTCTGCTTCTTTCGTCCGGTTCGATTCCCCTCATCGCAAGCGCGCTGCCAGCCGTGCGCGCATGTCGTGGCGAGGACTGAAGTCCTCGTTGCGGAAGGGCTTGCGGCGAACGAGACGTCTCGCGGCGCCACCCGCGGTTGATTCTTCCGCCGTTGAGAAACTCAACTACGTTGAGTTTCTCAGCCGCGTGTGAAGCGCCACGAGCGCCGCCATCGCGGCGGCC
>WNFL01008200.1_pt3 | contig 10097 bp, 8 predicted proteins | sample 5400361 | NCBI WGS metagenome assembly WNFL01 (sample SAMN13153351, study PRJNA577476) | soil metagenome | isolation source: 40 cm soil on Douglas fir-dominated hillslope | place: USA:California | collected 2013-09-17
CCCGCGAGATTTCGTCGTCGGTGTCGTAGGTGGTGAGAATGATCCCCCGTGCTCGCGGATCGCGGTCGCGAATCCGGCGAACGGCTTCGACGCCTTCCATCACGGGCATGCGCAGGTCGAGCAGCGTCACGTCAGGCCGATGGCGCTCGAACGCTTCGAGGGCTTCGACGCCGTTGCCGGCCTCTGCGACAACGCGCAGATCAGGCTCCTGATTGATGATGTTCGCGACGCCGGTCCGAAGCAGGGCGTGGTCGTCCACCAGCAGGACGCGCGCCTTTGTCACCGTGGCGACGGCTTCAACCGGCAACGTGCACCTGCGTCGGCAGCCACGACGGCTCCCAGGCCAGGACGACTTCCGTTCCGCTGCGCGGCGCGGTGACGATCGTCAGAGATGCCCCGATCTTGTCGGCACGCTCCTGCATGCTGGTCATGCCGAAGCCGGAAGGGGATTGCTCCCCCATGATGCCGCGGCCGTCGTCCGCCACTGACAGCCGCAGGCCGACGGACTGGATTGCGGACGCGCGGATGGTAATGCGCCGCGCGCGTGAGTGACGTACCGCATTCGTCAGCGCTTCCTGAGCGATTCCGATAATTTCGCGTTCGACGGCGTCGCCGAGGCGCGGCAGCTCGTCAACCACCAGATCGATCGGCGTGTTGGCCGTGCGCTGTCCCATGTCGGCGAGCCGCTTGAGCGCGGTTGTGACGTCTTCGCCCTGACCGACATTCGGCCTGAGCGCGCCGACCGATCTCCTCGCCTCGTTCAGGTGCGTGCGGGCGAGATCGACGGCGGTCTCGATGCTCGAGGCGACGGGTCTGGGCAATGTGCCGCCGCTTTCCCGCTGCGCCGCCTGAAGCTGCATCAGAATCGCCGCAAACCCCTGCGCAAGGGTGTCGTGGATGTCGCGCGCGAGCCGATTGCGCTCCTCGAGGATCGCCTTTCGGCGCTCCTCGCGGCGATTGGAATCAATGAGCCGATTATGGTGGAGCGCGAGCGCCGCCTGTCGCGCCACGGCTTCGATGAGCGCGACGCGCCACCATTGAGCATCGGCTTCCGAGTCTCCGGGGCTCGAGACGGTCATCCATCCGAGGTTTCCACTGCTCAGCACGAGTGGCGTGGCCACGATCGTCGCGGATCCCATCCGCTGCGTAAACGCGCGGATCTCCTCCGGCAGGCGCGGATCGTCGTTCACGTACTCGATGGTTTCGCTCCATCCCGGGCGGTACTCGAACAGATGCGCGCCGAGGATTTCGCACGGGAACCGCTGCTTGCCGGGCCCGACCGCGTTCCAATCATCGATACGCGGATTGAACAGGTGGTCCTTGATGTAGGCCATCCAGAGGTCGCAGCGTTGTCCGTTTTCGTCGATGAGCCACACGGCGCACGTGTGGCTCTCGCTCTCCTCGACCATCTCTTTCGTCAGCGCGCCGAAGAAGCCTTCGATGTCCGGCTCACGCACGAGGAGATCGAGCGCGAGCTTGATCACCTCCGTCTGCATGTCCGCGCGGCACTCGGCGCGGCGGTGCTCGCTCGACTCGCGAATCAACGCGGCGCGCAGCACCTCTGGATCCTGCGAGGCGATTTCCGCCGGCTGACGGAGCGCGCGTTCACATCCCGAATTGTCCACGGTGAACCTCTCCACCAAATTATCGGGCAATTTGCCTCGGGATCCATCGGATTTCCCGCGCGTCCTCACGGCCGATCTCCGCATCGTCCAAAAGGACGAGATCGTTCTCGTTCGCCAGCGGGGGAGCGGTCTCCCTCGCAAGCGTGACCCGCGAATCGCACTCCTGCCCGATTGTTTCGCACCGTGCTCTCGCGCGAAAGTGGCGTGGTGATGAAACACACAAGGAGGTCAGTCATGAGAAGGCAGATTGCAGGATGGCAGGTCGCAGGACAGTGGATTGCCGGATTGGTTGCGGTGATTGGACTCGCCGGAGCGAGTCAGGTGTACGCGCAGGAAACGAGCGCGCCGGGGCCGGGCACGGTGGCGGTCACGATTATTCCTGGCGGAGCGACATTCTTTACCGAGAGCAGCAATGCGAAAGGGCCCAGCTTCGGCAACTACGGCCTCGGCGGCGCGGTCGCGGTCAACTTCAATCGCTGGGTCGGCGTCGAGGGCGAAGTCAGCGGCGGGCTCGGCGTCACGCAGAACCTGCAGCTGTCCGGCGGGACGTCGAAGCTCAAGTCGCCGAACCTGCTGAACTACAGCGGCAACCTGGTGGTGCATGCCGCCAACCACAGCTCGGTCACTCCCTACGCGACCGGCGGCGTCGGCGGCCTCACGCTCTTCGACACCGCGGCGCTCGGCATCTCCAAGACGGACACGTTTCTGACGGGCAATGTCGGCGGCGGGGTCGAGTGGTTCAGCAACGGACGCTGGGGTCTGCGGGGCGATTACCGGTTCGTCGCGGTGCGATCGAAGGACGACGCACCGAGCTTCTTCGGGCAGGACACGCGATACGGACATCGGTTTTACGGCGGCGTCGTGATCAACGCCGTTCGTTGAGGATCACATGTTGAAGCGAATGATCGTGATGCTGGTCGTGACGTTGACAATCGTCGCGGCGCTGGGTTTCGTGAAGTTCAAGCAAATCGAGAGCGCGATCGCGCAGGGGGCGGCGTACCAGCCGCCCCCTGAAGCGGTGACGACGATCGTGGCGGCCGGCGAGGAATGGCCGTCCACGCTGAGGGCGATCGGGACGGTGGCGGCCGTGCGCGGCGTGACGGTGAGCGCCGATCTGCCCGGCGTGGTCGATCGGATCGCGTTCGAATCCGGCCTCCCGGTCCGCGAGGGCGACGTGCTCGCGGTTCTCGACACCCGGCAGGAGCGTGCCCAGCTGGCCGCGGCCGAGGCGCAACGCGACCTCGCCCGCGTGAACTTCGATCGCATGGAGGGCCTGCTCAACGAGCGCGTCGTGTCCCGGGCGGAGTTCGACCGTGCCACGGCGGACGAACGCCAGGGCAAGGCGAGGGTCGGAGAGATCACCGCCATGATCGAGCGCAAGACGATCCGCGCGCCGTTTGCCGGCGTGCTCGGAATCCGCCACGTCAACCTCGGACAGTACCTGTCGGGCGGCGACGCGCTGGTGACACTGCAAACGCTGAATCCGGTCTACGTCAACTTCGGCGTGCCGCAACAGGCGATGGCGCAGGTGCGCGCCGGCCGCGCTGTCCGCGTCACCACCGACGATCGCGACAAAGTCGATCTCGCGGGCCGAATCACGGCGATCGATTCGGTGGTCGACGAGTCAACTCGCAACGTGCAGGCGCAGGCCACGCTGGCGAACGTTGCCGGAAGGCTCCGGCCCGGCATGTTCGTTCAGACCGAAGTGACCGTCGGATCCCCAAGCGCGGTCATCGCGTTGCCCGCGTCGGCCATCAGCTACACGCCGTACGGTAACTCGGTGTTCGTCGTCTCGGACCTGAAAGACCAGCGCGGGAAGATCTATCGAGGCGTGCGCCAGCAGTTCGTCAAGCTCGGCGCATCACGCGGCGATCAAATCGCCGTCGTCTCCGGCGTGAAAGCCGGCGACGAAGTGGTGACGTCAGGCGTGTTCAAGCTGCGCAACGGCGCCGCCGTTCACATCAACAACAGCGTGCGTCCCGGAAACAACCCGGCGCCGAAACCTGAGAACAGCTGATGAAATTCACCGATCTCTTCGTCAAACGGCCGGTGCTGGCGATCGTCGTCAGTCTGGTCATCCTCATCGCGGGCATCCAGTCGATTCGAGCGCTGAGCGTCCGGCAGTACCCGCGCAGCGATATCGCCGTCGTCACGGTGACCACGGCGTATGTTGGCGCGAACGCCGATCTCGTGCGCGGGTTCATCACGACACCGCTCGAGCGCGTGATCGCGAGCGCCGATGGCATCGACTACATGGAGTCGTCGAGCGCGCAGGGCGTCAGCACGATCACGGTGCACCTGCAGTTGAACTACGACACGAACGCCGCCCTGACCCAGGTTCAGGCCAAGGTCGCGCAGGTGCGCAACGACCTGCCGCCTGAGGCCGAGGCGCCGATCATCAACCTGGAGACGGCCGACAACCAGTTCGCGGCGATCTATTTCGGCTTCTCGTCCACCGATCTGGATCCGAATCAGATTACGGACTACCTCACGCGCGTCGTGCAGCCAAAGCTGAGCGCCATCAACGGCGTGCAGCGCGCCGACATCCTGGGCGCGCGCACGTTCGCCATGCGGATCTGGCTCAAGCCGGATCGGATGGCGGCGCACGGCATCGCCCCCTCAGCGGTGCGCGACGCTCTCGCCCGCAACAACTACCTGTCGGCGCTGGGCCAGACCAAGGGATCCATGGTGTCGGTCAACCTGGTCGCCAACACCGATCTCAAGACGCCCGAGGAGTTCCGGCAGCTCGTCGTCAAGGAGCAGGGCGGTGTGGTGGTGCGCCTGGGCGACATCGCCGACGTCGTGCTCGGCGCCGAGAACTACGACCAGGACATCCGCTTCAACGGCGAGTCGGCGACCTTCATGGGTGTCTGGGTGCTGCCAACCGCGAACTCGCTCGACGTGATTGCCAGGGTTCGCGACGCGCTGCCGCAAATCCGCGCGCAGCTCCCGGCCGGCATGCAGGCAGGTATCCCGTACGACTCGACCGCCTACATTCACGACGCCATCGGCGAAGTGCTCCGGACGCTGACCGAGACGCTGCTCATCGTCATCGTCGTGATCTTCCTGTTCCTCGGGTCGTTCCGCTCGGTCCTGATTCCCATCGTGGCGATTCCGATCTCACTCGTCGGCGCCGTGTTCCTCATGATGGTCGCCGGCTTCACGATCAACCTGCTGACGCTGCTCGCGATCGTGCTGTCGGTCGGCCTCGTCGTGGACGACGCGATCGTGATGGTGGAGAACGTCGAGCGGCACCTGCACGAAGGCAAACGTCCAGCGCAGGCGGCCATCGATGCGGCGCGTGAGCTGGTTGGACCGATCATTGCGATGACGATCACGCTCGCCGCCGTCTACGCGCCGATCGGCATTCAGGGCGGGCTGACAGGATCGCTGTTCCGTGAGTTCGCGTTCACGCTGGCTGGAGCGGTGATCGTGTCCGGCGTCGTCGCGCTGACGCTGTCGCCGATGATGGGGGCGAAGCTGCTGCGTGCGGCAGACACCGATCGCGGGTTCGCCGGCTGGATCAACCGCCGGTTCGAAAACGTGCGGAACAGATACGGCCGCGCGCTCGGCGCGACGCTCCGGAACCGGCCGGTGGTCCTGGCGCTGTGGATCATCGTGGCGGTGCTGACCGTGCCGTTCTATCTCTTCTCACAACGCGAGCTGGCGCCGGCCGAAGATCAGGGGTTCTTCTTCGGCTACATTCAGTCGTCGCCGAACGCGACGCTCGATCAGACGAAGCTTTTCACCGACCAGATCTCCGGCGTCTACAAGTCCTTTCCCGAGGCGGCCAGCATTTTCCAGCTGACGCAGCCCGGCGGGGGTATGGGCGGGATGGTGACGAGGCCCTGGAGCGAGCGCACGAAGACGACACAGCAATTGATGATGGAGGCGATGGCGCCGTTGTCGAAAATCGCCGGCGTGCGCGTGATCCCGCAGGCTCCGCCGCCGCTGCCTGGTGGCGGCAACTTTCCCGTGGATCTGGTGATCGCGTCGGCGGCCGAGCCGAAGCAATTGAGCGAGCTGGCCGACCAGCTGGTGAAGAAAGCCTTTGCGAGCGGGATGTTCATCTACGCGGACGCCGACGTGAAGTTCGACCAGCCGCAGGCGGAGGTCGTGTTCGATCGCGACAAGCTGCGGTCGCAGGGCGTCGACCTCAGCCAGGCAGGGCGCGATCTCTCGACGCTGGTCGGCGCCAACTACGTGAACCGCTTCAGCATCGACGGCCGGAGCTACAAGGTCATCCCGCAGGTGGCGCGTGCCGAGCGGCTCACGCCGGATCAGCTCGAGCACATCTACGTCACGGGATCCCACGATCGTCTGGTCCCGTTGTCGACATTTGCGAGCTTGAAGGCGAGCACAGCTGAACGCCGTCCGCATCCAGGGAGTGATTCCGCCGCCGGTGCCGCTCGATCAGGCGCTTGGATTCCTGGAGACGGAAGCGCGGAAGATCCTGCCGCAGGGCGTCACGATCGACTACGCGGGCGAGTCGCGGCAGCTTCGAACGGAGGGCGGGAAGTTCCTCGGCACGTTCCTGCTGTCGGCGGTACTGATCTACCTGGTTCTCGCGGCGCAGTTCGAAAGCTTCCGCGATCCATTCATCGTGCTCGCTGGATCCGTACCGCTGGCGCTGTCAGGAGCGCTGCTGTTCTCGTTCCTCGGCTTCACGACGCTCAACATCTACAGTCAGGTCGGGTTGATTACACTCGTCGGCCTCGTGTCCAAGAACGGCATCCTCATCGTGCAGTTCGCCAACCACCTGAGAGATGCGGGCGCTGACAAGCTGACGGCGGTCATCGAAGCGGCCACCACGCGGCTGCGCCCGATCCTGATGACGACAGCAGCAACGGTGGTCGGCCACTTTCCGCTGGTGCTGGCCACCGGTCCCGGTGCCGGCGCGCGCAACAGCATCGGCATCGTGCTCGTGAGCGGCATGGTGATCGGAACCGCGTTCACGCTCTTCGTCGTGCCGTCGATTTACATGCTCGTGGCGCGCAATCGCGTGGCGGTCGCCAGCGCCGTCCGTTCACGTGACACCAGAGTTCCTGAGCTCGCGGAGGCTGTATGAACATCGTCTTGACTGCCCGCGCGGCGGCGTTCGCCGCCATCGCGTTCCTGATATCGACAACCGCCACCGCTCAAGCCGGGCGGAGCGAGCCCCTTCAACTCACACTCGCCGACGCGGTCCAACGCGCGGTCGAGCGCAACCCGGATCTTGCGATCGTGCGTCTCGATACGGAAGCCGAAGCCGCGCGCGTCGGTGAAGCGCGCGGCGCCTACGCGCCGGTGTTCTCCACGTCGTTCGGCCGGTCGCGCAACGTCACACCGCCGACGAACTACCTGCTCGGCGACGCCGGCGTCGACGTGAAGGACTGGTTCTCCACGACCGGCGTCAGACAGCGCCTGCCGTGGGGCGCCGGAACGTGGAGCGTCTCGTGGGACGCGGCGAGGACGACGTCCACGAGTGCGATCTCCAGCATCGATCCCAATCTGCAGTCCGGAATCCAGCTTGCGTTCTCGCAGCCGCTGCTCAAGGACCGCAGGATCGATGCGTCGCGCCAGCAATACATCATCGCCAGGCGGAATCAAGACAACGCGGAGCTGCGCCTGCGCGAGTCGGCCGTGCAGACCGTTGCCGCGGTCAAGCGCGGGTACTGGGCGTTCAAGGCGACGCTCGCAAACGTCGGCGTCCAGCAGCGCTCGCTCGAACTGGCTCAGGAGCTTGCGCGACAGAACGGCATCCGTGTGGATGCCGGCCAGATTCCGCCGCTGGACCTCGTGCAGGCGGAAGCCGAGGTCGCGCAGCGCCGCGAGAACCTGATTCAGGCCAGGACCGCGGCGGAAGACGCCGAGGATCGTCTCCGGCGGATCATCATGGATCCGGCGGACGTTTCCTTCTGGGCGCGGCGTCTCGAACCGGTCGACGACCCGCCCGAACTGAGTCTGGTGCCCGACACGGACGCGGCCGTGGCGAAAGCCCTCGACGGCCGGCTCGACCTCGCGCGGGCGGCGCACGATCTCGAGAACGCCAGGACGAACGTCGACTTCCTCGGCAACCAGCGGCTTCCAGACGTGCGCCTGGAAGCGTCGTACCGCGGCAACGGGCTCGGCGGGACCGAGTTCCTGCGCACCGGCGGATTCCCAGGCATCGTGACCGGGACGCAGAATCGAAGTTTCGGCGACGCGCTCGGGCAGGCCTTCACGCCGGACTATCCGACGTGGAGCGTTGGCGTGACCGTGAGCTATGCGCTCGGACACAGCTACGAAGAGTCGAGCCATGCTCGCGCGGAAGTCGAGCGCCGCCAGGCTGCTCAGCGAATCGCGAGCCTCCGGCTCGAGACGGCAACCTCCGTCCGTCAGACGGCGCGCCAGGTGCGAAGCACCGCTGAACGCGTGGAAGCCGCGCGCGCCGGCGCGAAGCTGGCCGAGCAGCGTCATGCCGACGAGCAGCGGCGCTACGACGCCGGGCTCTCGACGACATTCCTGGTGACGCAGGCCCAGCGCGATCTGCTGCAGGCGCAAGTGAACCTGCTTCAGTCAACGCTCGATCACGAGTCTGCGGTGGTGAACTTCGAGGCTGTTCAGCAGGCGCCGTCGGCAGCAACCGGCGAAGCGGCCGGCGCGCGCGACGCCGGTGTCGTGCTTTTGCCGACGCCTCTGCCGCGCGGCATCTTCCGTCCAGGCGCCGGTCAGTGAGGGCGCGATGGCCGACACGATTCATGACGCCATCGTCCGCGAGGTTTCGTCCTGGCCGGGCGTGACAACGGACCGGCACCGATTCGGCGGCACGGAGTTTCGGCATGGGCGGCGCGAGCTCGGCCATCTGCACGGAAGCCGTTTCGCCGACCTGCCGTTCCCGCTCCTGGTTCGTGACGAGCTGGTGGCCGCCGGCCGGGCGGAGGCGCATCACATTCAGCCTGAATCGGGATGGGTAAGTTACTTCATCCACGACGACGCGGACGTCGCTCGAGTCGTCGCGCTGTTCCGTTTGAACTATGACAGGCCGTGGAAATCGCCCTAGCGGGGCGTTCCCTTCGCGAACAACTCGACCGTTGACAGGTTGAAGGATCCCGCGATGCCGTGACCGCCGCCGGGCGCAAGCGAGGCGAGGCCCACTTCGTCGACTTTGCTCAGGTCGGTCTTCATCACTTCCGTCATCACGACCATCTTCTGCGGATCGAGCTTGAACCATTTCATGCCGCTGAACGCGATCTCGACTTGAACGAACTCGCCGTCAGTCGTGATGGCGCGGCTCCCGACGACGAATGTGCCGTCCGCAAGTTTCACGACGGGATACAGCGTGTGAATCGCGTTCGTCCGCACGATCCAGCGGAGCCTGGCGAGGCCGGTCAAGTCGAGATAGCTGCGTTTGTCGCGCAACGTCACGGCGACGGGCGAAGTCGCAAGGCCGTTCCAGAGATCGACGCGGCCTTCGTGTTCGGCGGCGCGAACAGGCGCAGAGCCCGGACCGTACAGCCTGGCTTCGAGCCGGTCGTTGGTCGCGACCTCCGGTGTGAAGCGCGTGTTTTCGTCGGTCGCGGCGCCTTCGTGCTTCGGCAGCCGCCACTCTTCCTTGAACAGCAGCGGCGGCCGTCCTGCTTGTCCGGGCTGGGCGAACGCCGCCTGTCCGGCGCCCCACAAGACGAAACCGAGAACAACCGCCGTCCGTCCGCCGATTTGCGCCAGGCCCATGAAGCCTCCGGCGGCATCTTACTGCCCATTCATGCCGGTCGCCGCTCAAATCCAAAGCCCGCGCCAGGCCGTAGTGTCTGAACAGCGGCGTCGGGCCTGGCGCCAAGGAGAGGTCATGAAGAAGAGTGTCGGTGGAATGGCTCTACGATCGTCTGGGCAGGAAGAAAGCCATTACCGCGGTCGTCGATGAGTTCGTCGGACGCGTGGCCGGCGACAAGCGCATCAACGCGTACTTCGGCCCGACCGCGTCGGATCCCGTTCGTCTCAAGAAGTTCAAGGGCAACCTCGTCGATCAGATCTGCCAGGCGAGCGGCGGCCCCTGCAAGTACAAGGGCAAGGACATGAAGGCGGCGCACATGGGGATGGGCGTCAGCGGATCAGACTTCGACGCGCTCGTCGAGGATCTCGTGGGCGCACTCGACAGATTCAAGGTCGGCCAGCACGAGAAGGATCAGCTGCTCGGCGCCCTCGGCCCGATGAAGGCCGAGATCGTCGAGAAGAAGTAGTTTTCGGCAGCGTCAGGCGCCACGACATCGACAACAGGTCCCGCAGGCTGTCTCGATCGAGTCTGGATAATCGCGCCAGGACGAGGGGATGCCTGCGGTAGTAGTCCGTCAGGTAGTAAGTCTCCGGCGCGTCCGCGAGGAGCCACTCGCGTTCGTCGAGGTCGGCCCTGACGACGAGCGTTCCCGGTTCCGCTGAAGCGTGGCTGGCCAGGCCGGCCATGAAGCAGCCGCCCATTTTGAGAACCGGCGAGCCGTCGTACCTCGTGGCGGCTTC
>WNFL01080889.1_pt1 | contig 10097 bp, 6 predicted proteins | sample 5400361 | NCBI WGS metagenome assembly WNFL01 (sample SAMN13153351, study PRJNA577476) | soil metagenome | isolation source: 40 cm soil on Douglas fir-dominated hillslope | place: USA:California | collected 2013-09-17
CGCAAAGCGATTTCTGGTCCAGATTGCCCAAAAAGCGCACGCGCTCTTTGCCCCCCAACCGGGCCGAAAGACTTTCGAGCTGCTGGCGATCCGGCCCCGATCCGACGATCAGCAACGTGGCGTCCGGAACGTCCTTGATGGCCTCGATCGCGAGATAGTGTCCCTTGCGCTCGATCAGGAGTCCGACAGACGCCAGAACAAAGCCGGAAACGCCATGCCTGGAGCGCAGCGCGTTGCGGTCCTGCATGTGGAAGGCCTGCAAATCGACACCGTTGCGCAGGACGGTGATTTTCGCGGACGGCACGCTCAATTCAACCAGCCGATCCTTGAGCGCCTGGCAGACCGTTATCAAGGCTCCGGCACTGCGCGCCGCCTCCAAAATCAGCCGGCGCGGACGGGCATATTGCGGAATCAGGCTGATATCGGTGCCGCGCGCCGTGATGACCACGGGAAGATGGAATTCCTCTCCCAGCCAGGCCGCGGCGACCCCGTCGGGATAGAAATAATGAGCGTCGATGAGATCCACCTTCAGCCCTGCATCCAGCAGCCGCATAAAGCGCCGGCGCATGGCGCGATAGAGTGTGTGGGGCGCGATATTCATTCCGATCTTGGGCAGCACCACATAGCGCGGATGATCGACGTCTATGCCGTTGCGCTGTTCGCGATCGGCAATGCGCCGCAATTTCTGCAAGTCCGGGCTGGGCAAGCCAGGGGGCGCCCAGGGGACAGGAGCCAGGACATGGGCGCGCACCTTGCCGTCCGACAGCAAACGGCGCAGGCGGGTTTCGACAAAGATCCCGTGCGCCGGCTGCAGGGCGTTGGGAAACAAGGTCGTGGCGGTCAGTACGGAGATTTTTGGCGGCAGGTCGGGCATGTTTGAAAGTCCGGCGCTGGGCGCTTTGAGAAGACTGGCCAGCAAGCCACCAGTTGCGTTATCTGTTTCGGGCCGACGCCCAGTATAGCGAAATTTGACGTTAAAGAATCGATAGCGGGATCGGACGCCCCACATGCGATGTACAGCACCCGGGCCGCTCCTGTATAGCGCCAGATGCGGCATGGGAAGCATCACCTGTATGTTCACGTTGGGTTCTGTCTCGCGAATCGGTGAGGGCAATCCGTGGTGAAAAGGCGCTCCGGCCTGACCGGCCTCGCATTGCGATACGCGCTGGTGGCGACCGTGATGGTCGCGATCGTTTATGGTTCGCTTTATCCCTTTGAATTTCGCGATTCCGGCTCGTTCGCAGCCGACATTCTGCATCTGGCGGGGACCTGGAAGCAGGGGCCTCAAAGCCGCGGCGATTTTTTGGCCAATCTGCTGCTCTATATGCCGCTCGGTCTTACGATTGCGCTCGCGTTTGGCCGGTCAGGCACCCGGACCCTGGTCATTGCGACGGCGTGCGGCGCGGTTGTCTCTCTGGCGATCGAGCTGGCGCAATTCTATGACGCCAGCCGTGTCAGCACCTTGTCGGACTTCTACCTGAATGTGGCCAGCACACTGGCCGGAGCGATGATCGGCCGGCTGGCGGGCGCCGATCTAGGGGGCCTGTCATGGCCATCCGGGAGTTCGCCGGCTTTTGCGCGCCTGCTGCTGCTCGCCTGGGTCGGCTGGCGATTATACCCCTATGTGCCGACCATAGATCTGCACAAATACTGGCACAGCGTGAAGCCGCTTTTTACGGCAGATGTGGCAGTCTACGGCATCTTGCGTTACGCCGTGCTTTGGCTGAGCGCTGGCTTCCTTCTCCAGACCGGGCTGGGTCCCAAAAGACTGCTGCGGCTGCTTTTGCCGGCTATGCTGTGCTTTTTTGCCGCCAAGATCCTGATAGTCGGGCAGGTTCTTTCCTTGCCCGAGCTCCTGGGCGCAGCATTGGCCGTTTTTCTGGCCCCCTTGCTTTTGCAGCGCCATGCCCGCATCGGTGTCCCTTGTCTGGCGGCGCTGTTGACGGTGCTGGTCATCCTCGCGCGCGTGCTACCGTGGCACATCGGGGCGCAGCAGAAGGCGTTTCAGTGGGTGCCATTTTACAGCTTCCTGCATGGCGGTTCTCTGCAGGTCAATGTCATCAGTTTCGCGGAGAAGTTCTACCTGTATGGCGCGGTTCTGCTGCTGCTTGTCACGGCAGGCATGAAGCTCAGAACCGCAATCATTTTGGAATGCGCTATTCTTCTGGCGACAAGTGCGCTGCAGGTTTTCATGGTGGGCCGGTCGGCGGAAATCAGCGACGCATTTTTGGCGCTGGTTCTGGGGCTGGTTTACGCGCTTTTGCGGCACCAATCTCGCGAGGCGCCCGCTATGGTGCGGCGCGCCCGGCGATAGCAGGTCATTGCGTCAGGAGACCTGGCCGGCCGCGCGCTCAGCCAGTCGCACAGGAAGCGTCGCGCCGTTTTCCGCTTCCATGAATTCCTCGAACATCCATATCAGCCATAGGGCACGGCTATGGTCCATGCGCCCGCTCTGATGGTCGGCGATCAGCCGGTGGATGGTCTGGGGGTTCAAATATCCCGCCGAGGCCAGTCCTTCTTTCGAGCTCAGTTTCTGCTCCAGGTGCTGCCCCATGATGCCGCGGAACCAGCGCGCCAGGGGTACCGAAAAGCCCTGCTTGGGACGGTCGAGCACCTTGTTGGGAACCAGGCGCGAAAAGGCGCGCTTCAGCAGGATTTTTCCTTCGCTGCCCCGGCGGTTGACGGCCGACGGCAGTCCCAATGCCCAATTGACGAAATTATGATCCAGCATCGGCACCCGTACCTCGAGACTGTTTGCCATCGCGGTTCGATCGACTTTGGTCAGGATGTCGCTGGGCAGCCAGGATTTCAGGTCGATATATTGCGCCATCGTAACCGGGTCATCGGTGGGCGCCGTCTTCGCATGCCGGGCCACCACGTCAACCGCGTGATAATCGCCCAGCGACCTTGCCAGATCGGCGCAGAACAGCGCCTTTCTGGTGTCATCGCCGACGACGGAGAGATTCCAGAAATAGCCGGTCGTGGAATCGGAACTCAGTTCGCGGAAGGTGTGCCGCGCGCGCAAGAAGCGGGGCGCGCGGTCAAGCTGGGGATAGAGGTTCGCCAATGTGCCGAACAGAGGCTGGCGAACCGCGGCGGGCAGCCAGCGTCTGATGCTTTCCTCGCGCGCGTGAAAACCATAACGCCTGTAACCGGCAAACAGTTCGTCACCGCCATCTCCGGACAAAGCCACGGTCACTGACTTGCGCGCCAATTGCATCAGGCGATAGCTGGGCAGCGCGGAACTGTCGCCGAAAGGCTCGTCAAAGATTGCAGGGAGATCTTCGACAAGGTCGAACTCATCGCCCTGCATGCGCGCAATGACGTGGCGGGAGCCGTAATGATTTGCGACCGCACTGGCATGGGCAGTTTCGTCAAAGGCGGGGTCGTTGAACCCAATGGTGAAGGCGGTGATCGGGTCCTGTGCGGCCCGGGCCATCAGCGCCATCGTGCCGCTGGAATCGACGCCGCCCGACAGAAAGGCGCCGACCGGGACGTCGGCCACCAGCTGGGACTTGACGATCCGGCCCAGGCGGTCCAGCAGCGCTTCATCGAGGTTTGCCAACTCGCTGCTATCGATGGCGGCAGGCGCCGGATCCCAATAGGAGCGCATCTCCGCCTTTTGTCCGCGCCTTAGCGTCAAGGTCATGCCGGCAGGCAGCTGGCGAACGGCGCTGTAGATGGTCCGTGGTTCGGCGATATAGCCAAGGGCGAAGAATTCCTCCACCGCGCAGGGATCGATGGTGCGGTCCAGCCCAGAATGAACCCGCAAGGCCTTCAGCTCGGAGGCAAAGATCAGCGTCTGGTCCGCCAACGTGGCGTAATAGAGGGGCTTTTCGCCCAGCCGGTCCCTGGCCAGAAAGAGGGTCTCATGCCGGCGGTCCCAAAGGGCGAAGGCGAACTGTCCCGTAAGATGCGTGACACAATCGCGGCCCCATTCCAGCCAGGATTCCAGAACCACTTCCGTGTCCGATTGTGTCGCAAAGGAATGACCGCGCCGCTCCAGTTCCTTTCTGAGTTCCTTGAAGTTGAAAATCTCGCCGTTGAAGATCAAACAGATGCTCTTGTCGGAGCTCAGCATGGGCTGGTCGCCGGTGACCAGGTCAATCACCGCCAGCCTCCTGTGGCCCAGGCCAAGGCCCGGTTCGAAATGATGTCCATCGCCGTCGGGTCCGCGATGGCGGATGGCATCGCTCATCGCGCACACCAGCGCGCGGTCCGCAGGACGATGGCCTTTCAGGTCAAGCCAGCCCACGATCCCGCACATTATGGACGCCCTCCTGCGGTGAGCGGGGCCTGAACTTGTGCCCGATGATTGGCCCGGTCGAGCCGGGCGGGCAACGGTTCCAACGCCAGCAGCGCCCCCGTCAGGCGGCCGCGCGCATCTTCAACCGTTCCCTCTATCACCGTCGAAAGCACGATGACCGCCTGGCCCTCATGGCCCTGCAAGGCGGCTTTGGCCTGTAGAAGCTTCACTTTGAACAGGCTTGTGGTGAATTGGCCATCGACCCAATAGCTGGACCAGACCGCGCGTTTTCCCGCGGCGGAGGTGATGATCGACTCCTGGAACTGGATGCGCTTGCCGGCGAGTGTCGCCGACACCGTGCCGACATCCGACAGGGCCCAGTCATCATTCCAAAACTTGTTGACGTGCGCGGTCATGGAATGGCCCGGGCGGGGGCGGGCATAATAGCCCAGGAACAATTCGACGGGAATTGCAGCACCGTCGGCTGTCGGAATGAGCGATTCGACGGTTCGTGCATCGAGCCCGAAAAAATCGGGACGCCAGGAAGCAGGCGCGGGAGCTTCACGCCACCCGGCAGAACGAAATGGTTGGGTTATCGCCGCCAGATCGGGTTTGACGAAATAATTGTCGTGCCACCATGCCAGCGCCGGGCCGGTGCTCAGCAATATCGCAGCGAGTCCGGCCACCATCGCCAGCCTAGTGGGCGGGACGGCCGGGTTCATCCCGACATTGTTCTGCTCGCCGGATTCATCGCGGAACAGGGAGCCAATGACGCCAAGGATCAGCAGTATAACAATATGGTCGGCGCCCGCTCCATACTCGTTGTTGGTGAAATGCGCCAGGACGATGATGCCGACGCAGCGCAGTCCGTTTCCGATCAAAGGCACCGCCACGCAGGCCAGCAGGAACAAAACTGTCTTGTAAATCTTTCGAAACATCATGTAGGAAAACAGGACGCCCAGCGTCACTGTCGCGATAAGAAAGCGCAAGCCCGCGCAGGCCTCGGCTATTTCAAAACGGCCATTTGTGAGTTCAAAGGTCGTACCTTCGGTATAATGGACAATGCCGAGGATATTGAGGCTGACATCGACGAAATGCGTCGCGAACTGCTGCATTGGAACGATGAGATATTCGCCGGTCGGAACCAGAAACAGCAGGTAAAGTACGGGAAACCAGATCACGCGGATGATGCTGACGCCCAGCAAAGCAACGATCAGGGCCTGCATGATAGCAACGACGGCATATTGCTGAATTTCATTGATGGCGGATAACTCGCCTATCCACCATCCCAGGGTGAGAACGGGGATGAAAAACAACGCCTGCGGTGCGAGGCCGGGTACAAGCGCGCCAAGCGCGGCGCGCTTTTCCCAAATTAGCCAGATGACGATCGGTATGATGAGAAAACAATGCGAGTAGGTGGGAGAAACTTGCCAAACCTGAACCGCAGCCGCTATCGAAGTCCGAAAGACGGTAAGGGTGAAAAGCAAAAGCGCCGCCAAGGCCACTCCATGCCGGAGCCATGCGGTTGAAACGGCACGATTGGGTTCTGGCAGGGCTAGCGCTGTCATGATCTGTATCGCGCCGATAGCTCAAGCCGCGGACCGGAGCGCAATGCGACCGGACCATCGGACGGGGAGGGGGATGTTTGCCCCAGTGCTTCCAGGTGGCGGTCTATATCCGTCAAGAGACTGGGCCAGTCATGATTATCTTGCACATATTTGCGTGCGTTCCGGGCGATCATCTCCCGGCTTGATCCCTGAAGCGCTTCAACGACCGCCCGGGCGAACCGCGCCGGCTCGTTTTCAACCCAGAGATGGTATCCAGCCTGGATGCCAAGGGCCCGTGTTGCCTCCCGGGTGGCGACCACCGGCTTTGCCATTGCCATTGCTTCGAGAACCTTGTTCTGGACGCCTCGCGCAATATGCAGCGGCGCGATGACGGCGTGGGCGAATTGCAGATAAGGGCGCACATCCGCCACGGCCCCGGTCACGACAATCTTCGGACCGGCGATCTCCTGCAAAGCGGCGGGCGGACCTGATCCCACAAAATGGACGCGGGCGCCGGGAAGCGATTGCACAATCTGCGGAAAGACCTCTTTGGCAAACCACAAGGCGCCCTGATAGTTGGGCCGATAGTCCATCCGGCCGGTCATGACGACAGCAAGTTCACCGGCACCGAACGGATTTTCAAAGTCGGCGGGCGAAAACCGCTCCAGGTCTACGCCATTGGTCAGGCTGGCGATCTTGGCAACGCTGCCGGGCGCGATGTGCCGGAAGGCATCGGCCTCGAATTCCGAAACGAGCAATGTGTGGCCGAACGCTCCGGCGGATTCGCATTCCAGGGCTTCAAGCTTGCGCGCCTCACGCCGGTACAACCAGCGGAGCGCACCGCGCGACCCTGCCGCATATTGTCTCCATTTGTCGGAATCGATATCGACCATATCGAACAGGACGCGCGCCCTGTTGACAGTGTCCCGCAGCAGATAGGGGGCCATGGCGGAACCGAACACCACGATATCGGCTGTCGGCAGGTCACGCAGACTTTGATCGACCCAGTGCTGGAGCCGGCTGCTGCCAAAACACGCCGTTGTGAGAGGTTTTCCGGCGGCAAGCCCGATCAGGCTGCGCCAGGCTTTTGCCCCGGCGCTGAGCCGCTCAAAATAACAGTTGCCGCCCGCCAGTTCCCTTACCTTGTCCAGATACTGCAAATCCTCGGCGTCATCGACAAAGCAAGCCAGATGCACCGGCCCCCGCTTCGCGAGGTGGCGCAGCAAGGCATAAGAGCGGATCTTGTCGCCCTTGTTGGGAGGATAGGGCAGGCGATGGCACAAAAACAGGCTGTCGCGCGTCATTGTCTTGACGCGGGGCCGGAAAAAAACACCTGATCCACGCTTGACCAGCGAAAATCCCTGAGCAGCAATTTGAGCCGGTCAAATGTGCGGTCGAGATTCAGGTAATGGCGCACGCGCGTTTTTAACGATGTTCCTGAAATGCGCGGCTGGGTGTGATCGATTTCCCAGGGATGGAAATAGAACATGCAGGGCTGGCGATCTTCCGCGCGAACGGCCTGGAGGCTGCGCTTGAAGAGGCGGTAGGGAAAAAGCCGGAAATATCCGCCTCCGCCCGAGGGCCAGTTTCGGCCGAATCTGCGAAGCGTTGTAATTGGTATTTCCACGAAGCGGCTATCCGAAAATGGATAGAAGGCGAAGCGCGGCTGTTCGGGAATTCCATAAAGATCGTGATGGATCGGAAATGTGCTCGAACTGTACTTGTATCCGGCTTCGTCCAGGGCATTCAGGGCCCAGAGGTTCCGGCGGGAAATCGAGAAAGACGTGGCGCGATACCCGTTCACGGCCGTTCCTCCGGTGTCTTCCAGAAGGGCCTTGGCACGCTTCACGTCCGCGAGAAATTGCGAACGGGATTGATGGTCGGCGCGATAATGGGCAAGGCCGTGCGAGGCCAGTTCATGACCGTTGTCGACGATTCGCCGCACGAGTTGTGGATAACGCTCGGCAACCCAGCCGAGCGTAAAAAACGTGGCCTTGGTATCGGTGTCGGAAAACAATTGCAGGATGCGGTCGACATTGCTTTCGACCCGGCACTCGCGGCTGTCCCATTCCTCCCGGCGAATATAGGGGGAAAGGGCTTCGACCTGAAAGTAATCCTCCACATCGACCGTCATCGCGTTTAGCGCGGAGCCGGACAGATTCGTGACCGGCCGCTTTCGCCAGCCCACGATTGGATCGCTCTCGATTGCGTTGACGTTCATCACAGCCCCTCCCGCGGCAACCTCTCAGGCTTACCGCGCGTCCGAATTCACCAAATTGAGAAACTGCTGGATGACCGAACCTGCGCGACGCGTAAATGCTTCCTGTTTCGTCAGCCGCTCTTCGATATTGTCCAGACGAGAAAGCACGGTCTGCTTGGCGCCCTGACCCGATGTTGCCGCCGGATCGGCTTCCGATGTCGCGTCTGTTACGTCGTTCTCGTTCGCCAGGTCTGCCGCGACACGATTGACGTCATCCGCCGAAAAGGCGTGCAGTTCGTCAAGATATCCGAGAATCATGAGCCGGTTGCCCAGCGTATTGATGCGCCGTGGAATGCCACCGGTATGTTGATGGATGGCGCCTATCGCGCTCATCGGAAATGAGGGATCGCCTGTCCAGCCAACCTGCTTGAGCCGATGCAGCACGTAATTTCCGGACTCGAGACTGTTCAAAGGACCAAGGTGATAGGATGCGATGACGCGCTGGCGCAACTGCTCGAGATCCGGATTGGCTATGATCCGGCGAAATTGGGGTTGCCCGACAAGGAAGCTCTGAAAAGGGGCGGCATTCTGGACCTGGAAATTCGAAAGCATTCTCAGTTCTTCGAGGGCGCTTTCCGACAGGTTTTGCGCCTCGTCCACGATCAGGAGCGCGCGGCGCCCCTGTCGGTGGGTCGCATCAAAGAATTCCTGCAGCCGGAGCAGAAGACCGCTTTTGTCAAATGGCAGGTCGCGCAGCCCGAACGCCGCGGCGACCATTCGCAAAAGATCGTGGCCCGATAACAGGGTGGTCACAACATGCGCGGCAACGATTTTGTTGGGATCGATCGTCGCGATCAGGCGCTTGACCAGGGTTGTTTTGCCGGCCCCCACATCGCCCGTGATGACAATGAAGCCTTCGCCCCGCTTCAATCCGTATGTCAGATGCGCCATCGCCTGCGAGTGAACGCTGCTCTCGAAATAAAAGCGCTCGTCGGGCGTCAAGAGAAAAGGCTCGGCGCGCAGCTTGTAGAAACTCGTATACATGACCACTCGCGAACTAGGATTCTGCGGATGCGGCCGGGACCCCGGAATTGGCGTATCCGTAATAAGCGACATACTCCTGTTCGTTCCAGCTGGGAGCCTTGTTGAACAGCAGGCTCACGCTCTGGCAGGATGCGACGGATTCCAGCGACTTGCGCAACTGGTGCCGGTCGGTCTGATCCGCATAACCAGGTGATGCACGTAACTAGCCAGGATCGCCGGTTCCGCGGATGCCAGAACCGGCGGGGTGTCGAGCACGATAACCCGATCGGGATATCGCGCCGACAATTCCTTGCACAGGTTGGCCATTTTTGCGCTTGAGATCAGTTCGGGCGTATTGATGCTGGGATTGCCGGCAAAAATGACCGCGAGGTTGGGTATGTCGGTGCAACGATGCAGCACATCGGAGACATGGCCAACCCTGCCGCTCAGCAGGTCGGTCAGTCCTTCCGTGGGCGGCGCCACGAACATGTTCCCCACAGACGGCCTGATAACGTCAGCGTCTATCAGGAGCACCTGGAGACCGCGTTCCGCAGCCAGACTCAAAGCCAGGTTGATCGACGAAAAGGTCTTTCCTTCGCCGGGAAGTGAGCTGGTGACCATGATCAGGTTGCTCACTGCCGCGCGCGTCTGCGGATCCCGGACTTTCTGCAAAAGCCTGCGCTTTATTCCACGAAATTCATTGGAAATCGCGGAGGTCATATTGTCCGGCGTGATCAACCCGTTCTGGCGCAAAGCGCGAAAATCGAGGCGCACCGTTTTTCCAGGCACCGCACCCACATTTTGGCGCGGCGGCTCGGGTGCTCTGGGCGTGGAGGACGCCGGAGCGCCCGGACCGATCGCCGAAACACCGTCCCAGCGGGGCGCGGGATTTTGCACATGGAGAATCTGATCGCGCATTGCAGTTTGGGAACCGTTGCTCTTCGGAGCCTGGTCGCTTTCCAGATGCTCCCGCTCCATCGCCCGGCCAATCAGGTTCGCACCGGGCGGTTGAGAGGAGGGCGCCAGGGCGCCTTCCTTTTCGAGACGTTGAGCCATTCGCTCAATCAAATTCAGGGGAGGG
>WNFL01275318.1_pt1 | contig 10097 bp, 7 predicted proteins | sample 5400361 | NCBI WGS metagenome assembly WNFL01 (sample SAMN13153351, study PRJNA577476) | soil metagenome | isolation source: 40 cm soil on Douglas fir-dominated hillslope | place: USA:California | collected 2013-09-17
CCTTGTCCGGACACTCCTTTTGCAGCCGGTGGATAATGCCTGACTCCGTCACGATCACAAATTGCTTTGCGGGGCTGGACTTGCAGTAGGTGATCATCTTCTCGGTCGAGCAAACCGCGTCGGCCAGGTCGCGCACCTCGCGCAGACTTTCCGGATGCACGACGACTTTCGCGTCAGGAAACTGCGCGCGCATTCGCAGCATGCTATCGCGCCGAAATTCTACGTGCGCATAACAGTTGCCGCGCCATAGCGTCATCGGCCTCCCGGTCTGTTCCATCACCCACGCGCCCAGGTTTTCGTCCGGGACGAACAACAGGTCTTTGTCTTTGGGTGAGGCGTTGACAATTTTGACCGCGTTGCCGCTGGTGCAAATCACGTCGCTGAGCGCTTTCACCTCAGCGCTGCAATTGATATAGGTGACAGTGTAAAAGTTCGGGTTCGTCTTTTGAAATTCGCGAAGCTTGTCTGCCGGACAGCTCTCCTCCAGCGAGCACCCGGCATCTTTGTCGGGCAAAACCACAATCTTGTTCGGATTCAAAATCTTTGCGGTCTCGGCCATAAAATGAACTCCGCAGAAGACAATCACGTCCGCCTGGGTCTTGGCCGCCTGTTGCGAAAGCCCGAGCGAATCGCCGACGAAATCGGCGACATCCTGAATCTCCGGCACCTGGTAATTATGCGCGAGAATGACGGCGTTAAGTTGCTTCTTGAGCGCAAAGATCTCCCGGGCGAGCGGGTCGAACTGCGCTCGCGGCATCGGCTTGCGGAGCGGAAAGCGGTCCACGCCGGGCGGCGGAATTTGAACTACGTCAGTCATCAGTAAAAGCTAAGGCCCACTTCGCCCTCGGTCAATCGCGGCTATGACGCGGTCGCTGTGCTTTCCCGTTCGCCTACGATAGCCTTTTGAGCCCCGCTTCCGGGCCCCTTTGGGCGCAGGCGGTTAATTCGTTCGACAAAAAGGAAAAAGACCCCTGGCCCGAAACACAGCAGCATGACCGCAAGACCGGTTGTTATACCCCAGAATGTGCCCATCGGCGCACAACAGTCATTGCGATTGCGCACCACGATATGGCTGGGCACGGCCACTAACAACTCGAGGATGCTCCCGCGCATGAGCCAGCGCGTCATGCGTTTGACGAGCGCGTTCGGATCGTCAGCTTTTGAAAACCGATAGAAAAGCAGGCCCCAGCCCAGCCACAGGAACGCGATAACGGCAATCGTTCCAATAACATAATCAAGAGTCCCCGCTGTTGTGCCGTCCTGTTTATTTGGGCTGTGCGCGACACCGCCACCTCGCGCCAGGGAGCCCACAACGGCGAAAACGTCCAGACCATTCTCCTTGTAGAAGGCGCACAGCACGGAAACAATGGCGCCCAGAAACATGGTGGCGATAAAACAGCCGGTGATTATTGCCGGCATGAGCAATGGGCGTCGCGGTGGGAGCCTGCGCTCGGCGATACGGAGAGGCACCAGCAGCAGCAGCATCTGTCCCAGCCCCATCACGGCGAGCAAAACCCAATAAGCCCACTCCTGGTAAGCGCGGAAGGCCTCCGTCAAACTTATGCCGGCATTCCCAGACCGCGCCCAGGGACCAAAGGCCAGGAGAATGGCCGGCACAGTCAGGAGAATAAGGATCACCAGGTAAAGGAGGACGGTTAGAAAAGCCCAACGTTTCATAATGCGTGCAACCGGAAGGCTGGTTGGCCCGGATTGGCTTTACAAGGAAAAATCGAGGAATGGGGGCAGAACTCATTTCCTATGCCGGGCCATGAACCCAGGCTCGTTTCCCTTCGTATCTGCTCGCCGCTGCCGGCCCAGCAATTCACCGTAAACGCGCACGTCGCGAATCATCATTTCGAGCCGCTCCTTGAGCGCTTCGCTGGCAAGTTTTCCTTCCTGAATATCGCTGTCCTCGTTGAACGCCACGCCGTAGGGCAGGGTCCAGGCGTAACATTGGCGGGCCACCGTGCGAAGCTGGTCGGTGACGGTGAGGCCCTTTTCGTGAGAGGCTACAATGGTCGCGAACAGTTTCCCCGTGAACTCCCGCCAGAAATGGTCCAGGAAATTCTTGGTAGCGCCGCTGATGCCGCCATGGTAATCGGGCGTTCCAAGGACGATCACATCTGCGCGTTCGACGCGGGCCTGCAATTCGGCATAACCTGGCAAGTCGTGCGCGGTATCCGGGTTGTAGAGCGCGAGAGGTTCCTTTTCGAAATCCAGCACATCCACCGAGCAGCCATCGGCCCGCAATCGTTCCGCGACATGAGCGATGACCATTCGTGTCACCGACTCGCGATGCAGGCTGCCGACCACCGCAAGAACGTTCAAGGCTGTTTCTGACATAAGCTAAGGTTGCGCACTTTTTCTCAGGCCCAGGATCGCAGCAACCGCACGAAGCCGTAAGCGAGCAGTCCACTGACGGGAATGGTCAATATCCATGCCCAGACCATCCGTTCGACGACAGTCCATTTGATGGCGTTGAGTCGCCGGGCTGCGCCGACGCCCATGATGGCCGCCGAGATATTGTGGGTGGTTGAGACAGGAATGCCAAGATGCGTTGCGACGAGGATCACCGTGGCGGAACTGGTTTCCGCGGCGAAGCCGTTGATTGGGTGGAGCTTCACCATCTTGTGTCCGAGTGTTTTGATGATGCGCCAGCCGCCCACTGCGGTGCCGGCGGCCATGACCAGGGCGCAAACCACTTTGATCCACAATCGAATGCCCTCTTGCTCCGCGCATTTGCGAAACCAATGCAGAGCCTCGCGATCGTCCCTGGGCACAATCTGGCCCTTTCGGTAAAGCACACCGAGGTCGAACCCAGCCTCATGGCTCCCGCTTCGGGCGGCCTTGCGAAGCCACTCGAGGCCGGCGGGTTCATCTCGAGGCAGGATGCGGCCCTCGAGCAATGCAACGCCGAGAAACACTTCGCCGTCCGGGTTTCCCTCTTCTGCGCGCTTGCGATACCAGGCAAGGGCGGCTGAATCCTCCTCCAGTGCGCCTTTCAATTTGCGGATTTGAAGACCCAGCGGGTTTGGAGTCGAGCCCTTTCGTAAAGCTGTCGCTTTCGCGGCAAGCGACTGCGCTTCCTTTTCGTCAGGACGGGCCGTGCGTTGCGCGCGAATCATCGCCGCAAGATTATCAAAAGCTTCCGGGTTATTCTTCTCGGCAGCCTTGCGGAACCATTTTTCCGCTTCCTTATCGCTTTGGTGGACCGCTAAGCCATCCCGGTAAGCTTCCCCAACCTGGTTCATCGCGGAGTAAACGGCGGCTCCAGGCTCGGGCGTGTAAAGAAAGCGAAGCCACCGTGGAAGATGATTGAGTTCTCCCGCGCCGGTTGCGGCCATGAGGGTGAGGGCGATGATGCCCATGGTTTTTTGCGCGTCATTGGTGCCGTGCATGAAACCCATCGCGCCGGCGCTCAACATTTGCGCCCGGCCAAAGAAACGATTTACCCAATGAGGGCGCGCGTTTTGGAGCAGCAGATAAAGCAGTGCCATCAAAATAAAGCCTAAAATCAGACCGGCAATCGGGGAGGTGATCATCGGCACAATGACTTTCCAGAGCACTCCTTTGCCCTGATACCAATGCTGCGCATCCGGTTGGGACCAGATGATTACATGCCAGTTGTTGTTGGAAGCCGCCAGGGCCGAGCCGCACAGGCCGCCGATCAGCGCGTGGCTCGAGCTGGAGGGCAACCCGAACCACCAGGTCAACAGATTCCAAATGATCGCCCCCAGCAACGCGCAAATGATGATGTCCGAGCTCATTGCCACGAGTTTGGCATCCACCAAACCGGAGGAAATGGTCTTGGCGACCGCTGTGCCCCACATCGCGCCGAGCAGATTGGTCATCGCCGCCAGCACCACCGCCTGGCGCGGCGTCAGAACCTTGGTAGAGACAACCGTAGCAATCGAGTTGGCCGTATCATGAAAGCCATTGATGTACTCGAAGACCAACGCGACCAGGATAACGGTCAGCAGGAGGGTCATGGCGATCAGGAACTTTTCAGCACGATGTGAGCGATGACATTGCCGGAGTCCCGGCAGCGGTCGATGACCTTTTCCAGCAGTTCATAAAGGTCTTTGAGCACGATGACCTGGAGCGGCTCATGTTTGCCGCTGAATAATTCCTTGTAGAGCGTCATCATGTGCTTGTCCGCCTCGCTTTCGAGGTACTGCAGCTTGTCGTTGAGGTCTTTTATCTTTTCCAGATCCATTCCCCCGCGCAGGGTCTTGATCATCTGGAGCACCATATCGGTGGCGCGCTCCAGCAGGCTGATCTGCGTGGAAAAATCGATCCCGCGAACGTATTGCGGCGCCAGCAGCACCCGCTCGCCGAATTTCTCGACGGTCTTCGGTATCTTATAGAGTGCGTTCGAGAGCTCCTCAATATCCTCCCTTTCAAGGGCAGTGATAAAGGTGGTGTAAACCGCCTCGCTGATGTCCGCGGTAATCTGTTTGTCCTTGCGACGCGAATGAATGAACTCGTCGAGCACCACAGGCTGGTCGAACGATTTGCTCAACTTCACCAGCGCCTGGACGCTGTTGCGCGCCTCCTGGGCGCTGGCCTCGAGCAGCGTGTAAAACTTGTCCTCTTTTCCCAATAACTTCTGAAGTGAAAACATAGCGCGCTATTTCTCACACAACCCTGTCCAAAGCGCACGAACAAAAATCACCCGGCAAAAAAACTTGCGCGAAACATTCCGCCTGTCCTACGCTGCCTTATGCGCCGAAATTTATTTGTTATTACTGGCTGCCTCAACATCCTGATCCTGGCCGCGGTGGCAACTGCTTGCCGATCGTCGGCCGCGGACCACCCGAAGCCGATCCGCGCCTTGCTGGTCTGCGGCGGCTGCTGTCATGATTACGAACACCAAAAAACGATCCTGACCGAAGGGATTTCCGCGCGCGCCAACGTGGAATGGAAAATCGTTCACGAAAGCGACCCCACGACGAGCCACCGAATCAGCGTTTATGAAACGCCCGATTGGTCCAAAGGCTTCGATGTGGTCGTCCATGATGAATGTTTCTCGGATGTGAAGGACAAGGAGTTCGTGCTCGGCATTCTCAAACCTCACCGCGCCGGCCTGCCCGCCGTCAATCTCCATTGTGCGATGCACTGCTATCGGGTCAGCTTCGATGAGTTCAAGGATTGGTTTGAGTTTACCGGGCTCGATACACGGGGGCACGGCGCTCAGTTGCCCATCTCACTGACCTTTGTGGCCCCCAACCATCCGATCACGAAAGGAATGGCGGACTGGACGACGGTCAAGGAGGAACTCTACAACAACCTCAAAGTGTGGGACACCGTCACGCCCCTGGCCTACGGAGCGCAGGGCAAAGACAAAAACCTGATTGCCTGGGCCAATGATTACCACGGCACTCGAGTGTTCAGCACCACTCTGGGGCACAATAATGAAACTGTGGGTGACGCGCGTTATCTGGACCTGATGACTCGCGGCTTGCTCTGGTCGGTGAACAAACTCAACGGCGATTATCTAAAGAGCGCCAAGTGACACCTTGATTTTGCCTTGTTTACCTTGATTTACCTTTAGGTGACCTTGAGGGCTGTGAGCGGGGGTGATGGATTAATGGATTAGGTCCTGACGGCGCGCTGGGGACAGCGCGCCCTACCGAAGGAGTGATAGTCGGGGAGTTGATAGTTGAGAGTTCTGATTTACCACTTCGGAGAGGGAGGGCCGGCGGAAGTGTTACGACCGTTATAAAAAAGTTAGGTGTTACTGAACGTTACTGACTGTTAGATGGCGTTACTGAGTGATATGGAAGGAAAAGTCCAAAGTCCCGAGTCCAAAGTCCAAAGTCACCACGGCCAGAGGCCATATGCAGGTGTGGAAAACTTTTTTTGGTTACCGCAGGTTACCGTGAGTTACCGCAGGTTACCGAAAAGCACGGGCTCGCAGAAAAAAGTTTCTGGTGCGGTTTGGTGCGGTTTACTGCGGATTGGCGAAGAATGGTGCGGGACTCCCTGATGCTCGCACTTTTTTTAACCTCACTTGACCTCACTTAACCTTACTTAGCCTTACCTACTGGATCGAGTTTGGTCGAGTTAAGTGAACATTGGGAACGTTCTGCATGGGGCGAGAACAAAGGGGCGGTGATTCCCCCCCCGCCGAGGTGGTTTTGAAGCGTAACATCGTAACATCGTAACAACGCAATGTTTGCGGCCTTTTTTGATCTTGAAAGCGTAACATTTGGCAATTTGTTACGGTTTGGAACCTTTATTTGGCTCAATGTTTACAGCCCTTGTTACGATGTTACGGTTTGACTGATCAGCAGCGAATTTTTCGTGGGTGATGCTGCGGCCGGTGGTGGGAAACAGTTAAAAACGGTTGCCCGATTGCTCCCGGCCGCCCGGGCACCCAACTAAAGTTGTGTTAATGAGAAGGAGTGTCGCCGTTGCCATTCGGAAGCCCATCGCGGAGCAGCCGCGCGAAGACCGGTGTGAAATCCACTACATCGTAGCCTTTGGCTAAACGTTTGCCGATTCGCATCGTGCAGGGTTTGATGCCGAATTGGCTGAGCCGGCGAGCGAGCCGGTTAAGCGCGGAGCGGTCCGAGCCGGACTGGCCATGAGTGCGGAGTGCGGAATACCGGTCGGGGCCAGGCAACGCGCAAAGAGCGGCGACGAGCTGTTTGGAGGAAATCCGCATGGTGCCAGTTTGCGTGAAGATTTGGCGGATGTCTGAAAGAAGGCTTAGTTGAGGGTTGAAAGTTGAGGGTTGAGGGTTGCTTGAATCAGTGCGGAGTTCGGAGTGCGGAGTGCGGAATGCAGAGCGTGAGGCAAGGGCCTCGAAGGCGGCGAGGGCGCGGGCGGGCCAGTCGGCGCCGGCGACCTGGGCGATGGCGAAGAGGGGACGCCAGTTGTCGGCCAAGCGGTTGAAGGCGCCGGGTGGCAAGACCGGCTTGTAGGCGGCCAGGGCGGGGAAATTGTCCCTGGCCCAGCGGGCGAGTTTGCGAGCGAGAATATCTTCAACTTCGGTATGAAGTTGGTCGAAAGCGGTGGTGAGCTGGCCTTCCTCGGCGGCAACGAGGGGGATGAGGATGGAGCGATCGCGAAGAGTGGCCGGGAGCGAGCCAATGCCAGCGAGCGCGGCAGGGGCAAAGGCATTGAATGCGCGTACTGCTTTGCCTTCGCCTTCGCAACGATAAGCGCAAGCACCGCGTTTGTGACCGGCATTCAGCAGACCGCGGAGTTCTTCGGACTGGTGGATGTAGGCGTCAACTTCGTCCAGGAGCAGGGTTGGTTGGTGCTGGTCCACGAGGCGGAAGAGGACAGGGGCGCTGATGTTTTCGGTGCGGAGAGGCCGTGCCGCCATGGTGGTAAGGACATCGAAGGCGGTGGTCTTTCCGCAACCTTCTTTTGGGGAATGAAGATTGAGTCGCGGACTGAGGTGAAAGGCAGCAAAGGCGTGAGTGTGAGTCTCCCAAAGAGTCATGGCATCGGCAGCGCCGGGCGGCAGGAAGAGATAAAGGCTAAAACGTGAGGAGACTTCGTTAAGAGTGGTCGCGCCGTCAACGGGCTCGGGCCAAAGCTCGATGGCCGGGAGTTTGACGGCGTTGGCCTGGTCCTGGAGGTCGAGTTCGGCGCGGTATTCGGCGACCTGGGTGTCCAAGGTTTCGATGCGCATCCTCAAGAGGCGTGCCTCTGCCTTACGAGCGCGATCATATTCAGCAGGGGAAAGGCGAGCGAGACGTTCGAAAGCCAGCGCGTCAGGATCTGGATGCTGGGCCTCGCCATTTTTTAGTTTTGACCCGCCCGGGGCGGGATGATTTTCGATAGGAGACGGTATCTCATTCAATGCTGCTGGCGCGGCAAGCGGCGCGAAGGGTGCGAGTTCGTCGGGAACCAGGAACCAGATTTCCAAGGCGCGGTCCAAGGGACGCTGAGAGAGCGCGACGGAAGGGATGAGGCGCTGGACGATCGCATCGAGCCGGGTTTGATTTTCGGGAGAGGCGGCTGCTTCGAGTGTAAACAGAGCGGCACGCAATCGCTCGGGAAGAACGGAGAAGTCAGCGAAGGAGGCAGCAAGTTCGACGATCTCGGGTGAAGGCGTGGAATTAAGGGTATCCCGGTAGGTTGTAACTTCGCTTAGGCTGGTGAGCCTGGTAAGCAGGGAAAGGAGTTCGGGCGACAGTTCCTCTTTGAACAGATCGAGAGATTTAGCAAGGCGGGTATAACCGATTTCGCGAAGGATAGTGGTTTGGGTGAATAGCGTGAGGGTATGGCCGTTGGATTTTGTTTTCATAATAGTTTGGTATTTTTGGCCCTTAGCTTAAAGAGGATGGTTGGACAACGGCTGTCCAACCTGAAAATAGTTTGAGGAAAGTTATTCACAGTCGGCGAGAAGGTTTAAACCACGGATTGACACCGATTTACACGGATTTTCTGGAGGAAATGCCGATGGATTGTTAATAAGACGGTGGTATTGAGGACCCACCGACGCGAAAAGACTATGGTGGGCAGGGCCCGAAACAGCGGCCATGCACCTCATGGTTTCCTATGGGCATAAGTTGCGCCAAGGCTGAAGCCATTCGAAGCATTTCGCTGGCAGGAATCGGGTATGGACAATCTCTGCCACCAGTTCAGCGCAAACTCACTCCTTGACCCCTTTTCCTTTTTTGGATCCAGAAAAAGCTCGAAGTATAGGGTCATTTCCATCTCGGAAACGGGGCGAGCACCCAGGTGGCTTGAGATCATAGCTGTGCTTTAATCAAAAAGCTGAGGTTGCTTCCGATCCCAAATAAACAACTAAAAAATGGAGAAACACAAAATGAAAGATTACTTCGCCCGGTTTAAAAAAACACTCGCTATGTTGGCACTTCTGACGGTTGCCCCGCCGCTCTTCGCCGCGACATCATTCACGCAGGTCACCGAGGTCTTTCCGTCACCTCCCTCGGATGGCCAGTTTTTTGGGGAGGCTACCGCGATTAACGGCGACGTGGCAGTCGTGGGCGCCCCGGACGGTTTCGATCCGTTCTTCGTTTACGGTACTGGCGCGGCCTACGTGTATGTGAAGTCCGACACCGGCTGGGTCTTCCAGCAAAAGCTGGTCGCAAGCGATGGCCCCGGGTCTGGTCGCTTCGAATTCGGCTTTGCGGTCGATATCGCCGGGAACACCCTTGCGGTGGGGGCGCCGGGCCGCAGGGCGGACGGCAAAACGGGCGCGGTTTATATCTTTACTCGCCCCGATCCGGCAAGTCCATGGGCCGAGCAGGCCATCATTACCTCCAGCACGCCCCGGCCATTCGGAATGAGCGTTGCGCTGCGCGGCGGGACGCTCGTCGCTGGCGCCCTGGAGGATCGTTTAATCTTTGGCGGCCCGAGCGATACGGGCATGGCCTTTGTTTTCGTCCGCTCGGGCGGCGAATGGATCGAGCAGGGGAATTTGATCAGCGAGGACATCCCTGATCACTTCCGCTACGGAGTTTCCGTGGGCATCAGGGGAAATACAGTGGTTGTCGGGGCGGAGAATCCTGACTCTGGCCCGAAAACTGCGTCGGCGGTTTATGTATTCTCCCGTCAGGGCACGACCTGGAGTCAGGAAACCAAGCTCTCCTCCGCCAACAACTCCGTGACTTTTGGACACTCCGTGAGCCTGTCAGGGGGCAGCCTCGTGGCGGGCGACCCCAATTCCAGCGCAGCCTCGATCTACGAACATGTCGGACACGATTGGCAGCTCGCGCAAACTGTCGTTGGAGATCCCGGCAGCCGATTCGGGAACTCCGTCGCGCAAAGGGAAGACAGTTTGCTCGTTGGCGCTAACCGGGCGACCGTGGGTGGAGTTCAATCTGGAGCAGCCTATCTTTATGGGCTCGATCAAGAAACCGGAACGTGGACCCTGACTCAGACACTTTCTCCGAATGATGGCCGGACAGGCGACAATTATGGCATTGCCGTCAGCCTGGACATCACTGCGGCGACTATCGGAGCTTACCGCCACTCCCAGCCCTCCGGCCCGGTGTCCGGCGCCGCTTATATCTACCAGCCGTGATGGAAGATCCTGACCGGCAGTCCGCAGGGGATTTAACGCAAAGACGTCCACCCTCCGCAGTAGCTCAGCGGGAACTGCTACGGAG
>WNFL01317071.1_pt1 | contig 10097 bp, 12 predicted proteins | sample 5400361 | NCBI WGS metagenome assembly WNFL01 (sample SAMN13153351, study PRJNA577476) | soil metagenome | isolation source: 40 cm soil on Douglas fir-dominated hillslope | place: USA:California | collected 2013-09-17
GGCTCGCGGGCGGGCGGGAAGCGCGAGACGCCATCCGTGCCTGGCTCGACAAGTACGGCATGCGCTGCGTCGGCGAGATCGACATCACGAGGCCGCGTTGGAGCGAACGCCCCACCACACTCGTGCCTATGATCCTCGGCAACATCAAGAACTTCGAGCCAGGCGCCGCCAAGCGACGCTTCGAGCAAGGGCGGCAGGAGGCCTGGAAGAAGGAACAGGAGCTGCTGGAGCGTTTGCGGGTCTTGCCGGACGGGGAGCGGAAGGCCGAGGAGGTCAAGCGGATGATCGACCGGGTCCGGACCTTCATCGGGTATCGGGAGTATCCGAAGTACGGCATGGTCAGTCGCTACTTCGTCTACAAGCAGGCCTTGTTGGAAGAAGCCGAGCGCCTCGTGCAGGCCCACGTGCTTCGTGAGAAGGAAGACATCTTCTACCTCACGCTCCAGGAGCTTCACGACGTCGTGCGCACCAACCAGGCGGATGACCAGCTCATCCGCCAGCGCAAAGACGCGTTCAGGTCGTATCAAGCGCTCACGCCGCCCCGGGTGCTCACATCGGATGGCGAGGTCGTGGCCGGGTCGTACCGACGCGAGGATTTTCCGGCTGGCGCGCTGGTCGGCTTACCGGTTTCCGCCGGGACCGTCGAGGGGCGGGCTCGCGTCATCCTGGACATGGCGGAGGCGGATCTCGAACCGGGCGATATCCTGGTCACCACCCATACGGACCCCAGCTGGACGCCGCTGTTCGTCGCGATCAAGGGCCTGGTGACGGAGGTGGGGGGCCTGATGACCCATGGCGCAGTGATCGCACGGGAGTACGGCGTGGCGGCCGTCGTGGGGGTGGAGCATGCTACCCGGCTGATCCGGGATGGGCAGCAGATCCGTGTGCATGGGACGGAAGGGTACGTCGAGATCCTACCCTAGCGGGCCAGCTCGACAGGGGGCCCGATCTCGACCTGGTCACCGCCAACGCCAACGGCCCGCTGCGGGTCTTCGTGATGCTGCACGCCGCCCGGCCGGTGCTGCTCAACCTCGGGGAGCCGGGCGGCTTCGACATCACTCCCTGGGCGGATCGGGTCCAGGTGATCGACGCGACGTATGCTGGTAGGTGGGAGCTTCCGGTACTAGGCGCGGTCACTGCTCCCACGGCCGTGTTGATTCGGCCCGACGGCTATGTGGCCTGGGTGGGAGAGGGAGACCTAACTCACCTGGGGCCCCACGACGCGCTCACCACCTGGTTTGGACCGCCGACTGCGGCGTAGAGGAGTGCTGATGGACCTCACCGACGCTTCGGCGATCGTCAGCGGCGACGCTGGCAGCTGGAAAGCTCACGGCCGTGCGCAGGCTCGCCCAGATGGGCGCCAGGGTCCTGATCGCGGATGTGTCGGATGAATGGGGCGAGGCGCCGGCCAGGCAGGTTGGCGCCGGCTCCCTCTACGTGCCGACCAATTGCATGGACGAAGACGCCATCGCCAAGGCGGTCAAGGCGACCATCGACGACGCCGCCACCGCGGCCGATGCCGCCTTGGCCCGCCTCGGCACCAACTACCAGCTGTGCTTCAACTTCTTGGACCCACCGGTCTTTCACTCTGACCAATCTGTCAACCAATTACCGAAAGGTCTTTAAGTGTGTACCTCGCGTTGATGAGCCTCGACGCTACCGGAACCGCCCGTCAGCGCTGGTCGAACCGATGGAAAGCCGCCCTCAACGCTTTCGGCGTCGCGTTCCCCGGACGTGTACTCATCACAACGAAGTAACCGAGTCACTCGACCCAAGAAGAACCAGTTACACCGTTAACGTTCCAGACTCGCGTTCGCCACAATTTCTCTCCCATGCTCGCCATTGCTCCCATTTTCGCCCTATTTGCTCGCGATTCCGCCGGATCATGTGATACAAGATGGAGGCATCTCAGTCAATTGCCTTCATGACGAGCGCAACAAGAAACCCAGGCCGCAGCTGGCCTGGGTTCAAGGGTGATGGAGCGGGAGACGGGATTCGAACCCGCGACCCATTGCTTGGGAAGCAGTCGCCCTAGGCATCTCCACTCGGTTGCTTCAAGGCCGCAAATATTGCGGCCTTTTTCTTGTGCTTGTGGGGCATCTGGGCGCACATGAATTGCCTGGTGCTTTTTCACCATACGGGCAACCCACTCTTCCCCCACGCTGCCACCACACAAGGCCAACAGGATGGCCGCAGTGATCCCACGGCTGCACCACGGCATTTTGCAGTCGTTCCATCAGGGAGTATACCATCGTGGCCAGTTCGACGAACGCGAAGACCAACGCGAAGACCAGCACGAAACAGCAACCCGTAAACAAGCGCCCTTCCAGCGCCCGAGCCAGGCAGGATGTCGCAGTCCGCCGAAGGGCACACGAAGGCAAAACCGGCACACCGCGGACGCCAGCACAGACGGGCAAGACGGGCAAGACAGGCAAGACGGGCAAGACAAGGTGGGATCGCATGCGGAAAGATGCTATCAGCCTGGTGCAGCTCACCGAGCTCTTGGCCAACGAGAAGGCGGCGAGCGGCAAATCCAGCCAAACGGTCATCTGGTACACCGGAGCGATTCGCCGCTACGGCGATTGGCTCGTGGAGCAGGAGCTGGAACCAACGCTCGCCAATCTCACGTTGGAGCGGGTGCGCGCGTACATTGTCGCGCTCCAACGTGCCCAGGCGCGCGAACTCCATCCGTTTCAGCCGACCGAGGAGCGACTGCTCTCCGACTCCTCGATCAATTCTTACGTCCGGGCGCTGCGCGGCTTTTCCAATTGGCTCTTCGAGGAGGGCTACACCGACGAGTTAGCTCTTGCGCGGCTCAAAGCCCCGAAGGTGACACAGAAGGCGCAACCCATACTGGTCGCCGAGGAGATCGCGGACATCGTCTGTTCGCTGAATCCCCGGACGGAAACTGGCGCGCGCGATCAAGCGATGTTCCTGCTGCTCCTCGATACCGGGATGCGCGCAGGAGAGCTTTGTGGACTGCATCTCCAGCACCTCCATCTCGACGATGGGTATGCTATCGTGCTAGGCAAAGGGCGGAAAGAGCGACCAGTGAAGATTGGCGCCCGCGCCGCCAAGGCCGTTCGTTTCTACGTGCTGCACTGGCGTCACCCCGCGCAGCCGCACGAGGATCACGTGTTTCTCACGTGTCGGGGGGTAGTAAATGCGGGTGTGGCCTTCTCCAGCGCGGGTGGCAAGCCGCTCACCGTGTGCGCGCTCGATCAAATCTTTACGCGCATCGGTCGTCAGGCGGGCGTGGAGCGGCTGCACCCGCACCTATTGCGCCACACGTTCGCGTGCATGCATCTCTTGCGCTACCGCGATCCGTTCGCGTTGAAATCGTTGCTCGGCCATACAACGTTGCAGATGACCAACCATTACTGCGAGGCAGTGCGCCAGATGGAGGTCGTGCGCGCGGACACCACCAGTATCGTGGACGGCATCGATACCAGGGCCCTTGATGTGAATCGGCGCGGACGTCTCGGGCGGAAGGGGCAGAAGAAGCCTGCCTAGTAGCTCTGCATTGTCCTTGCCCACGGCGCCTTCGCACCGTGGGCAATTGTTGCTAGCTGGATTGCCGGCTTGTTCATAGCCGCAGAATGCTCTCGTCACGGCGAGCGTGGGTGTCTGGTCAGGCCCAAGACGCCCCCAAGTCTCGGTTGCTGGAAGCGCCCGCCAATCAGCGGCGCTGCCGGTCGCCGGTGGAGCGGGTCCTTTCGATGGCCGGCATACTCCCACCGTAGGCATCGTTCGGTGACTTGGAAGGCATGCGTGCCGCGTGTGTGCCAGAGGGGCCATAGCGGTCAGCGTGCAGCTGCTGCAACGCATGAGTCACGCGTTGGGATGCGCGATCCCAGCGCTGCTCCTGTCGCTCCAGTGCCTCCTGTAAGCCAGAGGAGGCGACGAGCGGGTCACTGTGCTCGATCAACGTGAGGAAGCGCCGCGCAACCAACTCAAATACCTCGACTCGATACGTACTGCTTACGTTGGAGCGATCGAAGAGGCCGAATACGTTGGCTGTAATGTCGACGATGGTACGCCCCTCGAAGAAGTACGCCTGAATGAACTGGGCGAGCTTCTCTTCGCGGGGATGCTCTGTCGCGTACAGATCACCCATGACATCGAGGGCTGCGCCTTGGATGAGCAGGTCGAGCGTTGTGCCCTTCTTATACACGGCACGGGGCAATCGCTGCATCACGCGAGAGAGGATCTGCTGCATGCCTCGATACTCGTCGAATAGATGGCAGCGTTCGAGCGCGCTTTGCTCCTGCCGAAAGAGTGTCATGACATGCCGAAGCCGGTCCTGGAGCTGGTCCTCGCGGCGCGGCCTTCCTCGTCGCTGTGACATGTCGATCGTCCTTCCCGATGGCTGCCCGGCAAGCGTACCTTCGTTCTTTCGCTCATCCAGTTGATCCCTATCCCATCCGAGATGTCAGATCATTGGCGCTCGATTGCCCACCTCGGCAAGCAAGATGTAGCCGTGGTCAATCACGGACCGAATCATCAACCCAAAAGGACTCAGCTTGGACCGTATGTGGTCAACATGGCGGTACAACCGCCGGTCATCAGGAGGCAGGTGATGAGGAGACGCGAACGCCTCGCGAGAAAGTTGCTCCCAGGTGACCAGGCGCCCATACTGCTCGAGCAGCGGCACGAGGATCGCGTACTCCAGCGGCGTGAAGCGTAGGACGGTTTCAAAGCCCCTATTGAGGTCGCGAAGGATCAGGACGCGCTGCGCATCGCTGCGGTGGACCGCAAGGCCATCGAGGGTGTAGCCCGTCAGCTGATGCTCGCAGGAGGCAGTGGATGCCGCCCGCCCCCGCGTGGCACTGGCCGACAAGGAATAAGTGGGCAGATTCTGGGCCTCTCTGCGAGCGTCTTGCCCTTCTTGCTGTTGCACTCTCATCGCGCAACCTCCTCCTCACCTTCGTGTTTGACACACACGCGTGTCGCTGGGCAACGAGGAAACATACACCCTGGTTCTCTCATCACGCAGCCCCACGTCGTCGTCGCCGCTTGAGCAGCACCAAAGGCTGATCTTCTCGCTCCAAACGTCTCAACGCGGCCGGGACGCGACTCGCAGCGCTGCTTAGGCAACCTACCGTGCTGAGGTATCCATTTCATTGAACGCGTGATGAATAGCATAAAACATATTTGATTTGATGTCAAGTCCATTGAATGAGAGCACGGGAATCGCAACTAGAGTGAAGGAGTGTGGTATAATGAGCAGTATGAGAACGCACTGAGAACGCAGCGAAGGGAAGAGGGGGTCATGGCCAAGACCTTGGCTGAGAAGACCGATTGGCTCTTCCAGAACGTCCGCGACCCGGAGGATGGCCAACCCTACTCGAACGCGCGCATCGCGGCGATGATCGAGCACCTGTGCCCGGGATTCTCCGTGACACCCACGACGATCTGGAATATTCGGACGGGCAAGTCGGACAACCCCTCCTGGAAGCTCATCGAGGGGCTGGCCAAAGCGTTCGGCGTTACTTCGCTGTACTTCACAGACGATGACGCCGAGCAGCAGACGCAGGAGGAGTTGGCGCTGCTAGCGGCCCTGCGAGACGCGGGCGTACGCAGTCTCGCGCTACGGGCACAAGGTCTCTCCGCCCAGAGCCTCGCGACGGTCCGAGAATTGATTGAGCGCGTGCGCGAGCTCGAAGGTCTGAGGGACAACCGGCAGCCGGGCATACAGGACCTGCAGGACACGCAGGAAACCTCGCGGCAGGATTCACATGCGAGTGAACAAGCCGCAGTCAAAGGCTAAGCACATCCCCACCACGCAGACTCGCTGAGCACTGGAAAGACGGAAGAGAGAGTGGTGTATTACGCTCGCTTAGTTGACATAACAATCAGGCGTTGAGAGGAAAGCGAAATCCATGGGAAACGACGAGTTGCGTGACCTGCGAGCACAATGCCGTGAGCGGGTGGATACACTCGCGGCTCAGTTCCCACTCGAACGCCTGTCGAGCGTCGAAGAGTTGTGTGCGCTCCTCACCGTACGGCGCGGTCGCCCGGTGCTCCCGGAGGCGGCGCCACTGCCATCGACGATTGCTGGCGTGTGGGTGGCAAATGAGCGAACCGACTACCTCTTCTATGCCCAGGACGCCCCGCGGCCGCATCAGGAACATATCGTCTTGCATGAATTGGCGCATCTGCTGTGTGGGCACAAGTCAGGCCCCGCTCAGGTTGAGCTGCTCCGAACGCTGCTTTTCCCGCATCTGGACCCAACACGCGTACGGTCGGCTCTCGGCCGTGCACGCTACGACACACGCCAGGAACGCGAGGCGGAGTTGCTGGCGACATTGATCGAGCACCGCTGGCTGGGTTTGCGTCGCAGCCGTAGTGACGTGGGTCTGGTCGATCTCGAGAAGTCCGACGAAGAACGCGACACGGCCGAACGGCTGGATGTGCTTGCAAAGAACCTGCGAACCCGCAGAGCCTTGTGAGTCATGTGCGCGGCCGAGGTGCTGTTGTATCGGCCGCGCTCATCAACGAAGCCAACCGGCGGCTGTACGCGATCCATCACTCACTTTAGAAGGTGATGTCCGATGGTCGTGCAGGGACTGGCGACACTTGCGGCGCTCGTGAGCTGCGCCGGCATCGCCTACGCCACCGGTCGGTATCTGCGGGTGCGGCACGACTTCTATCTGCGCAATGCTTGGCGCGCCACGATCCTGCTTTCGCTGGGACTCATCTTGAGCGTCAACGCCGTGACCGCGGGCATCGACCGCTGGATCGGCCTCCCGAACGCGGCACGGTGGATCGAGAATGTGCTCATCGCGTGCTCTGGCTACTACGCAGATCTCGTCCACGTCGCGATGGTCCAGGGGATTGCCGCGAGCCGACGACAGCATCGCTGGATTCGGGCGTGGCTCGCTGCTGTGGTCATTGCGCTGGCCCTGCTCTTGTGGCGCGCGCACCTTCCCGAACTGGCATCGTTCTCACTTCCCGACCCAAATCCCTGGCTGATCCTCTACCGACTCGTCTGGCTGAGTTTCCTCACGTTCGTCATCGTGCGGCTCATCTTATACAATTGGCGCTTTGGCCAGATCACTCCTGACGCGGTCATACGATTGACCACGCTCGCGTTGGTACTGGCAGGAATCTTTGCGCTCGGCGTCATCGTGACAACAATGGCGGAACCTATCCTCCCTGCCACATCTCCCGCCGTGTATCCTCTCCGCGTCCTGCTGGAACTGTGTGTGCTCGGGATGGCAACCAGCTTCATCTTCTCGACATTGCCCACGTGGAATCCGCAGCTCGGGGGGCCGGCGCTGGCCCGTATCATCGTCAACACCAGCGCGTACTGGCAGCTCTCCACCCTGTGGTGGGCGCTGACGGCGGCTGCGCCCGACGTCGTCCTCCCGACTGCCCTGCCATTGCGCGATGTCTTCCGTCACCCTTCGGATATCGACGTGTTGCTACAGCGGCGGGGATGGGTGGCGGGTGCTTCTGGGGTCGGATCCTGCAGAGAGCAGGGGAGCCATTTTGACCCGTGTAACGGGAGCGCAACTGGCAACCTCAGCTACGTTCAGAGGCAGCATGCGCAGTTCGACACTTGGTGAGCAAATTGTCGAGGCCGCCCACGCAACTGCACAGCGGTTGCAGTCCATGCAGGCAGCAGCCGCGAAGGACTCCGATCGGCTCGTAGCAGCGCTGTCTGCCGAGGCTGCTCCCACGTCGAATGGAAACCTGGCAGACAAGCAAGAGGGTATCGCGGACTCGAACACACTGCTGAGCTTCCAACCACAGACGTATATGGAGCAGGTACGCTATCTCGAATTCGTTGCACGGGCGTTCGGCGACCGATGGCCTCGCAACCAAAAGTACGGGGCCTAAAGTACGGGGCCTTTTGGAACGAGGAGCCCAAGACCGCGAGCGAGCCCAAGCGGCGTCTCTCCTGGCCGTCTAAACCGGAGCCGACTATCCAAATGGCGCTCACGTCGATCACGCGTGTGAAGGCAAGAACTATGCTCCCGACGGACGCGCCAGCGCAGTCGCTCACTGGTGGTTCGGATGGCCGCATGCATTGGATTGCTCGTGCCGATCCGTCTCGATTCAGCATCCATCTCTGCTCGCTATCACTTGCTGGAGCAGGGTGCGCCCACTCGCGACACGAGCCAGTAGGCAGTTGAAGCCGCCACTGCACCGCTGGCGGTGCTGAGCAGATTCACCGCATCGTTATCCATCCAGCCCCAACCACGGAGCGGCGTCGTCCGGGTGCCGCACATATGGATCGTGCGCTCGGTCTCGCTCTTGCAGCTGGGGCAGAAATAGACCTGCTGGATTGTCGCGCCGAGCAGGCTGTCTACGAGCGCACCGAACAAGCCCCCAGAGAGCCCAGCGGCAACGAGGCCAGCGCCGAACGGAGCCTTGTCCTTTGAGAGTCCACCAGATGCCAACGCCGAGGTGAGGCCCAGCGTCAATCCTCCGGCAAGTCCGGCGGCTGTACCCAGCCATGTCATGCCGCCTGAGGTGCCCGGAGGCACAGGTTTCCCCGTGGTGATCAGTCTGGGTTGGCTGCGCGCGAGCGTGCCAATCTCGGTCGCCCAGGTGTCTGCTGTCGCCGTGGCGAATGCGCCGACGAACGCGGCATGCAGCCAAGCTGGCCATCCTCGCCTGATGCCGTAGGCGAGTGTGGCGAGCGTGCCGATTCCGCCGTTTGCCATGGTCTGGAACAAATCGCGCGCGCCAGGCTTGCTGAATTTATCGGCCGCCACGCGCCGCTTGCGCTCGCTAGAGACGTGCGAGAGCAGGCTCGACGAGACGAAAAAGACTATCACGACTGTGCTCCAGGCCAGCCCACCGATACTGAAGACAACGGTCCCGACGAGCATGCTGCCCACGACGCCGCCTGTTGTCAGCATGCCACGCCATCGTGCCAGGACTCCTATAAGGGCGCTCAATCCGGTCCCTACCACAATGCGAGTTTTCATGAGCACATCCTCCTGCTTCGCGCGAGGGACAGAAGTTGATGACAGAGGGATAACGAGAGAGCGTCATTATCAATTCGTGCGAGACCATAATGTGGGGGAGAGAAAACGGTCGCAACCTCACAAGGGCATGGGCCTGCATCTCTGTACCGATCACAGCAGCACATCTCAGGTTCGCGCAGTCGTTACCATTGTACCGTCAAGATGCTCGTCACCGGCATCGCCGGGTGCGCGCCGAGCCTGCCATGTCCACTACTTGGCAGGCATCGCCAACGAGTCCTCGTGGCAGACACGACATACAGGATCCACGGTTGCGTATCCACAATGCGTCGCCGACCTACATCCCGCTGTTCGCCCGCGTGACCTTCGCGAACGTGATGGGCCACATGACTATGCTCGTCGACTTGAGACGGACGCCGATGATGGCCGGCGCTTGATCGAGCACGTGAGCGACGAGCCCGCAACGGTCTTCGGCAGCAGCGCTGGAGGAGTCGTTGCCTTGGACGTTCTCACGCACCGCCCTTCCGTGGTGCGCGCGCTTCTTCCGTTCCCGTTCGAGTTCGTAACGAACTCGAACGCCGAGAAAGCGAGTAGAGAGAGAACGAGAACAACCTGCTACTCACAAGGCAAGATCACCTTGGCTCGATGTTCGGGCGCGCACGCGATCAGTGCCAGGTGCTCGCTTCCTTGAAGAGTGCCGCGGCCAGGAGGGCGGTGCGCGTCGCGATTTCTCTAGGCGTATACGGTCTTTCCTGCTCGAGCCACCACGTGATGGCTTCCACAAACAGCGTGGACACCAGGTCGGGCACAAACCCGTCGGAGAAGGTGTGGACGGGACGATGGGAGACGTTCGGGCCGTGAGGAAGATGCCCACGCTCCTTGATCAGCTCAGCCAGAGATGCGCGCATCTTCCTGACAAACCAGGGGCTGCCCTTGCTGCCGAGCAGCGCGCGATAGAGCCGTTCGTACTGCGCGATATGCTCGAAGAACCTCACCCACATCTCGGGAGGATGCTCCGGCCCGATCTCGCCGACCGCATGCAGCAAGGCGCTCATGGCTTCCGCAAAGATCTGCTCGACCAGGTCGTACTTATCCCGATAATTGCGATAGAAGGCGGCGCGGCTCACTATCGCGCGCGAGGTCAACTCGCCGACGGTG
>WNFL01015939.1_pt1 | contig 10096 bp, 10 predicted proteins | sample 5400361 | NCBI WGS metagenome assembly WNFL01 (sample SAMN13153351, study PRJNA577476) | soil metagenome | isolation source: 40 cm soil on Douglas fir-dominated hillslope | place: USA:California | collected 2013-09-17
GCGTCCCCGGGGACGCGCGGCCGAACGCCGGCAAGATCACCGGCACGGCCGCCCAGAACCAGATGCGCAACCTTCAGTTCGCGCTACGCCTGCAGTTCTAGACCGTCATCCCTGAGTCTTCGGGGGGAACCCCGGAGACTCGAGGTCGTGGAAGCGGGGTGCCGTTCGCACCCCGCTTTTTTTCGCCTTTTCGTCCTTCCCTTCGGGGCGGCTGCGCCACGAATGCGACGAATACCGCGGGCGCGCTATAATGTACGAACCGTACGATTGGAGGAGGTCCATGACAAGGCTGACCGCCAGCCGAGCCCGCGACCATTTTTCTGACACCCTGAACCGGGTCGCCTACCGGGGAGAGCGGATCGTGCTCCGACGGCGGGGCAAGGATCTGGCTGCGATCGTGCCGCTGGAGGACCTCGCCTTGATCGAGAGATTGGAGGACGAGATCGACGTCCGGGAAGGTCGGAAGGCGCTGGCGGAGATGAAGCGCAAGGGTGAGAAGCCGATTCCGTACGAGAAGGTCCGCCGGGAGTTGGGTCTCAAGTAGGTGGCCTACCGTGTCGAGCTGACCAGTACGGCGCGGCGTGAGCTGACCTCGCTTCCGAGAGACGCACAGGAACGGATCGACGCGCGGATTCTGGCGCTGGCGGAGGAACCCCGTCCGCCGGGGTCGAAGAAGCTCGAGGGTGAAGAGGATCTCTACCGAATCCGCGTAGGGGATTACCGGATCGTCTACCGCGTCGACGACAAGGTGCTCGTGGTATTGGTGGTGAGAATCGGGCACCGGCGCGAGGTGTACCGGAAACGGCGGCGGAAGGGAACGCGCGGACGATGAAGGCGCCCTTGGGACTGATGGAGGACGTGCAGGGACGTCCGCTGAGCGGCCCTGACGTCATGTACTGGCGCCGAGCGCGTCGAAGGTTGGCTTGAGCGCGCCGTACAGCTCGCGGTAGCGCGGGTAGAGCGCGTCGTAGGCCTTGACCCACGCCGGATCGGGCTCGTCGCGGCCTGTCACCGCGATGGCCGCGTCGCAGGCCGCTTCCACGCTCGGCCATGCGCCGGCACCGACTCCCGCGAGCAACGCCGCGCCGTAGGCCGCGCCTTCGGTGCTGTTGACCGTGACCAGCTCGACCCCGAGCACGCTGGCGCAGATCCGCCGCCAGAGCGCGCTCTTGGCGCCCCCTCCCGCCACCCGCACCTGCCGTACGTCGCCGATGCCGGCCTGCTTCAGCAGCGCGAAGCAATCGCGCATGCTGAAGGCCACGCCTTCCAGGATCGATCGCGTCAGGTGAGCCCGGCGGTGGCGGACGGTCAGGCCGACGAAGGAGCCGCGGGCCAGAGGGTCGGGATAGGGGGTGCGCTCGCCGGACAGGTAGGGCAGGAAGACGAGACCCTCGCTCCCGGCGGGGGCCTGCCCGGCCTCGGTGACGAGCGCGTCGAAGCTTTCGCCCGCGGCCAGGGTGTCGTGGTACCACTGCAAGCTGCCCGCGGCCGAGAGGGTGACTCCCATGAAGTGCCACTTGCCGGGCACCGAGTGGCAGAAGGCGTGGAGGCGGCCCTCGGGCTCGACGAGCGGCGCGTCGGTCGTCACGAAGATGACGCCCGACGTGCCCAGGGTCAACGCGACCACTCCGGGCCGCACTGCGCCGGCGCCGACCGCGCCCGCCGCCTGGTCGCCTCCACCCGCCACGACCGGCGTCCCTGCGCGCAGCCCCGTCTCCGCCGCGGCGGCCGCCGTGACCTCGCCCGTGACCGCCGGCCCTTCGAACGTCAGGGGGAGCCACTCCGCGGGGATCTCCAGCTTCTCCAGCACTTCCCTCGACCAACCGCGGGACGGCAGATCGAACAGCAGCGTCCCCGAGCCGTCGGCCTTGTCCATGGCCGCGACCCCGGTGAGCCGCAGTCGCACGTAGTCCTTGGGGAGCAGGACGAGGCGCGCCTTCGCGTAGACCGCGCGCTCGTGCTCGCGCACCCAGAGGATCTTCGGGGCGGTGAAGCCGGTCAGGGCGTCGTTGCCCGTCACCTTCACGAGGTGCGCGCGGCCCCCCATGCGGGCGCGGATCGTGTCGCACTGGGCGGCGGTCCGCTGGTCGTTCCAGAGGATCGCGGGACGGAGCACATAGTGCGAGCCGTCGAGCAGCACGAGGCCGTGCATCTGGCCGGTCAACCCCACTGTCGCGACGTCGCCGCCGGTGGCCCCGGCTTGAGCGAGCGCGCGCCTCACGCTGGCCGCGGTGCCGGTCCACCACTCGAGAGGGTCCTGCTCCGACCACAGCGGCTTCGGCGTCGAGACGGTGAGGGGAGTGGTGGCGCTCGCCCGCACGGCGCCCTTCTCGTCGATCAAGAGGGCCTTGGCCCCGGTCGTGGAGACGTCGATCCCCAGGAAGAGTCGCTTGGCCAAGTTGGACCTCTAGCGCACGCCCAGGATCACCTCGACCGTGAGCTGATCGAGCCGCTCGTAGGCGAGTCCCCGGGCCCCCAGCGCCTTCCGGTCGAATACGGAGGCTCGAAGAGCGTTCGCGGTGGCTTTGCTGTAGCCGGTCAGGTTGGGCAGGCCGTCGGTGGGCACGCTGCCGGCCGCCTTGACCAGGGCCTGGATCTCCTTGTCCTCGTTCCAGCGCCTCGCCTTCTCCTTGTAGATGAGGTAGCTCCGCATGCTGCCGCGGGCGAAGTCCTTCACCCCCTCCAGGTCCTCGGTGCGATAGGCGTGGGAGTCGAAGTGGCGGTTTCCCGCGTAGCCCACGTCCTCCAGGAACTTCACGATGAAGAAGCAGGACTTGAGGCTGTGGGAGCCGAAGCGCAGGTCCTGGTCGTAGCGCCCGAAGGCCTGGTCGTTGAGGTCGATGTGGAAGAGCTTCTTCCGGTCCCAGGCCTGGGCGATCGCGTGCATGAAGTTCAGGCCCGACATGTGCTCATGGGCCACCTCGGGGTTGACCCCCACCATCTCGGGGTGGTCGAGGGTCTCGATGAATCCCAGGATGGAGCCGGTGGTGGGCAGGTACATGTCGTGCCGCGGCTCGTTGGGCTTGGCCTCGAGGGCGAAGACCAGGTCGTACTTCTGGTCCTTCACGTAGTGGGTCAGGAAGTTCAAGCCGTCGCGGTAGCGCTTCAGGGCCTCGAGGGGGTCCTTGGAAGCGTCCGTCTCCACGCCCTCGCGGCCGCCCCAGAAGACGTAGACCTTCGCCCCCAGCTCGACCCCGAGGTCGATGTTGCGCATGGTCTTGGCCAGGGTGTAGGCGCGCACCCGCGGGTCGTTCGAGGTGAAGGCCCCGTCCTTGAACGCGGGGTCCCCGAAGAGGTTGGTGGTGGCCATCGGCACCTTGAGGCCGGTCTCCGCGAGCGCCTTCTTGAAGTCGCGGATGATCTGCTCGCGCTCGGCCGGGGTGGCCGCGATCGGGATCAGGTCGTCGTCGTGGAAGTTGACGCCGTAGGCGCCGACCTCGGCCAGCAGGTGCACGATCTGCACCGGCGAGAGGACCGGGCGGACGGGCTCGCCGAACGGGTCGCGGCCGGGGTTGCCGACCGTCCAGAGCCCGAACGTGAACTTGTGCTCCGGCTTGGGCTGGTATGGATCGCTCATGGGACGGACTCCTTCCTGCTGAAACCTGTCTTGCCCTGAACCCTGCCTTCCGCTTGAACCCTACCTCGACACGACGTCGAGCGCCACCGTGAGGAGGCTCGCCGAGCTTTGCCCCACCATGACGTCGAAGCGGCCGGGCTCCACCACCCGCTTCATCTGCTCGTCCAGGAGGGAGAGCGCTTCCGGGCCGAGGGTGAACGACACCGTCTTCCGTTCCCCCGGCCCCAGGGTGACACGCTCGAATCCGCGCAGCTCCTTCACGGGCCGGGTCACGGAGCTGACCTTGTCGCGGATGTAGAGCTGAACGACCTCGTCCCCCGCCCGCGGGCCGGCGTTCGTCACCTCTACCGTCACCACGCTTCGGCCAGCGGGGCCGATCTGCTCCGGAGTCACCCTCACGTTGTCGAGCTTGAAGCTCGTGTAGCTGAGGCCGTGGCCGAAGGGCCAGAGCGGCTCCCGGCTCATCCCGAGGTAGGGCCGGAAGGAAGTGGGCTTGCGGTTGTAGTAGACGGGGAGCTGCCCCACATGGCGCGGCACGCTGATGGGGAGCTTCCCCCCGGGGTTCACGTCGCCGAACAGCACCTCCGCCGCGGCGGTGCCGCCCTCCTGTCCCAGGTAGAAGCCTTCGAGGATGGCGGGGACGGTTTCGGCGATGCGGGGAATGGCGACCGGCCGGCCGTTGATGAGGAAGACCACTACCGGCTTCCCGATGGCCCGCACCGCTTCCACGAGCTCGTCCTGCTGGCCGGTGAGCGCGAGGTCGGCCATGTCGCCGAGGTGGTTGTCGGCCCAGGCCTCGCGCGAGGTGGACTCGTTGGTGCCGATCACCAGGACCGTCACCTCGGCCTGGCGCGCGACCCGGACCGCCTCCTGGATGCGCTGGCCGTTCTTCGCCGGGTCGCCGAACTCCACCTTGTCCTGCGTCCAGGCGGCCTCGTGCTCGGTGATCCGGACGCCCTCCGCGTAGAGCACCTTGACCCCGGGACCGGCCTTCTCCGTGATCCCCTGGAGCAGGCTCACCCCACGCCCCGGCTCGCCGCTATATCCGCCCAGGTGGACGCCCTTCGCGTTGGGGCCGATCACCGCGATCGTCCGGAGCTTTCTTCGGTCGAGGGGCGGCAGGCCCTTGTCGTTCTTCAAGAGGACGATGGCCCTGCGGGCCGCTTCCAGGGCAAGGGCCCGATGCTCGGGGGTGTTCGCCACCCTCTCGGCGCGATCGGGATCGGCGTAGGGGTCATCGAAGAGGCCGGCCAGGAACTTTGCTCGCAGGCCGCGCCCCACGGCGCGGTCGATCGTGGACTCGGAGATCCGCCCGTCCTTCACCTGTTCGAGGAGGGTCGGGAAGGCTTGCGCGTCGGGCAGCTCGATGTCGATTCCCGCCTCGAGGGCCTGGCGGGCGGCCTCCGCCAGGTCGGCGGCCACCGCGTGTCGCTCCCACAGTTGTCGGACCGCGTAGTAGTCGGAGACCACGAGCCCCGGGAAGCCCCACTCCTCCCGCAGCACGCGCTGGATCAGCCACTTGTTCTTGTGGGACGGAACCCCGTCGAGCTCGTTGTAGGAGGGCATCACCGCGTAGGGCTTGGCCTCGGCGAAGGCGGTGCGGAACGGGAACAGGAGATCGGTCCGGAGCTCCCGCTCGGAGATGTTCGTGGGGGCGGTGTTGATGCCGCCTTCGTGGGGGCCGTGGGCCGCGAAATGCTTGGCGGTGGCGAAGACCTTGTCCTTCCCGAGGGGCAGGCTCGTGCCCTGGTAGCCGCGGATCGCGGCTACCCCCATGCGCGAGACGAGGTAGGGATCCTCGCCGTAGGTCTCCTCGGTCCGGCCCCAGCGGGGGTCGCGGGCCAGGTCCAGCACGGGGGAGAGCACGATCTGGCAGCCGCGGGCGCGGGCCTCCAGCGCGGCCGCGCTCATCAGGCGCTCGACGAGCGCGGGGTCCCAGGTGCTCGCCAGGGCAATCGGAACCGGGAAGTTGGTCGCCTTCGGAGCGGCCAGCCCGTGCAGGGCCTCCTCGTGGAACATCACGGGAATCCCGAGGCGGGTGTTCTCGACCACCCATCGGTGGAGGGCGTTCGTGAAGGTCGCCTGCTCTCGGGGCTCACGACGGCCGGGATTGGCGCCCTTGACCTCGCTCGGCCGTGAAGCCTGACCGAGGCCGTTGCCGAGCACGTCCTTGGCTTTCGCGGCGTCGAAGATCCCCTTGGCGTCCTGGACCTTTGCCGTCTGGTCCCAGATGCCGACGAGCTGGGCGATCTTCTCCACGAGCGTCATGCGCGCGAGGAGGTCGGACACGCGCACGTCCACCGGAAGGCTCGCGTCCTTGTAGGGCGGCTTGTCCTGAGCTTGGACGTAAGGCGTGCGGCTGACCACCGCGGGGGCGACGAGGACGGCCAGGCCAAGGAACGCGAGGAACCAACGGCGGCGGAGAAGATCGCACGGATGTTCGGGCATCGGACGCTCTCCTTCGGGGTCCCGTGATGGCAGGCCCACGGATTCTAGCGCCGATCGCCGTACCCATGTGCGTGCCCGGGAGTACAATCCCCCGCATTCAGGCGAGGAGGATCAGCCATGCCCGTCACGCGGCGTGAGTTCATCGGATGGGGGGCGGCGGGGCTCGCGGGTACGATGCTGGCGCCGTTTCGCTCGACCGCGGTCCGTGCCGCGGGAGCGGCCCGGTTCAAGGTCGGGGTGACGGATTGGAACCTCCACCTGGAGGGCAAGGTCGAGGCGATCGCGCTCGCGAAACGGATCGGCTTCGACGGGGTGCAGGTGAGCATCGGCAAGGGCGACGACAAGCTGCCGCTCTCGGACCCGACGCTGCAGAAGGCCTATCTCGACGAGTCGAAGCGTGTTGGCCTCCCCATCGCCTCCTTGTGTCTGGAGGTCCTCCACCGCAACTGGCTCAAGTCCGACCCGCTTGGAAAGCGATGGGTGGCGGATTCGATCCCCATCGCGAAGGCCCTGGGCGTGAAGGTCGTTCTGCTGCCGTTCTTCGGCAAGGGAGCTCTCAGCACTGCCGCCGAGATGGACTACGTGGGCGACGCGCTCCGCGACGTAGCGCCCGCCGCCGAGAAGGCGGGGGTGATCCTGGGTCTCGAGGACACGATCTCGGCCAGGGACAACGCCCGCATCATGGAGCGGGCGAAGTCGCGGGCCGTCCTGACCTACTACGACGTCGGGAACTCCACCAAAGGCGGCTTCGACGTCGTAGAGGAGATCCGCTGGCTGGGCAAGGACCGGATCTGCGAGGTCCACCTGAAAGACAACCCGCACTTCCTCGGAGAAGGCACGATCAACTTCCCCGCGGTGGTGGCGGCGCTCTCCGACATCGGCTTCGCAGAGTGGGCCGAGCTCGAGACCGACTGTCCGACGAAGGACGTCCCCGCCGACATGGCGCGTAATCTGAAGTTCATCCGGGGCCTGATGGCCGCGCGCGGGTAGTCCCCTCACTGCCGGGCGTCATTCAGTCCGTCGGCAGCCCGCCCCGCAGCGGGTCCGCGGGGTTGAAGAAGAGCGTCCCTCGGCCGGTGACGAACGCGTGGCCGCGGATGTGGGGAATGAGCCGCTCGTGGTCGCGCGTGAGCCAGCCGGTGAAGAGGCTGCCGGTGATGCTCTCCTGTCGCCAGGGCTGGCCGGGCCGGAGGAGGCCGCGCGCGTGCAAGGTGGCCATCCGGGCCGACGTGCCGGTGCCGCACGGCGAGCGGTCGAAGGAGTCGCCCGGAAAAAGCACGAAGTTGCGGCTGTCCGCATCTGGCCGCCGCGCGGGCCCGAAGAGTTGCACGTTGTCGACCGCAGCGCCGTCGTCGCCGGTGATGCCTCTCGCCCGGAGCGCGTTGCGAATGCGGATCGCCTTGTCCTTGAGCTCGGCGGCCTGCGCGAGCTCGAGGGTGATCCCCGGGAGCCGGGTGAGGAAGAACCAGTACCCGCCCCACGCCACGTCGCCGACGATCCGGCCGACCCCCGGCACGTCCAGGGGAACGTCACGCGCGTGGCAACGGGCGGGCCCGATCTCGATCGTGACCGCCCCGTCCGGGGCCAGCTCCGCCTTCACGGTGCCCGCCGGAGTGTCGATGCGAACGCTTCCCGGCGCGAGCCGCCCGAGATGCTCCAGCGTCCGCACCACGCCGATGAGCCCGTGCCCGCACATGCCGATGTCTCCCGCGCTGTCGAAGAAGATCACGCCCGTCAGGGAGCCCGGCTCGGCGGGCGGCGTCAGCAGCGCTCCCATCACCGCGTCGTGGCCACGCGGCTCGCCCACGACGGCCCGCTGCAGATGAGAGCAGCGGCGGCGCAGGTCTTCCCGCCGCTCGGCCATCGTCGTGCCCGACGGCATCGGCCAGCCGTCGACGATGACGCGCGTCGGCCCTCCCTCGGTGTGCGAGTCGACGACCGACACGGACTCGGGAAAGAAGAGCTCGCTCACCTCGCTCAATCGGCCTCTAGGGTACCTCCTCTGGATGATGGCGTGTTCGGCTACTTCGAGTGAGCCAAGAGGCCCATGGTCTCCATCCAGGCCGCGCAGAGTCCCGGCCAGACCGAGAGCGTCGGGTCCTTTGGAGCCAGGCCCACGCCGTGCGGCCCCTTGACGAAGACGTGGAACTCGGCCGGCACGTTCGCTCTTCGGAGCGCTTCGTAGAACAGGAGCGAGTGCTCGGCGGGCACGCCCTTGTCCTCATCGGTGTGGAAAAGGAAGGTGGGCGGAGTGAGGGGCGTGACCTGGGTCTCGTTCGAGAGGGATTCCAGGAGCTTCGGGTCGGCGTCCTTGCCCAGCAGGCTGTCCCGAGAGCCCTTGTGGACCAAAGGGTGGGTCAGCGAGATCACCGGATAGCCGAGGATCAGGAAGTCGGGCCGCGAGCCGTGGCGCTCGACGGGATCGGTGGCGTCCGGCTGGCCGCGGTCGAAATGCGTGCCGGCCGTGGAAGCCAGGTGGCCCCCGGCCGAGAACCCGAGTATCCCCACTCGCGCAGGGTCGACTCCCCACTCCCCGGCTCGGGCCCTCACCAGGCGCAGGGCCCGCTGGGCGTCCTGCAGGGGGGCGGGGTGGTGGTAGCGCGGCCCGAGCCGGTACTGGAGGACGAAGGCGGTCACTCCGAGCCCGTTGAGCCACTCCGCGACCTGCTTTCCTTCGTGGTCGCTGGCCACGACCACGTAGCCGCCGCCCGGGCACACCACCACCGCGCCTCCGTTGGCCTTGCCCTTGGGCGCGCGGTAGACCGTGATCTTCGGCTTGTCCACGGGCTCGGTGCCCAGGGCCCCCGGCGCGCCCTCGGGCCACAGCAGGTGGAACTCGCGATCGCCGTGGGCAGTGTCCACCGGGCCGATCTTGTAGTCGGACGCGCCGGCGGCCGCCGGGAGCTGGGCCGCGGCCGGGAACGCCGCCAGGTTGAGGGCCAGCAGGCCCAAGGTCGTTCGGGTCAAGGTCGGTCTCCCGGTGGATCCGGCGAAGAACGGCTCGCGCTAGATCTGGCCCTTCTTCATCTCCGAAAGCAGGTAGTCCGTGGAGCGGACGGTCAGGGCCATGATGGTGAGGGTGGGGTTCTGGCAGCCGCCGGAGGTAAAGCCGGCGGCGTCCATGACGAACAGGTTGTTCAAGTCGTGGGCCTGCTGGTACTGGTTGAGGACCGAAGTCTTCCTGTCCTTGCCCATGCGCGCCACGCCCATCTCGTGGATCCCGTATCCCGGGATGCGGTCGGGCGCCTGCCAGGGGTGCACGTTCTTCGCCCCCGCGGCCTCGAGCATCTCGGCCGCCGACTCCGCCATGTCCGGGATCATGGCCCGCTCGTTGTCGCTCCAGCCCATGTGGATCTTCAGGGTGGGGATGCCGTACACGTCCACCACGCTCTTGTCGATCTCGACGTAGTTCTCGTAGCGCGGGAGCACCTCACCGAAGCCGGAGAGGCCCATGCGGGTCACCGGCTCGCGCAGCCCCTGCTTGAAGGCCAGGCCGAAGCCGGGGGCGCCGAAGTTGAAGCCGGTCGAGGCTCCGCCCTGGAAGCCGTAGCCACGGAGGAACTTGGGCTCCTTGGGTCCGTTGTGGGGGTTGCGGTAGCGAATGACGTAGATCCCGTCGGGGCGCTTGGGCCCGTCCAGGCTCGGCGTCCCCTGCAGATCGGGGAAGTCGCCCTCCGCGCCGCCCGCGACCCAGAGGTGGTCCATGAGGTAGTGGCCGAGGGCGCCGCTGGAGTTGGCCAGGCCGTTCGCCTGGCGCTCGTTCGCGGAGTTGAAGAGGATGCGCGCCGACTCGAGGGCCTGGGCGGAGACAATGACCGCCCGGCCGAGCACCTCCTTCGGCTCGCGGGTGTTGCGATCGACGTAGAGCACGCCGCGGGCCCGGTTCGCGTCGTCGGTGAGCACCTTGTAGGCCATGGCGTTGGGGATCAAGGTGCAGTTTCCGGTGGCCAGGGCGTCGGCCACGGTGGTGAAGGCGGAGTTGAAGTACGACTTCGTCACGCACCCGCGCTCGCAGGGGCCGCAGTAGTGGCAGGCCTGGCGGCCGTTGATGGGCTTCGTGATGTTCGCGGA
>WNFL01142171.1_pt1 | contig 10094 bp, 9 predicted proteins | sample 5400361 | NCBI WGS metagenome assembly WNFL01 (sample SAMN13153351, study PRJNA577476) | soil metagenome | isolation source: 40 cm soil on Douglas fir-dominated hillslope | place: USA:California | collected 2013-09-17
CCCTTGGCGATAAGAGAGTCGAGCATCGTCATCCGAGCAGACTCGCCACATGCTGAAACCAAACCACGATGGCCGCCGGCAGATAGATGCCCGCGATCAACACCAGACCGAAATGCGCGGCCATCGGCAAGTACGACATCTTATTCGGGGCCGTCGATCCGAGCGGCGCGCCGAACGCAAGGCCGTTCAACCGCATGAAGAGCGCGCCGATGGAAACGATGAGACCGAAGACGAGCGGGATCGCAAGCAGCGGCTGACGCGAAAAGGTCGAGCTCACCACCAGGAACTCGCTGGTGAAGATGCCGAACGGCGGCAATCCCGCAATCGCTACAACGCCCAGGACGAGCGTCCATCCGAGCGCGGGATGGCTTTCCGTCAAGCCTTGAATCTCGGCGACCTGCTGCGTGCCCTTGATCCGCGTGATGTGCCCGATGGTGAAAAAGATCGCCGATTTGGTCAGGCTGTGCATCGTCATGTGTAAGAGGCCGGCGAAGTTCGCCAGCGGACCGCCCATGCCGAAGGCAAAAGCGATGATGCCCATGTGTTCGATCGAGGAGTAGGCAAAGAGTCTTTTGATGTCGCGCCGCCGATACAGCATGAAGGCGGCGAACACGAGCGACGTTAAGCCCATCGCCACCATCAAGGGTCCCGGCGCGATGGCTTGGCCGTTCGCGCTGAGCAGGATCTTGAAGCGCAGCACCGCATAAAGCGCGACATTGAGAAGAAGGCCCGAAAGCACGGCCGAAATCGGCGTCGGGCCTTCGGCATGCGCATCGGGCAGCCAGGCGTGCAGCGGCGCCAAGCCCACTTTGGTGCCGTAACCCATCAGAAGGAAAACGAACGCGACATTGAGCAGCGAGGGATCGAAGCGATTGACGTTGGCGAGCAAAACGGTCCAGCGCATCGCGTCAAGGCCTTCGCCGATCACCGGCTGCGCCGCCATGTAGACGAGAATCGTGCCGAAAAGGGCAAGCGCGATGCCGACGCTGCCGAGAATGAAATATTTCCAGGCCGCCTCGAGCGCTTCATGCGTGCGATAAATCCCGACCATCAGCACGGTCGTCAGCGTCGCAAGTTCGATCGCCACCCACATCAGTCCGGTGATATTGGCGATAAGCGCGAGATTCATTGCAAACATCAGCACCTGATACATGGCGTGATAGAAGCGAAGATAGACCGGCGTCAGGCGGCCGATCTCGAGCTCGTGCGCGATGTAGCCGGTGCTGAAGACGCTGGTGGTGAAGCCGACGAACGTGTTCAAGATGATGAAGACGATGTTGAGATCGTCGATGAGAAGCAGTCCCTCCTCGTGTCTCGGCACGATCAGAAGTCCGAGCGCGGAAATGAAGGTTAGCATCGTCGCCAGCACATTGAGCCGCGCGGCGATCCGGTAATTCGGCAGCAGCGCGAGGATCGCCGCCGCCACCGCCGGGATGACGAGCACGAAGACCACCGGATCGAGCATCCCAAGGTTCATGAGCGTTCGCCCCGGAAACGGTCGAGCGCCTGCACGTCGACCGTGTCGAAGCGCTCGCGGATGCGAAAGAGAAAGATACCGATGACGATGAAGGCCACCAGCACCGAGAACGCGATGCTGATCTCGACGATGAGCGGCATGCCCTTGGCGCCGGTCGCGGCCAGGATCAGCCCGTTCTCGATCGACATGAAGCCGATCACCTGGCTCACCGCGTTGCGGCGCGACACCATGATTAGAAGGCCAAGAAGAATGACCGAGAGCGCCAGCGCCATGTCTTCGCGGGCGACCGGATTGGCCTCCGGCGTCACATGCAGCATCACCACCATGGAAAGCGCGACCAGGCCGATGCCGGCGAGCATGGTCGTGCCGATGCCGACGACCGTTTCGATGGTCTTGTGAATGCCGAGATTGCGGACGATGCGCCGCAGGGCGAGCGGAATGACGATCACCTTGACGACGAGCGCTATCGCTGCCGTCACATAGAGCGCGGCTTGATCCTGGATGTAGGCTTGCCAAATGACCGAGAGCACCAGCGCGAGCGCATGCAGCGCGAAGATGTTGATCAGCGCGAACATGCGGTCCTGGTACAGCATCATGAAGCTCAGCAGCACCAAGCTGCCGGCCAGGAGATGCGAGGTGTCGAGGGCGAAGTTGCTCATCTACAGACTCCGCACCACAAGCCGCAGCAGGGTGGCGAGCAGCGCCAGCATCAACGCCGCGCCGAGGAACTCGGGGACGCGGAAGACTCGCATCTTGGCGATCGAGACCTCGAAGAAGGCGAGCAGCGCGCCGCCGATGACGACCTTGCCGAGATAGGCGATGAGCGCGATCGTTGCGGCTTCGACGCCTGCGCCGAAGGCCGCAATGCCCCACGGCGCGAAAATGCAGGCGAGCAGCGAAACATAGAGAGTGAGCTTCAGCGCTGCGGCCCATTCGATGAGCGCGAGATGGCGCCCTGAATATTCCAGCACCATGGCCTCATGCACCATGGTGAGCTCGAGATGCGTGGCGGGATTGTCGACGGGGATGCGCGCATTCTCCGCGATCGCCACCATGATGAAGCCGACGAGCGCGAGACCAAGCGAGGCCTCCATGTCGACCTGCGAAGCCATGAAATGCGCAATCGCCGAAAGATTGGTCGAACCTGCGATCAACGCGATCGAGAAGACGATCATCAGCATCGCGGGTTCCGCGAGCGAGGCTATCATCACCTCGCGACTCGACCCGATGCCGCCAAAGCTGGTGCCGACGTCAAGGCCGGCAAGTGCCAGGAAAAAGCGCGCACTTCCAAGCAGCGCGATGATGGCGATGAAATCCGCGGACAGCGCGAAGGGACCGTCGGTGGCAACCGTTGGCACCAGCGCCGCCGCGACCCAGGTCAGCGCGAAGATCAGATAGGGCGCGATCCGAAACAGCCAGGAGGCGTTGTCCGCAAGCACCGCTTCCTTGCGGAAAAGCCGGATCAGATTGCGGTAGGGCTGCAAGACCGGCGGACCTTTGCGCCGCATCAGGCGGGCTTTCACCTTGCGCACAATGCCGGTCAGGAGCGGCGCCAAGAGCAGCACCAACAGCATCTGCGAGATCGCCGAGACGAGATCGAGAATCACTGCCATAGCGCGAGCACCAAAAGAAGAAAGACAAGCGCGAAGAACACCAGACCGAGATAGCGGCGGATGGTGAGGAACTGGAGATGGTTCAGCTTCAAGGAGGCAAAGCCGATGAAGACCGCTACCGGCGCGTAAAAGGCATCCCAAGCGAGGTCGCGCAGCGTGACTTGAAATCGCGCCGGCGCGATGTCGCCTGGGGCCGGCATCTCGACCGTTTCGCGGGCTTGGAAGACCATCGTGCCGAAGACGCGGCGAATCGGCTGGGCGAAACTCGACGAGGTGTATTGCGTCGCCGGACTTGAATCGGGGAAGCCGCAATCCCAAGCCGGGCTTCTGCGCAAGCCGCGACCGGCGAACGCGTGCACGATCACCGCGGTCAGCGAACCCGCGACCGCAACAAAAGCGAAGATCAAAAAGCCGCTATAGGTGTTGTGGCTGGCGGCTGCCTGCACCGGCATGCCCTCGCCGACGAGGTCAAGCACCGCGGGGGCGATTCCGTCGATGACGAAGCCCGGCAGCAGGCCGGCGGCAAAGCACAAGGAGGTCAAAGCGAACATCGCGCTCAAGGAGAAGACGTCGGTTTCGCGGGCCTCGGCGGCAACCGCCGTGCGCGGGCGGCCCAAAAACGTCACGCCGACCGCTTTCACGAAACACGCCGCCGCGAGCGCGGCCGACAGCGCCAGCATGGCGCCAACGGCGGGGATGAGGAACTTCAAGCCCCATTGCGGCAGGTCGGGACTCAGGAAGATCGCTTGAAAGGTCATCCATTCCGACACGAAACCGTTCAGCGGCGGCAGAGCGGAAATCGCCGCCGAGCCCGCAAGGAACGCAAACGCGGTGTAAGGCATGCCGTGGATCAGTCCGCCGAGATGCTCCATGTTGCGTTCGCCGGTCGCGCCTAGAACCGCGCCGGAGCCGAAGAAGAGCAGGCTCTTGAACAGCGAATGGTTGAACACGTGGAAGAGTGCCGCGGTGAGCGACAGCGCCGCCGCGGCCGCAAGCCCGTTGGAGCGGAAGGCGAGCGCAAGCCCAAGCCCGATGAAGATGATGCCGATGTTCTCGACCGTGTGATAGGCGAGCAGGCGCTTGAGATCGTGCTGCATCAGCGCGTACAGCACGCCCATCACCGAGGTGACGCCGCCGAGCGCGAGCACGATCATGCTCCACCACCAGTCCATAGGTCCGACGAGATCGAACGCGATGCGGATGAAGGCGTAAACCGCGACCTTGGTCATGACGCCGCTCATCAGCGCCGAGACGTGACTCGGCGCCGCGGGATGAGCGAGCGGCAGCCAGACATGCAGGGGCACGAGGCCGGCTTTCGAGCCGGCACCGACAAGCACCAGCGCCAAAATAAGTGACGTGAGAACCGGCGAACGCTGAGCTTCGCGAATGGCCGCGAAAGCATAACTTCCGTCGGGGCCGGCGAGCAGACCGAACGCCAACAGGAGCGAGAGCGCGCCGATCGCCGCCATCACCAGATAGATATAGCCGGCGCGGACATTATCCTCTTCGCGATGATGCGCCATCACCAATGCCCAGGACGCAAGCGACATGAATTCCCACGAGATGAGGAACGAAAACGCATCGTCGGCGAGCACGACGAGATTCATGCCCGCGAGAAACGCCGGATAAAACGGCAGCACGCGCGCCGGCGCCTCCTCGTGCCGGCCATAGCCGATGGCGAAGAAGCTCGCAGCGGCGGCGCCGAGATTGACTACGATCAGAAAGAACGCGGCCAGCGGATCGATGGTAAAATGTGCGCCGAGCCACGGCAATCCAACGGGAAGCACGAATTCGGACGGCGAGGACGCGCCGAGCAATACACTGGCGCCGATGACGAGCGCGACCGTCGCCACCGCGAAGCTTCCCGCATAAACCAGATATGTCGCGAACTTTTTCTCGAGGAAAATTCCCACGACGCTCAGCGCGAAAAATCCGGCCACGCAGAAGAGGAGTAATTGCGTCGTCATGATTATTGTTTGAGACGAACGCCGCGTCCGCCCCCCGGGCTGGCGGTGCCTTCGCCGAGCAACATAAGTCCGCGCGCATCCAGCGCCCCGATCAGCTTCATCAGCGAATCGACATTGCCGCGGATGACGTCTTCGCTCGCTTCCATGCGCTGAATGGTCGGAACCGAAAGCCCCGCCAGCTCGGCGAGGGCCTTCTGATCCAGGCCGAGAAGGGCCCTGGCGGCACGCAATTGCCCGGCGGTTATCATGCGGAAAGCGTTTGTTATTAGCGCAAATCACTCGATAATGATGTTTATTACATCATTTGCGCCAAGGTCAATCGGTACGGGTGCGGCCGTGCCTCACTCGGCCAGGCGGACCTTCGCCGGTGCGGGCGCGGAACCGAGGCCGACCGCGGCGTACAATTTGTCGGTCGCTAGCGCCCGGTCCCATTTCGCCACGACGATTGCGGCAAGGCCGATGCCGATGATGTTCACGAAGGTCAGCGCTTCGGCCATCAGCCGGTGAATGCCGAGCACGAGCGCCACGCTCGCCAAGGGCACGGAGCCGGCCGAGCTCAGCGTCGCCGTCAGCGCGACGAGCGCGGTGCCCGCGATGCCCGCCGCGCCCTGTCAGCAGCATCACCGACAGCAGCGCCAGCTGCGCGCCGAGAGAAAGGGGGGTGTTCGTCGCCTGGGCGAGAAAAACGACGACGGTGGCGAGATACAAACAGGTGCCGTCAAGGTTGAACGAATATCCTGTCGGCACGACGAGGCCGACGACCGATTCCTCGCATCCCAGATCTTGCAGTTTTTGCACCAGGCGCGGCAGCACCGTTTCCGAAGAGGTCGTCGCCGCGACGATCAGGATCTCGTCCCTGATGTAATAGAGGAAGCGGAACAGACTGACGCCGCACAGTCGCGCCACCGTGCCGAACACGATGAACACGAAGAGGAGACACACCGCGTAAAATTCCAAGAGAAGCACGGCCAAAGATTGCAGCGAACCGACGCCGAAACGTCCCACGGTGAAGGCAATCGCGCCGAACGCGCCTAGCGGCGCCGCCCACATGATGAGCCCGACGACGCGGAACAGGATCGTCGACAGTTTGCCGATCAGGTCGAGGACCGGTTTGCCGCGCTCGCCCGCCAGAACTAATCCGATGCCGAAGAGAACGGACACGAAGAGCACCTGCAAGACGTCGCCGTTCACGAAGGCGGAGCTGAAAGTCGTCGGGATGATAGCGATGAGGTACTGAACGACGCTCTCGCTTTGGGCAGCTGCGGCGTAATTGCGTACCGAGCTCGCGTCGATGGACTTGAGATCGACATTCATGCCGGCGCCGGGCTGAAACAGATTGACCGCGACGAGACCGAACACGAGCGCGACAAGCGTAATCGCCTCGAAATAGACCAGCGCTTTGACGGCAACGCGGCCCACCCGCCTCATGTCGTTCATCTGGGCGACGCCGTGCACGACGGTGCAGAAAATCACCGGCGCGATGATCATGCGCACGAGCTTGATGAAGGCGTCGCCCAAGGGCTGCATCGCCGCGCCCCAATCGGGCTGGACGGTGCCGAGTAGCGCGCCCGCCACCATGGCGATCAGCACCTGAAACCAGAGTTGACGTGCGAGCTGCATGGACCGGTCTAGCGATTCAATCCCGGCTTCCATAGCACGTCGGCGGCGCCCCGTGCGTTCAGAGTGCGCGCCAGAACGAAGAGGAGATCGGACAGCCGGTTGACATATTTCACCGCCTCCGCGTTGACGGGTTCGCCGGCGGCAAGCTCGACGATATCGCGCTCGGCGCGGCGAATGATGGTGCGCGCGAGATGCAAATAGGACGAGCCCGCCGATCCGCCCGGCAGCACGAAGCTCGTCAGCGGGCTCAAGCCCTCGTTGAACCGGTCGATCTCTCGTTCCAGCGTCTCGACCTGCCGGCCGGTGACGCGCAGCGGCGTTTTTTTCGCATCCTCGCGCTCGGGGCGGCAAAGATCGGCGCCGAGATCGAACAGATCGTTCTGCGCGATGATCAGCACGTCGCGCACCTCGGAATCATCGATGTGCAACAATGCCACCCCGATGACCGCGTTCGCTTCGTCGAGGCCGCCAAAAGCGCGTACGCGCACATGATGCTTGGGCACGCGCGTGCCGTCGCCGAGCGACGTCTCGCCCTTGTCTCCGCCCCTGGTGTAGATGCGATCGAGCTTCATGCCTGGCCTCATCCCGCCGGAGCAAGATAATCGACAAACGCCGCGCCATCGACTCCCGAGATCGTGGCCTCGACCGCGAAAATCGAGCGGATCAGCTCCTTGGTTAGCACGGCTTTGGGCGCCCCGTCGGCGGCGACACGCCCCTGATGAAGGGCTAACAGCCTCGTCGCGTAACGCGCAGCCAGCGTCAAATCGTGCACCGACGCGATCACCAATTTGCCGCCGCGCGTCAGCTCTTTCAGGCGCCGCACCGTGTCGAGAGCATGACGGGGATCCAGTCCCGTCATCGGCTCGTCCACGATCAGGATGTCGGGATCGCTGACAAGAGCACGCGCGAGCATGGCGCGTGCAAGCTCGCCGCCGGACAACGTCGTCGCCGCCTGTTCGCGTTGAGCTTCGAGATCGCACGCAGTAAGCACCTGCGAAATCCGCGTGCGGAATGCGGGCGGAAAGTCGCCGAACACCGGCAGCGTCGGCGTCAGCCCGAGCGCGACGAGGCGTTCGACCGAGATCGGCCATTCGCAACGCGGATTCTGCGGCAGATAGCTGCGCCGCCTTGCGAAGTCCTGCCGCGGCAAGTTGGCGATTGGCACTCCATCCAGCGTAACCGCGCCGCGGTCGGGCTCGGTGAGCCCCGCGAGGGCGGCAAGCAGCGTCGATTTGCCCGCCCCGTTGGCGCCAATCACCGCAACGAATTCGCCCGCGTGCGCGTCGAGCGCGACGTTCTCGAGGATGGCGCGACCGCCGCGAACTATGGTCAGGCCGGAAGCGGCGAGCGTGCTCACGGCGAGGTTCTCCGCAGCCGCACCACAAGCCAGAAAAAGAACGGAATGCCGATCAGGCTGGTGAACACGCCGAGCTTCATCTCGGGGCCGAAGCGGATCAAGCGCGTGGCGATGTCGGCGGACAGCAGAAGCACCGCTCCGGCCAGCGCGGCGGGCAAAAGGATCCGGCGCGGCTCATAGCCGACGAACGGTCGGATCAGATGCGGCGCAATGAGACCGATGAAGCCGACCGCGCCGGTCACCGATGTCGCCGCGCCCACCGCAATGGCACTGCCGATCAGGGCCATCAGATGCAGCCGGGGGATGTCGACGCCGAGACTTGCCGCCTGCGCTTCGCCGAGCGACAGCGCGTCGAGCGAGCGCCCCGTGAAGGCGAGCAGCGCGCAGCCGGCGACAATGAACGGTCCGGCGAGAAGAACATGATCCCACGAACGGTCGGCGAGCGAACCCAAGAGCCACGTCATGATCTCGTAGGCGGCATAGGGACTGGGTGCCAAATTGAGCGCGAGCGAAATGAGCGCGGAAGCCAACGCCGACACCGCCGCGCCGGCGAGAATGAGCGCGAGCGTTCCGCCGCCGCGGCCGAGCGCGAAGGTGAGCGTCATCGCGGCGAGCGCGCCGATCAATCCGAAGAGCGGCACCGCGGCGGTCGCAATCGTCGAGATGCCGAAATAGATCGCGACCACCGCGCCCAGAGATGCGCCCATCGAAACGCCGAGCAGGCCGGGCTCGGCGAGCGGATTGCGCGTCAGGCCCTGCAGCACCGCTCCCGACAGCCCGAGTGCCGCGCCGACCGCAATGGCGAGAACCGTGCGCGGCAGGCGCAATTCCGTGACGATGAGACCCGCGAGCTGCGATCCACCGACAATATCCGCCGGCGAGAACCAAACCCGTCCGGCCAACAGCGACATCGGCACCAGCAGACAAAGCACTCCCAAAAGCACGCCGTTGACGAGTGTTCTCTTTCCTCCCCCTGAATGAGCTGGGCTACTGCTTATGCCAGTGACGGAAGAATTTTCCTCCCCCTGAAAGGGGGAGGTCGACGCGGCTACTTCTCCGCCGAAGCGCAAAGCGCGAAGGTGGAAGCCGCGTCGGGAGGGGGTCCAGCTCCGCCTCATCGCCCGGACCCCTGAACGATCTCCAGCATCGCGCGCCGGAGAGCCTTCGCCGCTTCCGCCGATTGCGGCAGGCCGCACGCATAGAGCGATTCCGGATAGGTGATTTGCCGGTTGCGATACACGCTCTGCACGATGCGATGCTGAATCTGCTCGTGCCGCAAGCCGGGTTTTTCGGTCGAGCCGTCGCCGAAGGCGATGATGTCGGGGTTGAGCGCGAGCAGCTGTTCGAAGTCAAAACTGCCGAACTTCTGATCCCGCATGGAATCCGCGAGATTGACTCCGCCGGCGGCGGTCAGAATCGCGTCGAACAGCGTGCCCTTGCCGGAAACCTCTCCGCCGCCGCCCCAATCGGCGACGATGATCCGGCGAGAAAGCCGCGCCGATTGGAGCTCTGCCAGCGTCGCGTCCAACTCGCGGATCAGCGCATCCGCCTTGGCCTCCTCGCCGACGGCGCGGCCGACCAATCGCGTGGTCTTTCGGATTTCATCGAAATTCGTCGCCACCGGAACTTCGACGAGAGGAATCGCCGCGCGCTTGAGAAATTCCCGCGTCGTCGGAGTCGACGCAATTCCGGCGATAACGAGATCCGGCTTTTGCGCCAGCACTTCTTCCAGCGTGCCGTAATTGACTCTTACCCCGGCCGCTTCGGCGGTGAGCAACGGCTTCTCCGAAGCGCGCGACAAGAACGACACCGATGCAATCCGGCTCGGCGCAACCAGCATCAGCACGAGCTGATCGGCGCAAAGATTGAGCGACATCACCCGCTGCGGCTTCGCCTCGCCCGCGTAGGCCGGGGACGCGATTGCCAGCGCAAAGTGAAGCCAAATCAAAATTGTCATGGCCCGCGCACGCGGGCCACCCAGGCGAACGTAGGATTCATTCGCCGCACTTACGCGCGGCGGCTGGGTGGACGGGTCAGACTTGTCCTCGGGCCGCGCTTCG
>WNFL01360007.1_pt3 | contig 10093 bp, 5 predicted proteins | sample 5400361 | NCBI WGS metagenome assembly WNFL01 (sample SAMN13153351, study PRJNA577476) | soil metagenome | isolation source: 40 cm soil on Douglas fir-dominated hillslope | place: USA:California | collected 2013-09-17
TCGCGAACGATGGCGGCGAACTCGTCGGCCTGGTCTTGCGGCACCTCGAACAGCAGCTCGTCGTGCACCGTGAGGATCATGCGGGCCTGCGGCGTCGGCGCGAGCGCGGCGTGGACGTCGATCATCGCGCGCTTGAGGATGTCGGCGGCCGTGCCCTGAATCGGCAGATTGACGGCGATGCGCTCGGCCTGCGCCCGATCCTGAAAGTTCTTGCTTCGCAATTCGTGCACCAGCCGCCGGCGTCCGTACATCGTCTTCACGACACCGGAAACACGCGCTTCTTCAAGCGTGAGATCGATGAACTGGCGCACCCGAGGGAAGCCGGCGAAATACGCATCGATGAATTCCTGCGCGGCCTGTGGCGTCACCCCGATGTCTTTTGACAGTGTGAACGCCGTCTTTCCGTACAGGAGCGCGTAATTGATCATCTTGGCGACGCTGCGCTTCTTGTGGGCGTCCATGCCGCTGGCAGCGCCAAACACGCGGTCCGCCGTCTGATCGTGGATGTCGTCGCCGCGGCGAAAGGCCTCGATCAGCGTTTCGTCGCCAGAGAGATGCGCAAGGACGCGAAGCTCGATCTGTGAATAGTCGGCCGAGATGAGCACGTGGCCGGGCTCCGCGATGAATGCGCGGCGGATCTCGCGGCCAAGTTCCGTCCGGATCGGAATGTTCTGCAGGTTCGGATCACTGCTGCTCAACCGGCCGGTGGCGGCGACAGCCTGGTTGAAGCTCGTGTGAACCCGTCCGGTCGCGGGGTTGACCAGCTGGGGCAGCGCGTCGATGTAGGTGCCTTTCAGCTTCGACATCGCGCGCCAGTCGAGGATCAGCCGCGGCAAATCGTGGGTGAGGGCGAGTTCCTCGAGCACTTCAACGGCCGTTGACGGCGCTCTCGAGGTGCCGGTCCGCTTCAGGATGGGAAGACCGAGCTTCTCGAACAGGATCTCGGCGAGTTGCTTCGGCGAGCCGATGTTGAACTCGCCGCCTGCCATTTCGAACACCTGCTTCATCAGGCGCGTCAGTTCCTGCTCGACACGGTGCGACTGGGCCAGCAGCGCGGCGGAATCGATCCGGACGCCGGCGCGTTCGATGTCGACAAGCACGGGCACGAGCGGCAGTTCGAGCGTCTCATAGACGCCGGCCAACTGCTCCGTGTCGAGCTGTTCGCGAAGAAGGGGTGCGAGCTGCCCGACGAGGTCGGCACGCTCGCCCGCGTAATCGACCGCGGCCTCCACTGGAACCTCGGCGAGCGACAGCGCCTTGACGCCCTTCCCGCAGATGTCCTCCTCGGCGATAGCTTTGTAAGCCGTGTGCTCGAGCGACAGATCCTCGAGGCGATGCGCCGACCTCGTGGCATCGAGGAGATAACTCAGGAGCATCGTGTCGGCGCCCAGGCCGTTCAAGGTCACACTATGCCTGCCGAGTACGATCGCGTCGAACTTCAGGTCGTGGCCCGACTTGATGATGTTGGCGTCGGCAAGCAGCGGTCCAAGGCTCGCTATCGCATCATCGAAGGGCATCGACGCCACGCCGCCAAGCGCATGGTGGCCGACCGGCACATAGTCGGCATCGCGCGGCGCCGTTGAAAACGCCAGGCCGACGATGGAGGCCCGCATCGCCGAGGGGCGATCGACCAGCAGACGAAACGCGAATTGGCCGGACGACTTCAGCCGATCGGCAAGCGCACGTACGCCCTCTGCCGTGTTCACGACGCGATACGCCTTGGTGACCGAGGCCGCGGTCGGCGCGAACTCCTTGACGAGCGTGGTAAAGCCAAGCTCGCTGAAGATCTGGAAACACCGCTCGCGCTCGCCGCCTCGGTACTTCAGGGATTGAGCGTCGAAGTCCACGGGCACGGCGGTGTGGATCGTCGCGAGCTCGCGGCTTTGACGCGCCGCCTCCACATTCGCCAGCAGCACCTCGCGCCGCTTCGGCGTCAGTTCGGCGGCGTGAGCAATCAGATTTTCGACCGACCCGTACTTGCCGATCAGCTCCTTTGCCCCCTTCTCGCCAATCCCGGGCACGCCTTTGATGTTGTCGATCGAGTCGCCCATCAGCGCCAGCACGTCGACCACCTGCTCAGGCGCGACGCCGAACTTCTCTTTGACGCCGGGCGCGTCGAACCACATCCCCTCGTCCCGCGGGTTGAACACACGGACGCCTTCGTGCACGAGCTGAAAGAAGTCTTTGTCGCCGGTGACGATAGCCGCATCGAATCCGGCCGCGACGGCCTTCGTCACCAGCGTCCCGATCACGTCGTCGGCCTCGTAACGCTCCGACGTGATGATCGGCACGCCGAGCGCTTCGCATGCGGCATGCACCAGCGGAATCTGCACCGCGAGGTCATCCGGCATCGGCGTCCGGTTGGCCTTGTAGTCGGAGACCAGATCATCTCGAAACGTGCGTCCCGGCAGATCGAATGACGCGACGATGTACTCCGGATGATGCTCGTTGATCAGCTTGCGAAGCATCGTGATGAAGATGTAGACCGCGTTGGTGGGCTTGCCGGCGGCGTTGCGCAGTATCCCGCCGTCGGCCGTCCGGACCGGCGCGTGAAACGCGCGATACATCTGCGAGCTGCCGTCGATCAGATAGAGAAGGGGCTTGGCGGGCATTGCCTTCGTGGCGCGTCGGACAAGTTTTGTACTATATCACCCAGGATGATGCGGACCTGGCGGGTCGCCGCGATTGCAGCTGTGGCGGCGGCATTGATGGTGTCGGGCTGCCGCGCGGCCGGCTCGCTGTTTCGCCAGTACGAATACGAAGAGGAAATCTATCTGTCCCTCGACGGAACCGCGACGATTTACGTGAACAGCTCGGTGCCCGCGCTCGATGCGCTGCGTGGCGCGGCGCTGGATCTCAATCCGGCGGCGCGCGTCGATCGCGATGCGGTTCGAGCGTTCTACTCAACCGCGGTCACGCACGTCAGGCAGGTGAACCAGTCACGGCGATCCGGCCGCCGCTTCGTACACGTCCGAATCGACGTCGACGACATCCGCCGGCTGAGTGAGGCGCCGCCCTTTCACTGGTCGTCCTACAGCCTTCGGCGCGAAGGCGATCTCTACGTCTACCAGCAGTCGATCGGAGCGGCGGCGAACAGGCACGCCGCTAACGCCGGATGGACCGGCCGCGAGCTCGTCGTGTTTCGCGTCCATCTCCCGAGCAAGATCACGTACCACAATGCCGGAGCGAACAACCTGAAGCGCGGCAACATCCTGGTGTGGGAGCAGTCGCTCGGCGATCGCATGCGCGGTGAGCCGCTCGTGCTGGACGCGCGAATGCTGGCGCAGTCGATCCTCTACCGGACGATCTCGCTGTTTGGCGTGACGTTCCTGGCTGTCGCAGCGACGTTCGTTGTGGTGATTGCCTGGGTGCTGAGGAGTGGGAAAAAGAAGGCGGGAGAGGCAGGAGGGGCTGGATGGGCGGGATAGGCTGGACAGGCGAGAAGGTCTTGCCTTCCCGCCCGTCCTGCCGTTTCCCGCCCGTCCCGCCTAGATCATCAGAATCGCACGCCGAACGTGAGCCGGAACTCGCGCGGTGAGTCGAACGCGAACCGGTTGATCGGCGTGCCGAACGCCGCCGTCTTGATCCAGTTCACACCTTCCACCGGAACGGTCGTCAGCGGATTGAACCGCGTCAGGGTCGCGTTGTTCAGGCCCGTCTGAACGCTCTGGCCCGGCGTGGCGCCGGAGATCCTGCTGAACTGGATGTTCCCGCCGTTCTGGAACACCGTGCCGCCGCAGCCGCACATGTCCTGCTGGTTGAAGAGGTTCAGAACCTGCGCCTGAATGAACAGATCCAGTTTGCGCGCGCCGACGCCGATGCCGCGGTTGTAGCTGGTGGCAAAGTCCATCCGGCTGAATCCTTCGGTCCGGAACGCATCGCGATTCGTGAAGTAGTAGTTCTCGCTCGATGCGCCCTGCGGCGTCACGTACTTTGCCGCGGTGGCCGGATCGACGAAGCCGATCGCGCTTACTAACCCGACGGCTCCGTAAGGCACGCCCGTCCCCATCGTTTCGAGGAAACTCAGCGTCAGGCCGTTCACGCCGTGGACGCCGTAGTTGAGCCACAAGTTGGCGCGATGGCGCTCGTCCGCCGCGAGATCACCCTCCGGTGCGAACCAGGACGACTGCCGGTATTCGGGGTACTGGAAGAGATCGGTGTTGAGCGGTCCGCTCGTCACGTTCTCGCCGTCGAAGTTGCCCCACAGGTGTGACACGGTGTAGTTGACGCCGACGTCCGTCCGGCCGCTGACGCGATACGTCGTGGAAACGCTCAGACCCTGATAGCGGCGCTTGACGCCGTTGGTGTTTTCGACAACCGCCAGGTCACCGCGGTTACCCAGCTGGTCGGTGACGCTGCCGGTCGTCGTGTCGATGCGTTGCGAGTAGAAATCGTGGAAGTCGCGGTAGGAGTAATCCGCCCGCACGACAGCGCGGCTGCCGATCTGACGGCTGACCCCGAAGGCATACGCGCGCACGTTCGGCGACGTGAGGCCGCCCGGAATCTTGACCGACACGCCTGGGAAGCTCGACGCCGAAGGAGCAGCAACCGTGCAGAACCCGGTGGCGCTCGGCGCGCACCACGCGAACATCTGCGCGATAGCCGTCGCCGAGTCGACCAGAGCCGCCGTCGGCGTCCCCACCGGGTTGATGGCCGCGCCCGTGTAGGTCCACTGAATCGTCGCCGGGTTGCCTGCCGCCGACGAGCCGTCCGCGATGCTGTTCGCCAGGCCAGCCGTGTATCGAGCGATGCTGCCCGTCACGGCCCAGACGCCGTCGCCCTTCGGATCCCACACGACGCCGGCACGCGGGCTCCAGAGGCTGTCCTGCGCCACGAGGTTGCCAGCGCTGTCGACGCCATGGTTCTTGTCGAAGCGGACGCCCAGGTTCAGCGTGACGTTGCTGTTGACGCGCCAGTTGTCGTTGTAGAACGCCGAATTGGTCCGAAAATTCGTCCCGAGGCTGCTTGTCGCAATCGGGTTGAACTGCAGAACCGTCGACCCCGGGCCCGGCAGCCACTGTGGATAGATCACGCCGTTGACGAACGTGGTGGTCGTACCGTTGATCCGGTAGTCGCTGCCCGACTGATGGTTGTTGGCAAACCGTTTGTCATTGAAGGAATCGAACCCGAACACCATGTTGTGCGAGCCGGAGCCCTTCGTCGACTTGAAGTACGTCGCCTTGATGAACTCGTCGTCCGTATCGCGCTTTTCCGGATCGCAGACGCCGCAGAAGGTCGGCGACCAGTACCGACCGGCGCGCGCCCGGTCCTGCAGCAGCGTCCCCTTGATGCGATCGGTGAACTGCGAACCCGAGTTGATGAACTGCAGGCCGCGCATCGAGAACCGGGCTTCGACGACGAACTTCGGCGAGAGGATGCCGTTGTAGTTCACTGTGAAGAGCGTCGTCGGCTGCGTGGTGGTGTACAGGCTTGCCTGGTCCATCGACGCCGCCGTGCTGAACGTGGCATTGGCCGCCGTGAGGTTTTCCCTCGAGTACGCACCCTCGAACCGGTGATTGGACGTCACCGAGTGCGTCAGCTTGATCTCGTAGCGCTTTCTGTCGGTGTCCGCGATGTACGGGAAGTTGACCGGCGCGATAGTGGATTGTGAGTTCTGCTGATCGACGAACCGGCCCGCGGTGAAGAACCAGGTGTGATCCTTCAGGATCGGCCCGCCAAACGTGTATTCGTACTGCGGCACCCTGGCATCGATCCTTGACGGCCCGCTGTTGGGGCCGCACGTCTCGCAGTCGATTAGCGCGCCCGTCGCGACGTTGCCGGTGCGGAACGGATGGGCGTCGTTGCCGGTGACGTATGCGCGCCACTTGTCGTTATATTCCGTGTCCCGGAAGCTCCCACTGAAGATGTTGCCGCCCGACTTGGTGATCATGTTCACCACGCCGCCGCTGAATCCGCCGAATTCGGCCGACACGCCGTCGGTGGCGACGGTCGTTTCCTGAACCGCGTCCTCGATGTACGGCGTCGTCGCCTGTCCGCGGATGTTCTCGTTGACGTTGACGCCGTTGATGCGGAACGACGATTCGAACGACATCGCGCCGCCGATCGAGTAGTTGCCGCTCGGGCCCGACGCGTGAACGTTGGGCGCCATCAGCAGCACGGCGTTGATGTCGCGGTTGGTCGGCAGCATGGCGACGAGGTCCTGCTTGAAGTTGGTCGCCACGGTCATCGTCTGCGTCAACACATCGGCCGCGCGGCCTGTGACGTTGACGGTTTCCGTGATGGCCGCCGGGCCCATCGTCGCATCGAGCGGAAGGACCTGCGTCGGCGCGAGCGCGACCGTCTTGCTGACCATCTGGAAGCCGCTCAGCTCAAACGTGACGGTGTACGTGCCAGACGGAAGGAGCGACAGCACGTAGTCGCCATTCTCCGAACTGACCTGGCTGCGAACGCCCTGCAGGTTCGCCGAGGTCGCGTTCACGGTGACGCCGGGCAGGGCGAGACCCTGAGCATCCGCGACGTGGCCGGAAATAGTTCCGTTGGTAGTTTGAGCCGTCGCGACGCCCGCGAGGGCCAAGAGCGCGACCGCCAGAAGCAGCCACGATCTCAAAAGTCTCATACACATCCTCCGTTTGCCTGAAGAAACTGACTTGGAACTGGACATTTATGGCACATTCCGGAGCCATAACCGTCCAGAATTCTGACAAAAGCCCAGATTTCTGGGGCGGAATGCTCCAAAAGATTGGACGGACACACCCATTCCAGGATCTTCACGCGGAGGATTATCGGCTCGCGGAATTAGTAAGGATAGTCCTGATGAGTTGAAAGAGGACCGGCGGGCCCGAAGGCCCGCCGGCACGATCTGACAGGCCGTGCAGCGCTTTGCACGGTCGCGATGCTAGAAGCCGATCTGGACGCCGATGCGTGCGATGCGCGGGCTGAGATTCTGCGCCAGCTGATTAAACGTCGTCGCCGTGATGTTGCCGTTTCGAACCAGCGCCGTGTTCGCGTTGAGCAGGTTGAACACATCGAACATGCCGCGCACCGTCACGACGCCGAGCTTGAAATCGCGAGCGACGCGGATGTCCGTATCCCACACGTTCGGATATCGAACGTAGTCGATCGTCGGCGACACGAGGACGTTGAGTGAAGCGTCCGAAGAACCGAGTGCTGCCGTTGACCCCGGCCGGAAGAGCGGCATCGGATAGCCCTGCCGCCCGAAGACGTTGGCTGCGATCTCGATTCCGTACGGCGCGATATACGCACCGTTCGCATTGAATTGCCAACGCGCATTCATGTAAATCGCGCCCTGGCCGTTGCCCGTGCTCTGCGGCGCGTAGGCTCCGCCGTCGACGAGCGGCTCGGTGATGGTCGGCGTCGGGTTGCCGTTGGTGTCGTAGACGCCGTTCGGATCATCGAAGTGCTCGCGGGCGTTGTTGAACGCGAGCGCGAGACGCCCCATCCACTTGCCGGTCATTCGGCGCGTGACGGCGATCTCCAGACCGTGGTTGTCCGTGTAGTACCCCGGAACGTTCGTCTCGAGGAATCCGCTGCCGCCGGCTGTGATGAGCGCCGGGATCGGAATGTAGGTCGCGATGTTGTACGGCGTGCCGTCGGGCAGCGTGCCGCTCAGGCCGGCGCCGCGGGTGTAGCCGCTGCCGAGCGGAACGCCCACTCGCGGCGTGATGCTCGCGAACAGGTTGCCGAACAGGTTCGATACCCGCGTATACGTGTAGTTCACCTGCATCGCGAGATTGGGACGCAGCTCTCGATCGACGCCGGCCACGAAGCTGTTCGTCGTCGGGGCCTTCAGATTCGGATCGATGACATTCGCCGACGTGACAGCCGTCGGGTTGTTACGGTTGAAGCCGCCGGCCGACCCGAGGAATTGATTGAGGTTGACTTCGTTCGGGGAGGCCAGATGGTCGACGTTGAGATCCGTCCAGGCGTAGACCGCCCCGCCAGCCGTCGCCGCCGGGTTGGCGTAACCGACCGTACCCGTCGCGAGCTGGCCCGAGTACCGGCTGAAGCTCGCGCGCACCAGTGTCGTCCGTGCATCGTCGAGCGCGTAAGTGGCGCCGACTCGCGGCGATACGTTGTTCCACTTGAATGGCGCGTCGTAGCCGGCGAACACGATGCCCGGAACGATCGTGGGGAACGCGGGGTTCGCCGCCGCGTTCGACGGCAGCGCCGCTCCCCATTGGCGGTCGTAGCGAACGCCGACGTTGATTGTGGCGCGCGCGAGCGAAAACGTGTCGCCCGCGTAGAAGTCGAGATAATCGGCCCGGTTGGTTCCGCTGCCTTCACGAAACAACTCTGCGAACGACAGCGTTGCGGACGATTTCTGGCCCAGAATGCCTTCGCCCGAAGCCGAAGCCGTACTTGAGTTCATGCGTGCCGCCCGTGCTCTTCATGAACGAGCTGGCATCGACGTTGACCGTGTGCTGCGGCCGGAGGTTGAGGCTCTGCGTATTCGCTCCGTACGACGTTCCGGTCGTCAGGTCGCGTCCGACATTGAGGCCCAATCCCCCTTCAGGCGTCAGAACAAAACCAGTGTTGTAGAACGCGTACTTCGCCGAGACGAAGTTGTTTGAGTTGATGACGCGATCGTCCGCGATCTTCCAGAGTCCGTGCAGCTTGGTGCTGTCGTACGCGTTGCCCTGATGGAAGAGCGCCGTCGGCGCGTTGTTGATGATGCCCGTCGTGCCAGGATTCCTGTTGTCTTTCGTCTTGTAGCCGTCGAAGTACAGGAAGCTGACGAGGTCTTTCTTCGTCGCCTGGTAGTTCAACTTGAGGTTGGGGTTGTTCAGCTCGGTGCGATCCACCGCACCCGGTGTCGTCCGGTAGACGAGGCGGATGTCCTGGCTGGAAAACGATCCATAGAACCACGCGCGGTTCGAGACGATCGGTCCGCCGAATTGAAATCTGCCTCACGTGATCGGCCGTCGCGTCCGTCGCGCCGAGCGCTATCAGTTCGCCGGGCACGTTCGAAGCCTGGAGGCCGTCGGCTCCGAAGTATCCGCGCATGCCGCCGTGGAACGCGTTCGTGCCGCGCTTCACGACGAAGTTCATCCCGAGGCCGCCAGTCGGCTGCGTGATGTCCTGGCCGGACGTCGACACCTGGATTTCCTGAAAGTTGTCGAAGTTGAAGTACGTCGGCGAGGCGCCAGCCAGCGTCATGTCGGTGACGACGATGCCGTCGAGCGTCCAGACCGCATCCTGCGGCCGCGTGCCCTTCATCGTGAAGTTCGACTGCTGGCCGGTTTCGTTGCCGCCAATGTTGACGCGATCGACGAGCACGCCTGGCACCGATCGCATCAACGCGAACGGATCGCGGCTGGCCGGAATCCTGGTCAGCTCGTCGGACGTGATGTTGGTCGTGGTGCCGGTCGCTTTGCGGTCGACGAGCGGCGTGGCTGCTGTCACCGTCACGCTCTCCGCGATCCCCACGGTCAGCGACGCCGGGAGCTCGACGTTTTTCCCGACCTCGACGATGAGACCGTCGCGAACCAGGGTGCGGAATCCATCGAGCGCGATCGTCAGCTTGTAAGGGCCGGGAGCGAGCTCCAGAAAGCGAAACACTCCGGATGCGTCAGTCACGAAGGTGCGTGCGGCATCGACGCCTTGTAAGGTTGTGAGTGCGCCAGGCAGGACGCCACCCTGCTGGTCCTTGACCGTTCCCGAAATGCCGCCGCCATGAACTTGCGCGAAGGCCGGGAGGTAGCAGCCGAGAACGAGCGCGAGCGCCAAAGTGATACGCCTCATGATTTCCTTCCAACAATGGAGTTTATTACGTCGTCTAAAAGACGTTAGAGTCATGTATTAGACCTTATTGGGCCACCATAAGGCAAGCTAAATTCTTGGCCATGGTGCGTGAGAAACTCGCCAGTCCTGACCCTAATTGACTCTAAAACAAGTATTTCGGCACTTTCGGCCTAAGCTGTATGGATAGGACAGAATGTGACAAATAGTTCATTTTCAGGGACGGAAGTGGGCGCCTGAACGGCCATGAAACAATAGCGGCCCTTGAAGACCTATCCATACTGGTGGGACAGCGTGCCGGGGGCTTGGTCGCTTGACGCCACCCCTAGGAGCGACGTCTTCCAGGAGTCTCGCCGCTTCGACGTCGTCATCA
>WNFL01020339.1_pt2 | contig 10092 bp, 14 predicted proteins | sample 5400361 | NCBI WGS metagenome assembly WNFL01 (sample SAMN13153351, study PRJNA577476) | soil metagenome | isolation source: 40 cm soil on Douglas fir-dominated hillslope | place: USA:California | collected 2013-09-17
GATGTTCAGCTCGAACGAAGCCGCGTCGACGGGCGCTCCGGTGCTCGCGTCGCTGCTGCTCACGCCTCAGCGCGTGACGCCGTTCGGCCTCACCAACGCCAACCAGATCCAGCTGCAGGCGTACCAGACCACGCAAGACTTCCAGGTCGGCCGCACGACGGTCCCGCTCCGCGCGGTGATCGACGGCTTCACCCGGCTGAACCTGGTGAGCGCGGTCAACGGCTCCGGCGCGACGGTGCTCATCACCTGCACGTTCTTCTTCGGCAAGCGCGCCGAGGGTCGCAAGCAGCTCAAGGGCGGCGGGATGATCACGATGCGCCCCGGCGGCCGCGGTCCGGCCCCCGTCGGCCGCGCCCGGTAGCTCGAGGCGCCGACGGTGCCGCGTCAATTGCCAGACCCGCCCGGCCCCCGGGCGGGAACCCGCTCCCCCGTGCAGTTCGGCGGGGGTTCGTGGGAGTCGCAGCCCCAAGACTGGGCGCGCGCGATCGAGCCGCGGCCGGTCGTCGACCCGGCCGTCGGTGTGTCTCGACCCTGGCTCGGGTTGAGCTCGGGTCAAAAGGGCCTCTCGCAAGCCCTCGCGGCTGGCGAGCTCGCCGGCGCAGGGGCCGCACTCGGTCTCGCCGGCGCTGCGCTCAGCGGCGGAAAGCTCGGTGACGTCGGCGGTCAAGGCATGTCGCCGGCGCCGGGCCCGGAGAGTTCGCCTGACGAGTGGGCGAACCCGTTCGCCGGCGGAGCGCCAGGCGCGGGCGCACCGGCGCCGACGTCGACGTCGAAACCCCCGAGCTCGCCGAGCTCGAGCTCGAGCAGCTCTCCCCCTGTGGCCGCGATCGCGCTCGGCGGCGCGCTGCTGCTCCTGCTGCTTCTTGCGTGAGGTCAAACCGATGATTCCCCCGAACCCCGACGAAGTGATTCAGGCCGCCGCGATGACGCCGGCGTTCATCGGCGCGTACACGCGAGCGCCAGCGAGCGTCACGGTCGACGGGAGGACCTACTCGCGCGACGCCGCACGCAACGCGCAAGAGCGCGTCTGGTACCTCGCCGCGTGCTCGCTGAAGAACCCGCGGGCGGTGCACAACCTCGCATACCTCGGCGTCGACGAGATGGCGCGCGGACTCGACGAACACGACGTCGCTGATGACAGCGGCGTGATCACGGCGAAGCAGAAGATCAGCGACGCCGGCGCCGCGGTGAGGGCTGCGCAAGGCGCGGTGACCCAGGCGCAGACCGACTACGACAAGGTGAAGCGCGATGCGTCGGCCGTCCAGCATCAGATCGAAGCGCAGGACGCGCAGACTCGCGATCTCGAGGCCCGCATCGCAGACATGGGGAGGGTGAAAGATGCCGGCGATTTCCTCGGCGCCGTCGTCACGATGGGCGGCTCGAAGCTCGTCCCGTACGCAGAGGCCCAGGTCCGCCTCGGCAGCTCGAAGAACCACGCGATGCAGCTGCGCGCCGATCTCTCGAAGTACGACGTCGACGGAGCGAAGGCGGCTCTCGACTCCACGAAGGACACACTGAGGCAGGCGAAAAAGGCCGAGAAGGCGGCGCAGGCCGAACTGGTCAAGGCCGACAACGCCGTGCGCGCTCGCCTCCGTGCGGCTGAAGAGGAGGTGGCGCAAAAGCAGGCCGACCAAGACAAGAAGGAGGCGGCGGCCGCAGATGCACAGCGCCGGAAAGACGCGGCCGACGCCGCCGCGAACACCGCGAGCGACTACGCCTCGAGCGAGTACTCCGGGGAGGAAGACGTGCAGTGGGGCTCGGGAGACTTCGCGACCACCGACCCGAACGCTGACCTCGGCGAGCCCGACTTCCTCGACATGCAGGACCAGGCCGACCTGTGGGGCGACGAGGACCTGGCGGTGATGATGATGGAGGACACCGACGAGCCGATGATCGGCGTCAACACGGTCATCAGCCCGTACAGCTTCGACCGCTACTACAGCGAGTACAACCTCTCCGACGACGACCCGGTCTGGGGCGCGGACACCGGCCAGGTGGTCACCGGCATCATCGCCGGCGTGCTTGCCGCGGCGCCGGCGATCATGAAGGCCATCGCGCCGCCGCCCTCGGCCGACACGAGCGCGGCCGACGGGAGCTCGACCGTCGACGTCGACGGCTTCCTGCAGAAGGTCGGTGTGAAGAAGACCATCAACGACGCGGCCGCGGCCGCCGGCGCAAGCGCCGGCACGAAGGGCGGAGAGAAAGCGGGCGAGTCGATCGACAGGTGGCTGTGGGTCGGGGCGCTGGTGATCGGCGGCGTGGTGCTCGCGAAGGTGCTGTGAGTCATGAGCGGACGCGCACAAGACGACCTCGAGGCCGCCGGCTTTCCCGCGGCGACCCGCGAGCTCGCGTACGCGGTGCCCGTCGACGAGCTCGCCGGCGGCGCGGCCGAGCTCGAGCTCGAGATAACCGTCGACGGATTCGCTGAGCAGGCCGCGCGCATGTCCGTGGGCTACCTGCCCGGCGGCCCGGTCACCGCGGGGCAGCAGCTCGTGCAGCGCGGCGAGCGGCGGGTGCTGCGCAAGCAGCTGGTGAAGCACGGCTCGGTTCTGGTCATCGCGCTGGACCGACCAGGTCACGTCGACGTGCGCGTCGCCGGCGCGCGCGGCTGGGACGTCGACAACGCCGAAGACGGCGACGCCGACGTCGAGCAGTGGGACGTCGACAACGCCGAAGACGGCGACGCCGACGTCGTGGAGCTCGACTCCGCCTGCAGCGCCGTCGACGTCGTCGAGTTCAACGACGAGCGCGACGAGCTCGAGGCCGACCCGAAGGTCGTCAGCGCGATCGGCGCGGCCGCGGCCGCGACGGCCGACAAGGTCGCGGTGATGAACGGCGTGCTCGCGAAGCTCGAGCAGCTCTACGCCGCTGCGCAGAAAGAGCGCTCGACGTCGTTTCTGCTGCTGACCGGCGGCAGCGTCGACGAGCAGCTGAAGAACGAGCGTCGCTCGCTCGACAACCTCAAGGGCCCGGAGTTCGCGCGCGTCGTCAGCGGCGCAGCGCAGCTGAGCTCGGGCGACCCCGACAAGCCGGCGTGGCTCGAGGTCGCAGACTCGACCGGTGAGGTGCTCGCGCGCATCGCCGGCGACGTCAGCAAGTGGAGCTTCGGTTCCGTCGTCACGCAGGTCGCGCCGGAGGTGGCGAAGGTCGCGGCCGACGTCGGCAAGGGCTCGAAGGAGATGCTCACCACGGTCGCCTGGATTCTCGGGCTGTACCTCGCCATCAAGGTGCTCGGGTGAGCGGCTGCATGTGCACTCCGCCGTGCACCTTTACGGAGGTGCCGCTCGAGCAGATCGACGTTCGCTGGGACGGGCCCGCCGTCGGCCGCAAGGCCCTCGCGTACCCGAAGCGCAAGACCATCTACCTCGACTCCGCGTTCTGGCTGTCGGTGCCGAGCGTGGTCGGCCGCGCGGGCCTGCTCGCGCACGAGCGCGGGCACATCGAGGGCGCGCGCTGTGAGCCGTGCGCGGACCGCCGCGGCGGAGAGATTCTCAAGCGAGAGGGCTGGCCCACAGCGCGCGACGCGCAGGTCGTCGCGATCGGCCGCCTCGAGAACCGCGACGGCCAGGCCGCGGCCGACGAGCTCGGGCAGGGCTTCGGCGCCGACGGCTTCCTCGAGCACCGCGAGCGCGCCGCCGGCGTCGTCAACGAGCTGCAGCAGCTGGTCGACGTCGTCGCGAACCGCGGCGTTCAGTTCGAGGGCCGCACCTGGTCGGTGATGGTCGGACTCGACGGCGGCGTGCGCAGCGACGCGCGGCAGTTCGAGCTGTTCAAGCGCGGCCGCACGCTCATCGCCGGCAAAGACCCGAGTCTGCCGAGCTCGTGGTCCATCACCGGCGAGGTGGTGACGTACGCCTCGAGCGCGAAGAACGGGAAGCACGGGCGCGCGCAGGCGCTCGACCTCTGGATAGTCGGCGTCGACGGCCAGCCGCTGCTGTACCCGAGATACTGGAAGGCAGCGGGCCTCTCGAGCATGGCCGGGTTCGAGGGCGTGTACCTCGCGCTCGGCGTGCTCGGCGAATCGCTCGGGCTCGTGTGGGGCGGTCGCTGGGTCAAGCTGAAGGACCGCCCGCACTTCGAAACAAGAGACTCGTCGGCGGCGCCCCTGGTCAGCGCGTTGACCGGGAGCCCGAACATCTCGGGCGCGGAAGCCGCCGGCGAGCCCGACGTCGAGTTCAGCGTCGGCGCGGCCGACGACGGGGGGTTCCCCTTCGCCGCGATCGGCGCCGGCCTGGCGGTGCTCGCGGTGTTCGTCTGTCTCTCGTTGTGAAGGAGTCGTCATGGAGAAGTCGCATCTCGAAGTCATTCAGCCGCTGAGGACCACGCCCCGCGCGGGGCCCGCGATTCGGCACCACCTGGTCAGCGTCACTCGGCACGCCGTCGAGCTGCTCGTCGCGATCGCCAGCGGCGCCGCGGCCGCGGTGCTGCTGCACGCGATTTTCGTCGCGGTGTCTCAATGACGCCGACGCCTCCGAGCGCGCCGCCGGCGTCGACGTGGCGCGCGCGCCTGGCGTGGCTTGTCGCGCACCGAAAGGGTATCGCCGGCGTGATCAGCGCGGCGCTGATGTTCGTCGCGCCGTTCATCCCGCAGGCGGCGCCGGTCATCCAGCTGCTCCGCACGGGAATCGACGCGTACCAGAAGCTCGACCCCGGCCCGAGCTCGAGCCCCGACTCTCCTGGCAGCGGCTCGAGCTCGCCGGCGCCGGGCTGCAGCTGCAGCGGCAGCCAGGTGCAGTCGGTGCCGCACTTCTGCCGCTGCAACGGCTGCGAGTGGCGCGACTACTTCGACGCTGACGCGGGCTGCGGGGGCTGACCCATGTTCTCGACCGACATCGCCTACGCCGGCGTCACGATCGACGCCTTCAACGCCAGCGGCGCCGGTCCGAACCTGCAGGCGACGGGCTTTCGCATCATCCCCGTGCTCGCCGCCGGCGCGACGAAGGACGACATGCGGGCCGCGTACTCGGCGCTGCAGGTGCGGGTGTCGAAGTCGACCAAGAACTTCCCGCTCGGCATCACGGAGAACATGCAGGTCGCCGGGCCCGACTGGGTCGCCGCGGTGGGCCTCGGCCGGCTCGAGATCCTCAACGGGCTCAACCCGACGACGTACCGCGTGTGGATCGCGACCGACTGCAAAGAGATGGAGTTCGTCGACACGCCGATCATGAACGGCTTCGACGGCGCCGGCGCGAGCTCGGGCGGCGGCACCGCGGTCAGCTCGACGTCGACGAACCAGAACCTCACCGGCACCGCGCCCTCGGCCGCCGGCGACGGCTTCAGCATCGCCGGCGGCAAAGCGTTGCGTGTTTCGTGGAAGGCGACCAACGCCGGCGCGACCCTCAACGCCGTGGGGAAGGCGCTCGCGTACGCGTACTCGAGCGCAGCGAACCGCTGGTGGCGACTGCCCGAGCTCGACATCGACTTTGCGGCGCTCGCCGCCGCGGTGGTCGAGCCGATGGGCGTCGGGCCGGCGCCGTGGCTGCTGCCGTCGAACATCGACCGCATGGACTACCAGCCGAGCGGGATGACCGTCTCGGCCGGCACGCAGGTGACTCGCCTGCAGGAGCTCATCAAGTGAAAGCCCTGACTCTTGCGCTGGCGCTCGTCGCCGGCGTCGCCGCTGCACAGCCTGCGACGATGAACTGCCGCTCGAGCGCGGCCAACTGCAACGCTGCCGCGTTCAAGTCTGCCGGCACGGGCCCCTACGTCGTCGACTTGACCTCGAGCACGTCGGCCTCGGCGATTCAGTTCCAGAACGGCGCCGGCGTGAATTTCAGCTTCTCCGACACGGACTCGTACATCATCCGGTCCGCGTCGAACACCCTGAGGATGGGCGGTGGCGTCAACAGCCAGCTGCGTGTCGGCGCGGTCACCTTCAGTACGCCCTCCGGGAACGACGCGATTGCGGTGACGGCCAGCGGTGCGTGGACCCATCTCGGCGGCGGCACGAACGACCGCTTCAAGAGCGACGGGACGAACATACTCGTCGACACGAACCTGATGTCGAACAGCACCGACACCGTCGACGTCGGCGGCACCGCGGCCTACTGGCGCACGGTCTATACGTCGAGAGGCGTGTCGCTGGGCGAGGGCGCGGCCGTGAAGTGGACGGGGCCGCCGGTCAGCGACAACACGACCCGCTCCGGGCAGCTCGTCTACAACGCCGACGCGAAAGAACCCGTCTACGCCTCGGTCTCGCGCAAGTACAACCCGGTTGGCCAGGCGAAAGAGTGGGTCGTCGAGAAGCGCACGATGGTCGCCGATGTCGGCTTCGAGAGCACCACGTGCCCGACTGCGAACCCGGGCCTCAGGGGCACCGGCGCCGGCGCGGTCACGTACGCGTGCACCGATGCCGCGGCCGCGACGAACGTCACGGTGAGCGGCGAGAGCTACCGGCAATCGGTCACGACGACGACCGCGAACACGGTCAGCATCGTCGACGTCAGCGCCGCCACCGCGAAGCTCGAGCTCGGGCCCAAGCTGCTGCAGCGCGTGAGCATCCCCGCGAGCTCGAACGCGAACGTGCGCATCTGGGTCGCGCTGGTGCCGATCGCGACGTCGCTGACCGGCGTCGACACCGGCGCAATCTCCGTCATCGGCTTTCGCTTCTCCACCGCGGTGCCCGACACCAACTGGCAGGCCTGCAGCGGGGACGGCGCTTCGGTCGCGTGCACAGACACGACCATCGCTCCGACGACGGGCACGAACCTGGTGCTCGAGATCGACTGCCGCGAGACGACGAGCTGCCGCTTCTTGATCAACGGCTCGCTGGTCGCGACCAGGTCCGCGACGTTGCCGACGTCGACGACGCAGCTCGGGCAGCGCGTGCTCGTGCAGACGCTCACCACCACCGCGAAGACTCTCGGATTCGGGCGCCAGGCCCTGCAGGTCAACTGAAGGAGCAACACATGAAGCGCTTCGTCCTCTGCTGTCTGTTCACCGCCGCGGCCGTCGACCTGGTCGCCGGCGACGCCTCCGCGCAGCGCGTCGACGTCTACGACCCCGCGTTGCAGCCCATCACCGGCCGGCGCATCGTGCTCGAGGAGCTCGTCGACGGCGGCTGCGGTCTCGCCGGCGTCTGCGCCTCTCTCCTGTCCACGGACGGCGGCTCGATGCTGCAGAGCTGCAAAGGCATCCGGCGCGAGCTCAAGCCGGGCGGCGGTCAAGGCATGTGCCTCGCGCTGCTCGACGGCGCCGGCAGGCTGTGGGCCGGTCAAGAGTCGGTGTCGTCGGCCGACTCTGGTTGGTCGCCCGACTCGGGGCTCTGAGAGTCGTCGGCCTCGCCGAGCTGCTCGAGCTCGTGGCTCGTGTCGCCGCCGGCGAACAGGTTGACCTGGTACACCTGCCGCGCGCGCACGTCGACGCGCAGCGCCTTCCCGGGTTCGTCCGGCAGCTGGTACTCGGTGCCATCGAACACCGGCGCGAGCAGCGGGATGCTCGAGAGGTACTCGATGGCGTGCGGCTCGTCCTGCATGAACAGCCACAGCTCTTGCGCAGAGCCGATCGCCTCCTTCGGGATGCCCTGCGGGCGATGCGTGCTCAGCACGACGTCGAGCCCGAGGTGACGGTTCGCAGCCCAGACGTCGCGCCAGTGCTTCATGTTGCCGGCGTGCAGAAACCGGTCAGCGTCGTCGAGCACGAGCAGCCCCGGGCCCCAGCCACCTTTCGCAGGGCCCTCGCCGCACGCGGTGAGCTCGTCGATCCAGTCGTCGGTGTTGTCGCGGCCGGGCCACTCGCCGATCGCTCCGAACGCTCGGGCGGGGTCCAGGATGCGAACCTTCCCGCCGCCGGCGAGGTACTTCCGCACGAGCGGCCAGGTGAGCGCCGTCGTCTTTCCGCAGCCAGGCGCGCCGATGATGACGACGATTTTGCGCTGGCGGCCGCGCCGCGGCCGCGCGCTCACGTTTTCTTCTCGGCCGCGGCCGCGTCCGCCTCTTGCTTCGCGCGCACCTGCAGCTCGAGCTGCGACAGCAGCACCTGGCGCGCTTTGATGGTGATGACCGCGGCGATCGCGAGGCGGGCCCACCAGGGGAAGACGATGCCGTTCTCGAGGAAGCCCTCGGCGAGCGGCTCGACCCACATCTCGCGTTCCTCTGGCGAGAACCTCATGCGCGCGCAGAGCTCCTCGAGGGACGCCGGCTCGAGCAGCGACATGTAGCGCTGCCGCACCAGCATCAGCTGGAACTGCACGAACCCGTCGACGGCGCGCTCGGCCTGGCGCCGAGCTCGACGCATCGCTTCGACGGGGTCGATGGGCGGCTCCGGAGGCGCCTGTGGCTCGGCAGCCCTCTTGCCCCCCTTCCCCTTCCCTTTCGCGGCCTGGCGGGGCGCCGAGGCCTCGCCGGCGGCCTTCCGCTTCACGTTCGGGGGGTCGTCGACCGGGCCGTCGAACACGCTGAACTGCTCCGTCGACGGCTTCAGCTCGGCGACCCGCGGGGGCGGCGGCGGAGGCTTTGGTCCCTCGGAGACTACATCGGCGTCTTCGATCGGCTGCTCCATACGTGGAATGCTGGCTCACCAGGTGCCCCGCGTAACGACATGGCCGGCGTAACCGGTTCCGCGCGCCATCCGGTTTCGCGGCATTCGAGTTGGGGCAGGCTTTCGCTCCGAACCCCCCCACCAGGAGTCCCCGCGAAATGAAGGTCACCCACTACGTGCTCACCGATTCAGAGCACTCTCGAGAGCTCGAGGCGTCGAACCGCACCGTCATCGACCCCAACGGCAAGAATCCTCCAACGGCCGAGACGATCCCGGCGGTGTTCCAGCCCGTCGATCGCGACAGCCTCACTCTCGAGCAGCGCGAGGAGGCGATGGTGATGGCGGGCCTCGACAAGTACGTCGGCGGCGTCGCGTTCGGGGTGATGAAGAAGGCCTGGCGCGGCCACGCGGCCGGGTCCTTCGCAATCCGTCACCTCAACTCGAGCGGCTACCACGTGCACGTGTTCGACGGCGTGAAGGCGCCGGCGGCCGAGCCCATCGACCCCGAGCTCGCGAAGCTGCAGGCGGACGAGGAGATCGCGCGGCTCGAGGAAGCGCGCCGAGTGCAGCGCGTGAAGGACGGCACCGACCCGGTTCCGCCGGCGAACGACAACAAGGAGCCGGCGCGGGCGCCGGCCGCCGGCGAGCCTCCCGCCGCGTGACCTTGGACGCGCTCGACAGATATCCGCAGCAGGTGCTGCGGGTGTTGCTCGCGCTCAAGCAGCTCGAAGAGGTGCAGTTGCTCGCCACGTACCATGGGCTCTCTTACAAGCTCGGCGACAGCAGCAAGCCGGCCGAGCTCGTCAGCGTGAAGCAGGCGGTGCGGCGAGCTCGCAAGGCGGGCCTGGTCGAGGCCGTCGAAACCAGTTCCGGCGGGAAGGGGCACAAGGCGGTGTTCGCGTTGACCGACAAGGGAAGAGAGGTTCTGCGTGGATGAGTGGACGAAGGGGTTCGTGAACTGTCTGTTCTTCACAGCGGCCGTTGCGGTCCTGGTGCTCGCTTCGATCGCCGTCGTCGTCGACGAGCGGAACACGGCGCTTGAGCAGCTCAAACGCTCCAGCGTCCGCCTCGAGGAGGCGCGAAAGCTGTGCAAGCGCCAGCCACACCTCAGCTGCGCGCCGATCGGCGGCGACTCCAAGCTGGTCGCGTGCAGTGAACCGGGTTCGACGTTCTTCTGGCTGGCCGTCGAGTCGGCCGCCGCGGAGGACAAGCTGTGAAGGTCACCGACGCAGACCTCGCAGTTCTGTCGCAGCAGCTCGAGCTCGAGCGCGAGCAGCTGCAGCTCGAGCGCGAGCAGTTCCAGAAGTTCGTCAAGCCGGCGATGCACTGCTTCGCGAGGATGCTGCCCGAGCTGCCGATGTACGTGCAGCAGCAGCACCGCACGCTGCAGGCCGAGGAGCTCGCTCACCTGGCGCGTGCGATCGGCGACCTGCGCGTTCTCGATGTCGGGCTCGACGAGATGGGCGCGCTTGCTCACGCGAAGCTGAGGGCGCGGCTCGACTACCTGGTCGCCAAATGCGCTCGGCCGTGAGTTCGAAGTTCAACGACAGCAGCGAGAACCTGGCCGAGGCGCTCGAGCGCGCGGCCGACCAGTACGGAGGACAATTGGACAAG
>WNFL01275414.1_pt1 | contig 10092 bp, 8 predicted proteins | sample 5400361 | NCBI WGS metagenome assembly WNFL01 (sample SAMN13153351, study PRJNA577476) | soil metagenome | isolation source: 40 cm soil on Douglas fir-dominated hillslope | place: USA:California | collected 2013-09-17
CACATCCACGCGTCGGTTTCCTCTCCACTAGCTCGACCCTCTCGACCCTTAGCTCGACCTTAGTCAGATTTCAGCATTGGCTCCGCAGGTAGCCCCTCGGTTGCACGACTTATACCCGATCGGATCTCCGATCAAGTCTCCTCGCACTCCAGAAGGTCAGTAGATACAGAACCATTATTCACCCAATCTCATAATTGCCCAGTTCATATCTCAGCTCGAAGCGGAAAGTGGTTCACTACTACCTCCTGAACGTAAGCGTCCATTCACTTGACACCCGTTGGCCAATCTCATGGTCAACCCCGCAGTACGGCGCATTTATTGCACTTGGGACGCGACGCTAGCCCACTCCTTTTTGCATTATTACGACGACGAAATCTAGAACACCTACTCTCTATACGTTCTAATGACCAGCACGACATCTCGATCAAAACCCGTTCCAATTCCTATCTCGATCCCTTCAAATTCGTCCAACGATGCCTCAAGTTCAAGCGAAAGCGACGAGGATAATCCAAACTTTGTAGGGACACCATACCATTTCGATCGATTCAACCCATACGAATATCCCTTCCCACCACCTTCCACTTCTACTCCTCCCGCAGCCGCAGCCCCGCCTTCCAACGGTACACGCCCCACGCCTAGTTCGGCTGCTCTACCACTCTCGGCTACTGCCCCAACTCTCTCTTTCCTCTTCAGCCACTCCACTTTGGCGAGCAATATCGCCACCCCTCCGAGCAATCCACCACCGACCCAGCCACCACCATCACCACGACGGCGGCTCCATTCACGACTCCCTTCTTTAATTGCAATGGGTTTGAAGCTGGACGTGCCAGCACCAATTCCGCCTAACCTAATCGGAAAGAGCCTGGGCACCTTAAGCCCTGCCCTTGGCCTGGAGCCGGGGGAGGTGCTCACATCGGAGAAAGCAAGTATGTTAGGCTGGCGGGAGCGGCTTGACGGACCAACCGTCCACCCAGACCCTTCGCTAAAAAGGCTGGACTTTAATGGCGAACGAGTCGGGGAGGAAAAGAAAACTTACACCAGGAGTGAAACCAGATAGATTATGAACCTGGTTGCCCATCTCGCGGCCGCATGCCCGTCTGTCCCCGCAGTAAAGGAAACCTAACCAACTCGATCCGTGACCAATGTGTCTGTCGTGCACTCATCCTTATTTTAGTCCTCTCCTTTACTTCATTTATGATATTTGCTACTAATCCCTCCACTCCACTGTTCCTACCACTTACTCTCTATTTGATCGAATTGGACAATCTACTTCGGTTTCATCCTGGTGTTCGGGCCATACACGATAGCTGTTCTCGACTGATCCTTGTTGCTCTTTACATGGGTATTTGATTCCGTAGTTCGCTTTGCTATGTCCCCGACAGGGGGGTAATATCCTGTCATACCTGATTTTCTAAATCGTCCAGGCTTAGTTGTGATGGATATCAACAAGGTCAATCCAAGTGTATTGTCGCGGAGTGAGGGGTGTCTTTGAGGACACATCTTCCATCCTGTGGCTTTCCCTTTCCTTGTATGTCAAAGCGAAATACGACTCAACACCGGCGAAAACCAGAGAAGACCGACTTGACAAGTAATAGAATATCCTTTATACAAGGTCGCTATCGTTCCTTTGTACGGCTCTCAGCTTCAGCTGGGTACGTAGTCGGAAAGGCGCACCCATCATACATCCTTCTTTCCCTTAAGGCCCCTCAACCCTAGACCCCCTTCACCTCCCTCCTCCATCATACCCGGTGCGCTCCTGTACCGAACAGCAGCACTCCACCCAACACCACTCTCATCCTTTACGACCCCGCGTCCCTCCCCACCATATCCTTGCTCTTCCCATCCGGTACTCGTTTTGTACCCACCACGCCCGACATCTGTCCCCGCTTCCTCGTCGACTAACGCGCGCGTGGTGAAGGGATGCGCGGGCGTAGTAGAGCTGCTGGACGGACGAGACTTGGCGTCTTCCATAGCCTCCACTGTCTCAGGCGGCGCGGGTGGGTAGTTCTCGTAGAGCAGCGTCGAGGGAAACGGCCCGGCAGGCTCGCCATGGTCTGGTGGGACTATACGTGTGTCGGAGATCTTGGTCGGTAGGTCTTGAGGTGGTTTGGATTGCACATATTTCGGTGGCTTGGTCGAATTAAACCGTACACCAAGGGGCCTGAGCCGTGAAAGAATCGCGAGCCCATTGCGGATATGGCTGCTATTCATAGTTGTTGGAGACTCTGTCCCTATTATCTGTAGTATAATCCTTGGGATCGCTGAGGTGTTTCTCAAGTAATGGAGAGGAGTAACTTGTGCTCAATGACGTCAAGGATGAATATTGGTTAAAAATACTGCCTTCTTCTGTCATGATAGATATCTGAGGTAGAGCAACTAACGGATTAAAATCCAAGGTCAAGCAAATCACGTTTAGAGCTTCTATGGATCAAGGCACGGTCGCCTTGACCATTTTTTCAAAAAAGGGTCAGCATTGTTATGTGGCATGTAAAAATGAACCCTCACGTCTCTCATGTTGAACAAATCATGGACTAGCGACTTGCAATCTATGCCGCCGTATTCAAGAGGTCCGTCAAATGGAGAACGACCTGCTTGCACGCCTCATCCACCTGCTCCTTTTCTTCGTCCTTGACATTTTTGAGCCACTTGATCCGTTTGTCTGGGTGGAAACGTAAGAGTTCCTTTCGAATCCGAGCCTTGGGTGAGATAGATTGGAGATGTTCTGGGTCGAGAATGAAGGTTCGAATAGACTCTTTATTGATGCGGGAAAGGATGGCAGTGATGGTCATCTTGGTGAAAAGGCGTTTTCTTGGTGGAAGGATCGGCCAAGGGATTTCTTGGAATGGCAGTCTTGAGGCGTCTGAGGCTATAAGTCTAGCCCACGCTTCCGTGTACTTTTTCCAGCATCTGAGGACAAACTTGGTCCTGCCTTTGGCCGTCGAAGGATCCCTCGTGCGGTCGTCGTTGTCGTCAATATCATCGTCGCCAGTTGCACTTCGAGGATCCCCCCCTTCGCCGTTGTTACTGTGTTGCTGTTCCTGTCGATTCTGCTGATCCTCTTCTTCGCGACGCGACCTTTCCTCCTCTCTCCGTCTCCGAGTAGACTCTTCCTGTTCGCGCCTTCGAGCGTCTTCACTGCGCTGCTTTTCCTCCTCAGCTCGCCTCCTGGCCTCTTCCTCTTCTCTTTGTCGATTTTCCTCTTCTTCCCTTGCGCGACGTTCTGCCTCCGCCCTTCGCCTTTCTTCATCTTCCCACTTGCGACGAGCCTCCTCTCTTTTCCTAGTCTCCTCTTCTTCTCTCCTCTTCGCTTGCTCTCTCTCAAAGCTTTCTCTAGCTTTCTTCTCGGCGCGGGCCTGAGCCTCTGCTTCTTCTCTCCTAAGCCACTCCTCTCTTTCCCTTTTCAAGCGTTCCTCCTCACGCCGCCGTTCGTCTTCGTCTACCTCATGCTGGCGGCGACTCTCATCTGCACGCTGTTGTTTCTTAAACCTTTTATATGTACGTTGGCGCGGGTCGAAAATGGTTTCGAAAGGAGGCCCAAACCTCCCATATCGGGTTGACGGAGGAGGCCGTGAGTGTATATTCGGAAGGGGGTTAGGGTCTTGACCCAAGGTCTGAATGACGCATGTCATGAGAGTGAGAGTCGCTCGTACTGCTCGGAGATCTTTTGAAATGACCTCTTGCTCTCGGGCAAACACCTCCTGGCGCTTCTTGATAGCGGACAGTAATGGTTGGACTAAGAGTTGCACAGATTTTTTGAGACTGGAAAGTTGAGAGTTGTAATTGTCTCGCAGTTGTTCCTCCTGCCGATGGTGTTCTTCATCGATTTCTGCGATTTTGGCCTTGAGTTTTGTGAGTTCCTTGTCGCGCTGATGGGTGATAGCATCTACGAGTTTCTGAACTTTGGTGTCTAGTCCAGCGCCTTTCTTGGACCGAGCCTCCCGTCCACTGGAGAGCTCGCTGGCGGCGGTCGCATAGCTGTTGTGCAGGTCGTCTATGCAAGACCATTTACTGGCTTCGTACGCTTCTCGAACTGGTGCCGCGCGCAGTCGACAAAGGTTGATGCGCCGAGTCCATTCGTCGTCCAGATCCAATTTGCAGCTTTGAGTCGAAGTGACCCGTTCAGTTCTCCAGCTTAGATATAAGGCCACTAGCTCCATATCTTCGGCCATGAGTGAGGCTTCGTGCTCTCTGATGGCCCCTTCGTACGCATCCAAATATCGCGATCGTGCGTCCTTCAAGGCATCCCCGTTCAGGGCATGGTATCTTGCCGCCATAAGCTCCTCCGACCACGGCCTCCCTGGTAGTGTCATACGCGTTTTAGCGATATCTAAATCTGCCTGTGTCATGACAACCCTGACTTCGCATTGGATCTGCGTCCTCCTCGCAGCCGCAGTTCCCTCTGTCGCCGACAGCGCTTCCATTAGGAGTGTACAAAGTCGTCCAATTTCCTCCTGAAGAGTTTTGTCAAGCTGATCCGCTTTTCGTTTGAGCACTTTGGTCTCTTCTTCGCATCTTTGCCATGCATCCTTCTCAGCGCGTTGGAGAGATTCTTGACGTTTGCAACATTCCTCGAAGTTGTCGAAGAGGGAATCGAGGCATCTTTCCCGGAATATCATGTCAGGCTTATTCTCAATTCCTGGCAGGCAAGGAGTGGAAGTGTTTGCACTCACGGTGACTCGGTCCACATGGTGGTGTTCAAGTACGGTCAATTTGAGCACAGGAGCTTTGTAACTGCAGCTTAGCTCGTTGTAGCTGGATGGCAGGCTCCGAAGTGTTTACTGAGCCAAAGAGTAGCCGGGTTGATACCCCGATCTCACTCGGTAGAACGGTTGATGATCAAGAGACTGCAACATCTCATATTGGATAGTTGCTTCCATCGCGCATGTCGAGCTATTGTCCGCACGGCAGTCCTGGAATGACCACTTCTGCCGGGCGCAATCCAAAGTGCCACTAATCTACTCTTCGGATATCCTCTCGGTGGCTGGGGAGATACTGTATGCAAACCACGCGCCGAGGGAGCGAATATCAGACGGCATCGCCTATGTAGCATTGACTGGATTCCAACTCAACGCGCCGGACGGACCCTTGTCCAAGGCATCTATCTTCTCCATCTCCTCCTCGGATAGTTCAAAATCGTACACCTTCGCATTGCTCTTGACCCGGTGCGCCTGAGATGATTTAGGGAGGGGTGAGTACCTTGAGGGGTGGGCAGGTCAGGAGATGTGGGGATACTCGCGCACTAAAGACATGTGAAGGAAAGGGAACGAACCCATTTTGGAGACTCCACCTCACTAAAATTTGGCTGATCTCCCTGCCGTGCCTCTCGGCGACTTCCTTTAAGACAGGGTTGTCCCACCCCTGACCTCGCACCAGTGGACAGTACGCTTGAACAATGATACTGTGCGCCTTGCAATACTCGACGATCGGACGTTGCTGACAGAAGGGATGGAGCTCAACCTGGTTAATTGCGGGGGTTTCAAGGCCTGCTTGAGCGATTTCTTGTAAGTGATGCACACCACTGAAAAATGTTTAAGTCAGAACGAAGGCAGGAGAGCAGTGATTATTGTCGGCAGGTCGCTCATATAGATGAAGGCAAGGGGGAAAAGGAGAGAGGGTATCCACATCAAAACGCAAATAGAGGGTATGCATACTAGTTTGAGACACCGATCGATTTGATCTTCCCTTCGTCTCGTGCCTTGATCACCGCTTTCCAGGTTTCAAGGCGCTTGTCCTTCCCACTAAGAGGATCATGTATAAGGAATAGATCCAAGTAAGTGAAACCGAATTCAGAGAGCGACTTTTCGAGCTTCTTGAGCGCCTTATCGTATCCATGATCGGGAGAACGAATCTTGGAGGCTTGTAAATGAGTCAATAAAATGAGCAACCACGAAAGATATCCCAAGGACGCACTGATGAAGACTTCTTCCCGCGCAAGCCCGCTCCTTCTCACAGCGTCTCCGACCTCTTGTTACAGCCAGCCAGAAGTCCAGTCAAGAGGAGACGGGAGTGATTGACAGGCGGGAGACCTACCTGCTTCGTTACGATAGAGCTGTGCTGAATCGATGTGCCTAGAGTATTATTATTAGTAATTAGTAATCCACAGAGATGACCCCTGCACAACACACCGATATCCGGCCTCAAATGCGGCCAAACAAGCAGATACAACAGTATCTCCTCTGTTCTGATAGACACCGAGGCCGAGGATGGGCATGGAATGACCTATGACGCCAAAGTGGTTCTCAATCTTGGACTCAACCTGAGGTCAGTGCGGGACGAACGAGAAAGCAACTTCACTGTTGACCCAATTGATAATAGGCTTGACATATTCTGGAGAATATTCAAGTGCCGTTGGGATGTATGTGGTTGTGGTTAGGATGAAAAGTTCTTTGTCTGCCACTTCTCCCAAACTTGAGGTTTCTCCCAACGAGTATTAAGATTTCGCTTTCGGCGTCCCACAGTACGAGCAACGCTCACTAGTGTTTGTTGGGGCTATGCTCCCCGGTCAATGACACTCTCGCTCTGGTGTAAAGATCGCGGGGAGGTCCTTCTCTGTATGCTCACTGAAGTAACTTACTGATCTTCTTCCAATAGTTCCCTATTTGGTGTCTCTGGAAGTTAAGCGGCCCACCGAGCTCATGCCTCAATTCAATAATGATGGAATAACCAAAAAGCAACAAATATCAAACTACATGCGCAGAGTTCAATGGAAAGAAAGGCTAGGAAGGTGCACTTTTGAAAATTTGGGTCCATGAGGTTCCGAAGGCAATGTCGTCGAAGTCAAGAGAGACGGATCGATTATGAGATGTTAGGGGAATTGTCATAAGGGTGGGTGAATGAATGGTTGTATGACAGTAGTGAGGTATCCAGTATAGTAAACCACCCTCTGAGTCCCTGACCCAACCGTCCTTGTTGGGCTTTACAAAAAGTTCATGATGGATTGGGCTACAAGAGGAAGGTTGGATGGAAGCAGATGGAGATGCGTCCCAGACACAAGTAGTGTTGTCAGAAGACTCAGAAACAATGTGCTGCCCATCCGAAGAGTAAGCAATGGACTTGACCAAGTGGGTATGCCCCTTGAGAGGCTTGCCCACTGCAGTACCAGCCTCAGCATCCCAGGTTCTAATGGTGTAGTCATCAGATCTGGAGATGATGTGGTGCCCATCAGGAGAGTAAGCAACAGATGACACCAAGCAAGTGTGCCCCTTGAGAGGATTGCTGACTGCAGTACCAGTCTTGGCATCCCAGATTTGAGTGGTGTAATCTTCGGATCTGGAGATGATGCAGCACCCATCAGGAGAGTAAGCAACAGATGTCACCAACTGAGTGTGCCCCTTGAGAGGACTGCCGACTGTTGCACCAGTCTTGGCATCCCAGATTCAAATGGTGTGATTGTCAGATCTGGAGATGATGTGGCGCCCATCGGGAGAGTAAGCAACAGATGACACCAAGCAAGTGTGACCCTCAAGAGGATCTCTGACTGCAGCACCAGTCTTGGCATCCCAGATTCAAATGGTGCGATTGAAGGATCCGGAGATGATATGGCACCCATCGGGAGAGTAAGCCACAGAATTCACCACCCCATCATGCCCCGTAAGAGGCTCGCCAACTACAACACCAGACTCAGCATCCCAGATTCTAATTGTGTAATTGTAGGATCTGGAGATGATGTGGCGCCCATCGGGAGAGTAAGCAACAGACATCACCAAGTTAGTGTGCCCCTTGAGAGGACTGCCAACTGCAGCACCAGTCTTGGCATCCCAGATTTGAATGGTGTAATCTTCAGATCCAGAGATGATGTGGCACCCATTGGGAGAGTAAGCAATGGACATCACTGGCCAAGCGTGCCCATTGAGAGGATCACTGACTACAGTACCAGTCTTGGCATCCCAGATTCGAATGGTGTAATCTTCAGATCCAGAGATGATGTGGTGCCCATTGGGAGAGTAAGCAACAGACCTCACCAAGCAAGTGTGCCCATTGAGAGGATTGCTGACTGTGGCACCAGTCTTGGCATCCCAAATTCAAATGGTGTAATCTTCGGATCCGGAGATGATGTGGTGCCTATTGGGAGCGTAAGCAATGGATGGCACTGGCCAAGCATGCCCATTGAGAGGATCGCTGACTATGGCACCAGTCTTGGCATCCCAGATTTGAATGGTATTATCATCAGATCTGGAGATGATGTGGCACCCATCAGGAGAGTAAGCCACAGAATTCACCCCCCCATCATGCCCTGTAAGAGGCTTGCCAACTACAACACCAGACTCAGCATCCCAGATTCTAATTGTGTGGTCATTGGATCCAGTGACCACACGGGCCCCATTTGGTGAATAATTCACACCCTGGATGGGCCCAGTGTGTCCAGTCCACTCTAAGGGCAGTGCTGGCCATGACGACAGGTTCCCCACTTGCATCTTGATGGCCCTAGTAAATTCTCTGTCGAACATCCTTGATAAAGGTGACTGTGACAGCAGGAATGGTCAGATTGAAAGATAGATGTGTGGAGTGCTGAAGGAGACAGGGGTGTGAAAAGTGATCAGGAAATGACAGATATCTTGAATTATTTCAAGAACCATTGAATCCTCATCCTACAGTGACATTGAATCATCTTAGAATCCAAAATAGCAGCAGGCTAATGTACTCACCCTGACCCAGGATAGCAACCTTCGAAGGCTTGGAATGCCAATTGGGACCATCCCCATAATGCTCAAGACTTCAACCCAAAATAATGGGTACAATCCTTCAAAGAATTCCTTCAAGCTTCCCAACACCAACATGTGCTGATTGTGATTGGCTGGAGGAAAGCAAAGGTGGTCCAACCAGTGGAGACAACTATACTGCAAGGCATCCAAAATGTTCTGTTCCACTTGGGATGGGAGATCTCTGACATCTGCATTGGCAAGCTGGGAATCGTCAAGATTGCAAATGTTGAAACAGAGTTGGGTAGTCATCATCTTGAGGCATGTAATCCCCAGCTGCACATCTGTGTCTCAGACATTCACTTGATACAGTGTACACACACTGAGTGGGCGTGGGCCCATCGCAGCCCACAATTGTCATCTTTTCGCACTTTTTAGATCGTGTATACTATACTACATAAATTTCAGTACTTTGTTTGCCTGCCGCTACCCATGTGCATCTTGGAAGCCGCACTTTGGCCACAAAACCACCTACACTTGGCCCCCACCTGAGATCGATGGTGAGGCACGCTTCGATGAGATGATATTCACTTGTTCGCATTGTACGGGCTTCTGAGTGGCTTGTTATTTAGCAGAAACGGTCTGATTGGTATGTCCACATCTTCTCTTTCTTGCTTGTTCTTGTGATCGGTGCTCACAAGTGCCATCTTTTTATGCTTTTTAGATTTTGTATACTATACTATATAAAATAGAATACTTTCTTTTGCCTGCTGCTGCCTCTAAACCATGCTTTTGCCACAAAACCTCCTCCATTTGGCCTCCACCCAAGATCGATGGCAAGGCACGCTTCGTTTGGATGGTATTCACTTGACCACATCATACAACTTTACAACTGGCCCATTATTTAGTGGAAACGGTCCATTTGGTATCCACACTTCGCTTCTTCCTTGCTTGTTTTTGTGATCGACGCCCATGAAATCTTCGGCTCTACAACGACAGATTACACAATGGGAGCTTGAATCGAAGATGACAGCTGCCATTGCAGAGTTTCAGGAGACTCATGAGCAAACACCCCCTCCCACACGAATTTTGATTGCAGAGAAGTATGGGGTCCTGGTTTCGACCCTCAACGCATGTATTCTTGGTCGTCCATCAAGAATCAATGCTGCAGCTGCCCACCAGAAGATCCACATGCGCGAAGAGGAGGTTCTTGTAGCCTATCTCAAGGAAACATCATGTCATGGCTTTCCAGACACCAGGAAGCGCTGTGTATGACGTGCAAATGAAATTTTACATGCATGTACTGGCAATCCAAGCAATCGTGTGAGCCGATCATGGCTAGATCGTTTCCTACGTTGTCACAATGATGAAGTCTGCTGTTATTGGTCCACCACTCTCACCACCATTCGTGGTGGTGCTTTGAATGCTTCTGTGGTGGATGATTGGATGATGT
>WNFL01012321.1_pt1 | contig 10091 bp, 15 predicted proteins | sample 5400361 | NCBI WGS metagenome assembly WNFL01 (sample SAMN13153351, study PRJNA577476) | soil metagenome | isolation source: 40 cm soil on Douglas fir-dominated hillslope | place: USA:California | collected 2013-09-17
GGAAATCCGCGCCGCCATGGCGAAGAAGGCGGCCGAATTCCGCGAGGCGGGCTCGGAGATCTATCTGCCGAAAACCGCGGCGGAATAGGACATGCGCTTCGATGGGCTCACGCTCTTCGGCGTGGCCTCCTTATCCGTGATGCTCCTGTGCTATGCGCTGGAGCGGCGCAGCCCCTGGTTCACCTTCGGGATGGCATCCGCCTGCGTGGCAGCCGGCATCTACGGCTTCCTCCAGGGCGCCTGGCCTTTCGCGGTCATCGAAGCCATCTGGGCCGCCATCGCCTATGTCCGCTGGTGGCAGGACCTCAGCAACGGCCGACTCCCACAGCGTCGCGGCTAGGGCTTTGTTCTTGCTCTCGTCCGCCGGCGTGCTGGAGATGCACGTTTCGCTTTTGAGTCTCGTTGGACAAAGCGTCCGCTCACGGCCTCACGCGCGAGCGCAAGGTGTGCGATCGCGCCGGAACGCGTCAGCGACAATTCCTTGGCCGTCCGATCAAGCGCTGCCAAAGCCGACGCCGGAAGAGAGATGTTCACGCGGACGGGTTCTTCTGCCGTTTCGACCGGAACCAAGAGGCGAGCTTTCTCCTGCACGTCTGCATCGACGGAAATCTGTTCCGGCGTCCGCGCCCGGGGCAATTCTTCGCCATATTCTTGGGTCAGCGCCGCATGCACCTGTGCGGCAACATAGGCGTTTTCTGCCGCCTTCGCGATCGTTGGACCAAAACTTGTGCAGCCCGGAAGATCAGGGAAGAACACCCCGAAGCCGCCGCGCGCTTTTTCGATAATGGCCACATAGAATTGCTGCATGACTCACCTCAACTTCACGCCGCTTTGCCGTTCGATGCTTCTCATCGTTCCGGGCGGTATGTCCTTCACCGGATGTGCGACAGTGACCGTACCGGGCCACTGCTCATGCCGGAAATGATGATGGCTGCCCGTTACCCGCACGAGCTTCCATCCTGCCGACTCCAGCTTTGCGATGATTTCGCTGCTCGACAGGCTTTTGGCCATGGATACACATAATATGTGTATCCATGGCCAGGGTCAAGCCGCAGTTGTTATTCTCAATGCGGCGCAGGCAGAGCCAGCGTGTCCCTCAGCCGAAGCAGATGCTGCTTGCCGTCCTTGTCGGTGATTTCCAGCGCCGTCAGATCGGCGAATTCCCGATCGGCGGCGAATTCGCGCGGCCCATAGATCAGGTGGTCGACCACCGCATCGCCGCGCTGCAGAGCGACGTCGAAAACATCGTCCTTGGAATCATAGGTGATTCCAACCATCGGCAGCCAATCGGACTCGATCTGGTCGCCAAGATCGAGTGAAGCCACCTCGATTTCCACGCCCCCGCCTTCGAGCGTCCTGGAAAGGAACTCGCAGTAAGCTTTCCATTCTGCCTTGTCGATCGCCTGAGCCATGTTCGCCTCGCTCTTCCGTTCAAGCTGGAAACCGATTCGAGGCTGGAACGTTCCGCGTCACCGCTTTCGAAATTACCTGAGCCCGCGCCGGCCGGTGATGGCGTGATAGATGAGCAGCACCACGATGGCGCCGATCACGGCGACGAACATCGAATAAAGGTTGAACCCGGTAATTCCGGCGCCGCCGATGCTGTTGAAGATGAAGCCTCCGACGCACGCGCCCAGAATGCCCAGCGCGATATTGAGGATGCAGCCTTCACCCCTTTGATTCACCACGCGGCTCGCGACAAAGCCGGTTACCAAGCCAAAAAAGATCCAGCCGAGAAGGCTCATGCGAATATCCTCGAATCGACGCGGCGAGAGATGGGGATTCGCGAGGCCAAGCACAAGCCCTGCCGTAAAACCGACTGCGGTGTTATATTGCACGCCAGAGGGGCATCCCTTCCAAAGGTGAATGCCATGAAAACGTCGAGAGTATTTCTGATTGGTGCGCTCATGGGCGTGACGCTTGCGACGCCCGTACTCGCCGCCAGTGAAAATGCCTGCCTGCAGAACAACCGAATCTGGGGTTGGCAGGCGGTCGACGACCGCACGCTGATCGTCACAGATCGCAATTACAAACGATTCTCGGTGCATCTCACGGGAGGCTGTGTCGGTCTGGACAAATACGCCGCCGCCAGTCTGGTCGTCCGCACGTCGACCAGTCTTAGCTGCCTGACGACGGGCGACAGGATCGCCTTCAACAGTCCCGGCCTTGGTCCCTTGACCTGTGTGGTGACCGATGTGCAGCCGGGCGCGCCTTCGCCACCTCCGGGGTAAATCGGGCATTCAGCCGCGCCGGTCGACGAGAACACACCACTTCGTGATAGGTTCCTATTATCGAAGGGGCCGTTCTTTTCGGAGTCTGGCAATGAGCATGAAATTCCTGGTGCTGACGGCGGCGATGTTGGCCGGCAGTCTCACGGTGCTGCTCGCGCCACAAATCACGTCTGCCTCTGCGCAAGGCACACGCGATGAGCGCGCCTGCCTTCAGAACAATCACATCTATGGCTGGACGGTCGTCAATGAACGCGCCCTCATCGTCAACGACCGCTACGGCCAACGTTTCTCCGTCAACCTCTCCAGCGGCTGCGTCGGCTTGACGAATGCGACCTTCGCGCTGCGCTTCATCACCACGACCGATCTGGGCTGTCTCATGCGTGGGGATCGGATCGGCTTCGAGGCGCCGGCTTTGGGCCCGATGAGCTGCTTTGTCACCGACGTACGGCCTCTCGCGGGACGCGCGCGCGGCGGCTATTTGGGCGGACCCGACGAGCCCAATGATGGCCGCGACACTTTTCCCGATCGCGGCGGACTCCCGAACCGCTTTTAGGACTGCAGCGCAAGCCTATCTGCGCGATTACGAAGAGTAGCGCAGGACCGCGGTTGCGCGGCGTTCGCCGATCTGCTCGCCGCGCGTGTTGAGAACGGGTGCGCGCGCCAGACCGGCCGCGGCCCCTTCATCGGGAAGCGCGCCCAGCGCGATCAGCACGGCGGCGATCGCCGTTTCGGCAGCACGTGATGCGCCATCGTCGACCTTCACTGCGACACCGAAACCGAGCTCCGGCAGAATTGCGATATAGACGCCCTCGGCGCCGGTCTTGACCGCGATCCTCGGATTCTGCCGCATCAGAAGCGTGCAGGGCCGGCCGGTGCCGGCCACGAGCTCGGGATGGTCCGTCATGGCCGCGAGGATCCGCCTGCGCACGTCGGCACGCCCGAGGGGAAGCGCGCTCGGATCGGCGATCTGGGCCATCGCCCGGGCAAGGGCGGCGAGCGGCACCGCGAAATTCGGCACCGTGCAGCCATCGACGCCATAGGGAAGATTGCGGTTTAGACCGGCCATCTCCTTCAGCGTCGCCTCGACCGCGCGCTGCACGGGATGATCGTGCTCCTGATAGTTCGTCACGGGCGCGCCCAACCCGCGTGCAAGCGTCATGAAGCCGGTGTGCTTGCCTGAACAATTGTTGTGCAGCGGTGTCCATTTTTCGCCCCTCACGATCATCGCGTTCGCGGTAGGCTCATGGAGTGGCCGGTGCGGCCCGCAGGCGAGATCGGCAACCGAACATCCGATGCGTTCCTGCCAACCGGCAATTCGTGTCGTGTGCTGGGATTCGCCCGAATGGGAGGCGCAGGCGAGCGCCAACTCCTCGTCCGACACGGCGAATGCGTCGGCGGCCCCGCTTTCGATGAGGGGAACCGCCTGAATGGGCTTCAGCGCCGAGCGCGGAAAGATCGGGCGCTCGACATTTCCGAGACTGAGCCGCAAAGCTCCGCGCGCGTCCGCCACCGCGACCGCTCCGCGATGAACGCTTTCCACCAGGGGGCCTCGCGTAACCTCGACGAGAACGGGATTGGTCATGGCGCCTGGAAATAACCGAAGCGAGCCCTCTTTGTCATCCGCCATGGAGGGGCCAGAGCATTTTCGGGCGAAGTGTGTTCGCGCTTCGCTGTAGAAAATTGCGACAAATCAGGAATCTCGAGCGGTTTTCCGATTCAACTTGATCGGAAACCGCTCTAGCGTCATTCACTGGGATGCGGGATTCCGGCTCAACGGCCGGCAGGGATGCAGGATGCGCGGTTATTTCGCCGTCGGAACCGACGGAATTTCCAAGCCGATGAATCTCGGCAACCTTCTTCGCATCGCGCATGCCTTCGGGGCGAGCTTCTTCTTCACGCTCGCAGGCCGGGTGAAGCTCGCCGATGCCATGTCCGACACCTCGAACGCGGCAGGTCATTTGCCCATCTACCAATTCGGCGCCGCCGAGGATTTGCGCCTGCCGCAGGGCTGCGAGCTGGTCGGCGTGGAGATCACCGATGATGCGGTCGAGCTGCCAAGCTTTCGTCATCCATTGCGCGCCGCCTATGTCTTCGGCTCCGAGCGCCTGTCGCTCTCCGAGCCGGTGCTGGCGCGCTGCCGCCACGTGGTGAAGATTCCGACACGCTTCTCCATCAATGTCGGAATGGCTGGCGCGATTGTGATGTATGACCGCATGCTGACACTCGGGCGTTTCGGCGAACGCCCGCTCAGGGCAGGCGGGCCTCCCAAAGAGACGATCCCCGCACACGCCGGCTGGGGGCCTCCGATCATGCGCCGCCGTGCCGGGATACCGAAATGAGCAAGCTTCAAATTGCCGCCCAAATCGTGCTTTAAGCAGATGCGGAGCTGATCCCAGAGGCGTGCGATGCATTCCAAATTCTATGCGACTGCGCTCCTGTCGGTGTTTGTCGCTTTTTGCGCGGGTTCCGCCCTGGCTGCCGAGGAGAAGCCCAATTTGCTGGACAGCTTCCGCGATTGGCATGTCTATTCGGTCGGCGCCGGCGCCGATCGGCTGTGTTACGCCTTGTCGCAGCCAAGGCAGATGAATCCCGCGAATGTGACCCGCGATTCGGTGTTCATCCTGATTTCGTCCTGGCCGGGCCGTAAGGTGAGGAACGAACCGTCGGTCGTGCCGGGCTACCAGTACAAGGTCGGCACCAAGGTTCAGGTGCAGGTCGGCTCGGACAAGTTCGAGATGTTCACCAAGAATGATGGCTCGGCGGGCGGCGCTTGGCTGGAGAATCCGGCCGACGAAAAGAGACTGATCGATGCCATGAAGCGCGGTGCGGAGATGAGCGTCACCGGCACCTCATCGCGCGGAACGCTGACGCGGGACAATTATTCCCTAGCCGGGATTTCGGCCGCGCTCGACAAGGTCGACGGCACCTGCAAATAAGAGAAATATGACCGCCCTCACGTCCCTCATCGGCCTCTCCATTGCCGAGCTGACCGCCGATTTGGCGGCGACCGGCCTCGAGCCGAAGGCTGCGCGTATGCGCGCCCGCCAATTGTGGAACTGGACCTATGTCCACGGCGCGCGCGATTTCGCCTCCATGACGAATCTGGCCAAGGATTTCCGCACCCAGATGACGGAGCGCTTCACGCTGGCGCGGCCGGAAGTCGTCACCCAGCAAATCTCCGAGGACGGCACGCGCAAATTCCTGCTGCGCACCGGGCCCGGCATCGAATTCGAGACCGTCTACATCCCCGAGGAAGACCGCGGTACGCTCTGCGTCTCCTCGCAGGTCGGCTGCACCCTCAATTGCCGTTTCTGCCACACCGGCACGCAAAAACTGGTGCGCAATCTGACGCCCTACGAGATCGTCGGCCAGCTGATGGTGGCGCGCGACGCGCTCTCCGACTGGTCCGCGCGGGAGAGTTCCAACAGACTCATCACCAATGTGGTGATGATGGGGATGGGCGAGCCGCTCTACAATTTCGAGCACGTCAAATCGGCGCTCGCCATTGTCGCGGATGGCGATGGTCTGGCGCTTTCCAAGCGGCGCATCACGCTTTCGACGGCGGGCGTTGTGCCGATGATCGAACGGGCCGGAAACGAGATCGGCTCATCGCTGGCGATTTCCCTGCATGCGGTGCGCGACGAATTGCGCGACGTGCTGGTGCCGATCAACAAAAAATATCCGCTTTCCGAATTGATGGCGGCGTGCCGGGCCTATCCCGGCGTGTCGAACGCGCGGCGCATCACCTTCGAATATGTGATGCTCAAGGGGGTGAATGATTCCCTTGCCGACGCCCGCGGCCTGGTGAAGCTCGTCTCCGGCATCCCGGCCAAGATCAATCTCATCCCGTTCAATCCCTGGCCCGGCGCCCCGTATGAATGCTCGGATTGGGCGACGATCGAAAAATTCGCCGAGATCGTCAATCGCGCCGGCTATGCGAGCCCCGTGCGCACGCCGCGTGGCCGCGACATCATGGCGGCCTGCGGTCAGCTCAAGAGCGCCAGCGTGAAGGAACGCGCCTCGTCCCGCATGGCGGCCATGCGCTCGGCCGAGCTCGCCCGCATGCCTGAGTAATCATCGCTATCTTGCGCGGCGCCTAAGAATGGGCGAACGATTGCCCCATGAGCAGCGCACCTCCTTCCCTCCATGCCGCCGACGCACCGCCGGAGCTCAACCCCCGGCTTGATCGCGCGGCGCTGACGCGGGAATTCGCCCGTTCGGGGCGCATCCACATCCCTGACGTGCTGACCGAGGCTTCCGCGTTGCGTCTTTACCGGGCCCTGCAGCAGGAGACTCCCTGGACGCTGACCCTCAACAAGGGCCAGGATTTCCTCGACATCGAAAGACCCTCCCCGGAGGAGCGCAGCCGGCTTGCAATGGGCGCCTTCGAGCGGGCACGGGCGCATTCCGCGTTCCAATATTTTTTCGACAATCATCGCCTGTCGCGCGATGGCGAGCCCTATCTGAATCGCGAACATTACCTGGCTAAGCTCGTCGCCTTTCTCAACGCGCCGCATTTCCTTGCCTTCATGCGCGAGCTAACGGGGCTGGAGGGCATCGCGCGGACCGATGCGCAGGCGACTCTCTACCGGCCAGGCGATTTTCTCACCGCGCATGACGACAAGACCGGCGGACATAAACGGCTCGCCGCCTATGTGTTGAACATGACGCCGGGCTGGCGCCCCGATTGGGGAGGAATTCTGCAGTTCATCGACGCGCGCGGGAATATCGCCGAAGGCTTTGCGCCCTGCTTCAACGCGCTGAACGTCTTTCGCGTGCCGGCGCTTCATTCGGTGAGCCAGGTGGCCCTCTACGGGGGCTATCGCTATTCGGTCACCGGCTGGTTTCACGCGCGCTAATTGCACAGCTGCGGGGCTTCCTATAGACCCCGAGCCCGATGGAATGCGCGCGTGGAGGGGTGTGTGGCGACGAAGAACATAAAGAAGGTGGTGCTCGCTTATTCCGGCGGGCTCGACACCTCCGTCATCCTCAAATGGCTGCAGACCGAATATGGCTGCGAGGTCGTCACCTTCACCGCCGATCTGGGCCAGGGGGAAGAGCTGGAGCCCGCACGCGCCAAGGCGAAATTGCTCGGCATCAAGCCCGACAACATTTTCGTCGAGGATCTGCGCGAGGAATTCGTCAAGGACTACGTCTTCCCGATGTTCCGGGCCAATGCGCTCTATGAGGGCGTGTATCTGCTCGGGACTTCGATCGCGCGTCCCCTGATCGCAAAGAAGCAGATCGAGATCGCCGAGAAGGTCGGCGCCGATGCGGTCGCCCATGGCGCCACCGGAAAGGGCAATGACCAGGTCCGCTTCGAACTCTCCTATTACGCGCTGAAGCCGGACATCAAGATCATCGCGCCGTGGCGCGAATGGGATCTGGCCTCGCGCACCAAGCTGCTCGCCTTTGCCGAAGCCCATCAGATACCGATCGCCAAGGACAAGCGCGGCGAAGCGCCGTTTTCGGTCGATGCGAATCTGCTGCATTCCTCTTCCGAGGGCAAAGTCCTCGAGGACCCCGCTGTCGAAGCTGAATCCATCGTCTATCAGCGGACCCTCTCGCCCGAGGAAGCGCCCGACAAGGCAATGATCGTCGAGATCGGATTCGAGAAGGGCGATGCCGTTTCCATCGATGGCAAAAAACTCTCGCCCGCCGCATTGCTGACGCGGCTCAACGAATTGGGCAAGGCCAATGGCATCGGGCGCATCGATCTGGTCGAGAACCGCTTCGTCGGCATGAAGTCGCGCGGCATCTACGAGACTCCCGGCGGCACGATCCTGCATGTCGCGCACCGCGCCATCGAATCCATCACGCTCGACCGCGGCGCGGCGCATCTGAAAGACGAGCTGATGCCGCGCTATGCCGAGCTCATCTACAACGGCTTCTGGTTCTCGCCCGAACGCGAGATGCTGCAGGCCGCCATCGACAAGAGCCAAGACTACGTGGCCGGGACCGTGCGGCTGAAGCTCTACAAGGGCAATGTGATGGTGGTGGGCCGCGCTTCGCCCAATTCGCTCTACGCACAGGACCTCGTCACCTTCGAAGATGATCGCGGCGCTTACGATCAGAAGGATGCGGCGGGATTCATCAAGCTGAACGCGCTGCGCTTGCGCACGCTCGCCTCGCGCAAGCGCAAATCTCCCAAAGCATGAGCTCGCAAACCGCAAACGCCGCCCAGCTCGCCTATTGGAATGGGCCGCAAGGCCAAATCTGGGCCAAAGAACAGGAAAAGCGCGACCGCGACCACGCCCCCATGACCGAAGCCGGCCTCGCGCTGGCCGCGCCGAAGCCCGGCGAACGAGTGCTCGACATCGGCTGCGGTTCCGGCACGACCACATTGAAGCTGGCCGCGCGCGTGGCGCCGTCCGGCGAGGCGGTCGGCATCGACATCTCTGCCCCCATGCTGAGCGTGGCCCGCCGCCGCGCCGCGGAAGCGCCCGACCGCGCACGATTCATCCAAGCCGACGCGACGGATTACGCCTTCGAAGCGGAAAGCTTCGATCTCGCCTTCTCGCAATTCGGAATCATGTTCTTCGCCGATCCCGCCGCTTCGTTCCGCAACATTCACAAAGCGACGAAGAAAGGCGGCCGGCTCGTCTTCGTGTGCTGGCGCGCGCCCTTCGAGAATCCCTGGTCGGCGGTTCCCGAAGCCGCCGCTCGGCCGTTCCTTCCGCCGGCAGCACCGGCTTCTCCCGATGCGCCGGGACGCTACTCCTTTGCCAATCCCGACCGCGTGAAGAGCATCCTGCTGCAGGCTGGCTTTCACGCCATCGCAATCGAGAAATTCGACACCCGCATCCATCTCGGCAACACGCCGCAAGAAGCCGCCTCGTCGAGCATCGATAACGGCCCGCTTCTGCGCACGCTCGCCGATGTCGATGAGGCAACTCGCGCAAAGGTGAGGGCGGCCGTCACGGCGCGGCTTGCGCAGGAAATGGGGCCGGGCGGCATTTATCTCACCGCTGGGACCTGGCTCGCACGCGCGGGAAACTAAGCTTTCTGCTAGGATCGGCGTTTCGGCAGCGCGGAGGACATCATGCCCGCATTCGGTAGAGCCTTCCTGGCCTTGGCGGCGCTGTTCTTGTCGGCCGATATGGTTCGTGCCGCGGGCGTCGATGATGCGAACGCCGCGGTCCTGGCGGCGCGCGACGGCAAATATGACGAAGCCATCCACCTCTTCACCAACGCGATCAACGGCGATGATTTGAACCTCAAGTCTCGCGCCCAGGCCTACGCCTATCGCGGCATCGCCAGGGCGACGACCGGCGACTATGACGGCGCAACCGAAGATCTCAACCGCTCTGTGGCGCTGAACAGCGACTATGCCGCCGATTCCTACGCTTATCGCGGCTATTTCGAGCTGGTGCAGGGGGATGCGCAAAAGGCGTCCACCGATTTAACGAAAAGCGCGGAATTGAAGATCTGGCCTTACAACGTCCTGTGGCTTTCACTGGCGCGCATGAAAGCGAATGTGCCCGATACCGATGCGCATTCGCTCGCCCAGAACGCAGCTCAGCTCGATCTGGCGCAATGGCCCGGCGCTCTGGTGAAGTTCCTCATGGGGCAGGCCAAGCCCGAAGAGGTTGCGGCCGCGGCGAAACAGGGCGATCCGCAAAAACTCGTGGAGCGCGTCTGCGATGTGGATTTCTATGTCGCCGAATATGATCTCATCCATAACAACGTCGCTGCCGCGAAACCGGGACTTCAGCGCGCTGCGGAGAAATGCCCGTTTGCCTCGTTCGAACGGATGGGCGCCACGGCCGAACTGATGCGGCTGAAGTAACGTCCCTCACATGGGACCTCCCCCCATGTGAGGAGGTCGAAGCAGCGAGCAATGCGAGCTGCTTCGGGTGG
>WNFL01109937.1_pt1 | contig 10091 bp, 12 predicted proteins | sample 5400361 | NCBI WGS metagenome assembly WNFL01 (sample SAMN13153351, study PRJNA577476) | soil metagenome | isolation source: 40 cm soil on Douglas fir-dominated hillslope | place: USA:California | collected 2013-09-17
CTCTTCACCGTGCACACCGTGGACAAGGGCAAGCCCCTCTACGATTGGGTGAAGTAACCCGTCGCAGGCTCGGCGGCTTCGAGCCGGTCAACGGCCTCGTGTGATCGAGGGCGGGTCGCTCGCGGGGAAGCTCTCTTCGAGCGCCTCGTCGAGTGCAAGATCGAGCTTGATTTTTTGTGCATCCAGCTCGTCGAGGTCTCGGCCACCAAGCCAAAGCGCGAGATTGGCGACGTATCGCGCTGTCGATCTCTGCGCCTCAGCCGACCTCGCAAGCGATCCGCCGGGGGGTTCGGTGACGAAGGTCGGACATCCGATCGTCACGTTCCAATTGTAGTCGGCGAAATGGTGGAAGGTGGACTGCGCGATGGCGGGCCCGGCGCCGTCCTTGGGTTCGAAGGCCACCGCTATGTTGAAATCTTTCCCGCTCACCTTGCTGCGGCCTCTGGCGATGACTCTCGCGCTATCGTCGCCGGGAGGTTTTCCGACCGCGCCCTCATGGGGGTGTGCGGGAAGAAACCGGACGATGCCGCCGGGGTCATCGGGATCGCGCAAGACGGGATGACGCGGCTCGACCGGCGCGATCTCCTGATAATCGCCGTTGCGGCCGGAGTGATAATTCGGCCATGAGATATCGGTCGTATAGATATCGTCGCGGGAGCGTCGGCTCGGGTCCGGATCGGGGTTCTTCGAGTGGAAGTAGTGGGCCGCGCCGACGCCTCCGAGCGTGCATACGGAGGAGCCGAGATCCATGTGATCGCGCGTCACCATCATGCCGCCGCCGCGATAGCGGAACTTCGAAATCGCTTCGCAGTCTGCCGCCGTGAGCCCGTCACCGGTATCCACTGCGAACAGCCACAGCTCGTCGAAGTCCGTCCGGTCAAGCCTCGAGAGAATCGAATCGGGCTTCCCCGCGGGATCGCGATCGCGCGCCACAATCTCGAAAAGCGGAGCTTCGCCCTTACCGCGCAAGCTCGCGAGGTAATTTTTCAAGAGGCTGAAACGTCCGATGTGCCAATCGTTTTCGGCATATGGGATCGTCGTTTGGAGCAATATCTTGGACGGCTTGGCCATGTCAGTCCCTCAGATCCGCCGGCGCTGCCGCCAGAGATGGCGCCCGGCTATGGCCGATTCAAGCAGCGCGGGCAAATAGATGTCGGCGGCGACTCTCTGTTCGCGGCCGATGATCTAGGGTTAGAGTCGGACGTTTGGTTTTCCCGGAGCCGCGTATTGGACGCTTCCGACAACGAACCGCGTTGGTGTCAGATGATGGCGGCCGCCCAAGACGGCGACCGCATCGCCTATGAGCGGCTGTTGCGCGAGATCGTGCCGTTCATCCGCGTGATCGTGTTCAAGCGTCATCGCGCGGACGATCAGGTCGAGGAAACCGTGCAGGACGTGCTCCTGACGATCCACCGCGTGCGGCACACCTATGATCCGGCTCGCCCGTTCAAGCCCTGGGTTGCCGCGATCGCAGAGCGCCGCGCCATTGACCTCCTGCGGCGCCGGATGAGGCGTGCGGCGCGCGAAGTCACTGACGATACGGCCTATGAAACCTTTGCCGACCCTCAGGCGAATAGACCATCGGAAGCTTCTGCCGCGGCGGAAGAGCTGAACGCAGCCATTGCCGGGCTGCCCGCGCAGCAGCGCCAGGCGCTCGAGCTCTTGAAGCTCAAGGAGATGTCGCTGGTGGAGGCATCGAGGGCGAGCGGCCGCTCGGTCGCCGCACTGAAGGTAAATGTGCACCGCGCGATCAAGACGCTCAAATCGCGCCTGGCGGGAGATTGAGACGTGTCCGACGGGACGGCAAAACTGATCGAACGCCTGGCGGCCGGAGCAGCACCGGTCCGGCGCTTGAAGCCGCCGGCGGCTCGCGCCCTTCTTTGGCTCGTCGCCGTGGCTGCGATAGGAGCGATCGCCGTCTTTTTTTTCGCCGACATGGAGGTGTTCCGGCGGCGCATCGCAGATCCGGCGCTGATGCTCGAATTGACGGCGACCTTCGTGACAGGTGCAGCCGCGGTGCTGGCGGCGTTCAGCTTGAGCCTGCCCGACCGCTCGATCGGCTGGGCACTTCTGCCGTTGCCATCACTCGCCCTCTGGATCGCAAGCAGCGGTTACGCCTGCTACCGCAATTGGATCGTCAGGGGGCCCACCGGTTGGGCGCTTGGGGAGAGCGCCAACTGCTTCATCTTCATTCTTGCGGTCAGCGTGCCGTTGTCGGCGAGCCTGCTGATCCTGTTGAATAGAGCGCGGCCGCTCGCACCCCTTCGCGCCGCGGCGATGGGAGCGCTTGGGGTCTCGGCACTCGCGGCGGCGGCTTTGCAGTTCTTCCATCCCTTCGACGTAACTTTCCTCGATCTCGGGGTGCACTTGAGCACCATCGCGCTTGTCGTGCTGGGGGTGTCAGCTGCCGAGCTCACGCTTCCGCGCCGGGCAAGCCTGTAGAGCCCGGGCGCCGCCCTCTCATCGCAATTAATTGAGCCCTCTTTTACGAAGTTGTCATCTTGCACCCATAAAGGCGCAAGGAAGATACCATATATCCGCGTGGAAACCTGGGATGGGGAACGGGGAAAAAGGAATGCACAGAAAGGACTTACATATGACCTTCGAAAATCAGCCGCTGAATTCTTCGCCGGACGCGACGAGCGTTCCTGCCCAAAAACGGAACCGCCTCAGCAGGCTAAGGGCGGCGCTTGTCGGCACAGTATTGTTCGCCACAGCCGGTGCGACGGTGCTGGGTTATCACACGGAAGCACGGAGCGCCGGCGTCGATGTGGCGCCCAAGGTTACGGCTCCATACCGGTCCGATCCAATCTCGTCCTTCAGTTTTGCTGACCTCGTGGAACGGGTCAGTCCGGCCGTCGTGACCGTGGTCGTAGAGCACAGCGGCCCGGCCCAGGTCTCGGACGAGCAGTCCGATATGCCCGCGCCCTTCGGCGACTTCTTCCGTCAGTTCGGCAATGGCCAGAGCCAGAACAACCGCGAGTTCAATTTCGGGCCGGGATCCGGCCAGCCGAGGTCCGGTCAAAGGCAGAACCGCCCGAACGAGCGGCCGGCTTTGCGTGGCGAAGCAAGAGGCTCGGGCTTCATCGTCGCGGCGGACGGCTACATCGTAACCAACAATCACGTCGTGGATGGCGGCAACAAGATCACCGTCAAGCTTCCCGATGGACGGGAATTCCAGGCGAAGGTGATCGGCACCGACAAGGACACCGACGTCGCCGTCCTGAAAGTCGACGCTGCGAAAAATCTTCCGACGGTTGCGTTCGGAGACGATAGCCGGGTGCGGGTCGGCGACTGGGTGGTTGCCGTCGGCAATCCGTTCGGTCTCGGCGGAACCGTTACGGCGGGCATCGTATCGTCGAAGGGCCGCGACATCGGCAATGGGCCGTACACGGATTACCTCCAGATCGACGCGCCGATCAACCAGGGCAATTCCGGCGGGCCGACGTTCGATTTGAGCGGCCGTGTCGTCGGGATGAATACGGCGATCTATTCACCCTCGGGCGGAAGCGTCGGGATCGGGTTCGCAATCCCCGCGTCTACCGTCGAATCGATCGTTTCGCAGCTGAGAGACCACGGCTCGGTGGCCCGCGGCTGGCTGGGCGTGCAGATTCAGAGTCTGACGCCCGACATGGCGAGCAGCCTCGGCACCTCCGACGCAAAGGGCGCGATCGTCGCCAGCGTCGTCGGCGACAGCCCGGCCGCCAAAGCTGGGCTCAAGCAGGGTGACGTGATCCTGTCGCTTAACGGGAAGAACGTCGATGATTCCCGCGATCTCACGCGGAAGGTCAGTCTTCTCCACGCGGGCGACAAGGCGCAGTTCACCGTGATGCGCGATGGCCGCAAGCAGGAGCTCAACGCAACCATCGGCAAGCGCGATCTGGACCGCCAGGCTTCGGCCGATACGGGATCGCGCGTGCGTCCTTCGGCGGAGGCGACGCTCGGACTGAGCCTTGCTCCCGTAACCCCCGATGCGCGTCAGGAGTACGGAATAAGGCGCGACACGACGGGTGTTGTCGTGACGGATGTCGATCCGGATAGCGATGCAGCCGGGAAAGGTCTTCAGGCGGGCGACGTGATCGTCAAGGTCGGCACCAAGGAAGTGCGCGCGCCCTCCGATATCCAGAGCTACGTGGCGGAGGCAAAGCGCGCCGGACGCAACAGCGTGCTGATGCTCGTCGCGGGACAACAAGGCGATCATTTCGTCACGATCAAGATCGCTTAAGGATCGCCTGATCGAATGCCTCGGGCGCCATGCTCTTTTCAGAGTGTGGCGCCCGAATTCTTTCCTATTCCATGCCGGGCGGCGGCAGCGCGCCGAGCCAGCCGACCGCGGCGAGAACCAGAACCGCCAGCGCGGTTTCGGCGACGATGCTCGCTTTCAGCACCCGAATCGACGTTTGCGGGCTCATTGCCGTGCCGAGCGCGGATTGGAGCTGCGGCGTCAGCCAGTAGCGATTTGCCGCCGCGAGCACCAGCATCAGAAGGAATAGGCCGATCTTGGCGGCAAGGATCTGACTATAGGCGGTCTTAAAGGACTGCAATGCGTTCTGCGGACCCACGAGCCCGCTGTTCGCAAGGCCGCTCATCGCCAAAGCGATGACGACAGCCGGACCGACCCCGGAAAAGCGCATCAGCGCTTCGGTCACGAGTTGCGCGTCTCCCGCGACATGTTGCCGAGCCGATCCCGTCAGCAGGAGCACCAATACGAAAAGACGGCGCCCGCGGCATTGCTCTGCGTGCCGTCATGGCCGAGCGCTGTCAGGCTCAAAAGAAGAGCCGCCGAAGCGGTGACGACGATGAGGTCCGGCTGCGATCTGCCTCGGCGAGATAGGAGATAGATCAAGCCCGCGGCGAGCGCGAGCCGTGCAAGCCAAATCCATGGAAGACGATCTGGCGAGGATGTCAGAGCAAACCAGAAACCGCCGCTAACGAGGGCAAGGATCGCCGACGCCCTCAACAACCGCTGCAATTCGCAAAGCCGCCGATCGGATATCGCAGCGCTCGTCCCCACGCCATAGAACGGGAAGACTGCCGCACCGAAGAGGAGCGATACCGCCAACACGTGAAGCCAACGCGCAGCGATCACCCAAACAGTAAACGTCATGGGTTCAGTTCATGGGGTGGAGTGGCCATTGCTTCGGCTCGTTACGCGGGAGTCGCCGCGGACCATACGACCCGGGCACCCGCCTGGCATAGCCATTGCAGTCCTTTCGGGTACGCGTTTCGGAATAGCACAGGAAGCGAACAATGATTCATCAAGCTCTTGAAAACACGTCGGCAAAATTTCCCGTCATCAGTTTCCGCAAAAAGCGTCTGACGGTGGCCATTCATGCGCATTTCGACATGGAAAAAGCCGAAGATGTCGCGGCGGTGAGGCAGATGATCGAGGCGGCCGTAAGCGAGATCGTCAAGGAAGGCCAAGCCAAGATCGGTTACTCGGTCTCCGACGTTTAACCTTATGGAGCACGGGCTGTGTCTATGGGACACAGCCCGGCGACCACGTGACCCAGTCCGGGACACCGCGGCTGAAACCTGCCGATCGCTTCAGTTGACGGCGAAGCAGTAGAACAATCCCGCGCCGTGAGCCCGGGCGAACGTCTCCTGGCTGCAGCCCTGAACTTCTTCGGAAGAATTCCACGACGTGTTGCCGCCGCCCTGGCGGTCGGAATGTCCGACGCGGACCGAGCCCGTCGTGCTGCTTGTCCAGTTGTTGCAGGTGTGATCGGCGTTGTCGGTGAAGGCGCGGCCGTCCGTCGTCGAGCCCGTCAAGATGTCGTGGACGTTTCCGTTCTCGGCCTCGCCGCGGATCATCTGCCCTTTCTCGTTCAAGACGGACAGCTTCCACATGCCGTTGCCCTGCTGCGCGGCTTCGAGCGTGTCGCCGTGCAGCTCGTTCAAGTCGGCGGCCAAGATGCCGCCCTTGGAATTGTGCCAAGGGCCGCTGCCGATGCGATCGCGCGCATTTACGGCCGGCTGGCCCGGCCGCGCCTGCGTGCTCAAATAGGCGCGCCATGTCTTGGTGGAGCCCGCGGCCATGGCAAGCTCCTGGCAATGCGCATCTGCGCCGGCTAGACCGCCCAGATCGCCGCCTTTGCCCAAACCGACGCTCGCCACGAAGAACGTCATCGGCATGCGCGGCGGCGGAGCGGGACGCGGCGGAGGTGCGGCGCCGCCCGGCGCTTGAGCAAGCGCAACATAGGATCCTGCCAAGAGGCAGAGCGCGAAACCCGCGGCAACGGTCGTTCTCATGTTTGAAATCTCCGGGCGCGCTTAGTTGATGGCGAAGCAATAGAACTTGCCTTGTCCGTGCGTCCGCACGACGTCGGTCTGCGCGCATCCGCCCGTCGAATGCGCGGAATTCCACGAGCCGTTCCCGCCGCCGTTGCGATCGGACATGCCGACCTGCATGGCCGGTCCGATGCCGTTGCGCCGCACCACCTCGCCGCTCGTACCCGGCGCATTGCTTGTGTAGTTACTGCACGTGTAGTCGACATTCGTGCCGGTATAGGCGCGGCCGTCGGGCTTGGATCCGGTGATGACCTCATGGCGATTCGAGTAAGGCGTCTTCGAGACGTAATCGATTTCGCCGTCGTGCGGATCGGGGAAATCGCCCAAGCCGTAGACGATCTGTCCCTTTTCCGTGAGGTTGGTCAGCTTGGTGATGTTGTTGCCGAGGCGGGCCAGCTCCGGCGTATCGCCGTGGGGTCGCGCGCGTTGATCGCGGGCTCGCCCGGCCGCTCCTGCGTGCTCAAATAGGCATGCCAAGTCTTGTTTCCAGCACCTACGCGGCTCGCCAAGAGCTGACAATACGTGTCAGCGCCTTTCAGGCCACCGAAATTGCCGCCATTGCCCATCCCGACGCTGGTGATGAAGAACGTCATCGGATGTTCTGGCGAACCCTGCTGCGCGTAGGCAAAGTAGGAGCCCGCCAAAGGCGCGAGGCTCAAGCCCGCGACGACGATCAGTGTCTTGCGCATATGATGTTCTCCAATCGATGGCTGAAATTAGCCTCGTTTCCCGCTTGCGGGAAGCGTGTGCGAGACGAGGAAAAGACCAGACCCCTGAGGCCCTTAGCGCAAGTCTTAAGCCCGGTACCGCTTTTCGGGAATAAAAGCCGGCCGACCTCGGTTATAGCAGTAGCGGCTTGAACACCAATCAGCTAGCCACCGGACGTGCACATGGATGACAGGCGTCGCCGTTTCGAGGCGCAAGCGCTGCCTCACCTCGACGCCGCATACAACTTGGCGCGCTGGCTCGCGCGTTCGCCGGCGGACGCCGACGACATCGTGCAGGAGGCCATGCTTCGCGCTTTTCGCGGGTTCGACGGATTTCGCGGCACCGATGCCAAGCCGTGGCTCTTGACGATCGTGCGCAATGTCTTCTTGAGCGCCATTCCGCGGGCGCGGCGCAAGACGGAGCCTCTGCCTGAAGACGGCGAGGGCGCGGGGGTGCTCGTCGACGGAGCGCCCGATCCGGAGCGCGTTGCGATCGGCGCGGACCACGGCCGCAAGCTCGACAAGGTGATTGCGGAATTGCCGGAAGAGTTCCGCGCGGTGCTGATCCTGCGCGAGATGGAGGACATGTCCTATCGCGACATCGCGCAGGCGACCGGGACGCCGATCGGCACGGTGATGTCGCGGCTCGCGCGGGCGCGTGCGCTGTTGAAGGAGAAATGGCTCAGCGATGTCGAAGGAGTCCACGATGGTGTGCGCTGAAGCTCTGCGCGTGCAGTCCTATTTCGACGGCGAGCTCGACGCGAGCGCCTCGGTCGATATCGAGCGGCATCTCGCCGCGTGTTCCGCATGCGCGGCACTGTTGCAGGATTTGCAGACGATCCGCGACGATGTGCGCCTGCAGGCCCGGTATCATCGCGCGAGCCCCGTGCTCAAGGGAGCAATCGCCGAGGCGCTCGACGGCGAGAGTCCCAGTCCGGCCGCCCGGACGCTTGCGAGCTTTGTCCCGCGCGGCAAGCGATTCTGGTCGGGCGCAATGAGCGGGGCCGGCATAACGGCGCTGGCGGCAGCGTTCGCATTCCTCGTGCTCCTTCCGACACCCTCTGATCGCGTGACCGGCGATCTCTTGAGCGCGCATCTGCGCTCGCTGATGGCCGATCATCTGATCGATGTCGCTTCGAGCGATCAGCACACGGTGAAGCCATGGTTCGAGGGCCATGCCGACGTATCGCCGCCGGCGAACGACTTCCCGAAGGAAGATTACCGGCTCGTCGGCGGACGCGTCGATTATGTCGACGGCAGGCGCGCGGCCGTGGTCGTGTATCGTCACGGCAAGCACATCATCAACGTGTTTGCCTTCAACAGTCGGGACGGATCGCTGCCCACCGTCGTCACGCGCGAGGGCTATCACATCGTCACCTGGCGCAATGGCGATGTCGCTTATTGTGCAGTGTCCGACGCGGCGCTCGACGAGATCATGGGTCTGGAGCGTCTCGTGCAGGCGTCGGCGACACCCGAGAGTCGGGAATAAACCGGAAGCACCGGAAGTCTAGCCCTCGAAACTCATTCGAGAGGCTCCGATGTCAGAAAAATTCGCAACCGATCCCACGCGCCGCTCCGCGCTCGCCTGTCTTGCGGCGGGCAGTGTCGGCACCTTGTTCGTCTTGGCGGGCGGTGTGCTCGCGCCGATCGACATGGCATTTGCGGCCAAAGATCCGCGAACGAAAAGCGGAACGCCTTTGTTCGTCCAGATCAGCGACACGCATATCGGCTTCAAGGCGGACGCCAATCCGAACGTGCCCGCCACGGTCAAACGGAGCATCGATCTCGTGAACGGGCTCCCGGATAGACCAGGACTCGTCATTCACACTGGCGACGTGACGCATCTCTCCAAGCCCGAAGAGTTCGATCTGGCGATGCAGTTGCTTTCCGACTTCAAAGTCCCCGAGCTCCATAGCGTGCCCGGCGAGCACGACGTCATCGATGGTCCCGGAACCGAGTACTTCAAGCGTTTCGGCAAGCCCTCCGACAACCGGGGCTATTACAGCTTCGACCACAGCGGCGTGCATTTCGTCGGGCTCGTCAACGTCATGAACTTCAAGGCCAATGGCCTCGGTGCACTCGGGCAAGACCAGCTCGAGTGGCTGGAAGACGAACTCAAAGGGCGCTCATCCAGCACGCCGATCGTCGTCTTCGCCCATATGCCGCTGTGGACGGTGTACGAACCATGGGGCTGGGGTACGGGGGATGCCGATCAGGCGATGAGCTATCTGAAGCGCTTCGGTTCCGTGACCGTGCTGAACGGCCACATCCACCAGATCGTGCAGAAGGTGGAAGGCAACATCACCTTCCACACCGCGCGCTCGTCTGCGTATCCGCAGCCGGCCGCGGGCAATGGCGCAGGGCCGGGCCCGCTCAAGGTTGCCGCTGACGTGCTTCCGAGCATGCTCGGAGTGACGGCCGTGAACGTGGCGCCCATGCCGGGCGCGCTCACGCTCGCCGACTTGCCCCTCGCCTGATCTCCCACTTCATGTTGAGAGAAACCAATGATCGCCAATCCTGTTCGCCATGTCGCCATTGCGCTCGCAATCGCCGCACTTGTCGCCGCAATCCAACTCGAACCGGCCAATGCGGCCGAAGCCAATACCATCGTGCTGAGGAATTTCCATTTTTCACCGATGTCGCTGACCGTTCCCGCAGGCACGACGGTCCTCTGGAAGAATCTCGACGAGGAACCGCACACCGTTGTTAGCGACAGCGGTCTGTTCCGCTCGGGCGGGCTCGATCGGAACGACGGCTTCACGTTCACATTCGACAAACCCGGTACATATAAATTTGTGTGCTCGATCCATCCCACGATGACGGGAACCATCGTGGTCGAGTGAACGGCTTCTCCGCCGCGCAATACCCATCAGCGCGGCGGCCGGGGCCGGGGTAAGGCTCCTCCCTCCACCTCGGCCCCATTTTTACATCATATGCACCGAACGCGCGGACCGTTCAATTTCCGAAAATTCACGGAATAGCGCGTCGCTCCGCAGCGTCCTTATCAGGTCCAGCTTGAACAGCCTTCGGGTTTTATGAGGGAGACGCGGCCGCATGCTTTCAAGGTCGAAGTGTAAACTTGTGCTTCGTGAT
>WNFL01275616.1_pt3 | contig 10089 bp, 9 predicted proteins | sample 5400361 | NCBI WGS metagenome assembly WNFL01 (sample SAMN13153351, study PRJNA577476) | soil metagenome | isolation source: 40 cm soil on Douglas fir-dominated hillslope | place: USA:California | collected 2013-09-17
TCCGGCGCGGCGCTGGCGTTCGTGGCTCCCGCCATAGAGCATCGCTTCGAGCAGCGTTCCTTTGCGGACGTACAATGCGCCGACGCCTTGCGGGGCGTGAATCTTGTGGCCGGAAATCGTCAGGAGGTCGCAGGCGATCTTGTTTACGTCCACTGGAATCTTGCCGGCGGCTTGAACGGCGTCGGTGTGGAAGTAGACGTCGGCTTCGGCGGCGACTTTTCCGATTGCTTCGACGGGCTGTACTACGCCGGTTTCGTTGTTGGCCGTCATGATGGTGATTAGCTTCGTCTTGGGGCGCAGGGCTCGCTTGACGTCGTCGGGATCAACTCGGCCGCGGCCGTCGACGGGAATGCTGGTGACTTCGCATCCCTTCTGTTCCATGTGCTTGCAGGCGTTCATCACGGCGTGGTGCTCGATTGTGGAGGTAATGATGTGGTCGCCGGGCTTGGGCAGTCCGAAGATGGCGAAGTTGTCGCCTTCGGTGCCGCCACTGGTGAAGACGATTTCGGACGCGCGGCAGCCCAGCAGATCGGCAACCGATTCGCGGGCCCGTTCGACGGCGGCACGCGTCTCCTGTCCATGATGGTGGATCGAGGAGGCGTTGCCGAAGTGCTCGGCGAAGTACGGGCGCATGGCGTCCAGAACCTCGGGCAGCACGGGCGTGCTCGCGTTATTGTCGAAATAGGTGCGTCGCATGGTACTGAGTCTATTGTACTGATGCGGGGGCAAGGGGGGAGGACTCTTGGGGAAGGTCTCAAGAAAAGCGAACGCGGGGCTGGATGAAAATCGGCGCCAACCGCGGTGAAGCATGCCCATTGCAAAGCATGAGCAATTACCGACGGATGGTCTGGCGTCCCGAGCTAATTTGAGTTACTTCACCACGCGCTAGATTCTTTCGTTGCTCATCCTCGTCGAACTTGGAAATGAGTTGGTGAACAAGTTCGATCATTTTGGTCGGGTTGGTTTCCTTTTGAACCTGCTGGGCTATTTCGTGCCAGCTATCTGGTGCAGGGGTGGCGTTGTTGTGCGCCTGGGGAATGCTTATACCATCATTTTCGCTCTCATCCGTGTCGAGAAGTGGTTCGGCAATTTCCTTCACTCGGGCTACCGGAATCTGCTCGAAGTATGTCTTAGATGGGTACATTTCATTTTTCTCCTGCCAAGAATCAAACGGTAACAGGCCCGGAATCGTACGGGTCATCTCTTTTAGAAACCGTGCAGATTTTTTATTTCGCTAAATCATTCAAATATCGGCACTTGTAGTCAGAATTGCTGGCGCTGAGGGTTGCGGTAGCTGAGGCGTGTTTAACGGATTGTTTTGTGTGCTTGCATATAGCGCGTCGAGCGGCTACGATAACGTCACGTTTGTTTAACGTCGTGTCCCGGCAGAGGAGGTTCCTATGAACTCTCGCGCGAATAAGACTCCAATGAACTTCAAGACGATGGATCAGATCGATGTGCCCCAAGGGCGAAATGGAAAGCACAAGGAGATTGTCACGCAGATTCTCTCGGATCTCGATCAGTTGCCGAAAGGGATTGCGCTGAAAGTACCGTTGGCGGAATTGGAAGAGAGCAAGGAAAAGGTGCGTTCCGCGTTGAATCGCGCTGTCCACAAAGGCGAAAGAAATGTGGCCACGGCCAGTGACGCTAACTTTTTGTACGTTTGGAATGAAGCCGAATAGCGTGGACGCAACAAGTCGTCAGCCGTAGTATCGAAAGTCCTTCCAGAATTCAGGCCAGCTTTGGCGGAGTCCGCGGCAAACGTAGATGTCGGGATGATCGCTGGTCTCTTCGTTCTCTATGCGATAGGGATTCGGGGTATGTCCTGCGACTTCGCAGGACGAGAAATTTCGCTCCAGGAATCTGTGGGACAAACCCAGGACAATCAAAGTTTCGGGCGGGGGATCGCCATAGCCGCGCTGCCAGAACGAATTGACTCCGCTGATGACCTGCGGCAGATCAAATTCTGGGCCGTATAGATTAATGGCTCCGGCTTCTCCGTAGTTGGCGCCCAGAATGGCGAGGCGAGGTCTATCCTGGGCGGGAAGGGAATCGCGAATTTCAGCAACCTTCTGAACTAGCTCGTGCCATCCGAGTTCTTCTCGAAAATCTCCCTGAACTTTTACTGCGCGGTGCCACCATGGAGAGTTGACGGGCGCGATCGGCAGTGTGAGAGCGGCCGTAATTGCGATGTCGAGGACGAGCAGGGCCCACGCCACCGCTCCTACGATCCAACGGCATGAATAGCGCAGAGAAGAAAACCAGCGTTCCCCGCAAACGCTTCCGGCGGCATAGAGCATCGGGTAGGCGCCTGCAAGGTAATAGCTGCGTCCCTGGGCGACGACAAACAACACCAGAGGCACGACATACATCCAGCCCATCATCCGAAAATGCCGGCCCTGCTTTGAAATCAGGCAATAGTAGAGTCCGGCAACGGCCAGCAGAAGGCCTGCGACCGTCGTCAGCTCCAATTGTTCCGGCAGAAAGTTTTTTGCGCGGCCGATGCGAACGTCTCGTTCGTGAATGTGGTGAAGGAAGTCGAGCGAGATGAAGTGGTGCTGAGCCTGCCAGATCAGGTTCGGCAGGAAGACGATGATCGATGCGGCAACTCCTAACCAAAGCCACTTGCCGGCGAAATGTTTCGGGGCATCGGTGAGCAAGACACCGGCGACGATGCCGAGCGCAAAGAATCCCATGGTGTACTTCGTCATCATCCCCAAACCAATTGAACAGCCGATCGCCAGCCACCAGCGCGGGTCTTGGGACTTCAGCAGGCGAACTACGAAATAAGCGGTGAGCACCCAGAGCAGATAGTCAAAGGACACATACTGCATGAGCGCGCCACCGGCCAGGCAGAACGGGATCGCGGCGGCGGCAGCGACGAGTTGTGCGGTGCGGCCTCCGCCGAGTTCACGAGCCATCAGTCCGGCGAGAACTACGGCCACGGCTTGCGCCAGCGCGGCAAAGAAGCGGAAGCCAACCAATGAAGTTCCGAACAAGATCAGCGAGATGCGCGCAAAGAATGGTGTAATCGGAGGATAGGCAACGTATCCCCAGGCAAGGTGGCGCGCGTCATCGAGCGTGGCCAACTCATCGCGATGGAAACCGTATCGTCCACCGGTAAGGAGATGGACGATGACTGTGGCCAGCGCGACGTAAATCAAGAGGGCGACGTCGCTTGTGCAGGCAGAGACCAGTTTTGCGGGTTGAGTTACCACTGCTTGCGAGGACATCGGTGACATGGTACCTGCTCCGTACAACATATGGGAACGGATCGCGGTGGCTTCGCGTCCGTCGCGCTAGAATGTTGTTTCTTTCGAGAGGCTCATGACTAAGCTGCAAAGGAATCCGGATTGGGACATCGCGCGCGCATCCACGCTGGCTGCTCCTCTTTATTTCACCGAAGAGGCGTTCAACGACGAGAAGAACAGGATTTTCTCGAGTACATGGCAGTTGGTTGGACACGCGCGTCAAGCTGCGAATGCCGGGGACTACTTTACTTTTGACTTGATCGGCGAGCCACTGTTAATCGTGCGTGGCGACGATGGCATATTGCGCGCGTTCTATAACGTTTGCCGGCATCGTGCTGGAAATCCGGCGGAGGGATGCGGAAATCGAAAACTTTTTCGGTGTGGTTATCACGGATGGACTTATCGTCTGGACGGCGCTTTGCTGGTGACGCCTGAGTTTGATGGGGTTGAACATTTCGATCCGAAAGAACACGGGCTCGCTCCGGTTCAGGTGGAAGAGTGGTTCAACCTGGTGTTTGTGAATCTGGATCCCGGGGCGGCGCCACTGGCGGAAAGTCTGGGCGAACTGCCGGCGCAAGCGGAGAAGTTCAACTTCCGGCGCATGAAGTTTTCCGAACGGCGTACCTATGACATGAAATGCAACTGGAAGACTTATGTGGACAACTATTTAGAGGGCTACCATCTGCCGAGCGTTCATCCGTCGCTGAATCGGGAGCTCAACTACAGCTCGTACACCGTCGAAACCTATCAGCAACACGTGCGGCAGTGGAGTCCGATCCGCGGCGCTCAGACCGGAGACAGCACTCCGCGACGCTACCAGCAGGCGAGCGAGGATCTGACCGCCGACTATTTCTGGATCTTTCCGAACTGGATGCTGAACTGCTATCCGGACAATGTTTCGCTGAATATCATTCTGCCGCTTGGACCCGAACGGACGCTGGGGATTTTTGAGTGGTACGTGCCGGAGGAAAATCTGGGCTGTGAAGCTGCACGCAAATCCGTGGACTTCAGCGAGGAGGTCCAGATGGAAGATACCGCGATCTGCGAGATCGTGCAGAAGAATTTGCACTCGCGCAGCTACCACAGTGGCCGCTACAGCGTGAAACAGGAACGAGGAGTGCACGCGTTTCATCGGATGTATCGGGAGCTGATGCCAGGGAGCTAGGGACGAGCAATCAGCAGTCCAGCGTCAGCATTCAGTAGAGCGGGGGAGTCGATCAATTACTGGGAAGAGTCTGGCTTCGAGAAGCGTTGAGTGCTGACTGCTGAATGCTCTCATCCCCTCTTTAATAGCAGGCAAGTCATATCATCGTGCTGGGGCGTGTTGCCTACGAACGCATCGAGATCTGCCAGGAGGCGGCGCAACATCTCGGGGGGCGTGCTGGCGGTTGCGGCGTCGATAAGGCGGACTAGTCGCGGTTCCTCGTATTCCTCGCCTTGTGTGTTTACGGCTTCGACTACTCCGTCGGTAAATATGACAAGCCAATCGCCGGCACTCAGTCGGGTCGAACCGGTTTCGTGGATGGCATCCGGCAAGATACCCAGAGGGATGCCTCCTGTGTCGAGGCGCTCGATGGCTCCGGAGTTTCTGCGGATGATCGGCGCGTTGTGTCCAGCGTTGACGTAGAGGACATTTCCAGTGGCGGGATCGAGCTCGGCCAGAAATGCAGTCGTGAAGCGGACGCCGCCCTGACTGTTGCTGCAGGCGTAACGATTCAGACTCACGATCAGTTCTGCAAGCGGGATGCTGCTACTGGAGAGGGTGCGCAGACTCGCTTGAAACGTTGCCATCAGCATGGCTGCAGGGATGCTTTTGCCGGCGACGTCGGCGACAACGAAGAGAATGCGGTCGTCGGATAGAGTGGGGCCCGGGCGCAGAATGACATCGTAGTAGTCGCCCGCGACGGTATTCGCCGGACGCGTGGCATAGGCAATCTGGTATCCGGGCAGTTGTAAGGGAGCGCCGGGCAAGAGCCATGCCTGGATGTCCTTGGCAATTTCAAGATCGCGCTTCATCACTACGCGGTCGGCAAGCTCTAAAAGCAGGACGAGCAGCAGAAGGAGGCCGCCCCAGAATCGAAAATCAAATTCAATGACGTGAATCTCGCTGGCCTTGTTGCCATAGGTGAAGCCGCCGGCAGGAGAGAACAGCAAGACCAAGGCGACAAGGAGCAGTACTCGACGCGCGGGGCTAAGCTTTTCGAGGATGGCCCAGAAGAGTTTCTTGGTAATGTCCCAAGAGCGACGAATCCACGACTGTTGCTCGGCTGAGTGTTCAAGCCCGGTGGAATAGAAGCGATATCCGGAGCGCGCGTCTTTTTCAAACTGCGACCAAAGTTGGCTTAGCTCCATGCCTTCGCTGACGCGCTGCCAGAAGCGCTGCGCGTCGGCTTTCAATCGAGAAGGGGCTGGGCCAGTTTGTGGGGGAGAGGACATTGGGAAGAGACATTATAGGCGGTGCCGTCTTAAAACAAAGCCAGTTGCTGCTCTGTTTGCATGACGTGGCTCCTCCGTGCCCTTCTTCCATGTTCTCCGCCGATTCGATATTTCTGCCGCAGATTTGCCATCAGGCGCGACAACCGCTCCGCGTATATCTTGGGCAGAAATGCGCGGTCGGTGTATCGCTTTCGGTAGAGTTCAACGAGAGTAGGGAAGTGTTCTTCCAGGAAAGGAAGAAACACTGCGGCTGAGCACGGCTTTAAGAATAGAGCGTTTGCGTAAATGTATCTGGCTCCGGCTTCGCTCGCGGCTTTTACCAGGGCTTCCAGATCGCGTGGCCGGTCGGTGATTTCGGGTAGTACGGGCGCGCAAATCACACCGGCCTCGACTCCTGCGAGATTCAATTGTCGGACAGTCTCAAGGCGCAGATCGGGGCGTGGGGCCCGGGGTTCGAGGAGACGGGCCAGGTCGGTGTCGACAGTCGTCACTGTGAGATTGACATAGAGCTGATTGTTTTCCGCTATGCGGCGCAAGATCTCTACATCGCGAGTTACCATGTTCGACTTGGTCACAATCCCAACTTCCAGTCCGGAGTGACGTGACAGTTCTTCCAGAATGGCGCGCGTCACTTCGAAACGGCGCTCGGCTGGCTGATAGGGGTCGGTCGCGGTGCCGATGGCAATGCTTTCACTGGTCTTGACGCGGCGAAGTTCTTGCCGCAGCAGGTCGGCGGCGTGCTGCTTGACGAAGATCTTTCGCTCGAAGTCGACGCCGTCGCGGAGTTCCATGAATTCGTGGGTGTAGCGCGCGTAGCAGTACTTGCAGGCGAACTCGCAGCCTCGGTAAGGATTGATCGCCCACGTGAATGGGAGACTGCGCCGGCTCACGACTCGACTCAACAGCGAACGCGATCCGAGAGTGAAATATTCGACGTTGTGGCCCTCGCGGAGGGACTCACCTTCGGCGGCGATTCGGGCAATGCCTACGAGTTTCGGGCGGGCGCCGGAATCGGGGAGGAGCGGGAGGGAAGACATACTGATATTCGCCTTATATTCGCCTACGGTACGCCTATGAGGAAGCGCTGTCAAGCTGCCAGAAAGCAGTGGTGGTAGGCTGTCGCGGATCAGGGATCATACGGTTGGGGGCGATCTGAAACTATCTCCCGGTGGTATCTTGATCGGTAGTCCGGCAATCTGACAAACACTTTCATGGACGTCCTCAAAACTCTCTTTGAGCGGCATTTTCACGCTCCGGCCGAGCGGGTTCAGCCCTTGCAGGGGCAGCTCGGTGGGTCGGGGCGAAAGATCATCCGGCTGGCAAACAAGGATGCAAGTGCGATCGGTATTCTCTACGATGTGCGCGAAGAGAATGTCGCGTTTGTCGAATTTTCCAAACACTTTCGGCGTCATGGACTGCCGGTGCCTGAGATTTACGGGGAAGCGTTGGGTGATGGCGCTTATCTCGAAGAAGATCTGGGCGACACAACGCTGTTTGAGTTTCTCTCGAAGAATCGGTCGGGGGAGTCGATCAATGCCCAGGCGGTGGACGCCTATCGCAAGGTAGTGGCCGTGCTGCCGCGTTTTCAGGTCGAGGCTGGCCGTGATTTGAATTATAAAATTTGCTATCCGCGGGGGAGTTTCGATCGGCAGTCGATTGCCTGGGATCTGAATTATTTCAAGTACTACTTTTTGCGGTTGGCGGGGATTGCGTTCAATGAGCAGGCTTTGGAAGACGACTTCGGACGTCTGATCAAATTTCTGTTGGGCGCGCCGCGTGAATACTTTCTTTATCGCGACTTTCAATCGCGCAATATTATGCTGCGCGACGGGTCGCCTTTTTTTCTGGACTACCAGGGCGGACGCAAAGGCGCTTTGCAATACGATATTGCGTCCTTGCTTTATGACGCGAAGGCCGATCTGCCGCCGTCGTTGCGGGAGCAGTTACTGAATCACTATCTCGATACGCTGGCCGGATTCGTAGCGCTGGATCGCGACGTGTTCCTGCAACATTACTACGCATATGTCTACATCCGGATCATGCAGGCACTGGGGGCGTATGGGTTTCGCGGGTTTTACGAGCGCAAGGCGCATTTTCTTCAGAGTGTGCCGTATGCGCTGAAGAATGTCCGCTGGCTGCTGCACAACGTCAAGCTACCGATCGCATTGCCGACGCTGTTGGAAGCGTTCCACAGCATGCTGGGCTCGGAAAAGCTGCAGACCGTGGCGTCGAGTGGAGGACTTCTAACGGTCCGCATTTTCAGTTTTTCGTTTCACCGCGGCTTGCCGGCGGACGACACTGGAAATGGCGGCGGCTTTATTTTTGACGGACGAAGTTTGCCGAATCCGGGGCGCGAAGAGCAGTTCAAGCCGCTTACGGGCAGGGATGCGCCTGTGATCGACTATCTGAGCCAGCAGGAGAGCGTTCACCAGTTTCTGGCGAACGTCACGTCGCTGGTGGATGCGAGCGTGAGCAGCTATCAGCGTCGAGGTTTCAAGAATCTGATGGTCTCGTTTGGCTGCACGGGCGGTCAGCATCGCTCAGTATTTCTCGCCGAGCAATTGGCCAAGCATCTCGGTAGCCGGAATGGAGTTGAGGTGGCGGTGCATCATCGCGAACTGGATAGGCTGAAGGAGGAGAGAGTCATTTCATGAAAGCGATGATTCTCGCGGCCGGGCTGGGGACGCGCTTGCGTCCGCTTACGGATGATCGTCCGAAAGCGCTGGTGGAGGTTGGGGGAAGGACGATGCTTGAGATCGCGTTGGCCCGGCTGCGCGAGTTCGGGGTGCGTGAGGTGATCGTCAATGTGCATCACTTCGCCGATATGGTTGTCGATTATCTGAAGGCGAAGGACAACTTTGGGATGCGGATTGAGGTGTCGTGCGAGGACATGTTGCTCGACACGGGCGGGGGCCTGAAGAAGGCGGCGTGGTTTTTTCTGGAGAACGCCCAAGGCGAAGAGCCTTTCATTCTTCATAACGTGGATGTCATCAGCACGATTGATCTGCGGCGCATGCTGCAATTTCACAGCGAACATCAGGCGCTCGCTACGCTGGCGGTACAAGACCGGGAGACTTCCCGTTTTCTGCTATTCGACGAGCATCTTCGGCTCTGCGGACGGCGAGCTGGCCGGCAAGGAAAGACTGAAATCGTGCGAGCGTCGCAACACATGGAAGCACTGGCTTTTTCCGGTATCCACGTGATCTCGCCCCGCATTGTGGGAATGATGAACGAGGTCGGCGCGTTTTCGATTATCCCCACTTATCTGCGCCTCGCTGCCCAGGGCGAGAGAATTTTTGCGTTCCAGGCGGACGAGTATTCGTGGAGGGACCTTGGCACGCCAGAGAACGTGGCGCTGGCGGCTGAAGACGTGCAACGAAGTGGTCGGCCGCCCGACGCGTAGTGATCGCCGGTTGCCAGAGCTTGCGATTGGAATAGCTTGCGGTCTAACCTGATGCGCTAGCACTCTGAAGCACGTCCACCGCGTACAGGGCGCCCTCTGGGGTTTCTTCGTGTTTGAAGTAAGCGAAGACGTCGCGTCCCGCGCCGAGGTGTTCGTTCATGCGTCCGACCATCGCTTTGCGTTCGTCAGGCGTGTAACTCGGTTTGCGGTAGCGATAGTAGGCGAAGTCGGCGGTGACGATGTCAGGCGTGGTGCGCTCTTCGGTTTCGGCTACGCAGAGGGCGATATTGCGTTGCCGAAGCGTATTCCAGGTGGCATCGGTTAACCAGGAGTCGTGACGGAATTCAAACGCGGCGCGCACGGTTCGTGGCAGGCATTTCAAGAATTCAGCGAGGACTGTCTGATCGGCATTGAAGTTCGGGGGAAGCTGAAAAAGAAGTGGGCCGAGGCGTCCGGCGCGTTCGAGACCTTCGAGCGTACCGAGGAATCGCTTCAGGAATTCGTCTGTGTCTTTCAGGCGTTTGATGTGGGTGAGGACCTGGTGGGCTTTGATGGTGAAGCGGAAATGGTCGGGCGTTTCGGCGATCCAGTTCTGAATGGTCGTCTCTTTGACTAGTTGGCGGAAGCTGTAGTTGACTTCGACGGCATTCAGCTTGGTCGCGTAGTAGTTCAGAAATTGTTTTTGCGCGAGCTTTTCGGGATAGAAGGCGGGCTTCCAGGTCGGGTAGGCCCATCCGGAGGTGCCGACGTAGAGGTGGGGCATAACACGAAGTTGGCGGACAAGAGTGTCCGCCCTACACGAGCGCGATTATACCTTGCGGCGTTTTTTCGGCGCTGCTGAGGCTTTGCTTGGTGGTTGACGCTTCTGGGCTTGCGCTGCGATCGCGATGCCTTCTTCTTTCTTCATTACCTCCTTCTTTGCTTCCACACCAAGGCCCGCGAGTTGCGGCAACTTCTGCTTCAGTTTCAGGACTGGCTCGAACAAGTCTCCAAGCTCCT
>WNFL01275661.1_pt1 | contig 10089 bp, 5 predicted proteins | sample 5400361 | NCBI WGS metagenome assembly WNFL01 (sample SAMN13153351, study PRJNA577476) | soil metagenome | isolation source: 40 cm soil on Douglas fir-dominated hillslope | place: USA:California | collected 2013-09-17
GTAAACTGTAAACTGCATCTCGTAACCGGCTTCCTTGGCGGTCTTGCGGACGACCTCATTGTGAAAGCCATAGGGAAATGCCAAAGCGATGATCTTAACGCCCAGCTTATTTTCCAGGGTCTCCTTGCAGACATAAACTTCATTATGCAACCAGGTGGTATAATCTTGCCCCTTCGGTGCGTGCCTCAGATCGTGATGCGACACCGTGTGAGCCTCAATCTCAACTCCAGCATCCCGCATCTCTCCCAGCTGCACCCAGGTTGTCGACTTACCGCCCGTATTAACCCATTGTGTGTAGATAAACAGAGTGAACGGATAACCGAACTCTTTGAGGATCGGCCAGGCGACGTAATATTGGGAATTCCATTCGTCGTCGATCGTAATGACTGCACTCTTTGATGGAATCGCCTTTTCCCCTTTGCGCCAAGCCAGAAGATCCTGCATCGAGATAACAGAAATTCCATTATCTTTGAGCGCCTTCATTTGAGCGCGAAAATCGTTCGGTGTGGTCACCAACTCAGTCGGTCTATCTTCGAACCGATGGTAAAGAAGCACGATGAACTTGGCGGTGCGATTGGTATCGGGCGGCGGCGTAATCCTGGCCTCGTGGATCCCTGGGAGTCCTTCCCGGATTCGGCTCGAGAAAGCCGGATCGCGGTCCGCAGCGCGGGCGCGTTCGTCGATGTAGCTTAGGCGCCTGAGTTCGGCAAACGGCAGCGACGTGTCGATCGCCCTGAGATCGTAGGCGCGTTCGGCGATAGTGCCATTCACAAGGAGCTGCCAGTCCCAGGGCCGCGCTGAGCCGATGTGCTTGATATGGGTTCGGATGTTCGTGGTGCAATTGCTGGTGAGCTCGTTATACCATTGCGCTTGTTCGTGGAGCTCGTTGGCGCTTTTTACGTAATCCAGAAAAAGGGCTCGGGCCTTTTCCGGGGTTGCCGCAAGCAGACGATAGAGATAGACATCTTCAAGCCGGTAGTTCGTGCGCACCCGCACGATATCGCGTTCGTCGCCGATAACGTAGTAGAGCTCGAACTGCCGGTATAAGCCTGCAATCGGCGAATAATTCTGGCCCTTCGCCATCCGCGTTTCGATGGAAATGCAAACGTAGCCATCTGGACCGAAGTCGAAACTCAGGAAAGTGTGGCAGATAAGTTTTGGTCCCCAGAAGTTGGTGAAAAAATCGACGGCACGCAAATTCGAAAGGTGCACGATCTTGGTTTCCCATCGCGGACTGAACTCGGTTTTGCTGAGGTAGTCGAAGTTATGGAAGTTGTGGATTACGACACGGTCGCCCTGAAATTCGACGTAAGGCGCTTCGGCTACCTGGGGCTGCCAGTCGCGCGTATTGGAAGGTGGGATTGTGAGCTCCCACGCCGCCACGAGCACAATTGCAACGGCTACGCCGAGCTGCGCTCGCCAGTGAGGCCGCACGAACACAAGGGCGGCAATCGCACCTAACCCGAACGCAGCCGCTAGAGGCTGACGCAACCCTGCGACCGGGAAATCGAACCAGAGCGCGCCAAAGGCCCACGCGATGCCGATGAGCAGCACACAAGTGACGACGCTTAAGACAAGCAGACGAACCAAAAAGCGGACCACCCCGATGGCGCGCGGCTTCACCGTGGGCTCCGAGGATTTCAGAATTTTAGTCTGTGACATACCATGGCAAGCTAGTTCTTCGGCCCTGCTCTCTCGGTTCAGACAATAGGCAGGCGCTGCGAAATTGAGTGTCAGCCATTGCGCTTTGATCCTAATGCTCAACGCCACGCGACGTCTATTGGACCTTAGTGCAATACCACGGACTCGGGGTGCTTTGAACAAATTCGGTCAGAATCGAGATTTAACGAATGTAGTTGGGGTTAGGCCCATTGGACTAAGGTCCAATAGAAACTTCAATAGAGGATTGATAGGATTCCGTTAGCTGTATGGAGTCCGAGATTCGTCGTGGCCTGTAGATGATACGAGGCCAGCCCCGGCAGAGTCCTACGCGATTCGGCCGACAGCCAAAGTCAACAGAATCCATGCACGATGAATAAACGCTCATTGTCTTTTTTATTCCTGTCCGCGGCTCTGTCATCCCTCTGCTCTTTCAACATTCGAGCCGAGGAACCCCGGGCCGACCAGGCAGCGCTGATTAAGAATGCGCAGGCGTTCGCGGACGCCTTTGCAAAAGGCGACGCCAAGGCAGTGGCCGCCTTTTGGGCCGAGGATGGCGATTACGTGGATCTCAATGGTCGCCGTTTGCAGGGCCGTCCCGGCATCGAAAATGCCTTCAAGGATTTCTTCAAGGAGAACAAGGGCTCGAAACTGCGCATCGATGTAAAGTCGGTGCGCTTCGTCACGCCGGAGACGGCAATCGAGGATGGCGTTTCGTCCGTCATCCCCCCGGACGGTGCACCTCCTAACCAGGCCCGCTACAGCAACGTCCATGTAAAAAAGGACAGCCAGTGGGTTCTGCTGAGCGTGCGCGAAGCGCCTTACACCCCGCCCGGCAACTACGAGCACCTGCGCGGACTGGAGTGGGCGATTGGCGAATGGGTCGATGAGGGAGGAGGGCCGGAAGTCGACCACGCTACCTTCGAGTGGGCGCCGGAGAATAACTTCCTTATCTCGACCCAGGACGCGACGGTGAAGGACACCTTGGTAGCGCGTTCCACGGAGTGGATCGGTTGGGATCCAGCTACCTCTCAGGTGCGCTCGTGGAGTTTTGTGGCAGACGGCGCCATCGGAGAAGCTGTCTGGAGCAACGACGGTGACCAATGGATTATTAAGACGAACGCGATCCTGCCCAACGGGAAGAAGCTCGCGGCCACGAACATCATCACTCGCAACGGTCCCGACACCATCACGTGGCAGTCGAAGGATCGAACGCTCGATGGCAAGGCACTGCCGGATGTAAAGGAAGTCAAGATGAAGCGCGTGCCCTGAACAACACCTGACTTTGGAAACGTATCAATAAACTATGTTGCGCAAAATTCTCGTTCTCACTGTTGCCGTCTGCGCGGCCACGCTCCTCATGTCCGCCGATGCCCTGGCTTGGGGTGGCGGTAGTTGGAATCGCTCCGGATCGGCTTCCTACACCGGTCGTGGTGGGAATAGCTATTCCCGCAGTTACTCCGGCTCCGGTAGCTTCAGCGGCGATCGTTACGGCGGTGGCGGCTATCACTACGGCGGTGGGGGCTACGGTGGAGGTGGAGGGTATTACGCTGGGGGGTTCCATCCGGGAAGTTTTGCCGCTGGATATGCGGCCGGGGCCTATTATTCCCAGTAAGGCAGGGCCGGGAATAGTTTGGAATAAACGCGCATATCCTAGAGGGAGCCAGCCAGGTCAGGCATTGTCTGTTGGTACGTCATGGTACACTAATTTCGCTGCCCCAACAGTGGCAACAGCTGCCAGAAGGCCGCCAGCGAGACAATGTATTTGGGCTTCTGTGGGCCGAAACTCGCGGGCTCCGGGATCTTTTGCTGAGCAAGCATTACATCCCTGGGAGCGACTACGAGGAGGGCCACAGTATTTTGCTGGTCAAGTTCGTGAAGATATTGCCCAAGTTCGACGCGACGGCTGGGCGCTCTTATAGACTCAAATAGGGTCACACCTAACGCGCAGGGCGGCCTCGTTATTACCAAGACTAATTACCAAGACTACTAACACCATCACGTTCACATTCGCGGGCGTTAAGCGACTGTACGAACTGGTCGAGAGAGCTAACAATCCGCAGTCGCTGGCCTCTGCCGTGATTGACGGAAATACTGTAACCTTCTCCGCGACCGATGGCGGAACGTTCACGAACGGAACGAATACCATCACGTACACCGCAAACGGCGTTTTTGGTTTTGCGACTCAGATTGGCTATTACGAACTCGCCACCCGAGCGGCCTACAATCAGTAAGCTCATGAAACTTCTACGCATGCAGAGTGAGTGCCATTCGGGCGAGAGTAGATCTGCGCCCAGACGTAGAGCTCTCCATGCATGGACCCGTCCGAGTGAAAGCTTGCTGAGCGCCTTCCCAGGTCTTAACTTCCGTACGGGACAGCGGCGAAGAAACTCAAGGAACTGGATGTGAAGCCTTGAACCGCATCTTGCCCTAACCACTCGCGACTTCCCAACAACCAATTTACCCGTCGCTGACAACCATCCGGGTGCGGCCCACTTCAGAGGGCGGGATTCATCCTACTTCAACGAACGAATGAAAACTCACGAGCAGAATTTTCGAGCGGCCTCCGCGACGCGAAGCGGGCCGCGGCCAGGCACTCGCCACAGGTTGCTTTATCTAAGCCTCCCGCTCCTCGCGTTCAGCGCAAACTGCGGCGTGTTGCAAGGTGCCGTGCCGATTCTGGGCCGGCTCTTCCCTGGCAAATCGGGCAAAATGGACAAGCAGGCCGAATTGCTCGTGGAGGTGCAGGAGTCGCTGTTGCGCTTCGCAGACGAATACTCGATGCGAATGGTTGGCGGCGTGGACAATCTCCGGCGTGGCGCCGACGCGCTCTCTCCCGCCGAAGTGCTGCAGCTGAAAATTGCGATCGGCAGCGAAACCTGCTCCATCGCCTCCGGCCCGAACGCCGTCGCCGATCTGCTCGACATGACCGTTTTTGTCACGGTAATGCGAATGACGCTGGAGGATTATTGGCAGCCCAAAGTCTTCGGCAAATCCGCCCTGCCCATGCTGGCCTATTCCCGGAGCGCCGAGGCGGACATTTGGAAGCTCGCCGGCAAGGTGTTAAAGCCCGAGCAACAGACGGATTTGCACCAGTCGATCGCGGCGTGGAACCACCAGAATCCGCTGCGGGAGAGCCTGGTCGCGTTGCGTTCGCTGGATTTCGCTTCGCGAGTCGCGGCGCTCGGCCAGAACGAGGTCAGCAAACCGGGCAGCGTGTTCGGTCTGCTCAATGTTGATCCGCTCGCCGGCATGGAACCGGCCGTGCGCGAAGTTGCCCAGACGCGGATGTTCGCCGAGCGCGCGCTCTTCGTTACCCAGAAGATGCCAACGCTGCTGCGGTGGCAGACGGAACTTTTGAGCGTCAATGCGGTGGAAATGCCCGCGGTGCAGCAGTTGATCTCAAACTCGACGCAGCTCTCCGGCTCCGTGGAACGCTTCGCCTACGTGGCCGAACAGTTGCCGAAACAGCTCAGCACCGAGCGCGAGGAGATTGTCAAGGCGCTCCAGACGCAGGAAAGAGACATCGCGTCACTCATGGGACAGGGAACGCAGTTTTCCGCTTCTCTGAACACAACGTTCACGACCTTTGACGCATTGATGAAACGTTTTGGGGTGGGCGAGCCGAAAAGTGGGGAGCCGCCGCCGGCGAACGCCGTGCCGTTTCGCATCCAGGACTACACGCAAAGCGCCGCGCAAATCGAAACGACGGCGGGGCGACTGACGGAATTTCTCGGCATGCTTGACCGTACGATGGGTTCGTCCAACCTCGCCCAATTTTCGGCGCAGGTCGGCTCGGTCGTGCAACAGGCACAAGCCGGCGGGAAAGAGGTCGTGGACTACGCCTTCTGGAAAGGCATTCTCCTTGTGGTCATCGTGCTGGTGGCCGCGCTCATTTACCGCTTCCTGGTCACCCGCTTACTGCTGCCGGGAAAAAACCAAGACTAACTCCCTATGAACAAACCAATGCTCTCAGTCATCTTCGGCGCGAGCCAAGCATGCGCCAGCATTTAAAGTAAATTTGTTTTCTATGATTACTCAATGGGCATGCCGAAGTGGTCGTTGCAAAAGCAACGGCCTAGCATCATGCGATCGCAATTTTTTCCCGGGCTAAAGCGTCATTCACTGCGACCGAAAGATCACTTCGCAGCTGAGCCCATTCATGATACTGATCCGTCCAAACTCGCAGTTGAAAGGTTATCGCACCGGCGGTGAAATTAACTACATACACTTGCGGGGACGGTTCTCTTGCCACACCAGGGTGACTGGCGGCAGTACTTTTCAACAGTTCGAACACGCGTTGGGGATCGGCACCCCCAACCACGTTGACGGAGACTTCGATTGCGCGCAGTACATCGGAAAAGGTCCAGTTAGTCACATTACTCGAGATGAGCGACCCGTTCGGCACGATGACTTCAGAGCCGTCCGCCGTGCGAATAACGCTGGCTCGGATCCCGATTCGGCGGACCTCTCCAGCAATGCCGCTTACCTCGATCATGTCACCAATTTTGATCGGACGTTCAAAAAGCAGAATCAGGCCGGACACAAAATTATTGATCACGTTTTGTAATCCAAATCCGATCCCCACGCTGAATGCTCCAGCCAAGATAGTAATCTTGGTCAGATCAATGCCCAGCGCTCCCAGGGCGATGAAGAATCCCAGGAGCAGGATTGCATAGTGAAGCATCGTAGAGGTTGCGTACGGAATGCCGGGCGCGAGATGGAAATGATGATAGACGTCTTCTTCCAGCAGAAAACGCAGGAATCTCGAGACCAGAAAGGATGCCCAAATCGCGATCAGGAAGGCCAGGATGCTGTGCACCGAGATGTTGAGAGAACCGATTCCGAGGTTCGCATTCAGCGCCGCTCTAGTTGTCCCGGTCAACGGAGTTAGTAAGCCAAAAAAGTTCAGTATCAGACTCAACCAGAACAAGAACGCCAAAAACTCCAGTACGCGGCAAGTCCGCCGCTGAAGCATCGGGCGATGCAGACTAACGACCCGCAACGAGCCAAGTGGCCGGACCTGCAGGGCAATAATGATCAAGCCTTCGAGGATCCGTATGGCGGTGTAGAGCATGGCCGCGACGAAAACGCTCTTCAGAAATATAATTCCCAAAAGGTTCCCCAAATTGACGTATCCGAAAATATTTGCGAGGAACGCCGCTGGCAAAATGATAAGCCCGATTAAGGCGATCGCTCGGATTCCTCGCCAAAGGCGACCATGGGTTTCAGCAGCTGCCGTCGGTAGATGCCAACTCCGAAGCAGCCAGATAAGAAAGAGAGACCCACCCAGCATTTGACCGAGGAACAGGAGCCGGCCCGAGTGTGGCAGAGACGCCGCGAGCAATCGGAGCTGACCAACGAAATATAGGACGACAAGCGCACTCAGGATTGGATACGAATTAGGCTGTAGCAGCTTTCGAAGAATCAGAAGGGTAGGGATTAGTGCTGCGGTTCCCATGATTGCCTGAATGAAGCGCGGAGCTTGCGGATAGATTGGCGCGACAATCAGAAGGGACAGCAAAAAGGCCATCGAGACCGGGAGATCGAGGATCGGCACCGCGCGCAGTAGATCTGGTTTTTCCTCCGTCACCTTTCGCATCCGGCGCCGCATCAATTGAAGCGCGATAGCAATCAGCACAATGAGAAGAGCGTGGACCAGGAAGGCAAAAGGGTGTTGTTTAGCGAACGCGGTTGATGCTTTCAGTTGCGAAGAAAACGACGCTCCAATTTGCTTCTCCCACTCTCTGCCCAGACTTATCTCACCGCTCCAGATGGGTGGGCTATCTCTTATCAAAAGACTTTTCAGCGCCCGGTTTTGCGACTGCTCGACTGAAGACAGAGCTGTTCGCACCCGGGCTTCCTGCTCGGAAAGGCGGCCCTCCAAGGTCAAAACCTGCTCCCGGTTGGATTCGGCTGCCTGTCGCGTCCGCTCAACGGAGTCGACTACTTTCTGGATGCTCTGCAAGAATGGCTGGGGCGTGTCCGGCTGTTTCGCCGATTGCAGCGTTGCCTGCCAAATCTTCTTCAACTGATCCAGACGCGCGCGTTCCTCCTCCAGACTTGTGGCGCGCTGTCCCAACTCGCGAGCTAATGCCGACAGATTATCGCCAAAATTTTGCCAAGTACTCTTTAGCTGATAAAGCACGTCGAGGGACGGACTCGCCGTCAGGAGCCTCATGTCTTCGGCGATTCTTGCATCGATTTCGCTTGTCAGATTCGAAAGACTGCCAGCGATAACGCCCGCGCTTGACTGATCCCTCGACACACTCGCGTCGATCTCCTCGAGAGAAGTCATCGCCGACTGCGCTTCCACCGGTACTGTGGTTAGCGGGATGGGTGTAGGTGCGGGATTCGGTTTCGCCGGTGAGGCAGAAGCTTGCTCGCCCGGTGCCGTGCCGCCGCCGGAAACCAAAGCTAGGATAAGAAGTAAAACGAGTCGACTTACTCGGTGCATGATGGGTTGATAGAGTAGAATTGTTTCCACTCGCTTCCCCCAAACAAAATGAAGCGGACCTAAACTAGCTCCAGACGTCGCCATTGTCGCATCGCGCAAAGTATCGACCAAAGAATCACGCAAAAGCCACAAACTAAATTAGGCTCCCCTAATTTCAGGGGATACATAAGCCGCGTTCCGACGGTTACGGGCTCTCTGGAATGGTGGCCCGGGAATGTTCATGCTACGCGTTCTGCGCAGGTTTACCGACGAGTCCTCGGATTTGGATCGAGGGGACCCAGCATTCAGAGGCTGGTAAGTAGGCGAGAGGGGAGATGGTAGAAAGGGAAAGGATCGTAACCAACGGTTAAGTTACTTCATCCTTGCGTCCTGGGCTGATGTTATTGAGCCCGAGCGGTTGTCTCACATGGATCAGGGCCCGCCCTGCGCCGGAAGAGGCGCATAGCCAATTATGCGAGAGATATTGTCTGAATATCCTGCAAGGGAAACTCGCGCCTTCTGTATATTGAAATGCCAAAGTCGAAAGAACGTGATATAAGGGCGCAGCTCTTGGATCCTGATTAACACGGATGTTGCCTAAGAATGGAGCATCATTCGTATCGCTTACATTAAAGATCGCTCAGCATCGTTGCCGTCGAGTTGGATTATGAGACTTATCAGTCTCGGCGTCACCATGCTCCTAATTCTCAACCTGGCCGGCACCAGTGCGGCTGGGCAGGCTCCAGCACCTGGCCAACGTGTGCTCATGCTTTATTCGGATGAGCGACTGCTGCCGGCCAATATCATCATGGATGAGGCCATTCGCGCGGCGTTCGCGGTTGGCACCAAAAACCGCGTCGAGTTTTACAGTGAATTCCTCGATGTGGCCCGTTTCCCGGGCGAGGAGCAGCAGCAGCGGCAGCGGGATTTTTTTAGGGACAAATATCGGGAGCGGCCGCCCGATTTGGTGATTGCGGTCAGTGGAGGTGCTTTGGTTTTCCTGGCGGAACGCCGGGCCGAGTTGTTCGCCGGAGTGCCGATCGTTTATTGTTCCGTCGCCGGTGATCCGCATCCGGAACACCTTTTAGACGCCAGGATCGCGGAAGTCACGGTCCCCGACGGCATTGCCCCCACACTGGAGATGATGCTCCGCCTGCATCCCGATACCCGACAGGTGGCGGTAGTCTCGGGCAGCGGGCCGAGGGATCGGCAGTTTGCCGATGTCTTCCGGCAAGAGATGACCACCTTCGAGAACCGGATAGCCTTTACCTGGCTGACCAATCTTTCGATGGAGGAATTGCGCGGCGAGTTGTCGCGCCTAGCGGATCACACGGTCGTGCTTTACCTCACGATGTTTCAGGATGCTGCCGGCAAGACCTTCACCGGGCGCCAAGCGCTGGAAGCGTTCGCCCCGGCGAGCCGTGCTCCGATCTACGGCTGCTTCGATACCTACGTCGGGCATGGGATTGTCGGCGGCTCAATGGTGACGTTCGAGGAGATCGGCCGGAAAGCCGCCCAGTTGGGCATCCGCATCCTCGCTGGCGAAGACGCACAAGCCGCCGCCCGGTCGGAATCTCACCAGGCGGCGCCGATGTTCGATTGGCGCGGACTTCGGCGATGGAACATCAGCGCGCAGCGGTTGCCACCCGGCAGCATCGTCCGGTTCAAGGAGGCCACGTATTGGGAGCAACATCACAAACTTATCCTTGGGGCGGTTTCCTTGTGCACTGTGGAGGCATTCTTGATTGGTGCGCTGCTCGTTCAACTCCGCCGCCGCCAGCTGGCCGAGAGGTCCCTGCGCGACAGCGAGGAGCGCATGAGCCTCGCGGCGGAAGCCGCCAACCTGGGCATGTGGGTGTGGGATGTGGTAAGAGATAAGATTTGGATGACCGATAAGGGACGCGCTTTGTTTGGCTTCGCGCCGGACACGCGCACGGATAGTGCGGCGCTGACCGCGCGCGTGCATCCCGAGGACCGAGCGGCTCGAGATTTGG
>WNFL01386718.1_pt3 | contig 10089 bp, 10 predicted proteins | sample 5400361 | NCBI WGS metagenome assembly WNFL01 (sample SAMN13153351, study PRJNA577476) | soil metagenome | isolation source: 40 cm soil on Douglas fir-dominated hillslope | place: USA:California | collected 2013-09-17
CCGCCTCAACGTGTTTGCGCTCGCGTACAACACCAGGCAGGTCAAGAAGGACGAGCTTCCCAAGAGCTATGCCGATCTCGCCAACCCGCGGTGGAAAGGAAAGCTCGGCATCGAGGCCGACGACCAGGACTGGCTTGCGGGCGTGCTGGCGCAGATGGGAGAGGCAAAGGGCGTGCAGGTGTTCCGCGACATCGTCAGGGCGAACGGCATCTCGGTGCGCCGCGGGCACACGCTCCTCACCCAGCTCGTCGTATCGGGCGAGGTGCCGCTGGCGCTCACCGTCTACAACTACAAGGCCGAGCAGCTCAAGAACCAGGGGGCGCCGATCGACTGGTTCGTCATCGGCAAGGCGCCGGCGCGGGCGAACGGCGTCGGGGTCGCGCGGCGCGCCCCCCACCCGCATGCGGCGCTGCTCTTCTATGATTTCGAGATCAGCGAGGAGGCGCAGCGCATCCTCGCCAAGCGCGACTTCGTGCCGACCAACCGCAAGGTCGATACTCCGCTCAACAAGATGCCGCTCGAGATCGTCGATCCGAAGGTGATGATCGACGATCACGAGAAGTGGACTAAGCTCTACGAAGAACTCTTCCTGAAGGCGCGATAAACATGGGCAAGGAATCGCATTACTCGAGCAAGAAGGACCGCGTGTTCGTACGCGGTATCCAGGGGCAGTACAGCCTGAAGGACGAGCTCGCGCGGCTGCGCGCCATGCCGCGCGTGATCAAGGGCAAGGACCTGACCTTCAACGACGGGCCACAGTCCTTCAGCAAGCATTTCATCGAGCCGGTGGACGGCCTGACGCAGACGCTGCATGTCCACCTCGAGGAATACGCCCCCGGCGGCCGCACGCAGAAGCACGGCCACGTCAACGAGGCGGCGTTCTACATCCTCGATGGCACCGGCTACGAGGTGCACGACGGCGTGCGCTACGACTGGAAGGCGGGCGACGTGGCGATCGTGCACATGAACTGCGTGCACCAGCACTTCAACGCCAGCACCGAGAAGCCGGCGCGTGCGCTGGTGCTGAAGCCCAAGCCGCTCATCATGTTCATGAACATGCTCTTCCAGCAGACCGTCATCCCGCGCCCGAAGGAAGCCGCCTGTCCGGCGGGCGAAGGCTACAAGCCCCGCAACAACGAAACCGGCTACAACCACGACGAATGAAGACCGCGACCGTATCCGACGATTTCGCGAAGAAATTCGCCACCGAGAAGGAAAGCACCTACACGCGCTGGGTGCGCGACGAAGGGCTCGACATCATCAGCTCGTTCTACGTCGAGAACCTGCACACCGTGGAGCTCAAGCCATGGCCTCGTCGTGGGGCGCGCGCCGTGTACCTCAACCACGACGCGTCGCGCACCTCGAACGACTGCTATGTCTGCGAGATTCCCGCAGGGAAGAGCCTCGCGCCGCAGCGCCAGCTCTTCGAGGAGATGATCTACGTGCTCGACGGCCGCGGCTCGACGTCGATCTGGAACGACGCCGGCAAGCGGGCGAGCTTCGAGTGGAAGGCGGGCGCGATCTTCGCCATTCCGCTCAACTGCTGGCACCAGCATTTCAACGGCTCGGGCGACAAGCCCGCGCGCTACGTCGCGGTGACCAACGCGCCGGTGATCATCAACGCCTTCAGCGACATCCACTTCGTCTTCAATACCCGGCACGACTTCAAGGAGCGCTTCGACGGCGAGCCTGAGTATTTCGCCAACAAGGGCGAGCAGAAGGGGCTGCTTCTCGATACGAATTTCGTCGCCGACGCGATCAACCTGCCGCTCTTCGCCGCCAAGGAGCGCGGCGCCGGCGGCGGGCACACGCGTTTCAGCATGGCCAAGGGGTCGATGAACAGCCACATTTCCCAGTTCCCGATCGCCACCTACAAGAAGGCGCACGCGCACGGCCCGGGAGCGCACGTCATCGTGCTCTCCGGCGAAGGATTCAGTTTGATGTGGCCGGAGGGCGAGGAGCCGAAGCGCTACAGCTGGAAGGAGGGGGCGATGATCGTCCCGCCCAATCTCTGGTTCCACCAGCACTTCAACACCGGCACGACGCCGGCGCGCTATCTCGCGTTCAAGGCCGAAGGCGTCGCGATCCGCAACGCCCAGGGCGTTCCCAAGGCGTGGATCAGCAAGCGCCTGGGCGGCGACCAGATCGACTATGCCGACGAGCGTCCCGAGATCCGCCGGATGTTCGCCGAGGCGTTGGCGAAGCACCATCTCAGCTCGAACATGGACAAGGCCTACGCCGCCGAGCAGGCGGAGCTGCCGGAGAAAGCTGCTTAAGCTCTAGACGGTAGCGTGCGCCGAGCCGGGCTCCGGCATCAGCGCGTCTTCCGCGGCCTCCTGGAAGGCCGCATCCTTCGGCAGCACCACCGACGCCGACCTCACCCGCTGGTGGCTTGGTGCGACTCCGGGCGGCGTCACGCCCTCATCCAGCTCCTGCGCCGCCTTGATCAGGCGGCGACGCGCCATGATGATTCCCTGGTCGGTCGGCACGAGGTTCTCTTTCGTCCGATCCTGGATCGGCCCCATGCTCTCCTGCACCGAGGCGTCCTGCATCGCAAAGCCTTCGATGCCCGAAAAGTTGCGGCCGTCCTTCTGCGACTGGCGGTCCATCAGGTAGTCGTTGTCCTTGTTGGCGACGGGCCGGAACGTACCCGCGATCAGCGGCACGTGGATCCCTTTGCCCGCCTCGGCGGCTTCGCGCTCGTCCTTCGACAGCGGCCGTGTCGCGTGGTGGTTGGTGCTCCACGCCCAGCAGTTCTCGTCGTCCATGGGCACCCACGAATGGCCGCCGATGGGATGGTCGCCGCGCGGCGGAATCAGCGTGAAGCTCGGCATGACCCACTGCGTGATGCGCCAGTAGTACTTGCCTTCCTCGGCGTTGCGCCGCGCGCCGATGTAGAGCCCGCCCGGCGACTCGACCACCTCGAAGTGCGGCGCCAGGTCCCGCAGGTTGTACTCATGGCTCTTCTTCGCGCCCTTGAAGAGCGGGTCGACCTTCATCGTATGGCGATGCAGGAAAGAAACGTGGCTCGAATCGATGCCGCCTTCCATCGCCTGCAGGTAATTGCATTCCTGCCAGCGCTTGGAGACGAAGCGGTGGCTCGCCGGCACGACGGCCCACTCGTGCTCCGGCAGCGGCGGGCGCAGCTCGGGCGGTCCCATGTAGGTCCAGAGCACGCCGCCGCGCTCGACCAGCGGATAGCTCTTGAGCTTCATCCGCTGGCACAACTTCGGATTGCCAGCCTCGGACGGGATCTCGATGCACTGGCCGGTGACGTCGTACTTCCAGCCATGGTAGGAGCAGCGCAGCCCGTTCTCCTCGTTGCGCCCGAACCAGAGCGAGACGCCGCGGTGGGCGCAGAACTCGTCGATCAGGCCGAGGCGGTTCTGCGTGTCGCGAAACGCGATCAGCGGTTCGGAAAGCAGCTTCACCCGTACGGGCGGGCAGTCAGGCTCGGACAGCTCTTCGGCGAGCAGCGCCGGCAACCAGTAGCGCCGGAAAAGCTCGCCCATCGGCGTGCCCGGGCCCGTGCGCGTCAGCAGTTCATTCTGTTCCGCTCTCACGAACGAGGTTCTTCCATACGGACAAGTTTAGTCGATCTGGCGCCGCGATGAAAGGAGGGAGAGCACGCCGCCGGCGAGCAGGAACGCACCGGTCGCGAGGAACACGGGCACCGAGCCGAGCGCCGCGCCGACGCCGCCGAACATCAGCGGCACGCCGATCTGCGTCACCTTGTTCGCCATGATGCGCATGCCGAGCGCCTCGCCGGAGCGTCCCTTCGGCGCCTGGTTGTAGGTGAGGATGATGGTCAGCGGCTGCGCCGAGCCCAGCGCGAGTCCGAGCGCGAACGCGGCGGCGGCGAGCAACACGCCGTCGGTCAGGCCGGGAACCGCCGCGTACGCCGCGGCGGCGACGAACAGCGATCCGGTGAGGACGCCGACCTCCGTGAAGCGCTCGGCGAGCCGGTGCATGAAGGCGCGAACGAGGAAGCCGGCGACGGCATACGTCGACAGGATCATCCCGATCGAGGACGGCGCGAGGCCGATGGCGCGACCATAGACCGGCAGGTAGAACGAGAAAAGCTCGATCCCGGTGAGCGTGACGCCGCTCATGATCAGCGTGCGGCGCAAGTCGCGGTTCGCCAGCAGGTCCCAGGCGTTGCGCGTGCCTTTGTCATCGTGCGCCGGCGCGCGCGGCGGCACGATGCGCCGGACCAGCAGGACGAGCAGTGCAGGCAGGGCGGCGAACGCCGCCAACGCGATGAAGGTCGGCTTGTACCCTGCGATCTCGATGCCGAAACCAGCCGCCGAGGGCCCGATGAAGGCGGCCAGCGAGCTGCCAAGGGAGAATGTGGCGAAGTTGCGCGTACGCTCCGCTTCGTCGCCCAGCGTGCCCACCAGGTTGTGGATGGTGACGTGGAAGAAGATATGACCGAGGCCGGTGAGCGAGGCGCAGAGGATCAGCGTCCCGAGGCCGCCGCCGAGCGCCGGGGCGAGGAGGCCGAGCGCCATCGTCGCCGCGCCGCACGCGATCGGGTAGCGCATGCCGAATCGATCCGAAACCCTGCCGGCGTGCACGGCCAGCAGCAGCGGGAACGCGGCGAAAAGCGCAGCGAGAATTCCGACCATGAGTGAGCCGGCGCCGAGCTCGAGCGCGTAAAGAGAGACGGCCACCTTGCTGCCGCGCTGGCTGATCGAGTTCAGCACCGACAGCAATACGACGAGGTAAACCGCCATCGTTCCCCTATGCAGGACGTGATTCTGAGGGACGGACCGAGTGTATACTCGGCCGGCAATGCAGGTTGCACGGAACGATCCATGTCCTTGCGGCAGCGGGAAAAAATACAAGAAGTGTCACGGCGCGGTGATCGCGCTGCACCCCGCGCTGCAAACTTCGGCGCGGCGCGAGTGCGGAACCTGCACAGCGTGCTGCGACGGCTGGGTCATCGGTACGATTCGCGGCCACGAAATGAAAGCCGGCCAACCGTGCCACTTCCGCGGCGAAGGTTGCTGCACGATCTACGAGGAACGGCCGCAGGAGCCTTGCCGCAGCTTCGTCTGCGGCTGGTTGCGGCCCGACAGCCCGTTTCCGGAGAGCTTCCGGCCCGATCGTCTCGGTGTGATGATCATCGCGACGCGCTGGCGCAGGCAGCCAGCCTACATCCTGCGCTCGGCGGGTCGCGATCCCGACGAGGCGCTGCTTACGTGGATGCGGGATCTCGCCGGCCGGACCGGCGCGCCCTTCTTTTACGAGCAGGCGGGCGAGCGCTTCGGCTTCGGGCCGCCCGAGTTCCAGCAGGAGATGCTCGCGAAACTGGAGAAGGGTGAAAGGTTGTGGTGATGGACACCAAAGTCAAAGACAAGCCCGAGGCAAAAACCGCCGGCACCGAATCGCACTATCACAGCAAGAAGGATCGCGTCTTCGTGCGCGGGATCCAGGGGCAATACAGCCTCAAGGAAGAGCTGAAGCGCCTGCGCGCGATGCCGCGGGTGCGCAAGGGCAGGGAGCTCAAATTCGCCGACGGTCCGCAGACCTACAGCCGGCACTACGTGGAGCCGAAGGACGGCATCACGCAGATGTTCCATCTCCATCTCGAGGAATACGCCCCGGGCGCGAAGTCGCAGAAGCACGGGCACGTGAACGAGGCGGCGTTCTACATCCTCGACGGCAAGGGCTACGAGGTCCATGACGGCGTGCGCTACGACTGGCAAGCCGGCGATGTCGCGATCGTGCACAACAACTGCGTGCACCAGCATTTCAACGCCAGCCCTGACAGGGCGGCGCGGGCACTGGTGATCAAGACCAAGCCGATGTACATGTTCATGAACATGCTGTTCCAGCACCTCGTCGAGCCGCGGCCGACGACGCCCGCACCCGGCGCCGAAGGCTTCGCCGCGCGCGAGACGGAGCAGGACTACAACCATTCCGAGTAAGGAGCGCATATGGCGTGGGACGAATCCAAGGCGTGGCGCAGAGGTAAGAACCACCAGAGGCTCTACCAGGCGCTGCTCGATGACGCGACTTCGGCGCCGGCGCGCAACGCCAAGCGCAAGAAGATCGTGCGCCCCGACGACATGCCCTGGGAGATGTCGCGGCAGGGGCTGCTCAAGCACCTGATCAACGAGGGAATGAACACGCGCATGGAAACGGTCGACGCGTATATGGAGATCATTCCTCCGGGCAGCCGCTCCGGCAAGCATCGCCACCTGGCCGAGGAGTGCCTGTACGTGCTCGAGGGCAAGGGCTATGACCTCCATCAGGACTGCGACGTCGAGATCACCGATACCTATCACTGGAAGCCGCAGGCGGAGGTGAAGCGCTACGAATGGGAGGCGGGCGACGTGATCTACATTCCGCCCAACACGATTCACCAGCACTTCAATGCCAGTCCCGACAAGCCGGTGCGCCTCATCTCGGCGACCAATCGCATCTATAAGGCCTGCGGCCTTAACGACCTCGAGCAGGTCGAAGACTGCCCGGAGTACGACGCGAACGTCGTGCTCACCGCCGAGCTCATCGAGCGCTACCTCAAGACGCGGAGCAAGGTGGCGGCTTGAGCAGCGTCGCCGCGGCGCCCGCCGCGACGCCACGCGAGGCCTGGAGGGAGCTGTGGCTGATCACGATCGGCCACGGCCTCACGCACTGGTATCCCGCGACGTTCTACCTGCTGCTGCCGATGATCGGCGCCGAGCTGGGACTTTCCTACAGCCAGATCGGGCTGATCATGACGTGTCAGTACATCGCCTCGGCGATCGCCAACGTGCCGGGCGGCGTACTGGTCGACACCGTCGGGCGCAAGGGTTTGCTGATGGCCGTGTCGCTCTTCTGGGTGGGCTTCCCCTACCTGCTGATCAGCTTCACGCACAGCTACGCGATGCTGCTTGTTTGCATCGCCCTGGTCGGCTTCGGCAACAGCCTGTGGCATCCGACCGCGATCCCCACGCTCGGCCAGCGCTATCCGGACCGCAAAGGCCTGGTGCTGTCGCTGCACGGCATGGGCGGAAACGTCGGTGACGCCATCGCGCCCGTCGTCATCGGCGCGGCGCTGGCGCTGTTCTCGTGGCGGCAGGTCGTGGTGCTGAACGTGGCGCCGGGGCTGGTCGTGGCGCTGCTGATGTTCGTCTTCCTCGGCTCCATCCGCCTCGGCGCGCGCAAGGCGGCGCACGCGGAATCGCAGTCGCTCGCGCAATACCTGCAGGGCTTGCGGCAGCTTTTGCGCAATCGTTCGCTCGTGCTGCTCTCGATCGGTTCGTCGTTCCGCACGATGACGCAGACCGCCTTGCTCACCTTCCTGCCGGTCTATCTCGCTAACGACATGGGCTATTCGCCGGCGTGGGTCGGCGCCTGCCTGTTCGCGCTTCAGGCGGCGGGATTTGCCGCCTCGCCGGTAGCCGGACACTTCTCCGACCGCATGGGGCGAAGGCATATCCTGATCGCCAGCATGACGACGAGCGCGCTCATCCTCGCCCTCATGGCATTCACGGGCGGATCGCCCCTGTTCATCGCATTGGTCGCGGTGCTCGGCTTCTTCCTCTACGCCACGCGACCTGTCATCCAGGCCTGGCTGCTCGAGACGACGCCGAAGAACATGGGCGGCTCCAGTATCGGCGTGCTGTTCGGCGCGCAAGCCGTGGGCGGCGCCCTCGGACCGCTGTTCGGCGGCATGGTGGCGGACCACTACGGCCTGCTCGCTACGTTCTACTTCCTCGCGGCGACCATTGTCATCGCCAATGTGTTCGTCCTCTGGGTTCCGAAGGCGGAGCCGGATCGCTCCTGAACCGCGAAGAGCAGCTGACAGGCTCATGCGCGCTCGCCGGCTGGCCCGAATCTCAGGGTCACATAACGTAAAAGATTGAAATTTATTCCGCGAAAAAGCGGCCGTTTTTACCTTTCCGTCGCCAAGCGGCGACGTGCAAGTGGCTCGAAGGCAACAGCCCCTAGTCTCCGCGGGGATTTCGTTGCGAACGGCACTATTTCACGATATTCTGCGACGGCAGGCTTGGTCCTCAGGCCGATGCAGAACAAGATGCTTTCAAGCTGTTGATTCAGGAAAAGAAGTGACAATTCGGGGGATGGGAGGCCGGGGGGTCATCCGGGCTGCGCGACATCGTTTCTGCGCGGCGCGTCTGTATTCGGCCTCGCCTGCTCTTCGCTTTGCCAAAACGCAACGTTGCGCGAACGCACATGTCGTGCGCGCGTGACGTCCAAAAAAGAAATCGCGGGAGAAGAGAAATGAGCTTTCAACATTCGGCGGCGATTCGCGCGCTCGCGAAGCCGATCGCGTTCGTGCTGCTCGGCGCGCTGTGCGCGGTAGCCTTTGCGCAGCCCAAGCCGGCAGGCGAAGCGCCCGACGCCGGTCGCGTTCTCGAACAGACGCGCGAGCCGTTACGCCTGCCGCCTCCATCCGAGCCCGACCTCGCGCCCAAGCCCCCGGAACCGAAACCCGCGCTGATGCCGCAGCCGAAGTTGCGGGTCAAGGTGGCGCGGTTCACGTTCTCCGGCAACACCCTCATTCCCGAAGACGAGCTCGGCCAGTCGGTGAAGGAGTTCGTCGGCAAGGAACTCAACTTCGAGGGCCTGAACGACGCCGCGACCGAAGCGCGGGCTTATTACCGCTCGCGCGGCTATTTCCTCGCGCAGGCTTACCTGCCGGAGCAGACGATTCGCGGCGGCGTGGTCGAGATCGCGATCATCGAGGGCCGCTGGGGCATCATCGAGTTGGACAAAAAACCGGCCACGCGCCTTAGCACGCGGCTGTTGGCGGGCATCATCGGCGCTCACCTGCAGCAAGGCGGGGTCATCACTGAAACCGGTCTCGAGCGGCCGCTGCTGCTGATTAACGACCTGCCCGACGCAACAGTGACCACCGAGTTGCGCCCGAGCGAAACCGTGGGCGCGGCGAATTTGCGCGTCAACGTCGACCCGGGCGCGGGTCGCATGAGCGGCTATGTCGACGCCGACAACTACGGCAACCGGTTCACGGGCGAATACCGCTACGGCATCAGCGCCAGCCTGAATGCGCCGATAGGTTGGGGCGACCGCGCTTCGCTGCGCTATTTCACCACCGACGAGAAGATGTGGTACGGGCGCGTCGCGTACGACCTGCCGGTGACCTACTACGGCACACGCCTGGGCGCGAGCTACTCCCGATTCGACTACGCCCTCGCCAAGGACTTCGCCTTTCTGCAGGGGACGGGCGAGGGTGAGGTAACGAGCGGTTATCTCTTCCATCCCATCACCCGCACCCGCAACACCAACCTCATTCTCAACGCCGGCTACGAAGACAAGAAGCTCATCGATCGCATCGAGAGCACAACCCCGGTCACCCGCACGGAGACGAGCATCAGCACCGCAAAGCTGGGCTTGGTCGGTGACTTTCGCGATGGCATCTTCGGTGGTGGCCTGAACGCGTACAGCGCGACGTACACGTGGGGCAACTTGGGGACCAGCGCGGCGGCAGCGGGCACCGACGTGCGCAATACGCAGGGCAACTTCTACAAGTGGAACGCAGACCTGCGGCGCCAGCAGCGCCTGACCGACGAGGCCAGCGTGCTGCTAGCGTTCTCGGGCCAGTGGGCGTCGCGGAACCTCGGATCGGCGGAGAAGATGTCGCTCGGCGGTCCGAACGGCGTGCGCGCCTATCCCGTTGGCGAAGCCACGGCCGATACCGGCCACGTCGTGCAGACGGAGCTTCGCTACGTAGTGCCGGGCACGAAGATCTTCAACGGAGATCTGACCTTCCTTGGCTTCTTCGACTACGGCTGGGCGAAGGTCAACCAGATCCCGGCGCAGGACGCGGTAACCGGCGTGGTGACCGACAGCAACAACATCCGGCACATCTCGGGCTCCGGCCTCGGCGGCTCGGTCGGCAAGGAAGGGGAGTTCCTGCTGCGCATCATGGCCGCATGGAAATTCACGCAGGTAGATGCGACGTCGGACACGGCGCGGCGAGTGCCGCGCGTCTGGATGCAGGGGATCAAATGGTTTTAGCGGCAGCGCGAGACGTACGTCCTGCGTTTGCGCTTTTTGACAGTTTGCGCGGGACCGGCGGCCTAGACTCGTCCGGTTGTGCCGCGCTGACGTGAAGGG
>WNFL01080210.1_pt2 | contig 10088 bp, 10 predicted proteins | sample 5400361 | NCBI WGS metagenome assembly WNFL01 (sample SAMN13153351, study PRJNA577476) | soil metagenome | isolation source: 40 cm soil on Douglas fir-dominated hillslope | place: USA:California | collected 2013-09-17
CGCGCGATCTCGAAGAGGCGCACGGTGCGAGGGTCGATGGGGTTGTGGATGGGATGGCCGAGGCCCGGAATTCTTTTGTTGTCTGCAACAAGCTTTTTCGCATCAGGGGTACCTGAAGAAAAAGCTTCGGTTAAAAGCTTGGCGACGCCTTCGGTGGAGCCGACGAAGACGCTGCCCAATCCGCAAAGGCCCGCGGCGACGGCTGCCTGCATCGCCTCCGGCGCGCCGAGATAGGTGAGGCGCGCGGCGAGGGCGCTCGGGGTGATGCCGTGCTCGACCAGGGTTACGGCCATGGCATTGAAGAGGCGCGACTCGTTTTCAGAAGGAATTTTTTTAGTTAACTCCAAAAAAGCCATGTCCCCGAGATTCAGCTTGCCAAGGATCTCGCCGGGTAGATCCTTGCCAAGAACGGTGATCCGGTCCGGGGTGGACCAGCCGAGCTCCGAGCGGATCTCTTTTCTGGCCATCAATCCGCCTTGATGTTGGCGTCCTGAACGACTTTCGCCCAGCGCGCGACTTCGCTTTTCAGGAACGTGGAGAACTGCTCCGGGGTTCCGGCCACCACCTCGACGCCGGTATTGCCGAAGCGCTCGCGGATCTCCGGCGAGGCGAGGATCTTCACCATGTCGGTGTTGAGGCGCTGCACGATCTCGCGCGGTGTGCCGGCCACCGTGAGGACGCCGAACCAGACGCCCACGTCGTAGCCCGGAACCCCGGACTCGTCCACCGTCGGAATCTCGGGCGCGAGCGACGTGCGTGTCTTCGACGAAACGGCGATCGCCTTCAGCCTGCCGGCGCGCACGTGCGGCAGGACGTTGGGCGTGTTGTCGAACATCACCTGCACCTGCCCGGCGATCAGGTCTGTCACCGCCGGCGCGCTGCCCTTGTACGGGATATGCGTCACGAGCGTCCCGGTCATGCTCTTGAACAGCTCGAACGAAAGATGGTTCGACGATCCGTTGCCGGTCGAGGCGTAGTTGAGCTTGCCCGGATTGGCTTTCGCGTAGGCGATCATTCCCTTCACGTCGCTGAACGGCACCGAGGGATTGGCGACGAGGAGGTTGGGCGTGACGCCGGCGAGCGTGATCGGCGCGAAATCCTTCGTCACGTCGAAGGAGGTCTTGTAGAGGCTCTGCACCACGGCGAACGGCAGGGCGGCGCCGAACAGCGTGTAGCCGTCGGCCGGCGACTTCGCCACGGCCTCCGTGCCGATAAGGGTGTTGCCGCCGGGCCGGTTCTCGACGATCACCGGCTGGCCGAGCGTCTTCGGCAGCTCCGCGGCCAGCGTGCGCGCAAGCGTGTCGTTGAACGCGCCGGGCGGGAAGGGGACGATGTAGCGGAGGGGTTTCGAGGGCCAGCTTTGTGAAGATGCATTTCCGCTCAAAATTACCAGGGGGAGAGATAGAAGGACAAACCTTTGAAACTTAGTCATTGCTCGGCCTTCACGCCGGCGGTGTTGATCACTTTCGCCCACTTGGCGATCTCGGTGTCGAGAAACTGCTTCGCCTGCTCGGGCGTGTTGCCCACCGGCTCGATGCCGGTCTGGTTCAGACGCTCTCTGATATCGGGCTCCTTGAGCGCCTTCGCGGTTTCCGCCGCGAGGCGGCTGACGATCTCCTTCGGCGTGCCGCCGGGCGCCATGAACAGCACCCAGGTGGACGATTCGAGCGCGGGCCCGCCGGCCTCGGCGATCGTCGGGATGTCGGAGTAGGCGGGCAGGCGCTTGCCGGAAAACATTCCCAGCGCGCGCAGCTTGCCGCCGCGCACCTGAGGCATCAGGCTGCTCGGCGTGTCGACGAGGATCTGGATGTCGCTCGCGATTGCCGCCTGCATGGCGGGCGCGGTGCCCTTGAAGGGTATGTGGACCATATCGATGCCGACGGTCTGCTTGAAAAGCTCGCAGGTGAGATGAGCGGCTGCGCCGATCCCCGAGGAGCCGAAATTGAGCTTGCCCGGATTCGCTTTGGCGTAGGCGATCAGCTCCTTCACATCCTTCGCGGGCAGGTTGGGATTCACCGTCAGGATGAGCGGCGCGATGGCGGCAAGGGAGACCGGCACGAGGTCCTTCAGCGGATCGAAGGGCAGCTTCCCGGCGTAGAGCGTGACGTTCGCGGCGTAGCCAGCGATGACCGTGACCATCGTATAGCCGTCGGCCGGCGCCTTCGCGGCGAGATCGGAGCCGAGGATGCTGTTCGCGCCCGGACGGTTGTCGACCACGATCGACTGGCCGAGCGGGCCGGACATCTTCTGCGTGACTATGCGCGTGACCACGTCGGTGATGCCGCCGCCGGTATACGGGACGACCCAGCGGATGGGCCTGTTCGGATAGCTTTGGGCGAGCGTCGCGAGCGGCAGAAAAAGGGAAAGGAGCACCAGAAGTTTTTTCAACGCATCCTCCTTAGACGTAGCCCGGTCCTTCGATGGCCGGATGTTTTTTCAGGAACTCTTCGTCCACCTCGAGGCCGAGCCCCGGCTTGTCCAGCGGCCAGACATTGCCGTCCTCGTCGATGGCGCCGGGGTTGGCGACCAGCTCATCGCGGAATTTGTTCGACTTCGATATGTCGCCCTCGAAATAGCCGCCGTTGTCGATCGCGGCGAGGAAGTGGATCGAGGCGGCGTGGTTCAGCCCGGTCATGGAGCTGTGCGGATGCACCGGCAGCTTCTGCGCCGAGCCCATCGCCGCGATGCGCAGGCACTCGGTGATGCCGCCGCTCTTCGAGAGATCGGGTTGGAGGATGGTGATGGCGCCGTCCTCGATCACCCGGTCGAACTCGAAGCGGGTGTAGTGGTTCTCGCCCGCGGCGAGCGGCGTTCGGCCGCAGAGCTTGGCTTCGCGGTAGCTGCGGTGGTCGTGAGCGGGGAAGGGCTCCTCGAGCCAACCGATGCCGAGCTCGTCCATCGCCGGCATGACGCGGCGGACGTCTTCGAGCTTGTAGCCGATATTGGCGTCGGTCAGAATCGTCAGCTCATCGCCGAACGCTTCGCGTACGGCGCGCATTCTTTGAATATCCCGCGCAACCGAGTCACCGACTCTCAGCTTGATGGCCTTATATCCTTGATCGAGCGATCTGCGCGCTTCTTCAACCAAAGTTTTGGGATCTTGATAACCGAGCGAAACGCCGCCGGCATAAGCGGGAACGGCCTTCCTGCTGCCACCAAGGAGCTTATAAAGAGGAAGACCCAGCGCCTTGCCGCGGATGTCCCACAGGGCCATGTCGATGCCGCTTATCGCGAGGCAGGCGCCGGCGCCCATGCCGTGGCTCGCGAGCTGGAAGCGGTACATCCGGTCCCAGACGCCCACGACATCGTGCGCGTCCAGATTCAGAATCAGTTGCTTTAAAGTCGTCTCGATCAACTTCGCCACAGCTGTGTGAGCGCGGCCGTGGTGGGCTTCGCCCCAGCCGGTGACGCCGCCGCTGGTCGTGACCTTGACGAGGACCGCGTCGCGCTTCACGGCCGTACCGATGCCGAGCGCCACGCGGTTCGCCTCCGGGATCGGGAAGGACGTCGGGAAGGCCTTTACGTCGGTGATTCGCAGCTCGGGCATTCGGCGCTCAGTGATTTGCGGGCCGGGCATCCAGCGCTTCCGGGTTGACCAGGTTGATCGGGCGCTCGCCGGCGAGCATGCGCAGCATCTCGCCCGCGGCGGCGATGCTCGCCCGCGCGCGCGACGCGATGGTTCCGCCCGCGAGGTGCGGCGTAAGGATGACGTTGTCGAGCTTGAACAGCTCGTGCCCCGGCGCGATCTGGTAGTGCTCGTAGACGTCCAGCATGGCGCCGGCGATTCGCCTTTCCTTCAGGGCAAGAATCAGGGCGCGCTCGTCGACCACCGCGCCGCGCCCGACGTTGATGAGCCAGGCCGTGGGCTTCATCCATCCGAGGGTTTTGTCGTTGATCAGGTGGTGCGTGTCCTTATTGAGCGGGCAGGCGATTACGACAAAGTCGCTTTCTTTCAGGAGATTCTCGAAAGACGCAGGCTGAACATCAGGCGGTAATTTATTCAAACGGCGTTGATTACCCAGCACCTTCATCCCGAAACCCTGGCCGCAAATCTTCGCTACGCGCCGGCCGATCTCGCCGACACCGATGATGCCGACCGTGGTGCGCTCGAGCTCGGCGGCCGGCACCGCGCCCTTGCGCGCTTCGTCCCAGGGCTTGGTGCGCATTGCCGCGGTGATGGCGACGATATTCCGGGCGAGCATCAGCATCGCCATCACGCAGTACTCGGCGACCGATTGCGCGTTCACGCCGGGCAGGTTCGAGACCATCACTCCGCGCCGGTTGGCGCTCGCGACGGGCACGAGGTCGGTGCCGGTGCCGTGGATCGCGACCGCCTTCACGCGCGGCGCGGCCTCGAAGATGTCGTCCGGCAGCTTGCTGCGGATGATGATGCCGTCGGCGTCCTTCGCCAGGCGGCGGATCGTGTCGGGCGTGCTGTCGGGCGCGCGCACGACGGCCGCGCTTTTCGAAAGGAACGCTTCGCCTTCCGCCGCGATCGGGTCCATCAGCAAGACTGTCTTCAAGGCCGGCCCGCTTTATCGTCTCTGAGCATCAATCGCGGAAACCCGGATACTTTCTCTCGACGAGGCGCAGCAGGCCGCTCCACTCCAGCTCGCCGATGCGGCGGCGCTGGCCGGGCTTGTAGCGATCATTCGTGGTTTTCACCACACCCTCATCCGGAAGAATGAGTTTTTCATTGCTGCCAACCGCGAACACCTGGGCCTGGCAGGCGCGGTCGAGCCAGTACATCGTCACGAACGCCTCGGCGATGGTGCGGCCCACCGAGAGAAGCCCGTGATTGCGCAGGATCATCGCCTCGTGGGTCCCCAGATCGGATACCAGCCGTTTCTGCTCGTCGAGATCGACCGCCGGGCCTTCGTAATCGTGATAGCCGATGCCGCCGAAATACATGGCGTTCTGCGTAAGCGGCAGCAGCCCGCATTCCATCGCCGAGACCGCCATGCCCGCGGGCGTGTGGGTGTGAATGACGCACGCCACGTCGGCACGGCCCCGATGGATCGCGCTGTGGATGACGAAGCCGGCATGGTTGACCCCGTAGCCGGTGCCCGAGTCCTGCACCACCTTGCCGTCGAAATCGATCTTCACCAGGCTCGAGGCCGTGATCTCGTCGTACGTCATGCCGTACGCGTTGATGAGGAAGTGGCCTTCCTCGCCGGGCACGCGCGCCGAGATGTGGTTGTAGACGAGGTCGTCCATTGCGTAGTGATGGACGAGGCGATAGCACGCGGCCAGATCCACGCGCGTTTCCCATTCCTCGCGCGACACGCGCTCGCGCATGGATTGCACCTGAAGCTGTGAAAGGTCGCTCATCAGAATCCTCCAGTACTGCCGTATTATGCTTGCGTAGCCCAAAAGAGGAAAAACATGAATAAACCGCTCTCGCTCGCACTCCTTGCCGGAGGTATCGTGCTTATCGTCTTCGGCGTCAACGCGTCGAACTCGCTTGGTTCCGATGTTTCCCGGTTCTTCACCGGTTCACCCACCGATAAAGCCATGTGGCTGCTGGTTGGGGGCGCGGTCGCAGCCGTCGCCGGGCTGGTGGGGCTGATGCGCGGATCGAAATAGCCGCTCTCTCCGGGCCGGCGGGTCGAACGATTGAACGCGGGGCGCGGCTATAATCGCCGCTCCTTTTCGGAGCCCCTCTCCAATGAAGGTCCTGGTCAGCATCAAGCGCGTCGTCGATTTCAACGTGAAGGTGCGCGTCAAATCCGACGGCAGCGGCGTCGAGACCGCCAACGTCAAGATGTCGATGAATCCCTTCGACGAGATCGCGATCGAGGAGGCGGTGCGGCTGAAGGAGAAGGGCGTCGCGACCGAGATCGTCGCCGTCTCGTGCGGCACCCAGGCCTGCCAGGAGACGCTGCGCACCGCGCTCGCGATCGGCGCGGACCGCGCGATCCTCGTCGAGACCCCGTCCGGCGAAATGAGCGAGCTGCAGCCGCTCGCGGTCGCCAAGCTGCTCAAAGCCATCGTCGAAAAGGAAAAGCCGGGCCTCGCCATCCTCGGCAAGCAGGCGATCGACGACGATTCGAACCAGACCGGCCAGATGCTGGCGGCGCTCCTGGGCTGGCCGCAGGCGACCTTCGCCTCGAAATTGACGATCGAGGGCGATAAAGCGCAGGTCACGCGCGAGGTCGACGGCGGCCTCGAGACGCTCTCGCTCAAGCTGCCCGCGATCGTGACGACGGACCTGCGCCTGAACGAGCCGCGCTACGTGACCCTGCCGAACATCATGAAGGCGAAGAAGAAGACCCTGGAGACGCTGAAGCCCGACGCGCTCGGGGTCGATGTTTCGCCGAGGCTCGCGACTCTGAAGGTCGTCGAGCCCGCGAAGCGCAAGGCCGGCATCAAGGTCGCCGACCCCAAGGCCCTGCTGGAAAAGCTGCGCAACGAAGCGAAGGTCATCTGATGACGATCCTCGTTCTCGCGGAGCACGACAACAAATCGGTCAAGAAAGCCACGCTGAACGCCGTCGCGGCGGCCCAGAAGATCGGCGGCGACATCGCGGTCCTGGTCGCCGGCCACCAGGCGGGGGAGGCGGCGAAAGCCGCGGCGCAGATCGCCGGGGTCAAGAAGGTGCTGCACGCCGATGCGCCGCACCTCGCGGATTTTCTGGCGGAGAACGTGACCGCGGTGGTGCTTTCGATCGCGAAGGGCTATACCCATGTCCTCGCGCCCTCGACCTCGAACGGAAAGAACATCATGCCGCGCGTCGCCGCGCTGCTCGACGTGCAGCAGATTTCCGACATCGTCGCGGTCGAGTCGCCCGACACCTTCGTGCGCCCGATCTACGCCGGCAACGCGCTCGCCACCGTGAAGTCGAAGGACCCGATCAAGGTCATCACGGTGCGGACCACCGGGTTCGACGCGGTCGCTTCTACCGGGGGGTCTTCACAAGTTGAAACTATTCCTGTTCCAGAAGACAAGAAGCTTTCCGCCTTCGTGAGCCGGGAAGTTTCCAAATCGGAGCGTCCCGAGCTCACCTCCGCCAAGATCATCGTCTCGGGCGGGCGCGGCATGGCCTCGGGCGAGAATTTCACCAAGGTGCTCGAGCCGCTGGCGGATAAGCTGGGCGCCGCCCTCGGCGCCTCGCGCGCCGCCGTGGACGCCGGCTTCGTGCCCAACGACTGGCAGGTCGGGCAGACCGGGAAGATCGTCGCGCCGGACCTTTACGTGGCGGTGGGTATCTCGGGGGCCATCCAGCACCTCGCGGGCATGAAGGACAGCCGGGTCATCGTCGCCATCAACAAGGACGAGGAAGCGCCCATTTTCCAGATCGCGGACTACGGCCTGGTGGGCGATCTCTTCCAGATCGTGCCGGCCCTGGTGGAGGAGCTGAAGAAGGCAAGCTGAGTATGAGCGCGTATACCGCCCCGCTGAAGGACATGAGGTTCGTGCTCACCGAGCTCGCCGGCCTGCGCGAGGTCGCGAAGCTTCCGGGCAACGAAGATGCGGCGCCGGATACGGTCGACGCCATCCTCGAGGAAGCTGGGAAGTTCGCCTCTGAAGTTCTTGATCCTATTAACTATTCTGGCGATCAGGAAGGCTCTGTCTGGAAGGACGGCGCGGTCACGACGCCGAAGGGTTTCAAGCAGGCCTACAAGCAATACGTCGAAGGCGGGTGGGGCGCGTTGCCGTTCGGACCGGAGTGGGGAGGCCAGGGCCTGCCCAAGCTCGTCGCGACCGCGGTGGAGGAGATGCTCACCGCCTCGAACATGTCGTTCTCGCTCTGCCCGCTGCTCACCCAGGGCGCGATCCATGCGCTGGAGCTCTGCGGGTCGGACGCGCTCAAGAAGGCCTTCCTCGGCAAGATGATCGAGGGCTCGTGGACCGGCACGATGAACCTCACGGAACCTCAGGCCGGGTCAGATTTGGCTTTAGTAAGAACAAAAGCTCAAAGAGCCGGCGACCGCTACCTCATCTCCGGCCAGAAGATCTTCATCACCTACGGCGAGCACGACCTGGCGGAGAACATCGTCCACATGGTGCTCGCGCGCACGCCCGACGCGCCCGAGGGCGTCAAGGGCATCTCGCTTTTCATCGTGCCCAAGTTTCTGGTGAACCCGAATGGCACGCTCGGTAAGCGCAACGGCGCGAAGTGCGCCTCGATCGAGCACAAGCTCGGCATCCACGCCAGCCCGACCGCGGTGATGGTGTTCGAGAATGCCGAGGGCTACCTCGTCGGCGAGGAGAACAAGGGCCTCGCCTACATGTTCATCATGATGAACGCCGCGCGCTTCAGCGTCGGGCTCGAAGGCGTGGCCATCGCCGAGCGCGCCTTCCAGCGCGCGCTCGCCTACGCGAAGGAGCGGCTGCAGGGCAAAGACCTGATCGAAGGCGGCAAGACCGTGCCGATCATCCGCCATCCCGACGTGCGCCGCATGCTGATGCTGATGAAGTCGCAGACCGAGGCGATGCGCGCCCTTGCCTATGTCGTGGCAGCCGCAATGGACTTTGCTTCAAAAATAAATAACCCCGGTGAACAGAAGAAGCACCAGGCCTTCGTCGACCTGATGATCCCGGTCGTGAAAGGCTGGAGCACCGAGACCGGCATCGACGTCGCCTCGCTCGGCGTCCAGGTCCACGGCGGCATGGGCTTCATCGAGGAGACCGGCGCCGCCCAGCACCTGCGCGATGCGCGCATCACCACCATCTACGAAGGCACCACGGGAATCCAGGCCATGGACCTCGTCGGCCGCAAGATCGCCCGCGAAGGCGGCGCCACCGCGAAGGCCTTCGTCTCGGAGCTGAAGCGCCTCGATGCCGAGCTGGCGAAATCGAAGAACCCGGACATCCAGGCGCTGCGCGGCACGCTCGCCGCCGGCGCGGCCGCCGTTTCCGACTGCATCGACTTCATCGTGGCGAACGCCGGCAAGGACATCCAGGGCGTCTTCGCCGGCGCCGTCCCGTTCCTCAAGCTCATGGGCATCGTCGCCGGCGGCTGGCAAATGGCCCGCGCCGCGCTGATCAGCGAGCAAAAGCTGACCTCCAAAGCCTCCGACAACCTGTTCTACGAAGCAAAAATCATCACCGCCCGCTTCTACGCCGACCACGTCCTGGTTCAGGCCTCGGGCCTGCGCGACACCATCGTCCGCGGCTCCGCCGGCGTAATGGCCCTCTCGGACGAGCAGTTCCTCTTCGCCTAGCCCGCCGGCCACAGTCAACTAATACTAGTTAGAAAGGCTCAGATGACACCTCGCCGAGTTCACGTGTTAGTCGGCGCCGCTGTTTTGGCGCTTATGGGCGCCAGGGCATGGGGAATCGAGCAACACATTCAGCTCGAGACAACGACCGGTGCTCTCGAGGGGACCCTCGACTTGCCCAACGGTCCTGTGCCCTGTCCCGTTGTGGTGATCATCGCGGGATCTGGACCGACGGATCGCGACGGTAACCAAGCGCTGATGAAGAACGACAGCCTGAAGCTCCTGGGCCAGGGGCTGGCCGCTCAACAGATCGCCGCCCTGCGCTACGACAAGCGTGGGATTGCAGCGAGCGCGGCCGCGATGCCCAGGGAGGAGGACCTCCGTTTTGAAACGTACGTCGCCGACGCCGTCCAGTGGGTTGCCCGGCTTCGTCGGGATGCCCGTTTCTCGCGTGTGGGTCTCGTCGGTCACAGCGAAGGGTCGCTGATCGGGATGCTCGCCGCGCAGCAGGCCAAGGTAGATGCATTCGTCTCCGTCGCCGGGAGCAGTCGAGCTGCGCCCGCGGTGATCCGAGACCAACTTTACACAAAACTCGCGCCGAACCTAATGACGAGGAGCAACCAGATTCTGGATGAGCTCATCGCCGGCCGAACTGTGCCGGACGCGCCGAAGGAGCTTGCGGCGCTCTACCGTCCCAGCGTGCAACCGTATCTCATCTCCTTGTTCAAATATGATCCTTTGCGGGAGATGGCCACGCTCAAGGTACCAGTGCTTATCGTACAAGGGACGACCGATCTACAAATCACGGTCGATGACGCGAAGAGGCTGGCTGCCGCGAACAGAAGCGCCAAGCTGCGCCTGATTAAAGGCATGAATCACGTCCTTAAGCACGCCACGTCACCGGCAGAGCAGCAGGCTGCCTAT
>WNFL01139364.1_pt1 | contig 10088 bp, 12 predicted proteins | sample 5400361 | NCBI WGS metagenome assembly WNFL01 (sample SAMN13153351, study PRJNA577476) | soil metagenome | isolation source: 40 cm soil on Douglas fir-dominated hillslope | place: USA:California | collected 2013-09-17
GTTTTCGTGTTTTTAACTTCGCTCAGCGTGGCGGTCGCGCGAATGATTTCGGAAACATTGCGGCCGAAATACTCATAGAGCGCGGAGCCCCTGTCATTTACGTGGCGGATGGCATGCCTCTACAGTTCTCGATTCCGTACACCGCCTCTGCGTACAAGCCCGAACTCGTCGAGGCTAAAGAGCAGGACTATCTTCTGCCATGGCCGCCCCGAGACAAGCTTCTGTCGCTACAGCTCACATCGAAGCCAGACGCGCTCCAATCTGCGCACCTTGGCGCGATACTGGATAAATTCCTGCACTTCGACGATCTTTGGAATTATATCGCATTTGAGTTTGCCAATATGAACTGGGCATCGCTTCTTGCTCTCGATCCCTACGCACCACGGTCGAGCGGCCACTCCAGCGAACTTACGCCGGATCAAATTGCTCCCCTCCGATTCGCACACCCAAACGAAGTTGAGGTTGCAGCGATCCGCTCTTGGACAATTGAAGCCGCGGATCCGCGTTGGGAGGATATTGTCAAGATCACTGAAGATACGATGCCCACCCGGCTTCGCCGTGTGACCGTGGCGGCGATCAACTTGCGGAGCCCTCGATATCTAAACCAGCTGGCAGCGAGCGAGCGCGAGGCGCTTCTTGCTACGGCAAATCAGCATAAAGCCGAACTCGCACGAATCGGATTTGCGCGAACTTTAATTTCAGGGACCGGTTTTACCGATGATGACTATATCGACGGGCTCCACCTATCCGTTTCGGGAGGTCGAAAGTTGGCCGACCGTGTTGCTCCCGAAGTCTTTTCACTCGCCCGCGAACTTGGATATTTGCAATGAAAATGTGCGTGTCCCTATCAACTACGATCTCTTTCGCCGTAGGCATTGCAACCGCGATAGCGTTTCATTTTATGCTCTATCGCATCTCGCTTCCGCTAAAACCTTTTATATACGTCGCGTTTTGACATAGACAGCTAACGCTGCCTTTCGCTTCATTGCCAGAGCGGCTATGTGGGGTTTTAGCGTTCCTCGTCCGGATGCACCCAAAGATCTGGCGTGATCTCTCGAGCGTCTCGGTCAGGTTGATCATGGGCCGGGCGTGCCCCGCGGCTTTCGCGAGCCTAGACGACATCCACTTCAGCATGGCGGGCAAAGCAACCGGCAACGTAGGCGAAAGGAGCAGGCTTCTCTCGGGCCTTGTTAGCAATCGAGTCACACGCTCGGCCCCTCGGCCAAAATCCTCTAAACGCAAGACAGTGCGAGGCTCATTATGCTTGAGCAAAACCTGGTTTATGCAGCGGAGCAAGTTCTACGTTTATGGGGCACAATAATAGCATTCGGCATGTGCGGAGTTACCCCCGTCAAGCTTTTGCGATCTAACCTTAGGTTCTTCGTACTCGTCGCCCCCTTTACAGGTTTGCTGTTGGTGAACCTGGCCGCGCTTTCCGCATATTTCATTCTAAAAGTGCCCTTCTCTGTCGCAACCCTGTTTGCGTTCGGGCTAGGGTTCTCAGCATTCCTTGCTGGTTGTTTTTGGAAAAGAGCGAAGGCAGTAACGTCATTATCAGACCAACTATTGTGGCCACTGGTCACAATGGCTCTGATCTCAGTTCTGTACCTTATCTTGAGCGATGGGGCGTCGCTTTGGACTGGTTCGCCGGCGGTAATGTACTTCGACGGAACGGATCACATGGGCTACGCAAATGTTGCCCAATGGTTAAGTGAGCATTTGGGTCTGCCTTCAATCGGTGTGCCCGGCTATGACAGCCCGCACGCGGACCCGTACCTGCCCTATGAAAGCATGCCGAACATCATGCTGAACTCCGAGCCCCGCAACGGCGTATTTGGGCTCCTAACCTTGGCCGCATTCATTTTCAAAGTTCCAGCCGCTTACGCCTACGACAAAACCTGCGCCGTAGTGTTGACTTGTGCCCTTCCCGGGGTGGCCGCGCTTTTTTCGAAGAAGTGGCCAATTTTCCTGCTGCTTTTATTGGGGCTCATAATTAGCAGCCTTTATGATTTTTCTCACGCCGGTTATCTAGGTAAAACAGTTGCCTATCCAGCGGTCCTGCTGTGGTTCGGGCTGTATATCCATTCTCGCGTTGAACCAGGAACTGACGCAACGTTTGTCTTGGCGCTCTTGGCTGCGGCTAGTTCAGTAATGCTCTCCGGCATCGTTATCGGAGCAGCAATTTTTATACTCGGAGTTTCATTCTTATTGTTGGGTTTTGCCATATCCCACAATTGGGATCGGAATTCTTTCTTCGAAGTATCAATCAGTGCTTTTGTCGCGGTTGCGGCGGGAGGATTTCTTATTCATCCCGTGAACGGGTGGGCATTTGGCAACACCTTTTTCGAGTTTGTGATTGCCGGTAGCAGAGCCCTTGATCTGGATGGCTGGGTAACTGGTCCGGGATTCAACGTGGCTGTAGGCGCTACCATTCTAGTAGGCGCAATTGCAATTCCCATGGCATTGGGATTTGTCGGTCTATGCGTCGGGCAACCGGCTGCTGCCGCGCTATTGTTCGCAGCCTCGGCAATTTTTCTCGGTTTGTCCTTCTTCACATCAAGAACTGAGCTGGTTCAAACGACCGGTTTATTATATCCGGCGATGCTTTGTGGCAGCGCTCTGTTGTTTTCTAACTTGCAAGCTCGTGCGCAGCGGTACGCTCTTTTTGTGGTCGCAGGCATGGTGGTGATGATCGGACTGCGTATTCCTCGAGCGCTTGCTGTGACCTCCCGGTACGTGAGCGCTTCCGCATTCAATCAGTCATTCACAAAGGCTGAAGCTGACGCCGTCGCCGATGCTATTGGGGATCAAACGGCATTGGTCGATATTGTCGACCGCCCCAACGAAGCAATCTTCCTCCTGGTCGAACTTGGTCGACGCGGATTGGCGCTCCAATGGTCAAACAACACATGGCGGTACATAATTGGCGGCTGGAGACCTTGGAACGCACCGTTGTATCGGGCCCTTCCCGAAATTGCCGTCGTCCTGGCGGCAACTGCTTCTCGGGACAATGCCATTTTCATCGGCCCCCACTTTGCTGTGGTGCCCGTGAAAACGATGCAGCGTCAATGACATCTGAGAGCTCCAACGGTTCGGGGCGGCTTAATAAGCCGATTTGGGGCTTCGGGCGCTGATACCCGGATAGCTAGCACTACCTTGGGACGCACGATCGGGATACGGCTTACTCTCGTGTTCTTCCTCAAAAAAAGACACTCCCCTGCCCACCCCCACGGAACCTAGTTTTTGCCAGCCACCTGCGGTTTGCGATTGGATGTGCGAGTGGGGCGTTTGTAGAGCTGGGGATGAAGGCGAAGAAATGAAGAAATAACGTGCCGGGCAAAATCGGCCCGGTGAAGGACATCCGCGACAGGGCAATAGGCGTGGCTGCCTATGCCAAGCAGGCCAAGAAGCGCGACCTTGAAGCGGACGCCCATCGAGAACGGCCATTTACACGGCAACGCCAAGCAAGGTTGCCTTACGTCTAATATCGTTGGCATATCATCCCCCTACAAGACTTTTCGGTCATCCTCATCGCGGGCGCCCTCCTTGGCGGGGGTGGCGTGAAACGCCAACTCGCACGATCGGCAACCCCAGACGGCGCGGATCCGCGGTTGCCTTGAAACGACGACAGATCCATCCAAGCTTACACATCCCCGATTTCGGCAGATCGACCCGGATTTCGAAATCGTCGACGCCCATCGATATGGCGTCTTCCGGAATACGCTTGCCGTCGAGGTAGAAGCGCAAATCCGTTTCGGACAACTTGCGGATAGGCATACATTTGATGAGGACAGACTGGCTGCCCACATCGGCTCGAATGCGGATCGCCGCCGCGGTCTCGCTCCAGCGAAACTGGATGCCTTGATATTTCTCTAAGGGATAGAAGCCCGTTTGATTCAGAACGGCGTTCCTATCCAATCCGGAAATGGAATCCGGTGTCCCGACGACCGCCCTGCTCAGGCGCTCGGCCCGGATGCAGTTCAATCGCTGAAATCCAATCAGTGCGGCGATATAAAGTTTGAAGCGAACGCCGAGCCACTCGCGCGAACCGGCCACCACAGCCAGCATCACAACAAGGCGGGCATAGAGAGTCACTGTCGCGCCTACGCCGCGTGCGATGTCATCTCCAAACATCGCAGCAGCGGCCCAGCGCCCGATTGCAAACCCCGCCTGCTTCCATCTGCGATATGCCGTACCTGATGTGAGAATATCTTGTACGGCCATGCGCAAGATCCCTTTGGCCATGTCAGGAGCGTAGTTGTCCTGACAGATCAATTCGGGCGGAGGTTCGAGAAGGGTGCTGCTCGGCTCGCGCCGCTCCTGGCTGAAGTAGAGAATTTCGCCTTCCACGAAATCCAGCGTGAAGGTTTTCAGCTCAGGGAGAGATCCGATATAGTAGTGGTGTATTCGCGCTTCCGGCAGGTACCCTATCTTCAGGCCGCATTCAAAATAAGTCGCGGCAAGCACCCATTCGGAGAAATGTCCGAATTCAGGTCTAAAACCGCCACTTGCCTCGTAGGCCTCTCGGCGCTTCGCGAAGCATACGTCGAGAATTTTCCGCCACGGATGGACCAACATCCCGTATTCGGTATCAGCCTCGTACATGTCTGCTTCGGCTTCGGACAATCTGTTTGGACAGACGCGCAACGATTTGCAGGAAAGCCCGGCCCACTCGGCATTGGCGTGGAAGGCCTGCAAGCACAGCTCCAGCACGTCTGGCTCAGGCCAGCAATGAGACTCGGTGAAAAATAGAAATTTACCGCGGGCGCTTGCCGCGCCGTCGGCAGAGAGACCGATATCATGTGAATGGCGCGAATATTCGAGACGAGGTATGGGATCCCGGAGTTCGCTCAACTTATCGCGCTCGGGGAAGCTTGGAGGCACCACCAGGATGATTTCGAAGGCGGTCCTATCGAGTGTCTGGGACCGCCAGCCCTGCCAGCAGCGCTCCCATTGGCCGCGGTGAAATTCCAGCGGAATGATGACCGAGAACAGCGGCGCGACTGTCCGCGGCTCTGTCTTATTGTCCAACATTCAGCTACTATAGGTCCAAAAGAAATTTGCCAAGTCAATTTATTCCGGATCGCGGCAGAAGCGCGGGCCGGGCCGCGAATGGTCATTGAATTTCGATCCGCCGCGGCGGAGCACACGCAATCGGCCAATCCCAAACTCCCGCACCAGCGGGCAATGGTGCGGCTGTTCAGCCGCGATCATCCTTCAGGCCAGTTCCCCCGGCCGGAGACACAGCCATTCGAGCCCGATTCCCAGCAGTCGCGCGTCCGTGCTGGCGCCAAGTTGCAAGGGCGAGCACGGATTCGCAATCCGAAACTCAAGATCAATGGCCCCATTCGCGCCAACAGCGGGAAGGGTCAATCGATAGAGTTTGGGCCTGGCATCATTGAGATTCAAACGTGTGATTTTGTCGCCGTTAGCCCAAATTTCAATCTGGATTTGCGGGTGTTTGTCGTGGACAAACGTGCGGAAAAACAAGTCGAAGTCAAGCGGGCGTTTCGCAGCGGGTGGCGTCGCCAGACGCAGATGCGCGTGTTTGCCGACCGACCAAGTTCCCCATTGCTCTACGGCACCCCAGCCATAGTCGAGGCCCGGCACCCCAACCCCACCGGTGACGCAACATTTTCAATCTTGGGGGTCAATTGCCCGGCGACCCGGATGGCATCGTCGATCGCATTCAGTCCAAGCGCACCCCCATCCATAATGAAAGATATTTGACCGGGACCGCGCACAACAGCTCCGCAGTCCAACTGCGGCGTGGCGTTCGTTACGCTCGGAATGGCAATGTCCGAAATGACGATATCATGTTGCCTCGCCAAAGTCTCGATCGCTTCTCGCGTCGAGTCGTAAAAGCCAGGTCGATCGTTAATGGACGAGGCGACGGATTGGATGAGGCGCCGAAAATCCAATTCAGTCTCGCGGTCATGCGGAAAGAGGAGGTCGCGCACCAAAAGCGCATCATTGGCAAGCATGATCTCGAGGTTACTCGTAGGCACGAGCCGCGGATCGGCCTGGGACACACCCAGGCTGCGCTTCACGCGCTCCGGAGACATCCACCCGGGCGGCGAAAGCGACACGCCATGTCCCGTGACCTGAAATACCGGTCATCGACAGCGGGCGGGTGATGAATGCAAACTCCTTGGTGCATTCGGCATTGATGATCCCAGACGTGACGTCCGGGCAAACGCCAAGAAAATAGCGGCCGGCGCGCCCGATCGCGCGCTGGATCGCTTCGCGCGCGACAAAGGAATTGTATATCATTGGTAACAGAGAATAATGCAGGATGAAGCGATAAAATCTCTGTAGCTGATGCCGCGACGACATCAATCGAATCTTGACGTTGTAGTCGATGTCAGCGATCAAACGATTGCGCAAATCGGGAAAGATATAGTTCGGCCAATAGTAACAAAACGGTCGCCAGTTCACGATCTCGACACTCGTCCTCCGGAAAATGCCGTCTGCCAGCCGGCATGCATCTGGAAACAATCCGTCATCGTCACCGACAAAGGCAACGAATTCGCCGGTGGTATTTGCAAGCGCAAGCTCCCAATTCTCAGCCATCGGCAAAACGCTATCGGACCAGAAATGCCGGATGCGTCGGTTGCCGAAGCTGCTGATGACCGCTTCAGTCGCGCCGTCGCGCCCATTGTTCTGGACGACAATCTCAAAATCGTCATAGACTTGGTTGACGAGGGTTGCGAGCGAATGTCGAAGGGTATCGGGCCGTTGAAGCGTCGGGATAACCAGGGAAAAGCGAGGCATCGTTCGACCTAAGACCCGGGGCTGCCAATACGGGAAAGTCGGGCGGACGTCAGACAGCATACGTCCAATTGCCCGAGGCCGATTCGCTGGCCTTGAGTCGCGACATTTAGGCTGTATACAGCTGATCCGTTCCGCCTGCGGGCGGTTTTTTCTGTAACAAATGCCGTGGGAGCGTGCAATATATTTGCCGGAACTCGCATGGGGATAAAGGAGCTACTAGCGGTGCGTGTCCTTGTCACAGGTGCTACCGGTTTCGTCGGACGATGGGCAACGAGTGCTCTGACCGCGCGTGGTGCCGAGGTCATCCGCCTATCGCGAGCCGCGTCACACAGCGGCGACTTTGAACCTGTGGTTGTGGCCAATTTACTTGATCCTAATTCCATTCGCAGCGCGGTCAACGAGGTGCGTCCGAATGTCGTTCTGCACCTCGCCTGGGATGTAAGTCACGGGCGGTTTTATCAGGCCGCTGCCAACCTCGACTGGCTCGCCGCATCGGTCCACCTTGCGAGGGCGGCCATCGATGCGGGCGTGTCGCGAATTGTTGGCGTTGGAACGTGCGTCGAATATTCCCCTCCTGAGAATGATGATTGCGACGAGGACACGACGCCCGCCGAACCGAATACCCTGTATGGGATTTCGAAAGAGGCACTCAGGCGAGTCATTTCGCGCTATGCCGCCGAGAACGGGTTTTCATTCGCATGGGCACGTCTGTTCTACTTGTTTGGCCCGTCCGAAGACGCGCGCCGACTGGTGCCGTCGGTTTCGATCCAGCTCGCTCGCGGATTGCCTGCAGAGCTTTCATCCGGGCGCGCGTTGCGCGATTTCATGGATGTCCGCGATGTCGGTGAAGCGCTGGCGATGCTGACCCTTTCCGACGTAACTGGCACCGTCAACGTCGGGAGCGGGCGCGCGGTCAGCATTGGCGCGGTTGCCGATCAATTGGTTTGGCTGACATCGCCGGCCGCAGCGATCTTATTCGACGCGGCACCCAGCCCGATCGGCCTGACGAAGCTCCACGGATCGTCGCTGCAACGCGGCGACTCAACACCGAGGTCGGATATCCCGCTCCACGGCCACTGCGGGACAGTCTCGCCGAGGCTTACAACTGGTGGCAAGATCAAGCAAAGAGCGTCGCGTGAGTGCTACCTGTCCAGTTTGCAGCACGCGGGAGATGGTCGCCATCGACTACCGGCCCCGAGTTCCGATCCTGCAAAACCGCGTTTGGCCGGAGCGCTCGACTGCCCGCGCGGCACCGGTGGGCGCGCTCGATATGGTGCTATGCGCGACGTGCGGATTTGCCTGGAATCGTGCCTTTGACGCCGATCGGATGATTTACGATCCGGAATACGACAACGACCAGATGGGTTCGCCCACCTTCAGCGCACATGTCGATGCGATGGTCAAACGAGTGCTCGCGGGTGTGCAGCCCGAGGCGGAAACTCATCTGATTGAGGTCGGCTGTGGCCAAGGCGCATTTCTGAGAAAGCTCGCTCTAACCAATAAGTTTGCGTCACTGACGGGGTTCGATCCGGCATTTCGTGGCAAGGATGGCGCATCCGTTGGGGGTGTAACGATCCATAAGCGCTTCTTCGGCCCCGCAGCGCTCGGACTCCTCGCCCACCCCGTTCAAGTTATCGTCTCCCGACATACCATCGAGCATATTTTTCGTCCGCTAGACTTTTTGCGCTCGATCCGGGCCGCGATGGAGATGACGCCGGAAGCGCGTCTTTTCCTTGAGACGCCCGATATCGAATGGATTCTCGCCAAATTCCAGCCCCAGGATCTTTTTTACGAGCACTGTTCGATCTTTTCGCCCGAAGCGCTTCGCGTGGCGTGTTCGACAGCAGGGTTCGAGATGCGTTCGCTTGAGCTGGTCTTCGGCGATCAGTACATATGGGCAGAAGCAAGACCCGTGGTCGACACTTCGGGTCTTGCGGTGAGAACGTCTTTCACCGCTGCCGCCGAAAGTTTTGCCGTGAGGCGTGATCGTTTCGTCAAGGACTGGCGGCTTCTTTTAACCAAACTCGCAGCCGGGAAAAACGTCTGGATATGGGGAGCTTCCTCGAAGGGAGTGACCTTTGCCCTTCTGATCGATCCGGACGGCGAGCAATTGGCAGGCGCAATCGACATCAACTCAAACAAAGCAGGCCGCTTCATGCCAGTGACCGGACTGCCAATTCATGGGCCGGACGCGGTGAGCGACGGTGACGTTGTCATTGTGATGAATCCGCGATACCGACAAGAAATTCTCCAGCAAATTGACGAGCAGAATATTTCAGCATGCCTGACGACGCTCGACGACGTGCTGAGCCCGGAGCTTTTCGCATGAAGATCGAAATCGACTTCGAAAGCAAAGAAATACTAACGGACGAAGGCGAGCGAATCACGCTCTATTCGGACGAAGGTTTTGCGCTGGTCAAGGATCTCTGGCTCAGGGTCGGCTGGAACCAGAAATACAATTATACGTTCACCTGGTTCGGGATACCAATCATCCAGTTGCCCGACGATATGCTACGCTATCAGGAAGTCGTGTTTGCGCTTCAGCCTGACGTCATCATCGAAACCGGAATCGCCCATGGCGGGTCTCTTGTGTTTTCAGCGAGCCTTTGCAAGCTAATCGGCAAAGGCCGCGTCATCGGGATCGACATCGACGTGAGGCCGCACAATCGCGCGAAGCTCGAAGCACATCCGCTCAAGAGCCTGATCACGTTGATCGAGGGGTCGTCGACCGCGCCGGATATCGTCGCACGCGTCAAGCAACACGTACGCGCCGGCGAAAAGGTGCTGGTGGCGCTCGACTCGAACCACAGCTATGGGCATGTGAGCGCCGAACTGGCTGCTTATGCTCCTCTTGTGACGCCGGGCTCATACATCATCGCCACCGATGGTCTGATGCGCGACCTTGCCGATGCTCCCCGCGGTGACCCGACCTGGACGCGCGACAACCCAGCCCAGGCGGCCGAGGATTTCGTGGCAAAGCACAACGATTTCGTCCTTGAAGAACCTCGCTGGAGATTTAATGAATCAACTCTGGCAGGCAATGTGACCCATTGGCCGAACGCCTGGCTCAAGCGCGTGCGATGAGCGCCTCACGATCGATCAAAATTCTCCAACGCGTTCGGACCTTGACTCCTGATTCGGTCACCCATCTAATTTCATCTGCAGGCGCTGCCACGGATGCCATCAATGAAAGCGGTAATTCTCGCAGGCGGTTACGGGACGCGCATGGCCGAAGAAACATCAGTGCGCCCCAAGCCGATGATCGAAATCGGCGGCAAGCCTATTCTTTGGCATATCATGAAAATCTACGCCCA
>WNFL01056884.1_pt3 | contig 10087 bp, 8 predicted proteins | sample 5400361 | NCBI WGS metagenome assembly WNFL01 (sample SAMN13153351, study PRJNA577476) | soil metagenome | isolation source: 40 cm soil on Douglas fir-dominated hillslope | place: USA:California | collected 2013-09-17
GCGGCGGACGAGACTGTGATCGTCGGCAAGCAGGACGGTGATCTTCGCGTCAGCCATGAGCGGCGACCGGCACTTTCATGCGGATGAGAGTGCCGCCAGCGGCCGGCCGGAGGAACTCTATCGTGCCGCCCACGAGCGCGGCGCGCTCGCGCATGGCGACGATGCCAAGGCCGCGGCGTGGGGGCGCGCCGGCGAGCCCGGAACCCTGATCCTCGACTTCGAGCTCGAGGATTCCACCGCTGAAGCGCAGCCGGACAATTGCCTGCTGTACGCCGGAATGACGGGCCACGTTGCTCAACGACTCCTGCAGCACTCGGTAGACCTGGATGCCGATTTCGCTGTTGACCGCGGGAACGGGAGCGATCGACCGCTCATACGATACGGCAATGCCAAGCTGCCGCTCGATAGTAGAAAGATACCAGTCCACCGCCCTCTCCAGCCCCGCGTCGTCAAGAATCGACGGGTGCAGCGTCTGCGACAACCCTCTGACGTTGTCGAGTGTCGTTTGCGCGATCTCGCCGATCTCGCGGAGTTCGGCACGGAGCGGCGAACCGTCGAGCGCATGCTTGCCGGCGCGGCCGAGCATCGAACCCATCGCTGTCAGGACCTGGCCGAACTCGTCGTGTAACTCGCGAGAGATCTCCCGCAACGTCGACTCGCGCGTCGCAATGAGCTGCTGCGCCAGCTCGCGCCGGTCCGTCGAGAGAGTTGAAAGGCGCGCAAACAACTGCCGATTCGCCCGGATGAGATAGAGGCCCGTCAGTGCAATCACGGCCAGCGTCGCGCCAAGAAAGATGTACACCTGGCGCTGGACCTGTATATAGATGTCCTGAACCCGACGGGCAGTCTGCTCTTCACTTTCGTTGTTCTCGACCAGCAGGCGCGCGACCGCGGTGCTGAGCGCCGCCTGGCGTGCCTGCAGCGACAGCCGGATCTGCGCGCGCGCATCGGCATCGTGCCCGCTCGCCGCGAGGGCGAAAATGCGGCCGGCCGCGTCCCAGAATTGCGCGAGCGAGCTCGCGAGATACTGGCTCTGCTCGGGCGTCCGGCCAGCAACGGCCACTTCAGCCTCACGTCTCAGCGCGCTCTCGAGGTCGACGCGGATGCGATCGAACTGCGCGGACCACGCAGTCAGCGGATACGGCTCCTCGTTGTCGAGCATGTCGCGCATCGCGAGACCGAGGGAGTTGAAGTCGTTCTGAATCCTGAGCAGCTGCAGAGAATCGGTGCGGTTGCGATCGGCCAGGTCGGTTTGCAGCGCGCGGAGGCTCGAGATCTGACGAGTGGTGTACCACGACACGGCGACGACGGCGAGCAGCGTCACCGTGAGACCCAGCAGCAACGCGGGCGTCGGCGATCGCCCTTCCGCGGATCGGCCTGCGGCCATCACCACACCGGCTGCGGACGGCCCTTCCACAGCCAGACGATGTAGTCGGTCGTTGGCGGATCGCCCCCGAGCTCGCGGAGGCGCGTGGCGTTCTGGCCGCGATGGTAGTGGCTGTGCATCGCCGCCTGTGTGAGCGCCTCGGCGATCGTGATGCTGAGAGGCGGATCCTTGAACCAGACGATCGTGACCTTCTCGGCCAGACGCGCAGGCGTCAGGCCCGCGAGCAGTAAGGGCGCCTGGTCGTGAAATTCCCTGGCGTAGGCGTGGAGCGAGTCAAACGACGAAAAATCGTCGGGTTTCGTCATCCTGAACGGCTGGGCGTGATCGCCGACGGTCCAGAGAAACGCGTGCTGCACGAAATGAATGTGGTGCAGGCGCTGGCGGATCGCGTTGTCGGCGCGCCAGTGTTCCGCATCGGCCCAGGCCTGATGCGGGTAGAGCTCGCCGAGCCACTCATTCGTCATCAATCACCCAATCACTCGATCACTCAATCACCCGATCCCATCACCACTTTGGCCGTCGTGATGATTTGGGCGGAGTGACGCTGCGCGTGTTCTGCCGCGTGAAACAACAGACCGAGAACGGTCGACGGCAACCGGTCGCGGCCCACTTCCCGGGTTTCATCGAGCGTGCAGAGCGGCGTGCCACGAGCCTGCGCCAACGTGCGATCGATGGCCGCGCGCGCGGCGGTCACGAGAGCGGCTGCGTCGTCGCCCGTCGTAGCGGGACCGTCCTCGTCGGCGAGCGCCTGGCGCTGGGCGGCGTTCAACGGCCGGCCGTTCGCGTACGTCAGCAGCCGATCGAGGCTGCCCGCCAGGTGCTTGAGATGAAAACCGACGGAGGCGGCGCCGCCCGGCTTCAGCCACAGCTTGTCGTCGGGGAGCGTCGCAGCCGCCTCGAGCTCTTCGCGAACCTGCAGCAGAGAATGCGCGACAGGCTGCAGTTCATCGATGTAGCCGGGCAGCGGACCGCGCAGCCAGACTTCAGGACGAGACTCACTCATGCAGCAGATCCTTGGTCGCTTCGCACAGCAGCTCGGCCACCACGCGATGGCCGGCTGGCGTCAGATGAGGATCCCAGGACCAGTACAACGGATGCGGATCGCGGGCGACGAGCCCGTCATACAAGTCGATGAATCTGATCCCTTCTCTCGTCGCGAATTTGCGGAGCACGTCCTGATAGTGTGTCCGCGGCGCGCGATCAAAGACCTGCTCCGCCGGAGGGATGGCAGCCAGCACGAGCGCGCTCCCATGCGAGTTGGCGAACTCGCGCATCACGTGCAGTTCGTTCAGGCTTGCCTGCCACAGCCGATCCTCGCCAGGGACGGTGCCGCGGACGACGGCGTCGTAGTCCTGATCGACGTCGTTCGGAAAGAACATGACAAACACCACGGAGGGCTTTCCCGCACGATCGAAGTCGTGTTCGAGGGCAAATCGCTCTTCAGGCGGGCCATAGCCGTTCACGCCCGCGTTCACGGGACAAACCCTGACGCCGGCGCGCGCCCGCGCGAGCTCTCCGTACACGTTCACGAACGTGTCCTCGTCGTTCACCCACAGCCCGTCGGTGAACGAATCGCCGAGGAACAAGACATGCGCCCGACATTCCGACGAAAACTCCGGCGCGACGCGACGGAAACCATTACTGTCGTACGACGCGGTCACAAGGAACGTCGTGTCCAACCCGGCCAACGCCTCGCGCATGTCGGCGGTGTCGACGGTTTCCATCCGCCACTGCAGATCGCCAGCTCCGGTCGAAAAGCTGAGCTTGTGGAGGTTGGGCTTGTACTCGTATTTCTGGACGCCGTCCATGTCGACTTCGCGAAACATCTGCCGCGAGAGCATGACGCCCGAATTCGTATCCCACATGGTCTTGAACAGGTCGGTTCGGGGATCACCTCTGCGGAGCGCTCGCGCCAGGCGACGCACCTTCCGGTCGAACAGATACGCGCGCACGAAGCGGACCTGACGCAGGCCGCCCAGAAGACGGTAGGTTGGGCGCTCGAGCAGGAAAAAGGCCGCTGTGCAAATCGCGGCAACGGCGAGCGTCGACAGGAGAATGGTGACTATGACGAAAATTTGCTTTTTCAAAGCGCCCTCAGACGGCCCCGATTCTCTCATGTCGCAGTAAAATATGCCGGTTATGGCAACCAACCGGATTGTCACGGCAGCCGCGATGATCGCGCTGTCCATGGCCGGCGGGCGCCTCCGGGCCGCGGACGACACGCGGCTGGCCGATGCCGCAATGAAGCGCGACACGGCGAGCGTTCGCAAGCTTCTCGATCAGAAGGTCGACGTCAACGCTCCGGGTGCGGACGGCACACCGGCGCTCCACTGGCTCGTCCGCGTGGACGACTTCGAGACCGCGCGCCGCCTGATCCGGGCTGGAGCCGACGTCTCGAAGCCCAATCGCTATGGCGTCACGCCGATGTCGCTCGCGAGCGCCAACGGCAATGCGGAAATGATCGCGCTCCTGCTCGAGGCCGGCGCTGATGCCAACGTCGTGGATCAGACCGGCGAGACCGCGCTGATGACCGCCACCAAAGTGGGCACCATTGATGCGGTTCGGACGCTGCTCGATCGGGGCGCGAAGGTTGACACGCGAGATTCGACCTTTCAGCAGACCGCGCTGATGATGGCCATCCGCGAAAATCATCCTGATGTCGTCAAACTGCTGATCGCCCGCGGCGCGCAGGTCAATGTGCAGACGCGCACCGGCGCGACCCCGCCGTGGGTGCTGCCCAACTCGGTGCCGGGTTTCGGCCACGGCATCGGCATCGTGCGCGGCGGCCTGCCGGATCGCGGATCGCGGTATCTGATTCCCGGCGCCCTCACACCGCTTCTGTACGCGGCGAGAGACGGCCGATTGGAATCCGCGAAGATTCTTCTGGGGGCCGGCGCCGAGATCGAACACGCCGATGCCAACGGCATCACGCCACTGTTGATGGCGATCACCAACAATCACATCGCGATGGCTCGCTACCTGATCGACCGGGGCGCCAACGTGAAGGTTGTCGACTGGTACGGCCGGACGCCCCTCTGGGCCGCGGTTGAAACGCGCAACATGGACGTCGACAACGGGTCGTTCGAGAACGGCGTCGATCGTACGCCGGTGCTCGAACTGATCAAGGTCCTCATCGACAAAGGCGTCGACGTCAACGCTCGGACGAAGGAAGCGCCGCCGATTCGCCGGCAGATGCTTCGCGTGACGGGAACGCTGGCGTGGGTGGATTTCACCGGGCAGACACCGTTCCTGACGGCTGCGCTGTCGGCCGATCTCGAGGTGATGCACCTGCTGCTGGCGCACGGAGCGGACCCGAAGATCCCGACCTTCGCTGGCACAACCGCGCTGATGGCGGCCGCCGGCGTGAACTGGGTCGTCGATCAAACCTGGGACGAAGGGCCGACGGCGCGCCTGGAAGCCACGAAGCTCTGCTTCGACCTGGGCATGAGCGTCAACGACGTCAACTCGATGGGCATCACGGCAGTGATGGGCGCGGCAAATCGTGGATCGGACGACATCATCCGGTTCCTGGTGTCGAAAGGCGCCAAGCTCGATGCGAAAGACAAAGAAGGGCGCACGCCCCTCAGCTGGGCGGAGGGCGTCTTTCTGGCGACGCATCCCGCCAAGCCGAAGCCAAGCTCGATTGCGCTGATCAAGAAGCTCATGAACCCGGCGACCGCTGGCTGAGATGAGATTTTTCGGCCCCTCGGCTTCGTTTCTCGCAGCCGTTCTCGTGGTCGTGGCCATCGCTCCGGGCGATGCCCAGTCGCGCGGCGGCCAGGCGGACGGGAAGGCCGTCGCAACCGCACCGAAGCCCGCGCTGCTCAATCAGTACTGCATGACGTGTCATAACCAGCGGCTGAAAACCGCCGGCCTGATGCTCGATGCAATGGACCTCGAGCACGTCGGCACGGATGCCGCTGCCTGGGAGAAAGTCGTCCGGAAGATCCGAACCGGCATGATGCCGCCAAGCGGCGCGCGCCGGCCCGATCGCCCTCTCCTCGACGCGTTCGCGTCGGATCTGGAGGGACGGCTCGATCGCGCGGCAACGTCGGGCGCGAGCCTCGACGGCCCCTCCCTGCATCGTCTGAATCGGAACGAGTATGCCAACGCCATTCGCGACCTGCTGGCGCTCAACGTGGACGTCGCCACGCTGCTGCCGGCGGATGCGTCAAGCGAAGGGTTCGATAACATCGCCGACGCGCTTGGCGTGTCGCCGTCGCTCATCGAAAGCTACGTCTCGGCAGCGATGAAGATCAGCCGGCGCGCCGTGGGCGATCGGACGCTCGCGCCGACGCAGATCACATATGCGGCGCCGGGCGGTCTCGTCCAGGACAAACACATCGAGGGTCTTCCGCTCGGAACGCGTGGCGGCCTGCTCATCCGCCACACGTTTCCGCTCGACGCCGAGTACGAATTCAGCGTCACCGGGGGCTTCGGTTTCGGCGGCGGTGGCGGCGGCGCCGCCGCGGTTGACGTGACGCTCGACGGCTCTCAGGTCAGGCCGGCCAACGTCCGCAGCTTCCGCGTACCCGTGACGGCCGGACCCCACACGATCGGCGCATCGCTCGTCGAACGCACCAGAGCGGCCGGCGTGGACGAGGCCTTCTCAGACTTCAGAATCGATTCAGTGTTCACTGCGGCCGGCGGGATCCAGACGGTCGTCATCACCGGGCCGTTCAAGCCGACGAGCGCCGGGGACACGCCAAGCCGGCACCTCATCTTCAGTTGCCGGCCTTCGTCTGCGGCGGACGAGCCGGCATGTGCCACAAAGATCGTCTCCGCGCTGGCGCGGCGCGCGTATCGCCGTCCAGTTCAGAGCGCCGAAGTCGCCACGCTGATGACGTTCTACGAGAAAGGCCGGACCGGGGGAGGCGACTTCGAAGTCGGCATCCAGCAGGCGATCGCGCGCGTTCTGGTCGCGCCGGCGTTCCTGTATCGCACCGAAACGCCGCCGGCCGCCGTGCGGCCGGGCGCGTCATACCGGCTCAACGATCTCGAGCTCGCTTCCAGGCTCTCGTTCTTTCTCTGGAGCAGCATCCCCGACGACGAGCTGCTGGCCGCGGCGGCGAACGGGACGCTGCACGGTCCAAAGGTGTTCGAACAACAGGTGAAGCGCATGCTCGCGGATCCGAAGGCCGACGCGCTCACCAACAACTTCGCCGGGCAGTGGCTGTTCCTGCGAGATCTCGCGCACGTGCAAACGTCGGCCACGAACTTCGACGACAACTTGCGTCAGTCGTTCCGCACCGAAACGGAGATGCTCTTCGCCGACATCGTCCACGAAGACGGCAGCCTGCTGGACATGCTCAACGCGAACTACACGTTCGTGGACGAGCGGCTCGCGAAGCACTACGGCATCCCGAACATTCACGGCAGCTACTTCCGGCGAGTGAACCTTGCGGCGGACAGTCCGCGGCGCGGACTTCTCGGCCACGGCAGCATCCTGACCGTGACATCGGTTGCGACCCGCACGTCGCCAGTCACGCGCGGCCGTTGGATTCTCGAGAACCTCCTCGGAACGCCGGCTCCGATTCCTCCGCCAGGCGTGGACACAAACCTCGAGAAGGATCCTGAGGCAGTCAAGAACACGTCGCTCCGGCATCGCCTGGAGGCGCACCGGGTTAACCCAGTCTGCGCGTCGTGCCACAAGATCATGGACCCCATCGGCTTCGCGCTGGAGAACTTCGATCTCGTCGGCACGTGGCGAGAGGTGGATGGCCGCACGCCGGTTGATGCCTCCGGCGATTTGCGGCAGGCGCTGCTCTCGCGATCCGAGGCGTTCGTGACCAACGCGACGGAAAAGCTCTTCATCTACGCGCTCGGCCGTCCCGTGCAATACTTCGACCTGGCCACGGTGCGCGCCGTCGTGCATCGGGCTGCGCAGAACGACTACCGATTCTCGTCGCTCGTTCTCGGCGTCGTGTCGAGCGAACCGTTCCAGATGAGAATGAAGAAGCCAGCTGTAGCGAGCGGGAATTAACTATGTTCATCAGCAAGATGCATTTGTCGCGGCGTACGTTTCTTCGAGGCGTCGGTGTCTCGATTGCGCTGCCCTTCCTTGAATCGATGGTGCCGGCGGGGACGGCGCTCGCCCAGACGGCCGCCAGGGGCAGGACGCGCTTCGGCGCGATCTACGTTCCGCACGGCGCGACCATGGACAAGTGGACTCGAGCCATTCCGGAAGCAGGTCAACATCATCAGCGGCCTGAGCCACCCCCAGGCCTACGGCGGCGGATCGGCGACATCCAATCACAATCGTTCGGCCGCCACGTTCCTGAGCGGCGCGCATGCGGAGTCGGGACCCAAGGCGCACCTCGGCGTGACAATGGACCAACTGGCTGCGAAACACATCGGCCAGGACACGCCACTGCCGTCACTCGAGCTGATGATTGAAGAGGCGACGCTCAGCTGCGGCGACGGCCTGAGCTGCGCCTATCGCGACACGATCTCCTGGCAGAACGCGAATGCTCCACTGCCGATGGAGAACAACCCGCAGGTCATCTTCGAAAAGCTGTTCGGCGACGGCAACACCGACGCCGAACGCCGTGCGCGGCGCGAACAGTCGGTGAGCCTGCTCGACTCGGTTGTCGGCGAAGTGTCGTCGCTGCAGAAGAAGCTGCCTGCCACGGATCGCACCAGGCTCGATCAGTACCTCGGCGATATCCGCGAGGTCGAGCGCCGCATTCAGAAGGCGTCGAACGAAGCCTCGACCGAGCTCACGCTCCCGACGTTGCCCACAGGCGTGCCGAAGGACGTCGAGGCGCATATCAAGCTGATGTTCGATCTGCAGGTGCTTGCCTGGCAGGCGAACATCACCCGCGTGACGACGCTCCTCATGGCGAAAGAGTTGAGCAACGCGGTGTACCCGAAGAGCGGCGTCCGGGATGCGTTCCACATTCTCTCGCATCATTCGAACCTGCGCGAGAACATGGATCGGTTTGCCGTGCTGAACCGCTATCACGTGACGCTGTTCACCTATCTGCTCGAGAAGCTGCGGTCGATTCCCGACGGCGACGGCACGCTGCTGGATCACTCGATGGTTCTCTACGGCAGCGCCATGAGCGACGGTAACCAGCATAATCACGGCCCGCTTCCCGTCGTTCTCGCGGGCGGCGCCTCGGGGGCGCTCAAGGGCGGGCGACACATCCGCCACGCCAAAGACACGACGATGTCAAACCTGCTGCTGGCGATGCTCGACAAACTGGGCATCCCGACGGAGAAGTTCGGCGACAGCACCGGCATGCTGCAAATCTGACCGTCGCGGAATCTTCGATCCATCTCGCCGCCGACTGCTGCACTCCCTGCAACAGCCGGCCAGCTTCATTCAAAAACAGGCCTGAATCCGTCGCGCGAGCTTCTTGCATCGTGCTGGTGCATGAGCGAGCCGTATTTCATCGAGAGCATCTTCAACTACTGCAATCGCCGCTGCGAGGTGTGTGTGTTCACGGAACGATGCAGGCTGTTCCGCGACATGGGTGCCTATCAGCAGCAGCATCCTGATTGCGGGCCGTTCGAGCAGACGCGCGACAAGTTCCAGGAAGTCTTTCGAATGCTCGAGGAGTGGTGCGAACGGGAAGGCCTCGACTTCGAACAACTCCAGCGCGACGCACGCTCCGAGGAAACCGCCGCTGAGACGAAGCAGGTCCACGACGCGATCCGCGAGGATCCGCTGCACAAGCTTGCGACGGCCTATACCGTCGCAGCGTTCAGGCTGGTGGATGCCCTCTCAACCGCGCGAAGGTTGCGGAATTGGCCCCGGAACGTCAGTACGGCGATCGACACGATCGCGTGGAACGCGGGGATGGTCGGCGCGAAGGTGCACCGGGCTCTCGGCGGCTTTGCCTCGCGCAACGAGCTGCCGGACGAAGACGTGGTGCAGAACGACTGGAACGGTTCGGCAAAGGTGGCACGCCTCATCGTGGTTGAGTCGCAGGACGCCTGGCGGGTGGTAATGCAGGCTGGCGAGGCGGCACCAGATTCGCCGTTGACCGAGCTGGTCGCGATGCTCGAACGCATCGACAATGGACTGGCCGGCCGCTTTCCTCGCGCGATGGAGTTCATCCGGCCGGGGTTCGACGAACCGCTACTTGCCGAGCATGTGTGAGCGGTCCTTTTCGTTCTCCGTGCAGAAGTATTCCATCAGCTCGGTATTGAGCGCGAGGTCCTGCTGCAGCGTCACGGACCACGGCCGGGTGTACGCCTTTGGATCATCGACGGAGATCTCGAGCTCGAGATGCCCGTAGTCGATGCGGTGGAACCTCTCCGTGACGGTCGCCGCGCTTGTGAGAGGATTGCCACGCCGATCGGCCCACCATTCGTCCTTGAAACCAACCGTCTTCACGACGAGCGTACTGCCGACCCACGTCCCCGAAGAGTAGCCGTTGAATGCTGGAAGCGGATCGAGCGGCGCTGGACGCCCGTCAGTGAAAATCTGCCTGAACTCGTTGTCCTCTTCGTACAGGATGGCCAGCAGCCCCGGTGCCTGAATGAATTTCTTCGGCAGCGGATTCGTGTGCCGCTGGAGGATTCCAACGGGCTGGCATTTGCCAGCTGGACTGTCCAATCGAAGGTTGGCTTGTCTCGACTGCCACAGCGCGAGCGCCCATGGTTGATAAGGCAATCCGCCCTTGAGACCGGCGGCGATGTTTCCAAACTCCGGCGGAAAGTTCAGTGATCCTGCGACGGGTTCAGTGAGCG
>WNFL01275756.1_pt1 | contig 10087 bp, 9 predicted proteins | sample 5400361 | NCBI WGS metagenome assembly WNFL01 (sample SAMN13153351, study PRJNA577476) | soil metagenome | isolation source: 40 cm soil on Douglas fir-dominated hillslope | place: USA:California | collected 2013-09-17
AAGGCCTTGCAGGTGTTGGATGCTTCGAGTTCGAACTCCGGGAGATGCAGTTCGAGCGCGCCGAGATGGCCGGCGTTCATCGCGGTCTGCAGCAGGCCTTCGCTTTCGGTGAGATCTTCTAGAATGGCACGGGTCTGGTACTGCCGGCGCCGGCCCCTGACCGCGGAGCCGACCACGCTCACCAGCGTTGTGGGGTGGAACGGACGTTCGATGAACGTGACATTGCCGAGGACCTGTCCAAGTCGCACGGCATCCGGATTGCGTTCCGGACCACCGCCCTGATGCGTCAACAGCACGATCGGAAAATCCGACCACGACGGCTGATCGTTCAGCCAGCGCACCAGGCCGCGCAGATCCGCCGTCTTGATCGCCTCGTCGGCGATCACCGCAAGGCCCGCGCCGCCTTCGATCTCGTGCATCAGCGCGGCGAGATCGCCGCAGATATTGGCATAGTAACCGGCCTCCTTGATCAGCGCCGCGGCGACGGAGGCGTCGCGTCCCGTCGGCGCGAGAATGACGGCGCGCTCCGAGGAAGCGCCGGGTCTCACTGAACCTGCTCGTCCAGCAAGGGCCTGCCCCCGCCGATGTAGATCGGAACCCCGCGCAGGATGCCCTGAAAGCCATCGAGCGGATCACCGATGGTGAGCCCGCGGCCGTCGATGCGATATTCGCGAATCGTGGATTCATGCGCGCCGGTGCGCTTTTTGATGATCGACATTGCGCGCCGCACCGTGCCCAGCGCCTCGAAATAGCGCAGCAGGATTACGGTGTCCGCCAAATACGTCACATCCACCGGCGCTTTCATATCGCCGACCAGCCCATGCTGCGCCACCGTTATGAATGTCGCCGCACCCTGGCGGTTCAGATATTGCAGCAATTCGTGCATGTGCAGGATCAGCGAATTTTCCTCGGGCATCGCGGCCTGATAACCGTTGAGGCTGTCGATCACCACGGTCTTGGTATCATCCTCATCGACCCGCTTGCGGACGCGGTGCGCGAATTCGCCGGGCGACAGCTCCGCGGCGTCCACCTGCTCGACGAAGAGGTTGCCGCTACGCCGCATCTCTTCGAGGTCAATGCCGAGTCCCTTCATGCGCGCAAACAACAGGCCAAGCTCTTCGTCGAACGCGAACAGCGCCGCTTTTTCGCCACGCGCGATCGCGGCGACGATGAAGACGATCGCCAAAAGCGATTTCCCGGTGCCCGCGGGTCCGATAATCAGCGTGCTCGATCCCGCTTCGAGGCCGCCGCCCAGAAGTTGGTCGAGTTCGGCAATGCCGCTCGTCATCGTGGTTCGTGCAAAGCTGCTGCGGTATTCCGACGCCACCAGCCGCGGAAACACGTTCAGTCCCCCGGTGGTGATGGAGACGTCATGATAGCCGCCGCGAAATTTCATGCCGCGATATTTAACGATGCGCGCCCGCCGCCGCTCCGCGCCATAGGCCGGCGCCAATTCCTCAAGCCGCAACACACCATGCGCCACGCTGTGCACGGTCTTGTCGGCGAGCTCGGCGGTCAAGTCGTCGAGCAGCATTACCGTGGTGCCGAACTTTGCGAAATAATGCTTGATCGCCAGAATCTGCCGCCGGTACCTAAGCGAACTTTGCGCCAGCAGCCTGATCTCGGAGAGGCTGTCCAGCACCACCCGGCTCGGCCGCGCGCGTTCCACGGCTTCGAAAATCTGCTTGGTGGTCTCGCCGAGTTCGAGATCCGATGAATAAAGCAGGCTCTGCTGTTGCTCGGAGTCCAGCAGACTTTCCGGCGGCAACAATTCGAAAACTTCAATACCATCCCCCAATGCCCAGCCATGGGAGGCCGCACCTTCACGGAGCTCGCGCTCGGTTTCGGAAAGGGTGATGTAGAGACATTTCTCGCCGGCCTGCACGCCTTCCATCAGGAATTGCAGCGCGATGGTGGTTTTGCCGGTCCCGGGCGCGCCCTCGACCAGAAACACATGCCCACGCGAAAACCCTCCCGACAGGATATCGTCCAGCCCCCAAATCCCGGTCTTCGCCTTGCTGGTGATTGGTTCAACCAAGTTCATACTGCCCCCTAACCGGGGGCTAAACTTGCTTGGCATCGTACGGTTCCGTGAAAATGGAACTATTTTTGCGGGAAGAATTCAGGCCACATCGCGCGCCACGTCCGGGCCAGCGGCCGGAAGTCGTCGGGGCCGATCTCGTGACATTCGGCGTTGGCCGCGGGCGCGACCCATGGTTGCGCGCTTCTCATGTACATATGCGCGATCGGAACCAGCCACGTCGTATCGTCAAGCGTTCCCGCGCGAAGGGTCATTGATTGCGGACGTGCAGCGCGCTCGCCGAAGATTCGGCCGCCGCAATCGCCGCAGAACCATGACGTGACATCCGCTCCAGTCGGAGACTTGCGGCGCCATCCCTTCGGCTCGCCCTGCAGGATATGAAAATCCTTTGCCGCGACCGGCATGTTCAACGCGAACGCGCTGCCGGACGTCCTTTGACAATTGGTGCAATTGCAGGTGTAGAGCAGCAGCGGAAACGACGCGATCTCGTAACGGATGGCACCGCACGGACAGCCGCCGGTCATGGGAAGCGCAGGTCTCGTGGCGCTCATGATGAACCCGATCGAAAATACGATCGAAAGATTATCCGGAACATTGTCGCGCTGCGATGACTATCTTTGCAAGAGCGCGAAGCTGGTTCCTCATGCGCCCGATCGTCAGCTTGCAGCCGCGATCAACTTCTCGAATCCGTTGGGCAATTCGATATCGACCTCAAGCGTCGATACATTTTCGCCCCGCTCCATCTTGACGATGACCTTATCCGGATCGAGCGTGACATGCCGCGACACCACGGCAAGAATTTCGTCCCGCAGCAGCCCTAGCAACTCAGGCTGCCCACGAAAGCTGCGCTCATGCGCCAGCAGAATCTGCAATCGCTCCCGTGCGACAGGCGCGGAGGCGGAAGCGGAAACAGTACGGCCGCTGAAGAACCGCAGCAGACTCCCGCTCATGCGGCCCTCCGTCCCAGCAATCGGTTCATCAATCCTTTGCGCTCGGAAGGCACCAGCATGGTGACGGTCTCGCCCATCAGGCGACGGGCCGCGTCGGTGTAGGCGCGGGCCGGCGCACTTGCGGCATTGTTCAGGGTGACGGGAGATCCGACGTTCGACGCCCGCAGCACGTCCTGGCTCTCGGGAATGATACCGAGAAGCGGGGTCGCCAGGATCTCAAGAATGTCCTCGATGGTGAGCATTTCGCCCCGTGCGGCGCGCGCGGAATCGTATCGAGTGATCAGCACATGCTTCTTCACATGCTCGCCCTTCTCGGCCCTCACGGTTTTTGAGTCGAGCATCCCGATGATCCGGTCGGAATCCCGCACCGATGAGACTTCGGGATTGGTGACAATGACAGCCTCGTCCGCATAGCGCATCGCAAGCGTCGCGCCCCGCTCGATACCCGCCGGGCTGTCGCAGATGATCCAGTCGAACTTGGTTCGCAGCTCCGCGATGATGCTCCCGACACCCTCGTCTGTCAGGGCATCCTTGTCCCTGGTCTGCGATGCCGGCAGCAGCCACAGATTTTCCAGACGCTTGTCGCGGATGAGCGCTTGCGAAAGCTTTGCAACGCCCTGCACCACATTGATAAGGTCGAACACGACCCGTCGTTCCGCCCCCATCACGAGATCGAGGTTGCGCAGACCGACGTCGAAGTCGACGACCACGACTTTTTCTCCGCTTTGCGCGAGCGCCGCGCCGAGCGCTGCCGTGGTAGTGGTCTTTCCAACGCCACCCTTGCCGGACGTCACGACCAGGACTTTGGCCATTCTAAGCTCCTTACTCGGTTAATTCACTCGGTTAATTCAACGGTGTAATTTTCATAACGTCGCCTTCGAGCCAGGCTTGTGCCGGCCCATTGCGCAGGGTGGCGTCTATCTGTTCCGCAGTCTGGTAGTAGCCGTCGATGGCCAGAAGCTCTGCTTCGATCTTCTGGCAATAAATCCGAGCAGCAGGATTGCCGTTGACACCCGCCATCGCACGGCCGCGAAGCGTTCCGTAGATGTGGATAGACCCGCCGGCAACGATCTCCGCGCCGGAACTGACCGAACCCAACACCGTCACATCGCCTTCGGTAAAAACAATCGATTGACCAGAGCGCACCGGGTTTTCGAGCAGCAGGGACGTTGGCTTCGGTTTGGCTTCGGGCTTTGCCGGCTTATTCTGCTGAACCACACAGTGGCGGCCGCCGGTCAGCAAAGGCGGCATGCTCGTCGTCACGTGAGCCGCATCCACCCCCTCGATCCCGAGGATGCGGATATTCCGGCTTTCCAGGCTTGTGACGAGGTGCGCGATAGCGGATTGGCTGAGATCGACGGCGGATAGGTCAAGCACCACCGGCTTGCCGACAAAAAACCCGGGCGAGCGGGCAAGCGTAGCGTCTATTTCTTCAAGCCAGCCCACGATCGGCACGACGGGGCAAAACACGAACGCAACGTAAGAGCGGCCGCGGAGGCGTACCTGTTGACGTGCTGGCTCCGCCCTTGCCCCCATGATGGTCGACCCGACTTTCTTACTGAATGGTTAATAGTTAATGATGGGCGATCTTGGTTAACGATTGATTAATGACGTCTTTCACGATCTCCGCTCGCTCCGACGCCGCGAATCAGCAGCTCAATCAGCCCAGTCACTGCGATAATTGTGGCGCATTTGTCGCTGACGCCATTTTCCCGGAACATTCGGCTGTTGCCCGGTCCGAACTGCAAAAAACGACCGACAAATAAATTAACATTCCCTTAAAAATAAATTAACATTCCGCTAAAGTTGCGACGGCGCAAAATGTTACCTCAGTTTTGTCCAGTTTCGGACCTAATAATGTCCAGTCACCATCCCATCACATGGCGGTGACTTTCCGAAGCTAAAAACTGGCTAAAAACTGAAGGTCATTTCCGCCGCCGTCGAGGCGGACATTTGCCGGGGGATGAGGCAATGGAAGCGGCATGGGCGACGCGGTCACGGGGGATGTCTCGCCGACTGACGCAGGGTACATCGAGTGGTGCTGATGTTGCATCACGCAGTTCGATTCTAGTTCTCCGACAAGACTTTAACTTTACACCTCCTTCGAACCGATCGCGCATTTTTCCGTGCGGCGGACTTCATTGCTTGGAACATTTGCCCATTAACCAGAACAACGTTCAACAAACCGGCTACTGCAGCGCCAAGCGGATGACTGCGGTACAGTAACCAAGTGTAACCAAGTGTTGTGAGGAGTAGCGTTATGAGCAGCTTGAGTGAGCAGGACCCCCTCAATCCGAACGATCAGTTGTACTATGCACCACGCTGGTTGCGCGAAAGAACCGAGCCCGCGTCCCCTCCCGCTGAAACCAGCCCTGGGCGTCCCAATTCACCTCCACATTCTTTCGACGCCTTGCTTGAGGAAGCAGTTGCCGAGTCTCTGCGGCATCCGCTCGACCCCGAGGTGATGAACGCGCCGCCCGGCTTCGTGCGTGAACTGGATCGGCGCATGGCGATACTCAGCGTCGCCGGCCGCTTCGCTGCAGCCATCGGCGTCTCAGCCATTGTGGCGCTGTTTTTCGTCATCATGGTCCCGGCCTCGCGGGACTATGCACGCCAGCCGGACGGCGACGGCTCCTCAGTCTCCGGGTTCTTGCAGTCGCTAAAGACTGCCCTGTCCCAGCCACGGCAGAGAGACGATGACGCGAAACCGGCTCTTGCCGAGTTTCAGGCGATCCTTGCGTCACCCCCGCCGCCACAGCCTGTGACGCGCGAGGAGTCCGAAACGTTGCTTCAGCAGTTTGTGCAGTGGCAGCAAAAACCCACGGCACCCACGGCGCCCTAAGTAATCACGCAATCGATAGCCTAAATGCGATAGCCTAAATGCGGGAGTGAACGACGATGCCTATTGAGTGCTTGATGTTGCGGAGCCTGCGATGAACCTTCGTTGGATGATGGTTGTGTTCGGCGCTTTGCTTGCTGGCGGGAGCGCAGCCGCTGGTGACAAAACCGACGTTGTACGCGACCTTGCGGGCCGGGTCGGACCGATTGTCGGTTCGGCGTTGGCCTGCCGGGACATCGCGCGGCCCCGTATTCAGGTGATCGTCGATAAGTTCACGGCCGTGATCACGGAAGCCTCGTCCAGCGAGGCGGAGCGCTCCGACCTTACGCAGATGCTCGATCGCAGTGTCGCGGACGGCCGTAGTGCCGTGACGACGGGAAGGATCGACTGCCGATCGGCAGACCGCCAACTTTCTGATCTCGAACGGTCGATCGCCGCGCCCGCCGCGCCAAGTTTGTCCGCCGTTATCACACCATCTTTCGCTGCCGCCGCCGCCACCGCGCCGACCGCGCCGGTCCCCGTCGTCGGCCCCCCGGTCCGCGGCATAAGCGATCGAGAGATCCGGTTCGGAATTGCGGGACCGTTTTCCGGCTCTTCGAAAGAGCTTGGGCGGCAGATGAAGCTCGGAATCGATGCCGCTTTCAACCGGGTCAACGACGCCGGCGGCGTGGAAGGCCGGATGCTCAAGCTCATCGCCGCCGACGACGGCTTTGAGCCGTCGCGCACCGGCGATGCCATGAAGCAGCTCTACGAAAAAGACCAGGTGTTCGGTTTTATCGGGAATGTCGGAACGGCGACCGCGGCCGTCGCGGTGCCGTACGCGCTGGAGCGGCGGACATTGTTCTTCGGCGGCTCCACAGGCGCGAACGTTATCCGCCATGATCCCCCGGATCGATATGTGTTCAACTACCGGGCTAGCTATGCGGAGGAAACCGACGCCGCGGTGCGCTATTTTGTCAAAATGCGCCGGATACCACCCAGGCAGATCGCCGTTTTCGCCCAACATGATGCGGGCGGCGATGCGGGATACGCAGGTGTCGCAAAGTCGTTTCGTTCGCTCGGCTTCAGCGACAGCGGCATTCTGCGGCTCAACTATGAGCGAAACACGGTTGATGTCGACGATGCCGTCAATCAGTTGAAGGCACAGAAAGTGCCCGTCAAAGCGGTGGTCATGATTTCAGCCTATCGGCCCGCTGCGAAGTTCATCGAGAAGACGCGCGACCTGTTTCCCGGAATGCTTTACAGCAACATATCATTCGTTGGCAGCACCGCGCTTGCCGATGAATTGATGCTGTTGGGACCGCGCTTTGCCGCCGGTGCCATCGTGACGCAAGTGGTGCCGTCGGTTTCCGGTTATTCGAGCGCGGTTCTCGAATACAAGGCTGCCCTTGCCAAATATTTTCCCGGCGAGGCATCGGATTACGTCTCGCTTGAGGGCTATGTTTCGGCAAACATCCTGATCCAGGCGCTTAAGCGTGTCGGACCGCAACTCGATACCGAGAAGCTCATCGACGTCCTGGAAAACACCCGAAATCTCGACTTGGGTCTTGGAGCGCAACTCGGTTTTGGCCGCGCTGAACACCAGGCGTCGCACAAGATCTGGGGAACGGCGCTTGATGAAACCGGCAAATACCAGGCAATCGAGCTCGAGTAACAGCATGAATATTGGTGCCTTCGCCCAGAAAGGGCAAACGACATGCAGATGACGCTCTTTGACAGAAATCTCCGGCGCCTGAACCTGACGGAGCTGTGCGGTGAACCCTCGCTGGATGACCTTCTTATTTAGCGCCTTGCTCGCCGGCGCTGCGGAAGCGGCGCCGGGCGACAACGCTGACGTTGTACGCGATCTCGCGGTCCGCGTCGGACCGATCCTTGGTTCGGCGTTGGCCTGCCGCGACATCGCGCGGCCTCGTATTCAGGTCATCGTCGACAAGTTCACAGCCGTGATTACGGAAACCTCGTCCAACGAGGCTGTGCGCACCGACCTTGCCCAAGTGCTCGATCGCAGTGTCGCGGACGGCCGTAGCGCCGTAACGTCAGGACGGATCGATTGCAGAGCGGCGGAACGCCAGCTGGCTGATCTCGAGCGTTCCATCGCCAGGCCGGCTTTGCCCACCGTCATTTCACCACCTATCGCACCACCTTCGGTCGCCGCCGCTGCATCAGCCACACCGTCTTTCGCGGTCGCCGCCACCGCGCCGACCGCGCCGGTGCCGGTCCCCGTCGTCGGCCCCCCGGTCCGCGGCGTAACCGATCGGGAAATCCGGTTCGGCATATCGGCAGCCTTTACCGGCGCTGCAAAAGAGCTCGGGCGGCAGATGAAGCTCGGGATCGACACGGCCTTCAACCGGGTCAACGAGGCCGGCGGCGTGGAAGGTCGGATGCTCAGGCTGATCGCGGCCGACGACGGCAATGAGCCGACGCGGACCGCCGAGGCCATGAAGCAGCTCTACGAGAAAGAGCAGGTGTTCGGCATCATCGGGAATGTTGGCACGCCCACCGCGGCCGTGGCGGTGCCGTATGCGCTCGAGCGGCGGATGCTGTTCTTCGGCGCTTTCACCGGCGCCAATGTCGTGCGCCATGATCCTCCCGATCGCTATGTATTCAATTTTCGTCCGAGCTATGCGGAGGAAACCGACGCCGCGGTGCGCTACCTGGTGAAGATGCGCCGGATACCGCCCAGGCAGATCGCCGTTTTCGCCCAGCAGGACCCCTACGGCGATGCGGGATTCGCGGGTGTCGCAAAGGCATTTCGCGCGCTCGGCGTCAGCGACAGCGACATTCTACGGCTCAACTACCAGCGAAACACTGTTGATGTCGACAATGCTGTCAATCAGCTGAAGGCGCAGAAGGTGCCCATCAAGGCGGTGGTCATGGCCGCGGTCTATCGGGCTGCCGCCAAGTTCATCGAGAAGACGCACGACCTGTTTCCCGACATGGTTTATACCAATGTGTCGGGGGTAGGAGGCACCGCGCTCGCCGATGAATTGATGCTGTTGGGGCCGCGCTATGCCACCGGCGCAGTCGTGACGCAGGTGGTGCCGGCGGTTTCCGGTTATTCGAGTGTGGTTCTCGAATACAAGAATGCCCTTGCCAAATATTTTCCCGGCGAGGCGCCCGACTACGTGTCGCTCGAAGGCTTCGTTTCGGCCAACATCCTGGTCCAGGCGCTTAAGCGTACGGGACCGCAGCTCGATACCGAAAAGCTCATCGACGTCCTGGAGAACACGCGCAATCTCGATCTGGGTCTTGGAATTTCACTTGGCTTTGGCCGCGCCGAACACCAGGCTTCGCACAAGATCTGGGGGACGGCGCTTGATGAAAACGGCAAGTACCAGGCAATCGAACTCGAATAATATCGGTGCCATCGCCCGGAAAAGGGCATACGCCGTACTGATAATGGAAGCGTTTTGATAAAAATGTAAAAAGGGCTGATCGAGACAATAACACCTTGCTACCTCGGCTTCGCGGGGGCTGTGCGATGACCACTCCTTGGACGGTGACTGTTTGGACGGTGACTGTATTCGGTCCTTTGCTCGCGGGCGCCGCCGGCGCAACTTCTGGTGACAAAACCGACGTTGTACCCAACCTTACGGGCTCATCGGACGATTCCACGTTATCGGACTTGAACAATATCGGTGCCATTGCCCCGGGAAGGGCATCGCGGTATCCACGATGAATGCGTTTTGATAAAAATGTCACAATGGCGGATCGACATGCTAGCACCTTGGCCTCGCGGAGGTTTGCGATGACCACCACTCGTTTGACACTCTTTTTGTTTACCGCGTTGCTCGCAGGTACTGCGGGCGCTGTGGCTGGTGACAAAATCGACGTCGTACGCGACCTTGCAGGTCGTGTCGGACCGATTATCGGTTCGGCGTCGGCCTGCCGGGACATCGCACGGCCTCGTATCCAGGTCATCTCCGATAAGTTCACGGCCGTGATCACGGAAGCCTCGTCCAACGAGGCTGAGCGCTCCGACCTTACCCAGGCGCTCGATCGCAGTGTCGCGGACGGCCGTAGCGCCGTGACGACAGGAAGAATCGATTGCAGATCGGTCGAACGCCAGCTTGCCGATCTCGAACGGTCGATCGGCGGGGGCGCCGCCGCCCCAAGTTTGTCGGCTGTTATCGCACCGTCTGCCGCCGCCGCTACGGCGCCAACCGCGCCGGTTGCGCCCTCAGCACTAGCCGCTGCCGGGCCCTCGGTCCGCGGCGTAACCGATCAGGAAATCCGGTTCGGAATGGCGGCGCCGTT
>WNFL01275810.1_pt1 | contig 10087 bp, 11 predicted proteins | sample 5400361 | NCBI WGS metagenome assembly WNFL01 (sample SAMN13153351, study PRJNA577476) | soil metagenome | isolation source: 40 cm soil on Douglas fir-dominated hillslope | place: USA:California | collected 2013-09-17
CTGGAGGAGAGGCGGCAGATTCTCTATCTGCTCGGTCCCGTGGGCGGCGGCAAATCCTCTCTCGCCGAACGTCTTAAGGATATGATGGAGAGGCGGCCCATTTATGTCTTGAAGGCCGGCAATCAGATCAGTCCGGTGTTCGAGAGTCCGCTCGGCCTATTCCGCTCCGGCGATCTCGCGGCGTTGCTCGAGGACAAATACGGCATCGAGCGTCACCGTCTGACCGGGGTAATGAGCCCCTGGGCGGTAAAGCGGCTGGACGAATTCGGCGGCGACATTTCCAAATTCGAAGTGGCGCGGCTTTATCCTTCAAAACTTCGTCAGATTGCGATCTCCAAGACCGAACCCGGCGACGAGAACAATCAGGATATTTCTTCCCTCGTCGGCAAAGTCGACATCCGCAAATTGGAGCATTTCAGCCAGAACGATCCGGACGCCTATTCATTTTCCGGCGGACTTTGTCACGCCAATCAGGGCCTCCTCGAATTCGTGGAAATGTTCAAGGCCCCGATCAAAGTGCTGCACCCCCTGCTGACCGCGACGCAGGAAGGCAACTACATCGGCACCGAGACGCTCGGTCCCATTCCTTTCAACGGCGTTATCCTGGCCCACTCGAACGAAGCCGAGTGGCAGGTTTTCAAGGCGAACAAGAACAACGAAGCTTTCCTGGACCGCATTTGCGTCATAACGGTCCCGTATTGCCTGCGGGTCTCCGACGAGGTTCAGATTTACAAGAAGCTCCTCAAGGAAAGCCAGCTCGACAAGGCACCTTGCACGCCCGAAACGCTCGAAATGCTCGCTCGTTTCTGTGTTCTGACGCGATTGAAGGAGCATGAAAACTCGAATCTCTATTCCAAGATGCGCGTCTATGACGGCGAGAAGCTGCGCGACACCGATCCCAAGGCCAAGACCCTGCAGGAGTACAGGGACGCGGCAGGCGTGGATGAGGGCATGACCGGCATTTCCACGCGGTTCGCTTACAAGGCGCTCTCCGAGACTTTCAATTACGACCATTCGGAGATTACCGCCGATCCGGTGCATCTGATGTATGTCACCGAGCAGGCGATCAAGCGCGAACAGTTCCCCGATGATGTCGAGAAGAAATATCTCGAATTCATCAAGGCGGAATTGGCGCCGCGTTATGCCGAGTTCATCGGCAAGGAAATCCAGAAGGCCTATCTCGAATCCTACGGCGAGTATGGGCAGAATCTGTTCGACCGCTACATCGCCTATGCGGACGCCTGGATCGAAGATCAGGATTTCAAGGACGCCGATACGGGGCAGCTGCTCGACCGCAATTCCCTCGACGCCGAGCTGTCAAAGATCGAGAAGCCTGCCGGCATCGCCAATCCAAAGGATTTCCGCAATGAGGTGGTCAAGTTCGCGTTGCGTTACCGGGCGCAGCACGACGGTAAGAATCCGCAGTGGACCGCTTATGAAAAAATCCGCAACGTCATCGAGAAGCGAATGTTCACCCAGGTCGAGGATCTGCTGCCGGTGATCTCGTTTGAATCCAAGAAAGATAGCGATACGGAAACCAAGCACAACGAGTTCGTCAAGCGGATGCTGGCGCGCGGCTATACGCAGCGCCAAGTGCGCCGGCTTGTCGAATGGTACATGCGGGTAAACAAGGCGGGATAGGCGAAACTCGCCGCCGCCCGAGCGGACACGATGACCTACTTCATTGACCGGAGGCTGAATCCGAAAGGGAAGAGTCTGGCCAACCGCCAGCGTTTCCTCCGCCGCGCGCGCGCGCAGATTCGCGAAGCCGTACAAAAAAGTCTGAAAGATTCTGGTGTCGCGGACATCGCCAAGGGGCGCAAAATCCGCATCTCGACTCAGGGAACCAGGGAGCCGCGCTTCCGGCTCGATCCCAAGAAAGGCGGCAAGCGGGATTTCGTGCTTCCCGGGAACAAGGAGTTTGTTTCCGGCGACCAGATCAAGAAACCGCCCCCAGGCCAGGGCGGGGGGAGCGGCAAGGATGCCGCCACCTCCGGCGAAATGGACGACGACTTTGAATTTACCATGCGCGAGGACGAGATACTCGACATCTTCTTCGAGGACCTCGAACTGCCAAATCTGGTGCGCACCACGCTTTCCGAACTGCCCTCGCAGCAATGGAAGCGGGCCGGCGTAACAACGGCCGGATCGCCCAACCAAATCAACCTGATCCGCACGATGCGCAACTCCTTTGGCCGCCGGCTGGCGCTCAAGCGGCCGTCGCTCGCGGAGGTCAAGGCCCTCGAAGAAGAGATCGCGCTGTTGGAAGGTACAGGGGTTGCGAATGACACGCGGCTTCTCGCGATGAAAACCGAGTTGGAGCGGTTGAACGCACGACGAAAATGGGTCGCGTTCATCGATCCGTTGGATGTGCGTTTCAACGCATTCACCGAGCAACCGCAGCCGACCAGCCAGGCGGTCATGTTCTGCCTTATGGATGTATCGGGCTCGATGGGCGAGCGCGAGAAGGATCTGGCCAAACGCTTTTTCGTGCTGCTTCACCTCTTCCTGAAACGCCGCTACGAGAAAGTGGACATCGTCTTTATCCGCCATACCCATGATGCGCAGGAGGTGGACGAACAGACATTCTTCTATTCGCGTCAATCGGGGGGCACGATCGTTTCCACAGCGCTGGATAAGATGCTGGAAATCCAGAAGGAGCGTTATGCAACGGCGGATTGGAACATCTATGCGGCCCAGGCCTCCGACGGATACACCCAATCGGGCGACGCCAAACGCTGTGTCGAGCTTCTGGAAACCGAGCTCATGCCGATCTGCCAGTATTACGCTTACATCGAGATTCTGGACGAACGCGAGATGGAGGTTTTCTCGAGCGAGGAGGCAGGTGCCGAATTGTGGCGCGCCTACCGCATGGTCGCCGAGAACTGGAAGAATTTCGCCACCAAACGCATTGCAAAACCCGCGGACATTTTCCCGGTTTTCCACGAGCTCTTCAGAAAGCAGGAGACGGCGTGACTGCGCCGCTCTTCACCGAACCGGAGTGGAGCTTCGACTCACTCGACCGCGTCCTGAAGGCGGTGGAAGAAATCGCGATTCAGGACCTTAAGCTCGACATATATCCCAATCAGATCGAGATCATCTCCACCGAGCAGATGCTGGACGCATATTCCGCGATGGGCATGCCGTTGATGTACCACCACTGGTCATTCGGCAAGCTGTTTGCACGCGAGGAGGGTCTCTATCGCACCGGTCATATCGGTCTGGCGTATGAGATGGTGATCAATTCCAACCCGTGCATCTCCTATCTTCTCGAAGAGAACTCGATGACGATGCAGACCATCGTCATCGCGCACGCGGCCTTCGGTCACAACCACTTCTTCAAGAACAATTATCTGTTCCAGCAATGGACGAACGCCGAAAGCATTCTGGAATATCTCGCCTTCGCCAAGCGCTATATCGCAGCCTGCGAGGAACGCTACGGCCACGCAGAAGTCGAAGCCGTGCTTGATTCTGCGCATGCGCTGATGGATCAGGGCGTGTTCCGCTATCGCCGGCCGCCGCGCCCGTCACGCGCGCGCGTGCTCGAAAAACAGGCCCGCCGCGTCAAACACGCCGAAGAGGATTACAACGAGTTATGGCGGACGCTGCCGCAAGGAGCCGAGCCGCCGCCGCCCGACCGCAACAGCTGGGAAGTCGACGAAGACGAAGGGGGCGTGAATCCGAAGCTGCCCGAAGAAAACTTGCTCTATTTTCTGGAAAAATATTCACCTGCGTTGAAGTCGTGGCAACGCGAGATCCTGCGCATCGTGCGTCACCTGGCTCAGTATTTCTATCCGCAGCGCCAGACCAAGGTGATGAACGAGGGTGCAGCCACTTTCGTACATCACACCATCATGCACATGCTTTATGACAAGGGCCTGGTCACGGAAGGAACGATCTTCGAGTTCCTGGCGAGCCACACTGCCGTCGTTTTTCAACCAGAGTTCGACGATCCAAGATATTCCGGGCTCAATCCCTATGCGCTCGGCTTTGCCATGATGTCGGACATCAGGCGCATCTGCGAGCAGCCGACCGAAGAAGACCGGGTCTGGTTTCCTACGTTCGCCGGGACGAGCGATTGGCGCGCCGTGCTGAAGAATGCCTGGGCAAATTACCGGGACGAAAGCTTCATCGAGCAATTCCTATCGCCCAAGCTGATCCGCGATTTCCGGCTGTTTGCGCTAGCCGACCAGGCCGATGCGACCGTCCTCAACGTTTCCGCGATCCATGACGAAACGGGATACCGACGCGTCCGCTCGACCCTTGCGCACCAATACGATATCGGCGAGGCCGATCCGAACATCCAGGTCACCGGGGCAAATCTGAGGGGCAATAGGAAACTGTTCCTGGAGCACCGCATGCATCGCGGAGTACCGCTTCATGCCCAGCTCAAGACCCAAGTGATGCCGCACATCGAGCGTCTGTGGGGACATGACGTGGCGTTGGAAGAAATCGCCTCCGATTGATCGCTGCCTTCCCCTGTCAGTCTTCGGAACAAGACGGCCCTGCAAGCAGGACAATTACTGCAGTCCCCACATGATGATCGTGACGAAGCCGATCATTGCCAGCCAGGCTACGATGATCACGAAGCCTGCCAGCGCGGCCGTTGTGGCATCCATGCGCGGGCGCGGTTGATCCGGCAGCGCAAAGCGGTACGGATCGCATCGGGAAGGGTTAGAAGGTTTCATCTACCGTTACCGCAAATATCGTCGATCTCGTCATTCGTCAGATGCCTGCCGACAAACTTGATCCCCAGAATCGCCTGCGCGTCGGCGCCGCCTTCGCGCATAGAGCGGACGTAAAGCCTTGCGAAATCTTCCGAGACATCCTCGGGCGTGCCTTGGGCCGGGCGGAAAATCACGCGCGCGCTGAAATCGGCAAAAACCTGATCCATCAAATGGTCCAGCGTTTGGTGCTTGGAGAACATTACCGGCCACGGCGTCTCGGGCTGATGGGATTCGCCGGACCGAGGCGTGATGAGGATCTGATAAAGGTCCGCGGCGAGGTACGCATCGGGCGGGGCCCGAGAGGTCAGCGCCCGCTTCGCGGCTTTCGCAACATAGCCCGATACGGCGAGCGGGTCGGCATCCTGAAATTCACGGGTGCAGATGGTTTCGTGCATGGCTGCCTCCTGATAAGAGGCAGATAGTAGGAGAAAGCCTAAACCTAAGTCAATATGCAAAAACCTACCAAGTGAGACAAAGTTGTGATCTCCATCGGGTTTGCGCCGTTATGGCTACCGAAGCGTTGAAGATTGCGCATGACAGCTTAGGCATCCCGCCTTGGGCGCGCCAGGGGTCCGCGAGCAAACACGCGACGATGCGCCTTATTCGCTACTCCCCACAATTCTGTGGATGGAGACGACTTCGGCGAGCTGAACGTCGAAGGTCTTGGGCGGATTGAACTGCTCCAGGACGTATTTGACGCCGGTCTTCTTCGCCAAGCGTTTTACGAGGGCCGGCGGCGGCTCGCCTTCGGCTTTGGCCCTGAGTTGCACCATGACATAACAACCTGCGGTCACGGGTCGCCCGGGGTGCATGAAGATCAATTCGCCAGGGTGGTAGCGGGGCTCCATGCTGGCGCCTACCACATAGGCCGCATAACCGTTGGAGGCGTTGGCGAGCGAGGGCGGCCGCTGCACGTAATCCACGATTTCTCCGTTCCAGAGCGACCAGCCATCCTTTCCCCCTTCGCCGATGCCCATGACAGGAACCTTATCGGCAGGGTCCACTGCCGGGAGCCTGATGATCGGCAACCGGTTAACCGAGGATTGTGGGCCCGCGTTCTCCCTCAGTTCGTCGGGGTTTAGCCCGAGCAGCGGGGCGAGCGACTCGCGCACATCTTCGGGGAGTTTTTCGGGCACCTTCCTCTTGATAAACTGCTGGATATACGCAGCATTTTTGTCAATTTTTACCGAGGCGTCCTTCATCGACAGGCCGCGCTCGCGGAGCTTCTTTTCGATCAGTTCGCGGACGTCGTTCATAGCCGCATGATAATAGGGTTCGTCCTACAGAGCTAATGTGTGTTCCCCTCTTGATAGATTAGGTATATGCCTACAGAATTAGGTATGACCCTACGAGAAACCTTTCCCCATTCGACGTCGAAGCCTTCCTGTCAGAGCGCCGCATGGAGGCCTCGCTCTTCGGCCGGAAAGCCCTCAAAGACCCCAATTTCGTGTTCGATCTGAGAAAGGGCCGTTGTCCCAATCTGCGCACGATTCAGCGTGTCCGCGAATTCATGTCGGCGCGCGCATTTAAATTCGAGGCCTCCGAATCATCCGCCACCTCCCGGGTAGGCGCCGCGAGCTACGGATGCGGGGTGGGCAACATCATTGAATTTCATTTCGGCTCTGTCAGGCGTCCCCCCTCGCGCCCGACAAGAGACGGAAGCGGGAGCCGCGGCTGCTCTTCGGAGTTTCGGGCCGCGGCTCCCATCGCGTTTTGCCGGCGTGGCGTTGGTGTCGTTGTGATGGAAAATAAGTGGGACAAGGATAATGGCCAAAGCAATCGGCTATGATGGGAATGCGCCGGAATTCCGCGAAGCCCGTGACATTGCCGGCAAGGGCAAACGCAAAACCGAGCTCGGCCCGCAGAATATCCGCGTCGACCGAATCGAATGGCTTCTCGCGCATAAGCGCATCGATCTGGCCCAGCATGCCGCCGGTCGCAAGCTGCAACACGATTCCGAACTCGCTCAGATCGGCAGCTATGCCACGCTCACAGATGTCAAAGGAGGCTCGGGGACCAACCGGCTTCCCGACTTGAAGTGCGATGCCATCGCACGGGTTAACGCCGCGCGCGCCCATGTGGGGGGAAAGGGGGTTGGCTGGCGCATCCTGGAATTGGTGGTGATCGAAAACGTGTTGCTCGAAAAGGCAGCGGCGATGATGCGGATCCATTCGCGAGGCGCACTGCCTGCCTTGCAAGGCGCTCTGGACGCGCCCGCGGCACATTACAAGCTGGCCTAGCGGCATGGCGTTACGGGAAAACCGCAGAGGTGCCGCCTTGAGGCAGTCTACGGCTCGCATCTTCGCGACGAAGCGCGTGCATAGAAGGCCATTTTATGGCAGTTTTAGCCCGGCTTTGGACCCTAGGAGGCAAACCCATGCGTTTGGCTAGTCTTATTCCGGCAGTCGCGGCTCTGTTCATATCCAGCGCGGCTTATGCTCAAGTATGGGACTCCTACGTCAATCGCGAGAGTTTCTTCTCCGTCAATCTTCCCGGCGAACCTACGATGACGCAGGCCCCCTATAAGACGGTGAAGGGCACTGATCTCACGGCACTGGTCTTTACGGCCGTCGCGCCTGGCGGCACGCGCTCGGTCGGCACCTACACGGTGAAGGTGGTCGACTACAGCAATGCGAAGAATGAACTTGGCGATGCCATGGAACAAGCCAGGAAGGCGATCCTCGCCAAGGGCACGCCGAAATACGACGCCGTCAACAACATGGATATGCACAGAGGGTGGGCACTGACCGTAGAGACGCCGGACCGCCATCGCATCATGGGTCAAATCATCATCGCGGCGAACAATCGCATCTACATTTCGGAAGCTGACACCCCGATCAATGTCCCGCCGCCGGCGCAATTCCAGGCCTCATTGCAAATCCTCGACAAGGATGGGGTGCGCATACGCACAAGAACGGCCATTGCTGCTCCGGCGAACGAGGTCGGACCGATAGGCCCGCAAGCGAATGCAGCCGAATTGGCGAAGGTTGTAGCCCTGGCGTCCGGGACGTGGCGCAATTCCGCGGGCGGCAGCTGCGAGGTGGCGTATTTCAAATCGGGCACACGTGCCAAAACTCCCCGTGACGAGGAAGCCCTCGCCGGCACGATCACCAATGCCGGTGTCACAATTGCCGGCCAGCTTATCCTCGTCGGCGCGCGCGAAGGGCAGTTCATCGATCCCAAGACCGACAAGGCCATCATGCTGTTCGATCCGCAAGAAGGCGGCAAGTTGGGCATTTCCGCGATCGGTGCGCCGGCCTTGGGGTGGCCCGACGCGGCGCTCGAACTGTGCCCAGGAAGCCGCGGCTAGCGGACATCCGAGCCCATGAATGCCCGCTCCGGGGCAAGCCCCGGAGCGGCTGCGTGAGCGACGGGATCTTGACATGTGAGGGATACCCCCGCGGAGAGCCGGGTCACGCCTCGCATTCGCTATCACATCAGCAGATTGCGGTCCAAAAAGCGCTAGTACCTGTTGCCACCTCCATAGGCGCCACCCATGGGTGACGGCGGCGAGCGCGGGGCTGGTGTGGCCGGCTTTCGCTGTTGAGCGGCGTTGAAAGCCTGCACGCTGGCGCCCCATGCGGCTGCGACGCGTTCCACATCCTTTCGCTGAGCGCCGGCTTTGACCTCGATCGCCGTCTGAATGTTGGGATTGAATTCCACATTGGTTTGTTTCGCGAGATCTTTTTGGCGGCCGATCTCGGTCGCAAGGCAGGCCTGGTAATTATCCGACGCCGCAGCGAAGGACTTGATGTCGTTCTGCGTGGTGACGATCTGCGCCGTCGTCGCCCTCGCGCCATCGGGTATCGCCGGCGCTGTGGGCGCGACGCACTGGTCTTGCGCCATGGCCGGCACGGCGAGCGCAATAAACAAGGCACCAACCAACAGGATTTCCCGGATCATGTGCTGTCTCCTCTCAGCCCGATGGCTTGATGGATTTTCGCATCCAGAGACGACGAAGATTGATTACTGCATCGCTCCAGCCTGATCCGTTGACGTGAGATGAGGTCCGGTTATTCCCCGAACGGACAGCTCTTTATATCAGGGACGTTCTTTCACTGGGCCGCTCCGCGCCGACGGGAAATTGCCGATTTTCACCAGAATTGCGGAAGCAAATAAAATGCCCCGGCGGCAACCAGAGATGCGCTGACCACGAAGGCCACCCAAAGCGTCTTTCTGCTGCCCAAATTGCCGCCGAATCCGCGTTCCTTGCTCCCATAATTTTCTCGAATCTCGGCCATCGTTACCTCCTTGCGTGTTCCGCGCTCTTGCGGGTTACGCTTTCGAAGACAATGCGAGGGCACGGCTATGGTTCCGTATTCGGCCATTCAACCGCCAAGCTGAAGATGGGCAAAGGCGTCAGGAAGAAAGGGTCGGAGCACATAGACAGTTCCGGCGGATAGGCGCCCCTCGCTCCACAAAGCGAGCGCGGAATTACGCCAGGGCAGTCTTGTAGAGAGCGACCAACTTACCCCAAGCGCGTTCGGCGTCCAAAGCGCCGAATTCACGACGGGATACCGCCGTCTCGTCCTTTGTTTCACTCGGCTTCACATCATCGTTCATATCGATCTCCGTGTTGCCAAGGGCGTGTCATTATCCCAGCCAGCCGGGATTCGGTGTGAGCGATAGCATTCTGCCGCAGGGCGCTGAACCCAGATCGCGAGGCGCACCCGCCAGAAGAATGGTACGATTCACGACGAAAGTCGGGAACCCTCCTTTAGGCGAGAGCCATGGTCTCCAAATTGCTAAGTGTATGGGCCTGCTGCCTTTGCGGTGCGACGCTTTGGCCGGTGCTTGAGCTGGCGGCTGCCGACGCCGCGGACATCCCCAATTTCGGTCCGGACGTCGCGACGGCTTGGGCCGTGAACCACGCCGATGGGGACGACTACCTTCGCCCTCAAAGCGGTCCCGGCCCGGTGACGTTCGACCCCGCTCATCCTTTTGTTCCAACGGTTCCAAACGGTCCGAACCAGCCGACCTTCCGCGTGGCAGACCTGACGAACCCCATTCTGAAACCCTGGGCAGTGGAACAAATGCGCAAGGCTAACGAAGAGGTACTCAGCGGCAAGATTCCCTATGTGCCACGCGAACGGTGTTGGCCGGCGGGCGTTCCGGCCTTCGTGCTGGAGCCGCCTTTCAACATTACGGTTTTCATCCAGACGTCCAAGGAAATCCTGATCGTCCACCAGCAGGACCAACAGACGCGGCACATCTATATGAATGTGCCGCATACTGCGCATCCCAAGCCGTCCTGGACGGGTGAATCCGTCGGTCATTATGAAAGGGGCGAGCTGGTGGTCGATACGATCGGTTTCAACGAGAAGACCTTCGTCGACAATTACCGCACGCCGCATACCGGC
>WNFL01437546.1_pt1 | contig 10086 bp, 7 predicted proteins | sample 5400361 | NCBI WGS metagenome assembly WNFL01 (sample SAMN13153351, study PRJNA577476) | soil metagenome | isolation source: 40 cm soil on Douglas fir-dominated hillslope | place: USA:California | collected 2013-09-17
CGACCGAGCCAGGCTGGTCCAGGAGCGACTCGACCTCCCGTCGCAGGTCGTCATCGCCCGCACAGGCCTCCGCCAGAAACGCCGCGCGCCCGTCAAGCGGGCGTACGAGTGCCTCGTGATAGAGCCGTTCGACCCTCGCCCAGCGATCGGGGCTCATGCCCATGCTTTGACCTGCGCATTGTAAGCCCGCGCGATCGACGGCACATCCCTGAAGGAAGGATGACTTACCGGCTGGACTGGCCGATCCGCAGGACCGGCCGGAGCGCGTCGTTCCAGATCTTGTAGCCGGCCGGCGTCATGTGCAGGCCGTCCTCGACGAGCAGTTCCTTCCTCGGCTTGCCGTCCGGCCCGAGCATCTGCGGCACGATGTCCACGAACGTCAGGTGCGGATGGGTGGCGCAGTACTCCCGGACGAGCGCATTCGCGCCCTTGATCTGCTCGATCCACGGGAACCGGCGGATGCTCGGCTTGATCGAGATGAAGACGATCTCCGTGGTGGGCAGCGCCGCGTGCACCTTCCGTTCGAACGCCGTGAAGTCACCCGCGATCTGTGCGGGGGTGTGATTGGCCTCCACGTCGTTGTCGCCGGCGTAGAACACCACCATCCGCGGCTTGTAGCGAATCACGACGCGGTCCGCATATCGCGTCGAATCGGCCGCGAGCGAGCCGCCGAACCCGCGATTGATCGCCTGCGGCCCCAGCTCCGGAAACGATTCGCGGAGGTTCCACCGCACGATGCTCGAGGCGCCGATGAAGACGATGGCGTTCTGCGGAGGAGGCGTAACCTTGTCGGCCTCCTCGAATTTCCTGATCGCCGGCTCCCACCGATCCGCCTCGGCGACCGACGCCTGGCTCGCCGCCCGGGAGGCGGCCACGAGGAGCAGCGCCAGGACGCCGAGGACGAAGAGCCACGCGACGCGAACGCGGATACGGCGATCGACAAGGTGTGTCATAAGGTCCTCTGATCAGCGGCCGGTGAGGGCGGACGCATTATCGCTCATTCCACGTGCTACCATCCGCACGGTTCCAGGCGGTCCCAACTCTCTGAAACGACGTCACGTGTGTTCACGGAGGACGATCATGCAGGACTCAGAGGGGGCATCGCGGCGGCCCGTACTCGGACGACGAGACTTTCTTCAGACGGCAGCGGCAGCAGGTGCCGGCGCGGGGCTGGGCGCGCTGACAACGCTGCACCCGTCCGACTCGGCGGCGCAAACGCCGCTGCAGCCGTGGTGGAACGCGCGGCCGGCGAACGCGAACGCCAATCGGCCGGTCGCCATCGACCTGCACGCGCACTGGGTTCCACCACCTTACGCCAAGGCGATGGCGGACCTCGGGCGGCCGCTCGGCAACCCGTTCCCGCTGGAGCTCGACATCGATCAGCGCCGCAAATGGATGGACGAGCACGGCGTGCAGATGCACGTCCTGACGCTCAACGGTGGCATGCCGTGGCAGATCGTCACACCGCAGGAGGGCGAGCGTCTCGCGCAGATTGTCAATGACGCGGGCGTCGAGGCGCACGCGGCATTTCCCGATCGCTACATCGCCTCGATCGAGCTGCCGATTCGCGACGCCGACGCGGCGTTGAAGGAATTGAACCGCGTGGCGGGCAAGCCGGGCCTGCGCGCCATTCACCTGCCGGATTCCATCGACAACCGCGATTACCTGTTCCAGCCGGAGTTCGTGCCGCTGCTGGCGCGCATCGAGGCGCTCGGCTACCCGATTCTCTTTCACAACCTGAACTCGGACCTGTTCGGGAAGAGGGCGGCGGACGCGGGTCTCGACAACACGTTCGCGCACGCGGTCCTCGCGGCCAAATTCATCAGCACCGGTACGCTGGACAAGTTTCCACGGCTCGAGATCGTGCTGCCGCATGCGGGCGGCGCGTTCCCCTACGTCGCCGGACGACTCGAGCATTTCCAGGATCACATGGGCGGCGACCGGCCGAAACCGCAACGTCCGTACAAGACGTACGTGCGGCGGTTCCATTACGACTACCTCACCTATCATCCGGAAGGACTCCGCTTTCTCCTCGATCTCGTCGGCTCCGATCGCATCGTCGTCGGCACCGACAGCTTCAACGCGAGGGACATCGAGTACCCGAGCGCCGTGGTCGACCAGTTCAAGCTGCCGGCCGCGGACCGCGATCGCATCCTGAAGGGCAACGCGATACGGCTCTTTCGTCTGTAGGAACACAACGGTCAGGAGGACGGCTATGCGTCGGACGTTCCAATTCCTCGTGCTCCTCCTCGCGCTGGGTCTCGCGGCCACGGCCTCGGCCCAGGGCGAACGCGGCGTCATCGCCGGCATCGTGTCGGATGCGCAGGGCGGAGTCCTGCCAGGCGTCGCCGTCTCCGTCCGCAACGTCGATACCGGCTTCACGCAGACGGACGTGACTGGCAACGAGGGTCAGTACCGCTTCGGAGCGCTGCCGCTCGGCAGGTACGAGTTGAAAGCCGAGCTCGTCGGCTTCACGACCGCCACCGTGACGGACCTCGGGATCACGATCAACCGCGAGCTGAAACAGGACATCACGCTGGGCCTGACGACGCTCCAGGAATCCGTGACGGTCACCGGCCAGGCGCCGGTCGTCGAAGTGACCAAGAGCGAAGTCTCGTCGGTCATCACGCAGCAGCAGATCGAGATGCTGCCGGTCGCCAACCGCGCGGCGGTGACGCTCGCGCTGCTCCTGCCTGGCACGAGCCAGGACGGGACGCGGCCGCGCCGCAGCAACGCGCAGATCGGCGCCGGCACGCTGCAGTTCACGAGCAACAGCCTCGCGGACGGCACGATGAACATGTCGACCAAGGCCGGCGAGCCGCGGCAGGACTTCCCGCAGGCGGCGATCCAGGAATTCAAGGTGTTCACGAGCCAGCCGCCCGCCGAATACGGCGGCCGCGCCGGCGGCGTTGTCAACGTCGTCACCAAGAGCGGCACGAACACGTTCAGCGGCGAGGGCTACACGGCGGCGGCGGTCAAGGCGGGTACCGGGAGCGATCGGTACAACCGGAACCAGTTCGGCGCTGCGCTGGGCGGCCCCATCATCCTGAACCGGGTCCACTTCTTCGTGGCCACCGAAATCACGCAGGAAGACATCAGCTACGTGGTCAACACCGGGCGCCCCCAGTTCTACGGGCAGTTCGAAGGGGTGTTCGACGCCGGCCTTCCCAACAAGGAGTTCTTCGGCCGGACCGACGCGCAGCTGACGTCCAAGCAGAGCGGATTCATCCGCTGGGCATGGCAGAAGGCGGAATTTGCCTGCGAAGGGTGCGGCGGCCGGGCGGCCAATCAGGGCAACACGCTGATTCCGCGCGATGCGCTCGTCGTCGGGCACACCTGGGTGCTCGGGCCGCGTTTCCTGAACGAGGCCCGCTTCAACATGGCGAAGCAGATCATGTATCAGGCGCCGAGCGGCGCCCCGTTCTACAAGACGCTCGACTTCGCGACCGAGCGCTTCACCGGCGGCACCCCGACGTACATCTTCCCGAGCTTCACGTGGGGCAACGATCTCGTGTTCATCACGGGCCAGAAAATCCGGGAGTGGCGCGACGACTTCTCGATCTCGGCCTCGTCGCACAACATCAAGTTCGGCGCCGATCTCCAGAACACCGTGCTCAACGAGGACGCGCAGGGCAATCCCGGCGGCACGTGGACCTTCGTCAACGATCAATTCTTCGATCCGACGAGCAGCGCGACGCTGGCCACGCTGCGCGGGCCGGTCAGCGTGTTCACCGCGTCCTTCCCGGGCCTCATCAGGCGGCAGCCGCACCATTACTACCAGTTCTACGCGCAGGACGAGTGGAGGGCGGGCGGCGGGATCACGCTGAATCTCGGACTCCGCTACGAGCTCGATACGTTGATCTGGAACGAAAACCGGAAGAACGACGGGTCGTTCTACCCGCGCATCCTGCCGCTAGTGAACTTCCAGAACCGCGGCGATAACAACAACGTGTCGCCGCGGGTCGGCCTCGCCTGGGACGTGCGCAACAACGGCAGGACGGTGGTGCGCGCCGGCTACGGCCGTCTCTTCAACACAATCATGAACGGCACACCGGGCGCCGAGGAGACGACGCTGCGGCAGACCGCGATCAGCATCAGCAACCCGACCTACCCCGATCCGTACGGGGGCCGCTCTCCAGCGTCGTTTGCCTCGACGGCGCCGCCGAACATCGCCATCGTCGACGACAACATGGTGAACCCGTGGGCGGATACGGTGAGCCTCGGCGTGTCCCGACAACTCGGCGTCGACATGGCGATCAACGCCGACGTCGTCAACACGAAGTCGAACGCGTTCAACGCCAGCGTGCAGATCAATACGCCGCTCAACGGTGTGCGGCCGCGTCCCGAGTGGGGCCGCATCAACCAGGTGCAGTCGATGGGGTGGCAGAAGTACCGCGCGCTGCTCGTGCGCCTCGAGAAGCGGCTGTCGGACCGCTACCAGTACACCGTGTCGTACACGCTCCAGAAGGTGGAGGACAACTCGTTCGGCGCGACGTCCACCGGAACGATCACCGACTTCTATCACCCGGAGTACGACGCGGGTTACGGGAACGCCGACCGCCGTCACTCAGCGGTCGCCAGCGGCGCGTACCTGCTGCCCGGAGACGTGACGCTCGGGATGGTCTGGACGCTGCGCAGCACGGCGCCCTTCAGCGCGAAGGCCGGCGTGGACCTCAACGCCGACGGCGCCAACACTGACTACGTGCCGGGAACCCACAAGGGCCAGGGCAACAGGGATCTCGACATGGGACTGGTGAACGCGTGGCGCGCGACGAGAGGACTCGGCCCGATCGACCCGGCGCAGATCAGCAAGAACGACTACAACCGCGTGGACGCCCGCGTGAGCAAGGCGTTCACACTCGGCGGCAGGCGCCGGCTCGAGGGGATCTTCCAGATCTTCAACCTGTTCGGGCGTGACAACCTGGGAGGGATCGGTAGCACCTTCCAGACCAATGCGCTGTCGGACGCGTTCGGTCAGCTCCCGACCGCCCAGAACCGGCAGCAGGCGGAAATCGCGGTGCGGCTGATCTTCTAGGGGGCAGGGGGCAGCCTCCTGCCACCTGCCCCCTGTTCACGGTGCGCCGCAGTTGAAGTTCGACGCGTCGTACGGATCGCCCCGTCCGCTATATCGCGGGAGCTGTGGATACGCGCAGACCGGGCGCGCGAAGGGGACGAACGAGTTCGACTTGGTGGCGATGATCGCCCCGGGAGCCGTGCCCTTCTCGACCCAGCGCTCCATCGCCGTCAGCGTGTCCAAAAGATCCGGCCCGGGGCCTCCACCGCAGTGCAGCACGCCGGGAGCGAGGAACAAGCGGACGCTGTCCTTCGCCGCCGGCACTTTCTGGCGCACCTGGTCGAAGTACTCGATCGTCGAGAGCGGGCTTGGACCCGGGTCGTTGAACCCGTGCCAGAGCAGGAGCTTGCCGCCGCGGCTCACGAAGGCGGAGATATCGGGATTCTGCTGGTGCACTTCAGCAGCGAGCCCGCTCGACAGCGCCTTCATGTCGCGCTCGGGATCGAAGGTCATGAGGTCGTACGCGGGATCGCTCTTCACGATGTACGACATGAAGGGCGCGCCGAGCACCGAGTTGAGCCCGCGCGGCTGCTCTTTCGTCCCGATCATCCGCGCGACCCAGTCGCTCTCGCCGCCGCGCATCAGCGGCATCGCCGCGAACTTCCCGTCCTTCGTTTTCACGCCGGCGTAGACGCGGCGCACGGTCTCGACCTGGGCCTGGGTCAGGCAGTCCGCCGACGCCGCGCCCTTGCAGGCCAGCTCGCCCGGGTCCCACGTGCACGACCGCGGATCGGTGATGATGCCGTCGGCTATGCCGTCTTTCCCATCGCACGCGGCGAGCACGTGCTTCTGGATGAGCGGCACGTGCTCGGGCAGCAGGTTGCTTCCCGGCGTCTTGTGAAACGCCTGGACCCGCAGGATCGCGTTCGAATAGACGAGCGGCGTGTAGACGGGTGCTCCCGCGATGACCCCGTCGTAATCGGCCGGGTACCGCTGGATCTCCGCGAGCCCCTGCCGGCCGCCGGTGGAGCATCCCTGCCAGTACGAATGCTGCGGCGCGCGGCCGTAGTAGCTGGTCACCAGCTTCTTGCCGACATCGGTCGCGACGTGTGTCGCACGGTGCCCGAAGTCGATGATCGCTTCGACATTCGGTTTTCCAGGCGCAGTGATCGCAAACTTCGGGTCGAGCGCGCCCGTGCTCTCGTGCCCCAGGTCGTTCTGGACGATCGCATAGCCGCGCGAGAGCCCCTCCGCCGCGGCGCCGATCGTCAGGTTCCCCGCGAAGCCGCCACCGCCGATGCCGAGCACCTTGCCGTTCCAGTTCACGGGCAGGCGGTAGACCGCGCCGATGTGCGAACCCGCCACCGGTGAGATCGTCGCGTGCACTTCGCAAAACGCCGGGATGCTCGGCCCGCGCGGCTGGGCGCTTGCGGGTACCGGTTTAGACGACACGATCGTCGTCCCCTGCAACGATTTCGCGAGGGTGGGAACATTGGCGCAGGCGTCCTGCGCCAGGGCGGTACGCGGCGCGGCCACAACTGCGGCGACCGCGCAGCCGAGAATGAGCGCGCGCAGAGGCATTACCACCGATTCATCGCCTTCCGATGCATCGACTCCGGCGGCAGCTCGGCGAGCTCGATGCGTAACCCGTTCGGGTCGGTGATGTTGTTCAGGATCGCCTTCGTGTCGCTGGCGCGAATCTCGCCGATGTTCACGCCGCGCGCCTTGAACATCGCGGTCGCGGCGGCCATGTTCTCGACGTGGATGCCGACGTGGTTGATCGCGGCGGGACGTCCGGGACCGGGCTGGATCTCGAAGAAGGTGTTCTTGCTGATCTGGACGTAGACGAGGCGCGCCTGCCCCTTCTCGTCGTTCACGCGGAACGCCTCCGGGAAGCCCATCGTCTTCGTGTAGAACGTGACGGCCTCGTCGAGGTTCGGGACGTTCATCCCGATGTGATTCACCTGGACGAGCCCCTTGTTCGGACTGTTCGAACTCTGGGCCGCGACCGTGTGAAGGGCCACGCCCACCAGCAAGCCCGTGACGAACAACATGCAAGCACGCATCGCAGCTCCTCTCATGGCGGCGCATCGAGACCGAACGCGAGCAGCACGTTGCCCGGCCGGCCACCGAACCCACCATAACCCGAATTGATGTACACCATGCCACCCGCCACCACCGGACCTGGGCCGATCAGCGACGCGCCCTTCGCGGGCACGCCGTTGACGGCACCGAATTCCCGGTTGGTGTCGTACTGCCACAGAATCGTGCCGTCCCTCGTCGAATACGCCCGCAGCGCCCCGTCGTTCGAGCCCGAGAAGATGACGCCGGGGACGATCGTGATCGCCGCCGACTGCGCGGCGTTGCAGCCGGTCCCGCTTCCGCACACGGGCGATGGCGGCGGAGCGAGCCACGCGCGCTGGCCCGTGCCGATGTTCACGGCATGCAGGCCGCCGGGCTCCGGCTGCTGGATGTCGGACACCGCGAAGTAGGCGCGCCCCTCGTCAACGGCGCCGCCCCATTCCATGCCGCCGAGCGTCCCGCCCTTGCCGGCGCGGTACTGCCAGAGGACTTCGCCCTTCTTGTCCGGGTCCATCGCGTATCCAACCCCGGACTTCTGGCCGATGACGATCACGTCGCGCCCGTTGACGCGCGCGAGCATCGGCGGGCTCCCGAAATCGACGTCGGGGCCGACCGCCTCCGGACAGTTGGGATTGCCCGCACGGCAATTGGTCACGTACACGTCGTTCGGCGTGACCTGCTTCATCCAGCGAATCGATCCGGTGTTGAGATCGAGCGCGACGACCGCGTCGCTCGACGCCTGCGCCGGCGCGCTGTAGGTGTTGCCGGTGCCGACGTAGACGAGGCGCCGGGTCGCGTCGATCGTCGGAGCGGACCAGATGCCGGATCCGGACGGACCCCAGAGCGGCACGCCCGCGGTGCTCGTGCCCCGGCGCCGCGCCGCGTCCTTGATCATGTACGTCTTCCAGATCACGCGGCCCGAGGACGCATCGAGCGCGCTCACGCTGCCGCGGAAGGTGCAGCACGGATACTGCGGGTCGGCGCCCTGCGCTTCCTCGTACGAGGACAGGGGTACGTAGAGCCGGCCGTCATGGAACGTCGGCGAGCCCGTGATGCGCGCGAACGGATGCTCGTCCACCTTGCGAACCCAGACCAGCGCACCCGTGGTCGCGTTGAGCGCATACGCATTCGCGGCCGTGTCGCCGAAGTAGACCAGGGCCGGCGAGGACGCGCCCGGCGCCGACACGACAACGGCGGTGCGCACACCGCCGCCGGCGCTGAACGTCCAGTAGATGCAGCCGGTCTTCGCGTCGAGCGCGTAGACGGTTCCGTTCTGGCTGCCGACGAACACGCGGCCGTCGGCGACCGTCGGCTGGGACCACGCCACCGATGCGTCGGGAAATCCGAAGGACCACTTCAGCACGAGCCGGGACACATCCGCGGCAGCAAGAGCGGCCTGATCCGCGGGTTGAAAGCGGGTGTTGGTGGGCGAGGGGCTCCAACCGGTCCAATGCGGAACGATCGCGAAATCGCGAATTGCGCCCGTGGAGGGCGCGGCGGCGCAACGTCCCTTGGCGGCGCCGGTCACGTCGCCGCCCATGCCTTTTCCCGTGACGAACTCGGCGACGGCGCGCCGCTCCGCTCCACTCAGCCTCGAGCCCTGCGCCCGCATCGCGCCGGTCATGAGCGCTTCGACGATCGCCTCCGGCGCTCGCGAGCGCAGCGCGTCGAGCGCCGGCGCGCGCGAATCGGCCGCGCCGTTATGGCAGTTCGAACAGCTCGCCGCGAACACCTGCGCACCATCCGGCCCCTGCGCGAAGGCTGGCGGCGCAGCCAGGAAGGCGATAAGGACGGCGGCGGCTTTCATGCAGCGGGCAGGCATCCAACTGATTCGCTATTTGAAGTCGCCGAGATACTTGTGCGCCACGGTCAGGTCGCACTTCTCGTTCGACTGAGGCATGTTCGGCCTGTACTCGAAGTGTCCCGACCACTCGACCGGGTGGGTCAGGTAGACCGGGTCTTCGACCACGCCGGAGTACATCAGGACCTTGCCGCCCTCACCGAGCCGGAAGCGTTCGACCAGATGCTTCCGGGTGCTGCCGGGCAATCCAGACGTCGACAGGCCGAGTGGATGCTCCTTGAAATTGGTCGTCTCCGCGACCAGCGTGTCTCCCTCCCAGTGCCCGACGGAATGGCCGTGCAGGAACGTCTGGCTCGCCGGCGGATGCGTGCGGCCGTCGAGGAAGATGGTCCGTTCGGAGTCCATCCAGTCGACCTTCATCACGACGCGATCGCGCTGGACGGTGATCGTATCGGCGACCGGGTAGAACATCAGGTTCGGTGCGCCGACCGGGATGCAGTCTTTCTGCGGCGTGGCCTTTGGGTCGAAGCTGGCGACCGCCGCCTTGCCGGCGTCCGTCAGCGGCCAGTTTCTCGCGGCGGCACCGAAGGCGTTGAACTCGGTGAACGGCGGGAACCATGTCCCCGCTATCGTGGTCGCCGCTTCGTTCTTCGCCGAATAGACACTGCGCGAGCCGATGAACAGCGGGTAGTACGCCCCGTCCTGCTTGACGAGATCCTTGCCCAGCATCAACGCATCGGGCCTGGCGCGCGCCGGGTTGCCGACGATGGTGACCGTGTCGCCGACGGCGATCGAGTTCCGCGCCCGCCTCGACTTCCAGCCGTCGGGTCGTTCCATCGGCGTTTTTCACCTGAAGGATCAGGTAGACGTGCGGGTTCCTGAAGCTGAATTCAGTGACCGTGCCGGTCGCCCGGACTTCCTTCTGGGTGTCGAATGCGGCGGCGCTGTGATGCGCCAGCGTCCGAGGAGCGAACACCAGCACCATCGAGCCGACGAGAATCAACGTCGCGATTCTGTTCATTCCGCCCTCGCGGCGGATTTTCCCACCTAAGCAGAGTAGGCGCAAGCATCCACGCGGCGCGCTTTGGGTTACGATACGGCCCGTTTTTGGGTTCAGTGGGGAGGGACATCATGCAGGTACGTGACAGGATTTCCCGCCGGCACCTGTTCGAGATGGTTGGAGCGGCGG
>WNFL01040337.1_pt1 | contig 10085 bp, 9 predicted proteins | sample 5400361 | NCBI WGS metagenome assembly WNFL01 (sample SAMN13153351, study PRJNA577476) | soil metagenome | isolation source: 40 cm soil on Douglas fir-dominated hillslope | place: USA:California | collected 2013-09-17
CCCGGAGCGAGGGCCAGCACGGCCCGGCGCGATACCACGCTCCCCTGCCCGAGTCCAACCCGCGACATCGCGCCCCTCCGATCCAGTGTGCCCTACGTGTGGCTGACGGCTGCTTATCCTATCCCAATCGCGGAGGCTCCGGGGCCCGCGCGGGACCGGAGACGGGCGGGGAGACCGGGCGGCGCTGCGGCAGCGCGATGGCCCGGAGGCTGTCGAGATCGATCGCGGGCATGTCGAGGCTGAGGGCACGCAGCACGCCGTTGGCCAGCTCGTTGTACCCGGTGAACGCGCGCCGGAGCCGCGCGCGCCAGGCCATCAGGCCGCCGTTGGCGTGCAGCTCGAAGGCCGACTCGCGGCCGTCCAAGGCCGAGGACACGTGATCGGCGGCGAGCTGGAGCAGCGCCGCGCGCTGCAGCGCGGTGTACTGGCCCCCGCCGAAGGACTCCTCGAACCCGGCCCCGACCTCGGGCGACGTCAGATCCTTGTCCGACGGCGCCACCACCAGCGATGAGCCGGGCACGATCCGGAGGATCTCCGCCATGCGCTGCCGTGCCTTCTGCATCGCGATGCTGCCCGCCGCCACGTGGCCCCGGCCCGGCACGCAGTAACCCGCGGCCGAGACGTCCGGGTCGAGCTCCGCGGCGGTCTGGCAGCTCCGGACGGTCTGCACGTCCACGACGAGATCCATCAGGTGCTCGATCGTCGGCTCGTGATCCTTGAGCCCCATCGCGTCCGCGCAGGCGAGCGCGAGCCCGAGCGTGAATTCGGCCTTGGCCAACCAGGCGTAGAGCTGATGCCAGAAGCACCAGGCGGCGATCGGGTCGGGCGAGGCCTCGGTGAGGAACACCCGGTCCCACGGGACCAGCACCTCCTCGAGCCACATCTGCCCGTCCAGCTCGTCGAAGCGGCTGCTGAGCGGGGCCAGGAACGGGTTCACGTGGCGGGCCGAGGTCTTCCGGCACACCACGGTGACGCCGGGGGCGTTGACCGGTACGACGAAGGTGGCCCGGTGCCCGTCGCGATCCACCCCGGAGTGCGCGCCGATGTACACGTCCTCGGCGTAGACCGGGCTCGTGTGCATCCCGACCTTGCCGCTCAGCACGAGGCCCGCCCCGGTCTCGCGGACCACGCGAAGCGCCGCCCGTTGATCGGCGTCCTCGCGGAGCCGGTAGCCGATGGTCGCGGCGCCCGCGGAGAAGGTCAGGAAGCGGCCGGTGCGGACGATCAGGTCCCGGTACGCGGCGGCCGCCGTGATCTGCTGCGGGGATACGTTCCGCTGCTGGACCACGTCGAGGATGCCGAGGGCGATCAGGTTCCCGTAGCCGGGCGTGTGGGTCATGTTGCCTGCGGTCAGGAAGATGGTCGCGGCGTAGCTCCGGCCCATCGCGCGCAGATCGGCCGAGGTCCTGGGCAGCGTGAACGCCCATGGCGGGCGGGCGCCACCACCGGCGGCCGGCGCGAGCAGGACATCCTGCCAGGCGGGGTCGTGGTGGCGGTCGTACCAGGCGACGTACTCGTCCACCATCGGCCGGGTGGCCGGATGGAGGGTCACGTCATCGATGAGCCCCTCGCCGATGACCCAGACCCGGCGTCCGTCGTGCAGGGCGTCACGGTACTCGCTGCCGGTTCTCACGCGCTGGTCCCCTCGCTTGCTCCGCTGCGCTGCCGGGCGGATATCCTATCCCAAGACCACGCGCTCGGCATGCCCGGGGCGCTCCGGCTTGACAGTCCCGCGCGCCCCCGGGTACTGTGCCGCCACCCACACTCCCCTGGAGGAGAGCCCATGAAGCGCTTCTCGACGATGCTCGCCGTGTCGCTGGCCGTCTCGATGGTGGTGGCCGCCTGCGCCTCCATGCAGACCGGAGGCCGGGACCTCGTGACGAAGGCCGTCTCCGCCCAGGGCGGTGCCGACGCCCTCGCCGCGGTCAAGACCATCTCCTACAAGGCGACGGTCCGGCAGTGGGAGCCCGAGCAGTCCGCCAAGGCGGGCGGCGAGATGCGCCTGACCGGCGACTCGACGGTGGTCACCGTCGTGGACGTGGCCACGGGCAGCACGCGCAGCGACTGGGTGCGTAACTTCCAGTACCCGGCCCCGCGCACCTTCACGTTCAGTGAGATCACGGCGCGCGAGGCCGGCTACGTGGCCGGCATCGACAGCAACGGCCGCACCAAGCAGAGCCGCGAGGCGAATCCGCCCGCGCATTCGATGTCGAGCCTCCGGCTTGCCACCGCCCAGCGCGAGCTGCTCGCCGCCTCGCCCCTGCTCGCGCTCGAGATGTCGAAGAGCCCGGACCGCGTCACCTCGGCCCCGAGCGTGACGGTGGGCGGCGTCTCGCATCCCGCGGTGGACTACCGGGTCGGCGGGCAAACCCTCACCGTCCTCTTCGACCCGGCCACCGGGCTGCCCGCCCGCGTGCGCGCCCTCGACTACGACAATATCTGGGGTGACGTGACCTGGGACCTGGTGCTCGCCGACTGGCAGACCGTCGGCACGACCCGCATCGCGACGTCCCGCAAGTACGAGCTGAACGGCCGCACCGTGATGGACGTGAAGCTCAGCGACGTCACGCTGAACACCCCCATCGCGGCGGACCGGCTCGCGATTCCCGCGCCCTTTCTCGCGACCGCGCGCCCGGCGGCGGCCGCCGGCGTGCCGTACCAGTGGGTCATCCGGCGGCAGTTCATCGGCACGTACCTCGACTCGGACCAGCCGAGCTACGACACGCAGAGCGCTCCCGGCCTGAAGCTGGAAGAGCTCGCCCCCGGCATCCAGCACGTGGTGGGTGGCTCGCACAATAGCCTGATCGTCGAGATGAAGGACCACCTGATCGTGTTCGACGCCCCGGTCTCGGACTGGCAGTCGACGTGGACGATCAGCGCGGCGCGTGGCAAGTACGTGCGCAAGCCGATCAAGTACCTCGTGCTCACGCACCACCACATGGACCACGCGGGCGGCATCCGGGCCTACGCCGACGCGGGGGCCACCATCGTCACCGGCCAGGGCACCGCCGCGCACTTCCGGCAGGTGCTCGCCGCACCCTTCACGCGCAACCCCGTGCTCAGCCAGAGCGACCTCACCCGCACCCCGATCGTCGAGGTGATGGGCAAGCACGTGCTGAGCGACGGGACGCGCCAGGTCGAGCTGTACGTGCTCGACCCCAACCCGCACGCGGAGGGCCTGCTGATCGGCTACGTGCCCGACGTCAAGATCGGCTTCGTGACCGACATCTGGAGCCCGGGCGCCGGGCCACTGCCGGACAAGCTGAACCCGGCCCTGGCCTCCCTGGTCGCGGGCGTGAAGAAGGCCGGTATCACCCCGGCGAAGTTCGCGGGCGGGCACGGCGGCGCCGCGGACTACGCCCCGCTCGCCGCGCTGGAGGGCAAGTAGCGCTCGGGTTGGACAAGGCGCTCGCCGGCATTCGCGTCGTCGACCTGACGAACAACCAGGCGGGGCCGTCGTGCGGCCAGATGCTGGCCTGGCTGGGCGCCGACGTGATCAAGGTCGAGGAGCCGGGCAAGGGAGACGTGGCCCGGTACTCCCAGCGCGACCGGCCCGGCGAGGACGCGCTGTTCTTCCTGTCCTTCAACGCCAACAAGCGGAGCCTCACCCTCAACCTGAAGCACGCGCGCGGCCAGGAGGTCTTCCGCGCCCTGCTCGGGAAGGCCGACGTGCTGCTGGAGAACTTCGGCCCCGGGGTGATCGAGCGCCTGGGCTTCGGCTACGACGCGGTCCACGCGCTCAATCCGCGCCTGGTCTACGCGAGCATCAAGGGCTTCGGCTCCTACGGGCCCTACCGCGACTACAAGGCCTACGAGCCGATCGCGCAGGCGATGGGCGGGGCCATGAGCGTCACCGGGTTCCCGGACGGGCCGCCCACCTTCACGTGGCCCTCCATCGGCGACTCCGGCACCGGCATGCACTGCGTGATCGGCATCCTCGCCGCGCTCATGCAGCGGCACGCGAGCGGTCAGGGGCAGCAGGTCGAGGTGTCCATGCAGGACGCGGTGGTCAACCTCATCCGGGTGAGCCTGCGGGACCACCAGCGCTTCGGGAAGGTCATGGGGCGCACCGGCAACCAGCTCGGGGCGGGCGTGCCGGGCACCACGTACCGCTGCCACCCGGGCGGCCCCAACGACTACGTGTTCGTCTTCGTGCAGCAGCAGATGTGGCACCCGCTGCTGCGCGCGATCGGGCGCGAGGACCTGATCGGCGACGCGCGCTACGAGACGCCGGACGCGCGCTGGCGGAACCGCGCCGAGGTGGACACCCTGGTGGAGAGTTGGACGTCCGAGCGCCCCAAGCACGACGTGATGAAGGTGCTGGGGGAGGCCGGCGTGCCCTGCGGAGCCTGCCTCGACACCGGGGAGGTGCTGACCGACCCGCACCTGCTCGCGCGGGAGATGATCGTCGAGGTCGAGCACCCGGTGCGCGGGCGGTACGTGACCGTCGGCAACCCGGTCAAGCTGTCCGCCTCGCCGACCACGATCGGGCCGTCGCCGCTGCTGGGCCAGCACCGCGAGGAGATCCTCGCCGAGCTGGGCTACACCGACGCGGACATCCGCGCGCTCGCCGCCGACGGCGCCATCTAGGCGCCCGCGTTGATCAGCACGACCTTCTTGAGACGCAGCCGCAGCGCGCCGTCCACGCGCCGCAGCTGGTGCGTGGCGCGCCCCACCCACCAGTGCATCTCGGACCGGGCCTGCACGGCCAGCTCGGCCAGGATGAAGTTCGAGCCGGCCACCAGCTCGCCGTCGCTCCCCCCCGCCACCTCCCCGGCGGTCACCTCGATATTCGAGATGAGCCGCCGCATCAGGGAGGCGGGCTCCTGGCTGTAGCGGTGCCCGGTCTGCAGCAGCTTGATGCGGGTCTCGAGGCGGTTCCGGTTGTCGTAGATGTGGGAGATGCGGGTCTCCGGGTCGGCGTCGGGGTCGGTGGAGGCCGGCACCCAGTAGACCGCGTCGTCGGTCCACAGCGCGAGCCATTCGGCGTAGCGGGCCTCGTCGGCCAGCCGCGCTTCCCGGTAGAGGAACTCGACGACGGCCTGGTGGTCCTGGTCGCTGACCATCGGAGGCGGAGGGGCTAGGCCTCCGTCATGACCGCGCGGTAGTGGCGCCAGAGCGCGCGGTTCGTGGTCTCGTCGGTGACGTGGGAGACCGCGCGCCCCTGGTCGTCCACGTACTCGCGGTTGAGGCCCCGGCTGAGCAGGAGCCACTCCGGGGTGCGCGCGCGCAGCCCCTGCTGGTTGCGGGCCGCGACGATCAGATCCTCCGGCATCAGGAAGGACGCGGGGCCCATGCCCGCCTCGGCCATCCGCAGCAGGCGCCCGTTGAACTGGGGCACGCCCGCCCAGAACATCGGGGTGTGCCAGTGCACGCACTCCTCCACGTCCAGCGGCTCGACGATCGCGATGTTGGTCTCCCCGAGGAAGAGGTTGGGGAAGATGAGGGCATGGGCGGGGCCCTGCATGATGCGCTGCCGCGCCAGCTCCGGCCCGTCCCGGCGCTCGAGCGCGGCCACGAAGTCGGCCACGACCGGTCCCGAGGCTCCGCCGAACCACTCGAACGGCCCCTGGTAGCCGGGCGACCAGTCGATCTCGATGTGCCCGTGCCCCCAGTCACGCACCACCGCCTTGATCGCCTTCTCGTCGCCGACCACGCGCTGGTACTGCATGCGCACGGTCTTGAAGAGCGCGAGGTGCACGAAGCCCAGGTGGTAGCCGTCGCTGTCGTTCTCGGGCAGCGCCTTCCAGTTGGCCGCGCAGCGATGCTTCACCCAGCCCGCGGTCAGCTCGATCTCCCCGGTGGGCGAGAGATCGCACGAGCGGTCGATCAGCCGCGTCGCGGCGCCGAGGTGCTCGAGGAGCGTGATGCCGGTCGCCGCGAAGGAGGCGAAGACGAAGCCCCGGTAGCTCGACACCCGCGGGGCCGCCTCGAGCCCGTACTCGCTCTTGTCGAGCGCGGCGTAGCCACCGGGGTAGGGCACGCCGAGCAGGGCCCCGTCGACGTCGTAGGTCCAGCCGTGGTACGGGCACGCGAAGGTGCGGGCGTGGCCGCCCTCGGCCGGGCACAGCATCGTGCCCCGGTGCCGGCAGCGGTTGACGAAGACCGAGACCTCTCCCTCGCGGCCGCGGACCATGATGACCGGCTGGGCGCCGAGCCGCCGGGTGACGTAGTCGCCCGCGCGCGGGATCTCGCTGGCGTGGCCGACGAAGACCCACCCGCGGTGGAAGATGCGCTCCATCTCGTCGGCGAAGATGCGGGCGTCGGTGTACAGCGAGGCGTGGATACGATCGTCCTCGACCAGCGCCTTGTAGTCGATGCGGATACGGGGCTCGCCGTCAGGCGTAGACATCCTCGTCCACCTGGCCGGGGCTCGGGAACGGGGCGGCCAGCGCGAACTGCACGCCGCTCTCGATCTCGGTCTTCACGTCCGCCTGGATGCGGTCGAAGACGGACTGCTCGGCGAGCCGCTGCTGCATGAGCCGCGAGGACAGCGTCTCGAGCGGATCGCGGTTGGTCATCCAGTCCCGCTCCTCGTCGCGGGTGCGGTAGTCCCGATTCACGTCGCCCACGTGGTGGCCGTAGTACCGGTAGGTCTTGCACTCGAGGAAGGCGGGCCCCTCGCCGCGGCGCGCCCGCTCCACCAGGCGCTTCATGATGGCGTGGACCGCCTGCACGTCCTGCCCGTCCACGCTCTCCGCGTGCACGCCCAGCGCGCGGGGGCGGGACAGGATCTCGCCCGCGATGGTCTCGGTGCCCGGGGTGTACTCGCCGTAGAGGTTGTTCTCGCACACGTAGATGACCGGCAGCTTCCAGAGCGAGGCCATGTTCATCGCCTCGTAGAGCAGGCCCTGCCCCAGCGCGCCGTCCCCGAAGAAGCACACCGCGACCTGGCCGCTCTTGCGCATCTTGGCGGAGAGCGCGGCGCCGGTGGCGAGGCCCGCGGAGCCGCCCACGATGGCGTTGGCCCCGAGGTTGCCGGTCTCCGGATCGGCGATGTGCATGGAGCCGCCCTTGCCGCGGCAGTAGCCCGCCTCCTTGCCCAGCAGCTCGGCGAACATCCGGCTCACCGACGCGCCCTTGGCCAGGCAGTGGCCGTGGCCCCGGTGCGTGCTCGTGATGAAGTCGTCGCGCTTGAGCGCCTCGCAGACCCCGACCGCGACCGCCTCCTCGCCGACGTAGAGATGGGCCAGGCCGGGCATCTTCGCGCCCTTGTAGAGCTCGTTCACCTGCTCCTCGAAGGCGCGGATCTTGGCCATCTGGCGATACATGTGGAGGTGCTGCTCCAGGTCCATCCGCGGCTCGGTCATCTGAGTGCTCATGGTCGGCCCTCCCTTGGGCGGCTGCTCTGTGCCGGGAGTATACATTGGACCGGCTGGACCCGCGGAGGGCGTGCTACGGTCGAGACCGGTGGCGCTCGAGGCCGCATCCGCCCGACCAGACCGTCTCTCCAAGTCCCGCGCGATGGCGGGACTGCAGTGCCACAAGCTGCTCTGGTGGATGGCTCACGAGCCGGCCGCTCCCGAGCTGGAGGTGGACGAGGGGCGCCAGGCCCTCTACGACCAGGGGCACCGGGTGGGCGCGCTGGCCCGGACCTACGTGCCCGGGGGCGTGCTGGTCGACCTGCCCTACGACGCCTATGAGGAGCGCCTCGAGGCGACCCGGCAGGCCCTCGCCGAGGGCGCGCCCGCCATCTACGAGGCGGCCTTCCGCGCCGACGGGGTCTTCGTGTCGGTGGACATCCTGGAGCGGCTCGAGCGCGGCTTCTGCCTGATCGAGGTCAAGTCCACCGCCGGCGTGAAAGAGCATCACCTGCCGGACGTGGCGGTGCAGACCCACGTGCTGCGTCGGAGCGGGCTCGACATCCACCGCATGGAGGTCATGCACCTCAACCGGGCCTGCGCGTATCCGGACCTGAGCAACCTATTCACGAGGGCCGATGTGACCGAGCTGGTCGAGGCGCGCCTGGCCTCGGTCCCCGGCGAGATCGCGGCCATGACCGCAATGCTCGCGGGCACGGTGCCCGCCGTCGCGACCGGCCCGCACTGCGCGAAACCTTACGAGTGCCCATTCACCGAACGATGCTGGCCGGCGCTGCCGCCCCATCACGTGAGCACGCTCTGGGCGGTGCAGCGGCGGCTCCTCGAGCTGGACGAGCTGGGCTACCAGAGCATCCTGGACCTGCCGGAGGACTTCCCGTTGAGCGGGATCGCCGACCGGCAGCGACGGGCGGTGCAGACGGGACGCGTCGTCGTGGAGCCGACGCTTCGCGCCGCGCTCGCCCCGTTCGAGGGGCCGGTCGCCTTCCTGGACTTCGAGACGGTGGGCCTCGCGATCCCGGTCTGGAACGGCTGCCATCCGTTCGACGCGATCCCCGCGCAGTTCTGCGCCTACGCGCCCGACGGGCTCGGCGGGCTACGCGCGCACGAGTGGATCGCGGAGGGCCCCGCCGACCCGCGGCCGGAAGGGGCCGAGCGCCTGCTCGACGCGTGCGAGGGCGCCCGGGCGATCGTGACCTACTACGCGACATTCGAGCGCCAGCGCATCCTCGAGCTCGCGGCCGCCCTGCCCAACCTGGCCAGGCGGCTCCAGGCGCTGGCCGAGCGGGTGGTGGACCTGTTGCCGGTCGTGCGCCAACACGTTTATCATCCGGACTTCGGCGGCCGCTTCTCGCTCAAGCGCGTGTTGCCCGCGCTGGTGCCGGAGGCGAGCTACGCAGATCTGCCCATCGCGGAAGGCAAGGCCGCGAGCCTCGCGCTCGAGGCCTTGATGCTGCGGGCCGATGAGATGGATCCCGAAGACCGGGCGCGGCTGCGGACGGACCTCACCGCGTACTGCCGGCAGGACACGTGGGGAATGGTCAGGATGCTCGAGGTACTGCGCGGCCTGGCGGAGGGAGCATGACGGGACCGATCGACGTCCACACGCACATCTTCGCGAGCGGCTGGCCGGACTTCGCGGCGCGCTACGGCGGCGACCGCTGGCCGCGCCTCGAGGGCGACCCGGCCACCGGGTGCAAGCTCTACCTGGGCGCGACGTTCAACCGCAACCTGACCCCGCACGCCTTCGATCCCGCGCGCCGCCTCGAGCAGATGGACCGGTCCGGGGTGGATCGCCAGCTCCTCTCCCCGGCCCCGCCGACCTTCTGCTACTGGGCGCCCGGCCCCGCCGCGGCCGAGTGGTGCCGGATGCAGAACGACGCGATCGCGGAGCTGGTCAGCCGGAGCCCCGCGCGCTTCCTCGGAGCGGGCGGGCTGCCGCTGCAGGCGCCCGACCTGGCCGTGAAGGAGCTGGAGCGTGTGGCGACCGTGCTGCGCTTCCCCGCGGTGGAGATCGGCGCCAATGTCGGCGGCAACGATCTCGATGATCCGAGCCTGGCTCCGGTCTGGGACGCGGCGGCCGCGCTCGGCGTCGCGATCTTCGTCCACCCGCAGGCCCCGATCCTGGGCGATCCGCGCTTCCGCAAGAACAACCTGACGCAGGTCGCCGGCTTTCCGCTCGAGACCGCGCTCGCGATGACGCGGGTGATCTTCGGCGGGGTGCTGGATCGCTGGCCCACCGTGCGCTGGTGCTTCGCCCACGGCGGCGGCGCGTTCGCGTACATCCTGCCGCGGCTCGACCAGGGCTGGACCGCGATCCCGGACGCCAAGCAGGCGATCGCCCGGCCCCCGAGCGCCTACGCGCGACGCGTCTGGGTGGACTCGCTCACCCTCTCCCCGAAGGTGCTCGCGTTCGCGCTCGACACCTTCGGCCCCGAGCGCATCGTGCTCGGGAGCGACTACCCGTTCAAGATGGGCGTCGACGATCCGGTGAGCGCGCTGGACGCGCTCGAGCTGGACGCGGCCACCCGGCGGCGGCTCACCGTGGACAATGCCCGGCAGTTCCTCGCACTGGAATGAGGAGACCATGAACTTCGGGACCTTCCTGCTGATGCAGTCGCCGTCCGCGCGGTCCTCCAAGGAGATCTACACCCGCGCGGTCGAGATGGCCCTGGCCGCGGAGGGTCTGAATTTCAACAACATCTGGCTGGCCGAGCACCACTTCTCGACGTACGGCTACCTCTCGCGTCCGCTGCAGCTCGCCAC
>WNFL01190937.1_pt1 | contig 10085 bp, 12 predicted proteins | sample 5400361 | NCBI WGS metagenome assembly WNFL01 (sample SAMN13153351, study PRJNA577476) | soil metagenome | isolation source: 40 cm soil on Douglas fir-dominated hillslope | place: USA:California | collected 2013-09-17
AGTACGGATTAGGTCCGGCATCCACAGCTTCTCTTTCATCCACAGCGGCATCGACTTGAGAAACGAGCGAAATCCTGAGGGAGCATAATCCAGGTAAGTCTCGAGCAGGCGATCGAATTTCAACAACGGCTTATCGTAGAAGCCCACAAAGTCGAGTTGCTCAGCAGTGATGCCCGTTTCTTTAAGACAATAGCGAGCAGCAAGCAGGGGGAAATTATGATCGTGTTTGACGCGGGTGAAGCGCTCTTCCTGGGCGGCCGCGATAATTTCGCCGTCTCTGACCAGGCAGGCAGCAGAATCATGATAGAAGGCAGAGATGCCGAGGATTGTGGTCACTTGATGATATCGACGAAGAGTGCAGTTTCGGAAAGTGCCGCACGGGCGCTTGTGAGGTCAGTACCGGGAGCGGTAGCGACCGGGTCCGCTCGTCTCACACAACCGACATGCTCGGCCGAGACCCGGTCGCTTCCGCTCCCGGTACTGACCTCAGTGCTTGCCAAAGAAAACCCATCTTAGAAGAGTGTGTAGATGAACGGCGCAATCGCCGAGCCTTTGGCCAACACCAACAACACACCAAACACGACCAGAGTAATCACGATCGGCGCCAGCCAATATTTCTTGTTCAGCTTCATGAACTGCCAGAGTTCGCTGACTACTTGTACCTTCGACATCACATCTCCTCAGAACATTTTTTCGTAATGGCGCGGATCTCTCTGTCGCTCTGAATAGGGTTTCCAGTAAGAATCGCCGGGGGCCGCGCGCCGGTGCAGCGGGTCCCAGCCAAACAAGCGTTTGACTACGCCGATCGGCGTCACGATCCCGAAAAAGACGAACGCCAGAATGATTCGCGTCGTCACAAACGACAACGCTTCAGCGAAAGCCATCCAGGCTTTATTTGGCAGCACCAGCGCCTGCGGGAGCAAGAAGCCGAGCAGGACGAGCACCGCCCCCACGGGTATGGTCACGTGCGAAACGTTGGAAAACTTTCCGCGGTAGATCCACCACAGACTCAGCAGCAAAAGCACCCCGCCAACGATCAGACCGAACTCTCGTTCTACTCTTAGAGATCGTTTCTTAGCAATTGTTTTCAAATGTACCCTCAATTGGCGCCGGCCGAGCCATTGCTCGCCAGCTTTCGCAGGCAGCCCCAGAAATTCCTTTGCCCCAGACCTTCGGGATAAGTCGCCAGCGCGCGCATCAACCAACGCGCACCTTCCTTTTTGTCTCCGGCTTCGCTGGCCGCATACGAGCGGCGCAGGAATCTGGTCGACCGGCACCAACGCCGGTCAGCACCCCCCAGACTGGATTCGTATACTTCCGCGCTGCGATCGAATTCTTCGATCTGATGATGGCCTTCGGCCACGGTCTTGCTGACTGGATGCAAACGATAGGCGGCAAACGGCAGCGCAATGTGTTCACATCTGTGACCGGCTAACAGGAGTCGCACATATAGGTCGTGATCGAAATCGTAGGGCCAGCTCTCGTCAAAACCGCCCTCGATCAATTCCCGTCTCCAGAAGTGTCCCGGTTGGGCCGCGGTGTACGCCCAGGACAAACAATGCGCAGCCGATCTTGGCACCACCGTCTGTATCAGTTCGGTGGCGTGGCCCTCGCCGAACATGATCGTGTCGCCGCAAACCCACTCGCTGTCTGAATAAGTCTCAAAATACTCTGCCACGGCGGCGAACGCTCCCGGCAGATAGACATCGTCACTGTTGATAAAGGCAAAGATGCCGCCGGTCGTCTGCTCGATCCCTTTGTTTATCGCGTGGACCTGCCCGCGGTCCTTCTCGCTGGTCCAATACGTTAGCCGATCTTCATAGCGGCGAATGATCTCGACCGTTTCATCGGTGCTGCCGCCGTCGATAATGATGTATTCGAGATTGGCATAGTTCTGATTGAGGACTGACAGAATTGTCTCTTCCAGGAAGCGGCCCTGATTAAATGATGGTGTGACGATGCTGATTTTTGGCGGCATAAGGGCAGAATTCGATCAAGCACCGCGTGCCATAAAAGTGGTTTCGTACCAGTCAATGGTCTGTTGCAGTCCCTGCTCCAGTGACGTGTGCGCCTGAAAGCCAAACCGTTCAGCCGCGCGGCTGGTGTCGAGTTGCCGGCGTGGCTGGCCATCCGGCTTATTCGACTGCCATCTAATTTCGCCTTCAAATCCTGTCAGGCGCACGATCATCCCAACCAGATCCTTGATTACTACTTCGCGGCCGTTACCGAGGTTGACTGGATCGCTCTCGTTATACAGGGCCGCCGCCTTAACGATTCCTTCCGCGCAATCCTCGCCATAAAGGAACTCACGCGAAGCGCTGCCTGAGCCCCACACTTCGATGAAGCCTGCGCCGCTGCGCCTGGCCTCAACGCATTTTCGAATCAAAGCGGGAATCACGTGCGATGTTTCGAGATCGAAATTATCGCCGGGGCCGTAAAGGTTCGCCGGCAGGATGAAGATCGAGTTGAACCCGTACTGTTCGCGATATGCCTGGGATTGGACGAGCATCATCTTCTTCGCCAATCCGTAGGGTGCGTTCGTCTCTTCAGGATAGCCGTTCCAGAGGTCGTCTTCTTTGAAAGGAACCGGCGTGAACTTTGGATAGGCGCAAACCGTGCCGGTGGCCACGAATTTTTTCACCCCGCGCAATCGCGACTGTTCGATGAGTTGCACGCCCATCATTAAATTATCGTAGAAGAACTTCCCTGGATTTTTCTGATTGTGGCCGATGCCTCCCACGACCGCCGCGAGATGGATTACCAGATCCGGCTGCGAGTCATCCAACATCCGGTTGATATCGTCCTTTTCAATCAGGTTGTAATCACGGCTGCGCGGCACGAAGACTTCGACGCCTTCATGGGCCTTCAGCATCTCGGTCAAAAAACGACCCAGGAAGCCCGCGCCTCCGGTGACAGTTACTCGTTTATAGGGAAATGTTTTGCTCAAGATTAAGAAGTGTTTAGAGTACCAACTTCAGTTGAGTTCTTTTCTAATCAGCCAAAGCCCGACTGAGGTCGGTACTCTGAACGCCGGTTGTCCAGATTAGCTCGTCTCCGGCTGGCAGCTTGCCCAAATGCCTGAGGTTGGCTATGTTATCAAAAACTTTTGCGCCGCTGAAATGCTCTCGCGCTTGACTGTCTGCTTCGCGTCAACAGATGCTTCTCGGCATTACCGAGAATGGATCAATCAGGAATCATGATGACTAAGACCGCTTTAATATCAGGTATCACCGGCCAGGACGGCTCGTTCTTGGCCGAGGTGCTGCTCGAAAAAGGCTACGACGTCTACGGAATCATTCGCCGCTCGTCCTCGTTCAACACGGATCGCATCGACCATCTTTATCAGGATCCGCATGAGACAGGGACACGCTTGCGTCTGATGTACGGCGATCTGAATGACTCGAGTTCGCTTAATACGATTCTGCGCCAGGTTCAACCCGACGAGATTTATAACCTGGGGGCCCAATCGCACGTGCGCGTGAGCTTCGACATTCCCGAATACACCGGCGAAGTGACCGGGCTCGGCGCCGTCCGCTTGCTGGAAGCGATTCGCGAAATCGGCATGAGCCCGAAGTTTTACCAGGCCTCGTCGTCCGAGCTCTATGGCAAAGTGTGTGAAACGCCGCAGACTGAAACGACCCCGTTTTATCCGCGCTCACCGTACGCCTGCGCCAAAGCCTACGCCTACCATATTACGGTGAACTACCGTGAATCGTACGGCCTGTTCGCCTGCAACGGAATTCTTTTCAATCACGAATCAGAGCGGCGTGGCGAGACTTTCGTGTCCCGCAAGATCACGCGCGCGGCGACCCGGATCAAGCTCGGATTGCAGGACAAACTCTACATGGGCAATCTCAATGCGCGGCGTGATTGGGGTTACGCGCGCGACTATGTCGAGGCGATGTGGATGATCATGAACGCCGAAGAGCCGGACGACTATGTAGTCGCGACCGGCGAGACGCATTCCGTTCGTGAATTCCTCGAAAAGACGTTTGAGTATCTGGATCTTGATTGGGAGAAATATGTCGAGATCGATCCGCGTTACTTCCGTCCGGCGGAAGTTGACGTCCGGCGGAAGTTGACCTGTTATTGGGAGACGCGAGCAAGGCGCGCGAAAAACTCGGTTGGGAACCGAAGGTGACCTTCGATGGTCTCGTGAAATTAATGACTGACTACGATCTGCAATTGGCAAAACAGGAAGCCGAAGCGCGCGAACTGAAACACAACTCAGCTACCAATAAAGCGCGCTGGGGATCGTTTTAGCTCGGGTTGTAGCGAAATGAAAGGCCCTGATTCGATCAGGGCCTTCTTTTATTACCAGATGGTAACTGGCCCAGGTTACGCACACCTACTTCGGCAAGAGACTACACGGCACTGGATGGAAACCGCTGAAGACCAGGACGGAGCCGACCGTAATTGGTTGATCCGATGTGACCCGGATACTTATCGCCACATTGGTAACGCCATCGAAGCCCGGGCCACCCATCACTGGAGTGGCAAATGGGATGTTCCGCGTGTGCGCCGCCGCTAGAGGGACCACGGTCGCACCCGCTTCACCCGGATAGGTGGCTGGTGGACTCGCGCCTGGGATGGTCACGCCCGCTAGATTCTTTCCAGCATTGTCCAGAAAGTTCACCGCAATGCTGGCGGTGGATGCACTACCATTGAAAACATAAACGTTGCCAGTGCTATTGCCCGCATTATAAAACGCCGCCGGGGTGCAAACCCAGACGAACGGCGGGCCACCGCCTGATCCCGAAGCACCAGGAGGGCCCGCGGGTCCCTGGGGACCGGCACACCCAACCGGCGCCATCAAGAATACAAGAGCAACACAGGTCATGCCGGCACGACGTACGGGGGTGACGCTCATTTGGTTCTTCCTTTCGAGGCGAAGCTCTGCGATTCTGGATTGCTGTAGCGCGTGAAATCTATTGGCGTGAGGCTCAGTTGTCAAGAAACCAGGACGTGAAGACACTGCCCCAATTTGATGTATTACGGCGCCAAACTAATGAGTACCAACAAAAAACTTCGCGATCATGTTCACCACGTAATCCTGTTGCTCATCGGTCAGCTCCGGATACACCGGTAAGGCCAGGGTCTCTTTAGCCGCCTGTTCAGCGACAGGAAAATCACCTTCCTGGTAACCCAGATAGGCAAAGCATGCCTGCAAATGCAGCGGCACCGGATAGTAGACGTCCGTACCCACGCCGTGCTGGAGCAAATGTTCGCGCAAAGCGTCGCGCCGGCCGTCGCGCACACGAATCACAAATTGATGAAAGATGTGGCGCGCGTTGCTTCTCACGAAAGGCATTTCGACCTGCTCGGCCAGTCCCGCGTCGGCGAACATCAATTCATATTGTTGAGCTTTGCGTTGTCGCCCGGTCGTCCATTCTTCGAGATGGGGCAGCTTCGCACGCAGCACCGCGGCCTGCAGTGCATCGAGCCGGCTGTTAATTCCGATGACTTTGTGATGGTATTTCGTCTCTTCGCCATGCACGCGCAGCATGTGCAGGCGCCGCGCGTGATCCAGATCGTTTGTGGCCAGCATTCCGCCATCGCCCGCGCCGCCCAGATTCTTTGACGGGTAGAAACTGAAACATCCGCATCCGATCATGCCCATCGAGCCGGCGCGCCGGCCGCGATCTTCGGCGCCGATCGCCTGCGCCGCGTCTTCGATTATGGGAATGCCGTGCGAGGGCAACACCGGCAGGGATGCCGGTGAACCGCCGGCAGGGATGTCGGCGCTCCGGCTTATTTCAATCAGCGGATCCATTTCGGCGCACTGCCCGTAAAGATGCACCGGCACGATTGCTTTCGTCCGTTCCGTAATTGCATCGGCAATCAGGTCTGGATTGAGGTTGAAAGTCAGTTCTTCTATATCGACAAAGACCGGCCGCGCTCCGAGCCGCGCGATCGCTCCGGCCGTTGCAAAAAAACTAAACGGAGTGGTGACGACTTCATCGCCGGCGCCTACTCCACAGGACATCAGTGCCAGCAACAGCGCATCCGAGCCTGAGGCGCATCCGATCGCGAACTTTGTCTGCGAATAGCGGGCAAGCTCTTCCTCCAACGCCTGCACTTCAGCGCCCAGGACAAAATGCTGCGAGTCGAACACGCGATCGACGGCGCGGCGGACCTCATCACGAATCGTTTCGTACTGTGCCTGGAGATCGAGCAGCGGGACTTTGTTCATCTGAAGTTGGTTGGCGTCATCGGTACGGACGTCACAGATCCGCGACTCACAAACTAAAAGCATTCTGCCGGCCGTGGCCGACACTGCGAACCTGGCCGCCGTTTTTGATCGACTGTTGCGCGGCTTCAAGCACGCGCACCACGCGCAAACCCGCCTGGCCATCGGTCAGTGGCCGCCGGCCGGCGCGAATCGAACCGAGAAATTCCGCGACCACATAGCGCAGGGCTTCGGTCGAGTCCAGCTTTGGTGCCCACACGTCGCCGGTGCGATAACTCACCAGGGTTTGATAATCAGCTTCGCGATCGTTGCCGACGCGATTCGCGGTTATGCCTTTGTCATAGATGCGCACTTTCTCAGTCGGTTCAATGTCGTCGTAAAGGATCATCTTGCGACTACCCGCTATCAGCGTGCGTCGAATCTTGACCGGCGCCAGCCAATTAAAGTGAAAATGGGCGATAAAGTCATCGCCAAAATGCATGATCAAATAAGCGATGTTTTCGATCCCTCTTTCGATGTGGCAACTACCGATCGCGCTCACCGCGTCGGGCTGCCGGTCAATCAGGTAATCCATGATCGACAGATCGTGCGGCGCCAGATCCCAAAGCACGTTGATGTCCTTTTGGAACAGCCCCAGGTTGATGCGCACCGAATCGAAGTAGAGCAAATCGCCCAACTCGCCGCTGGCGACGATCTCTTTCATCTTGCGCACCGCACCGGTGTACACGAACGTGTGGTCGACCATTAATGTCCGCTGATTGCGTTCGGCGAGTTCGATTAGTTCTTCTGCTTCGCCTTCAGTGGCAGTCAGGGGTTTCTCCACCAGCAAGTGCTTTCCGGCCAGCAGTCCTGCTCTGGCAATCTCAAAGTGGGTCGCTACCGGCGTAACTACGGCGATCGCGTCGAGCTTGGAATCGGTCAGGAGTCTTTGATAGTCAGTCGTTGTTTGTGCGGCCGGATATCGGCGGCCCATCGCCGCCAGACGTGACTGGTCCGCATCACAAATCCAACGCAGTTCGGCCGATTCGTTCTCAGCAAAGTTGCGCAGCAGATTCGGCCCCCAATAGCCAAGGCCAATAACGCCAACTGTAGTTGCATCCATCGGCTAGAGAGAATAGCGGTCATTGAAGGAAAAGTGAACCACTCTCAGGAATCCTTCCCCCATTGGGCGTTTACCGGGCCTGAGGATCAAAAATTCGTGGCCTCGTCCTTGAAAGCCGGCCTTGGATGGAGACGCCACCCAGGATTCCGGTTCCAACGATAAGAGTTTTTGCCAGCGGAGATTGCCCTTCGGCTGTGCAAGGATCAAACCGCATGAGTGTCGCCGTCCCGCGCAAGTTGTACCAGCCTTCATTCCGAATCACGGTCCCGAACATCCGTGGGAGGGGTCGCCCTGCACCGCAATGCTCGCGGCTTTCAACTCAGCGTCCACTGCGCACACGACCGAAGGTTCCGGCGGGCAGGCACTCCCCGGCGGACCAGCTTCCCGTGATGCTGGGGCAACCTTGGACGCTGTTGGATCGACGCGCGCTGTCGAGTTCGCATCAAGCGAAGTCTTGGCTGCGCGCGTCGAACCACATCTCGGTGACGTGGCGCAGCCGGGAATCAAATTGATGTTCGTCGGTCGGTAACTGAAGCCTTGTCCCAGGCAGGAGGCGCACTGCGAACCGGAAAGTAAACAGTCCGTTAGGCACGACATGTTTATAAGATACATGCATCATTTAGTTTTCTTAGCCCCAATCATGGGCGAAAAACCATTTTGCTCCTGATGGAGCTGGAGACATCTCAACAATGCCCCGAACCACAGACATTTCGCCGATAGTCTGCGATCGAAAATCAACCGTACGTGCTTTCTGGCTCCGGCCTTCTGCCGCCCGCCTTCTGCCGACAGCTTTCTGCCTTCTGCTTTCTGCCTCTTGCCTTCTCCCAACCGCTTCAGCAGCCACCTGGACTTGGACTCGTCAACCCACCGGCACGATGGCCTGGCTGCACGGGATCTACTTTCTCGATCAAAACCGAGGCTGGGTCGCTGGCAGTGGCGGCACGCTGCTGGAAACAATCGACGGCGGACAGACATGGCGCAAACTCTATCCTCTGACCAGGGACAATCTCCGCGACGTTTATTTTGCGAACGAAAAAATCGGCTGGCTGGTAGCCGAGCGCGAAGTGCTCAAACTGAAAACGAATGACGAACCGCGGACTTACCTGCTGAAGACCCAGGATGGAGGTTCCAGTTGGCAGCGCGTTTTCCTCAACGGTGCGGACGTCAATGCTCGTCTGGTGCGCGTCGTGTTCGCTGATATCCAGCGGGGTTGGGTCTTTGGTGAAAACGGCATCGTCTTCGCCACGCGTGACGGCGGCGTGCAATGGTCGCGTCAACCTGCGCCGACCAGGGATCTTTTGTCAGGAGGAACATTCGTCGACTACGCCCACGGATGGCTGGTGGGCGCCGGCGGAACGATTCTGCAAACCAACGACGGCGGCATGACCTGGCAAAGCGGTGTGGTCCGCGATGGCGCCGGCGCGCGCTTTACGGCGACAAGCTTCGCCGGAAACAGTTTAGGTTGGGCAGTCGGTACAGCAGGGCTCGTCTTTGCGACTACCGATGGCGGTCGCAACTGGTTCGGGCAACACTCAAACGTCAACACCGACCTGTTGGACGTCAAGTTCATTGACGCCTCTGAAGGCTGGGCCGTCGGCTCTCGGGGGACACTCTTGTGCACGAAAGACGGCGGCCTTCATTGGTTCGTAACTCCCAGCGGCACCTCACAGGCGCTCGAACGTCTCTTCTTTGTCGATCAAGATCACGGCTGGGCCGTTGGATTCGGCGGCACAGTGCTTACCTATAGTCAGGCTGGCGCGCCCAAATTGAAAACCTAGCTGGCCATGACCAGTTTGGGTATCGATCTGTGTGAGTGAGGTCCTGGGCCCAGAGATTCATTCCGTCAGAGATGAGAACGAATCGAGCCCGCAACGGCGGAGAATATTCTTCGTCGCACGGGCTCTAATCTGTGAGCAGCCAATCTGCCCTTGTGCTTAGCTCTTACTCGGTAATTTCAGTCAGCTTCGTTACCTTGAGGGTGTCACCATCGAGGGTGCCTTCCGCCTTGACGTGCAGACCTTTCTTCGACTTGGTGGCTTTCAACAGAGCTTCCGCGCTGCTGTTGCCGGCGTCATCGAACTTGTAAAGCTTGTCATCGGCGAAAACCGCATAGCCGCTCTTCTCGCATGCCTCCATCAACGCACAGCTCGTCCCGTGGGTCTTGACCCACGTAGCGAAGGTCTTGTCATTGGCGTGGTTAGCCGCACAACTGTTGTCGATCATATAGCCGGTCAAGGTCACGGTTTTGTCCTGAGCGATCAACGCTCCGGCCATCAGCGCCAGGACTACTATCAAAGGGAAAACTTTGCGGATCATTTTTGGATCTCCTTAGTTCGAGCTTACTTCTATTGCGTCAGCGGGCGAATGGTATCACACCCGCGAGATTATTCAACCGTCGGTGCAGAACCGCTTGCAGTAGCAAGCGGGTAAAAGGATTCGCTAGAGGGTACCCGCTCGCTGCGTCAGCGTGCGACGACTTATGAGGCTGGCACCGGGAGCGGCAACGACCGGGTAACAAGGTGGGCTTCTTGTCGTCTGACAAATGCCGCATGTCGACCCGACAAGCCCGCGTGTCCACCGAACAAGCCCGCATGTTCACCGAACAAGCCCGCATGTCCACCGAGCAAGGCGGCATGTTCACCGAACAAGCCCGCATGTCCACCGAACAAGGCGGCATGTTCACCGAACAAGCCCGCATGTTCACCGAACAAGGCGGCATGTTCACCGAACAAGGCGGCATGTTCACCGAACAAATGTCGCGTGTCGACTGACATTTGTCATTTGCCAGACAAC
>WNFL01442612.1_pt1 | contig 10084 bp, 7 predicted proteins | sample 5400361 | NCBI WGS metagenome assembly WNFL01 (sample SAMN13153351, study PRJNA577476) | soil metagenome | isolation source: 40 cm soil on Douglas fir-dominated hillslope | place: USA:California | collected 2013-09-17
AGGCCGAAGACGAACAGCACGAGCAGCACGAAGAAGGGCGCTAGCACCACGACCACCGCGACTACCGCCGTCATCTTCTTGTAGGGCCCGTACGCCCCGCGGAGGACGTGGACGAGGGCCTGGCTGTCGGCTTCCCAGAAGTTCGGCATCTCCTGCCGCAGCTTCTCGAAGATCCATGCCGGCTGGCGATCCCGGATCGCCTGAAGCCCCTTCTGCCGCGCGACCCGGTACTTCTCGATTCGCCCCCGCACCGCCCAGTACTGCTCGTACACCTCCTCGCGCGAGAGGGTCGCGTTCCCCTGCCAGAGGTTCAGCGCGCCCGCCGTGGAGACGGGAACGAAGGCGTCGTAGACGACCCAGTTCCGCAAGGTCCAGGGGGCGACGGTGCCGATGGCGGCGGCCAGGAAGATCGCGCCGCGAGCGAGGCCGCGGGGCCGGCGCCAGGCGAGCCAGAGCGCGGCCAGGGGCAGGAAGTAGAGCACGGTCTCGCGGGCCAGGATGGACAGGCCGAAAAGCAGGCCCGCCGCCGCGGCCGACGGGGCCGATGCCTCGCGGTCCGCGGCGAGCAGGCGCTCGAAGCCCCACCACAGCAGCACGACGAACAGCGTCTCCACCCAGAAGTGGGCCGAGAACCAGACGAGCTCAGGGTAGAAGGCGGCCATGCCGGCGGCCAGGAGGCCCGCCCGCTCGCCGAAGAGCGATTGCCCGATGCGCCCGAGCGCCAGGACCAGGAGCGAGGAGAGCACTGCCTGGGCCACCTTGACCGCGCCGAGCGTCCCGAACAGCGTGTAGAGGGCGCCAATGAAGTAGGGATAGAGCGGAGGATGGAAGATCAGCCGGAACTGGAGCGGCGAGAAGCGCACCTCGGGCGAGGGCAGCACCGAGGCGCCCCACGTGATCCACGTGGTCTCGTCGGCCACCGGGTCGGTGGCGGGCTCCAGGGCGATGAAGGACAACCGAACGGCGAGGGCGGCCGCGGTCAGCACGAGCAGGCGGCGGCTGGGAGGCACGGCAGGACTATACCTCCCACCTCCCGTTTTGGCCGCGAACCCGGCCACGTGCTAAGAATGGATGTTTTGGGTGCGCGGAGAGCGGCGCCCGGGAGGGCTGGTGCGAGTTGTCGTTGTCGTGAAGCGGATCGTGATGACGGCGGCGCTCCTGCCGGCCGTGGCGTGCACTCCGGCGCCGAAGCCGGTGGATCTCCTGCAGGCGGGCGGCCCCGGGGAAGACAAGACGGCCGTGCTCGAGCACCTCGGCCGCCCGCTTCGGATGCGCGACGTGGTTCGGCGCGCCCTGCCGGCGGGGCCGCCCAGCCGCTACCTCTTCTCGGTGGACGTGCCCAAGGGAGCGCGTCTCACGTTCGCCTGCGGGATCGCCCCCGAGTACCAGGACAGGCCCGGCGTCGAGTTCATGCTCAAGGTCCGGCGCAACGGACGGACGGAGACGGTTTTCACGAAGCTCCTCGACCCGCTGTCACACCCGGAGCACCGGTCGTGGGTTCCCGGGGCGGTGGACCTCGGCAAGTACGCGGGGCGGGGAGTGGAGCTGATCCTCGAGACGCACGGGTACGAGGAGACCGGTCCGTCGGTGCGCGCCGCCTGGGGAACGCCCGGAATCACCGTGCCGAAAGACGACGCGCCCCTCGTGATCCTCTACCTGGTGGACACGCTGCGGGCCGACCACACCGGTCCCTATGGCTACCCGCGCGACACCACCAGGCACTTGAACGCCTTCGCGAAGGACGCGATCGTGTTCGACCAGGCAGTGGCCCACGCCTCGTGGACGAAGCCGTCCGTGGCTTCGATCCTGACGTCGCTCCTGCCCGGCCAGCACCGGGCAGTGCAGCTCCGCGACCCGCTCGACCCGTCGCACGCGACGATCGCCGAGATGCTCAAGGCCGGCGGTTACGCCACCGGGGCCGCGATCGCCAACTCGGTGATCTACGGCGCCGAGTCGAGCTTCGACCGGATGTTCGAGCCGCACCCCGCGCCCGGCCATCCCGCCCAGGACCCTCGAACCGACTCCCTGGAGCCCGCCGATCGCGAGCGACTGATGGCCCAGTACGACGGCGACATCGCCTTCGGCGACCAGGAGTTCGGCCGCTTCCTCAAGGTACTGAAGGACCGCGGGCTCTACGAGCACGCCCTGATCGTCTTCCTGGCCGACCACGGCGAGGAGTTCCTGGACCACGGTCAGTGGCTCCACGGCCGGAGCGTGTTCGACGAGCTGATCCGGATCCCCCTCGTCGTCAAGTTTCCGGGACGACGCGGCGCCGGGGAGCGCGTGACCCAGCAGGTCCAGGCCGTGGACATCGTGCCCACCGTGCTCGAGAACGAGCGCGTGCCGATCCCCTCCGGCCTGGCCGGCCACCCCCTGCAGCGCGTGCTCGAAGGCAAGGCGGGAAGGACCCCCGCCATCTCCGAGATCAGCCACCGCGGGATCGTGGCCCAAGGTGTACGCACCGAAGGCGACAAGTACATCCGGCGCTTCGGCCCCGAGCAGGACGAGCTCTACTACGACCTCGCGAAGGACCCGAAGGAGCAGACGAGCCTGCTCGACGCGCGGCCCGAGCGGGTGCGCTTCCTGAAGGCGCAGGCGGAGTCGGCGATGAGCCCGAACCCGTTCCGGTACGTGCTTCGCGTCGCCGGGACGGGCGAGTACGCCTTGTCCCTGGCCAGCGGGGGCTGGATCGAGGGTGTCGAGGCGACGGGCCTCGGGCCGGACGAGCGCTTCACGGTGCGGGAAAACGGGAGGCGGCTGGAGCTCGACGCGCGGCCCCGGCCGGGGAAGCCCCGCGAGATCTCGTTCACCCTGCGTCCGCGGGGAGCGCCTGTCGTCCTCCAGGGGACGCGCGACGGCCGGCCGCTGCGCCCGGCGGACGTATCCCTGGCCGAATCGGCCGCGCACCCGGCGTCCTTCCCCTTCCGCTTGCCCGACATCGAGTCCGAGGCCGAGCACGAGCAGACCTTGAACCTGTTCGCGTCGCCCAGGGGTGATCCCGCCGGCGTTGCCGTCTGGCTCGCCCTGCCGCCCGGCCGCAAGCTGATGGAGTTCGACAAGGAAACCCGCGAGCGCCTGAAGGCGCTTGGCTATCTCGGACCAAACTGATGCTGTAGCATCGAGGAGTGGACGAGTCCCTCCGGGCGGCGGTGACCCTGTTCAACCACGGACGCTTCGTCGAGTTCCAGGATGCGCTCGAAGGGGTGGCGGGCTCGACGCGGGCCCCCTCGGAGCGCCAGTTCTACAGGAGCCTCTCCCAGCTGGCGGAAGCGCTTCACCAGCTCAGCAACCACGAGCTGGACAAGGCGGAGCTGACTCTCGGCCGCTTCTTGCGCAAGCTGGACGTGTTCGTCCCCCGCTTCCGGGGCCTGAACGTGGAGGCCCTGCGGGACGAAACGAGCCGCACCATGGTCGAGATCCGGGACGTGCGGGCGGGCAAGAAGGCCGAGTTCGACCCCAAGCACCTCCCCCGCCTCCGAGCGCTCCCCGAGTGAAGGACGTCCGGCTGCTGGTCTTCGACCTCGACGGGACCCTCGTGGACTCGATCCGTGACCTCACCACCGCCATCAACGCGACGCTCGGCATCCTGGCGCCGGGGACGCCCGCGATCCCCGTCGAAGTGGTGCGCTCTTTCGTGGGCGATGGCGCGCGGCTCCTCCTCCGCCGGAGCCTCGAGCACGCCCGCCTCCCCCAAACGGTGGACGAAGCGCTGCCCGTCTACCTCGAGTGCTACTCCCGCTGCCTCCTCGACACCACGCGACTCTTCCCGGGAGTCCGCGAGGCCCTGGACCTCTTGCGCGGCCGTACTCTCGCCGTCCTGACCAACAAGCCGGGGGACTTCAGCCGCACGATCCTGGCCGGTCTCGGCGTGGCCGACCGGTTCGCGCGGATCTGGGGGGCCGGCGACGTGCCGGGCCACAAGCCGGAGCCCACCGGCCTCATGCGTCTGCTGGCCGAGCTCGAGACGGCGCCCCGGGAAGCGATGATGGTGGGCGACTCCGCGGTCGACGTGAAGACGGGCCGCGCGGCCGGCGTTCGCACAGTGGGCGTGACCTGGGGCCTGCGGCCGCAGGACCTGCAGCTCGATGCCCCCGACCTGCTGATCGACGACTTGCGCGAGCTGCCCGCCCTGCTCGCCGCCGCGGCTTGAGCAACGAGGTGCCTGGCGCACTTCCCGCGCCGGCTGTGCTACGCTTCGCTTCCGATTGTCCGTGGCGGCGCCGGCCCCGCGGGATGCGCGAGGAGGTCATGGCGAACATTGTGATCTGGGGCAAGACCAGGGACCTCCTGGCCGGCACATTTCCCGCGGGGATCACGGCCCTCGAAGTGGACTCCCTGGCCGCCCTTCGTGAGAGCCTCGACGGGTCGGCCACCCTCATCCTCGCCGACCCCGCCCGCATCGAAGCCGACCGGGAGGCGGTCGAGGCCTGGCTCCAGGACGAGGGAAGCCAACGGGGCCTCCTGGTGGCCATCACCGACGGGGACGACGGGGACGAGGTCCTACGCCGCCTCCCCTTCCTCGACGACGCGCTGCCCCGCCCGATCTCGCCGGGGCGCCTCCGTCACAAGCTCGAGCGGGCCTTCGAGGCGATCCACAGCCGGCGGGTGATCCGCCAGCTCGAGCGGGCCCTCAGCCAGAAGAGCGAGGACCTGCACGAGCTGAACAACATCGGGGTCGCCCTCTCCGCCGAGCGCGACATCAACAAGCTGCTCGAGCAGATCCTGCTCAAAAGCCGCGGGATTACCGCGGCCGACGCGGGGAGCCTCTACCTGGTGGAGCGGAGCAAGGAGGCCGACGCCCCGCAGGACGCCCTCCTGCGCTTCAAGCTGACCCAGAACGACTCGGTGGTGGCCCCGTTCGAGGAGTCCACCATGCCTTTGAACGACACCTCGATCGCGGGCTACGCCGCCCTCACGGGCCGGGGCGTGAATGTGGCCGACGCCTACGACCTCCCTTCGGGCTCCCCCTTCAAGGTCGGCCGCTCTTTCGACAAGAAGTCCGGCTATCGCACGAAATCGATGCTGGTCGTGCCCATGCGCGACCACATGGGCAAGGTGATCGGGGTCGTCCAGCTCATCAACAAGAAGCGCGACGCCCGGATGGTGCTGCGGCCGGTGGGCCTGGTGGACGAGTACGTGATCCCCTTCACCTCGGTGGACGAGGAGCTCGTGACCTCGCTGGCCAGCCAGGCCGCGGTGGCCTTCGAGAACACCCTTCTCATCCAGGACATCAAGAACCTGTTCGACTCCTTTGTGCGGGCGGCGGTCACCGCCATCGAGCAACGCGACCCCACGACATCGGGCCACTCCGGCCGGGTGGCGGTGCTCACGGTCGGCCTCGCGGAGCTCGTGGACGCGGTGTCCGGCGGCCCTTTCCGCGAGGTGCACTTCACCCGCGACCAGCTCCAGGAGATCAAATACGCGAGCCTCCTCCACGACTTCGGCAAGGTCGGGGTACGCGAGAAGGTGCTGATCAAGGGCAAGAAGCTCTACCACGGCGAGGAGATGCTGCTGCGCCAGCGTCTCGCCTACGTGAAACGCACCCTGGAGGCGGAGTACCTGCGAGCCAAGCTCGACCAGGTGCTGGCCGGAAAGGCCACTCCGGAGCTTCTGCGGCAGATGGACATCGCCTACGAGCAGCGCCAGGAGGAGATCGAGCAGGTCGTGCGCACGGTCGTCCAGGCCAACGAGCCTACGATCCTCGAGGAAGATCGCTTCAACGCCCTCATGGGCCTGACGAAGCGGACTTACGTGGACGCCGACGGGAGAGACCAGCCCCTGCTGACCTTGAACGAGATGGATGCCCTCCAGATCAAGATGGGCAGCCTCTCCGACAAGGAGCGCCGGGAGATCGAGAGCCACGTGACCCACACGTTCCACTTCCTCTCCCAGATCCCCTGGACCAGCGAGTTCCGGCGCGTCCCCGAGATCGCCTACGCCCACCACGAGAAGCTGGACGGGACCGGCTACCCGCGGCGGCTCTCCGCCGCGGACATCCCGGTGCAGTCGCGGATGATGACGATCTCCGACATCTTCGACGCCCTGGTGGCCTGGGACCGGCCCTACAAGAAGGCGGTGCCCGTGGAACGGGCCCTCGAGATCCTGGTAAAGGAGTTTGCGGAAAGGGGCAAGATCGACAAGGACCTCCTCGACATCTTCGTCCAGGCCAAGGTCTACGAGAAGACGCCGCGGGCCGGGGCCGAGGTGTCCCGGTAGTCGAGCCTCACGTTGCCGCCCCTGATCATCGCCCACCGCGGCGACTCCGCTCACCGGCCCGAGAACACGCTGGCCTCGTTCGCGAGCGCGCTCGAGGTGGGGGCCCGGCTCGTGGAGCTCGACGTTCGGCTCACCCGGGACGGCACGCCGGTGATCCTCCACGACGCCACCCTCGACCGGACCACCACCGGCACGGGGCCCGTCCGCGAGCACACGTTGTCCGAGGTCCGGGCCGTCTCGGCCGGCTACCCGCAGCTCTTCGCGAGTGCTTTCGCGAGCGAGCGCATCCCCACCCTGGCCGAAGGCCTGGGGCTCCTGCGCGGGCGGGCGAAGGTGATGATCGAGATCAAGGAGGAGTCCAGCGGTTCCGATCCCGAAGACGGCGTGGAAGCGCGCACGCTGGCGGAAGTGCGGAGGGCGGGGATGGTCGGCGAGGTTGCCTTCCTGTCCTTCGAGGCACGGGCCCTCGAGCGGCTCCGCGAGCAGGCCCCGGAGATCCCGCGCGGCCACCTGTTCTACCGCGCGTCTCCGGACGCGATCGTGCAGGGCGCACGGCGGGTCGGCTGCGACATCGTCATGCCCGAGAAGGGGATGCTCACGGACGACCTGCGCGCCCGGGTGACCGCGGCGGGTCTCAAGCTCGGCACGTGGGTCGTGGACGATCCCGAGGAGCTGCACGCCCTCGCCCGCTTCGACCTCTACGGCGTGGCCTCGAACCGGCCGGGTGTCCTGATCGAGGCCCTGGCCGATCACCCGGCCTGACGGCCGCGTGTCCCGCTCAGCCGGCTAGCGGGTGGATCACCAACCCCGACGGCAGCTTGGGGTGGAAGAACGTGCTCTTGGCCGGCATGGACTCGCTCGCCTCGGCCACGTCCACGATCTGCTGGACCGGAGTGCCGCGCAACAGGACCGCCAGGCGGCACGCCCCGTGAGCCACCGCCTCCTCGGCCTCGGCCAGTGAGTGGACGTAGCGGACCGCCGCCTCGGCGACGCCGAGCAGCGGGCCCAGCACGGCTCGATGCAGGAAGTACGTGTCGAGCGCGCGCAGGCTGGCCGGAGTGTCGCTCGGCAGCAGGCCAGAGGCCCCGGGCTTCGACTCGGCTACGAGCGCGCCACCCCCCGGCTGCGCGAGGGCGAAGGCGTAGGGCCGCGTCGATGCGGCCACCGCGTGCGCGGCGGCCACCACGTTGGCGGCGTCCGCCAGGTCGAAGTGGCCGGATAGCTTCGCCCGCGCCTGCTCGAGGGTCGGGCCCTCGGCCAGGATGCGGTGATATGGAAGCACGAGCAGGCCCGGGGCGCCCATCGGGGTGAAGTAGCCGAGGGTCCAGGCGCCCTCGGGACCGTGGGCGTCGCGGTAGCGCAGCGCGGTCGCGTAACGGTGATGGCCGTCCGCGATGTACGCCTTCTGGGCGCGCAGGAGCTTCCGAAAACCGTCGATGGTGGCGCTGTCCGTGACCCGCCACAGCCGATGGCCGACTCCGCCGTCGTCGGTGTACCGCAGGGCCGCCGGCTGGCCGATCGCCTCGGCCACCAGGGACACGAACCGGCTCTCCGGGTCGGGGAACATCATGAAGATCGGGCTGAAGTTCGCCCGGGTCGCCAGGAGCAACTTCCAGCGGTCCTCCTTGGCGGCGGCGCGCGTGTGCTCGTGGGGTAGGACCACGCGCTTGTCCGGGTCCTCGGCGCGAAAGCGGGTCAACAGGCCGTAGCGCCGCAGGGTCCGGCCTTCGGCCGGGAAGGCCTGCTCGAGGACGTAGACCACGGGCACCGGATCCGCCGCCAACAAACCCTCCTCGCGCCAGCGCCGGAACGTCTCCCCGGCCTCCCGGTAGGCGTCGTCCCCCGGAGCGCGATTCAGGACGACCCGGACGATGTTCCGCGGGTCTCGCGCGTACAGCTCTTCCTGGTAGGCGGGCGGGATCACGTCGTAGGGCGGGGCCAGGACCTTCGGCAGCTCGCCCTCGGCGACGTCATACAGGAGCCCCTGGAACGGCTGGATCTCGGCCAGGACTGCCCCTCCCTATACCGAGCTCGTGTAGTCGACCTTGTAGACGATCCTGGCCGCGCCCAGGCGGATCTCGTCGCCGGTGACGAGAAGCGCGTTCTCCGCCCGCTTGCCGTTGATCCAGCAGCCGTTACGGCTCTTCAGGTCCACGAGCACGAAGCCCTCGGAGGCGCGGTCGATGCGGGCGTGAAAGGAAGACACCTTGGCGTCCGCCACCACGATGTCGTTGTTGCGGTGCCGGCCGAGGGTGTAGCTGTCGCGGATGAGGGGGAAGGAGCTTTCCGCCGCGTCCGTCACCAGGACCAGGCGGCTCACCGTGAGCTTGGTTGCGTTGGCCAGGTAGGGGGCCGCGTCCTTGTGGACGATCTTGTGGGTGTCGTCGTCGACCCGACGCGAGGGGCCCGTGATGCCGGAGCTGAACTCCACGGAGGAGGGCCGCTCCTGGTGCCGAACGTCCGCCAGCTTCTGCGTGCCCGGGGGCTCGGACTTCTGCGGGGGCCCCGGCCGCCGCGGCGCCACCAGGCCCAGGAAGCGGGCGGCCCGCAGGCGGTTCAGGATCTGGAGCGTCGGCTGGTCGTCGGGCGAGCCCATGAGCCGGCAGATCTCGCTGACGCTGCGCCGGCCGTCCACCAGGAAGAAGACCCGCCACTCCTCGTCGGTGAGAACCGCGCTCACCTTCACGCGCTCCGGGTTCACGAGCGCCTCCACCGGCCGGTCAGGGTCGGGGAAGGCGGCGGCGGCGCGGCCGGGATCGTCCTGCCGCCGCACTCCTTCGATGATCAGGTTCAGGAGGTCCATCTCCAGGGTGACCACCGTCGCGGGCGGCGGCACTCCGTCGTAGAACGCGAACCGCCCCTCGGTCCAGCCGAAGCTGTCGAAGATGACCTCGGAGACCTGGACCTTCAGGAAAGCCGCCAGCTCCTCCTCGGTGAGGATCCCCTCCGACAGGAGGACCTGGCCGATGCGCTCTCCCTTCTTGCGGCCGACCGCCTGATCGAGCACCTCGGCCTTCACCTTGCCGAGGCGGACGAGCATGGCGCCGAAGCGGAGGTCCTCGCTGGTGGAGGTGGCGAAGACCGGCCGGCCCTCGCGCAGGAACACCTTGTTCTCGCGGTCGGAGCGCTCGAAGACCAGGACGCCAGTACGCTCGCCGGTCTTCAGGAACGAGAGGAGGTCGGGGACCTCGAAGCGCCCGAGATTCCCCTCGAGAATCTTGTCCATGAGGGCCGGGCCAGATCTTAGCACGCAGCCCGGAGGGGCCCCCGGCCGCGTGACCAGGCGCCTCCGATCGTGGTATGCTCCTCGTGTCCCGCCGCACGGAACGCTGCGCCGAAGCTTTGCCCTCCCGTCACTGGCGCACCTCCTCCGGCCGCGAGGAGGCTCCGTGAGCACCTTCAAAGAACTGATCCGTCGGGTGAAATCGGAGATCCGCGAGGTTTCCGTGGACGAGGCCCGCAAGCTCGGGAAGGGCGGCGCCGTTCTCGTCGACGTGCGCGAGGCCGACGAGTTCTCGCAGGGGCATGTCCCGGATGCCGTCTTCATCCCGAGAGGCTTCCTGGAGCAGCGGATCGAGGAGAAGGTCGCGGACAAGTCCCAGGAGGTGGTCGTCTACTGCGCCGGCGGAACCCGTAGCGCGTTCGGGGCGCGGACCCTCCAGGATCTCGGCTACACGAACGTCAGCTCGATGCGGGGCGGGTTCGGGCAGTGGAAGGAGGCCGGCTTCCCGATCGTGGTCCCCAAGACACTGTCGGCCGAGCAGAAGAACCGGTACAGCCGCCACCTGCTGGTCCCCGAAATCGGCGAAGCGGGCCAGACGAAGCTGCTCGAGTCGAAGGTCCTGCTCGTGGGCGCGGGGGGCCTGGG
>WNFL01370302.1_pt2 | contig 10083 bp, 12 predicted proteins | sample 5400361 | NCBI WGS metagenome assembly WNFL01 (sample SAMN13153351, study PRJNA577476) | soil metagenome | isolation source: 40 cm soil on Douglas fir-dominated hillslope | place: USA:California | collected 2013-09-17
CTCCGAATTGTCCCTGCAAGAGCAATCTCGCACGTTTCCCTCACTTCCCGTCTCTCGTCGTTCAGGAACTCCTTCAACGTCGGTATACTCTGCACCGACGAGATTGCTCCCACGGCCTCGGCCGCTTCATGGCGAACCAGGGTGGGTAAGGCAGAAAGGTTCTCCTTGTCCAAGGCAACCCATTTGTCTTGCTTGGATCCATGTTTCAACACGTCGTTCTGGTCTTCCTCCTTGAGTATATGGCCGTTACGCGTGATGTCCTCGGAAGTCGTACCAGTCCAACTTTCGCCAATTCATCAGCCTTTGAATCTACCTTGAACCTCGCCCTCACTTGCACCCCTCACGAAATGTCCAGATTTGCACCACACACTCCAACCCACGCTCGACAGAGGGCATTACACGTTCAACTGCAAGGCCGCGGCCGTTCCGTACAGGACGCGACTGAGCCGGACGCAGATGTTAGAAAATCCCGATAAGTTCAGTGGTGTACCGGGTGGAAAAAGGCAGGGGGCCGAGTGTGGAAGTCCCAGAGTGCGAGCAGTTACGGGTGTTAGGGTTTGATGAAAGACATTCCTATTTATAGGGAGGGACTTTCTGATAAGATTATCAAAGACAAGGACTAACTAGCTGCGAAGGAATTGGGAGGGTTGGCGATTGGGGACAAGGACAAGGGGACGAAGGAGTCCAGGTATGCATAGTCCGTGTATATCCTACTTGAGCAAGCGAAATTCGGACTCAAGCTCTAGTGGAAGTAGTCGCAGTCGTATTCTCTCACGTTAACGAGAAGCAAAACGCGGTCGGAGCAGATCCCGATCCATCGACTCGGACGCCTCCGGTTCCAGTTCACGCTCTCGTCCAATGTCGCGTCCAAGGTCAAAATTACGTTCCACTGCACGAAGACGGTACTCCTCCAGTTCGTGGTCTCGGTCTTTAGGGCAGAAACGCAAGTGCTCACCTGGCACGAAAGAGGAGAAAAAGAAAATAAAACGAAATAGGCCTTGTCCCTCCCATGCGACGGCGGAACCTTTCTCTCTGGCCGTACCCGACTCACCAAATGAAGGTGGACTACCAATAGAACCAAGCATATTCGTCATTGACCCAACAGAAAAGCCCCAACATATGATGTGGGGGACGACCCGCACACTCATCGCAAATGCCATCACGGGCCAGACAACAAGGTTTACGCTTCCCGTGTACCTCCTCGGCGTTGGCTTCCGCGCAGCGCTCGAGCCGGACCCACGTCGGCTGCCCGCAAAACACCAGGATGTGATCGCTGCCGGACATGCCGAGGACACGGCTCGCGATGAAACTGGGGTACTCGCACACCGTGTATGTCGTCGTACCTGAGGGTATCATGGTCACCCTGCCCAGTCCGACGAGCATCATCGTATTTGGAACGGACAAGGCCAAAATAGGGCAGTTCGCGGCGGATATCAGGGAGAAGAGGAAACCCGAGCCGTATAATGGCCAGGTGCGCCTTTGTCCTCGTGTTGTAAGTTTGGGACAACTATTGACGCATTATGTCTAGGGTGTGTTTGTGGGCGATGAGAAGATTAGGATGAAGAGTGGGAGGAAGAAGGGACCGATAACTTGCGTTTGTATTCCTGTCGTCGCATTTGTATTTGGTGAGTCGAGGTTTCGAAGATTGGTCTATGGCCGTGTACGCTTTCATCCTTATGAATGAGCGATGCTCACTTTTTTATTTATTCGCATATATGTATTCTCTATACACAACATAACGGCTGGGAGTAAAAATTCTGAGGGTAAATAAATGGTGAATACAGTGCGAGATTATCATAACCACTAGTGGATATACATGCTATGTCCCATGATTCCTCCACTACTATTATATGCGAATACTCGGACTGTATGGCAACTATTCCTTAGCTACTCCGCTAGTAATCTGATTTGCGGTACGCTCGAAAGTATCAAAAGCGGCAAGATGAAGGTAAGCGACCTCAGCTTGACCGGAACTTTGATGGTATTCGTGCCCTGCTCTTTACCAAAGAAAATATAAACGCTGGTTTCGGAATTGGGATGCAGGTATGAGCCTCAGCGCCACGATTGTTACAGGATGTTCTAAAAGGCTTTAGGGTGTATCTACCACATGCCGTGTGTGACATCGGACCGACCTGTCATTACGCTTTGCCACCCACCACCATCGTCCCAACCACCCAGTTATGACTGAGGGATCCGCACTTGCACGGACTCCAGTAGAAATATGGGAGTTCATCCTGGACGAGGTCATAAGGCCCGGGGTCGCACTCGATACCAGCTGCACCCTTGAGAGCTTCCGTCAATTCCGTCGGTTGGGAGGAGAGGGCTACCCAGAGTCGGAGAGACAGCGTCTGGTTTTACGTCGCGTATGTAAAAGGTGGAAACAATTTGCAGAAAATCGGTCACACAGACGCCTCGGTCCGCGCTCGCCGTTGGAGCTCTTGCCCCTTTCGTCCATCCTAAATGCAACACGGGTTCATTACACTGCCGAACGATTTTCAAAGTACCTCACACAGAATACTAGATGGAAGGTTGTTCAACTCGACATCACGGAATCGGAACCAAATGTGCTCAGTCACTTGGCGGAGAATGCCGATTTCCATCCTCACATCCAACGCCTTGTTCTCGCTCTCCAGTTCACCAGGACCAAAAAATTCCACATCACAGACCTATCTTGCTTCCATCAACTCACTTATTTGGTAATCCGTCGGCATGATGATCCCCAATCGATATCTTGGGGCGACTCGACAACTCAGGAGGAGATCAACATCACTCTTCCTCACTTGGAGGTGCTAGACTTCCAGTGTTCTGGGTATCACACGAGTTTCCCCAGCGAATCTGTCCATCTCCCGTCCTTGCGCCACCTCTCCCTCTGGATCCCAGACAACGAACGTCTACTGGGTACACTCACACCGTACGCGCCAACACTGCGCTCTCTCATGGTCCGATATTCCGATATCAATTTCCTCCCGCCTCAGCTCTTCAGTCTTCTCCCCAATGTGGAAGAACTCGCAGTCAAAGGAATGATCAGTGCCGACGACCACCCTCCTCCTTCCTCGAATGGTCACCCCCTGAAGCGCTTCATCATCTTATCTCGCGCGATCGAATTTCTCGAAATCCGTAAACTCATCGAGCGACTTCCTCCCATTCGTCTCATCTTCTCCAAACTCGAATGGCCAACACCTACCAAGAAGGGTCGTGCACCAGATCTCGAAAATCCATTTGGCAGAGACAAAGTCGTTGGTGAGCAGGCAATGGACAAAATGAAAGAGCTCGCAGCTCTCTGCGAGCCTCGGGGCATCCGAATGGAGGACGACTACAGACGTACACTACTCGTAGAGGCTGAAGTGATCGACATCACCAAGGTAGATGATACGTCCATTCGTGACGGTACAGCAGAATAGTATTTATTTGCATAGACAACCAACCAGCGAGATGTACGCGGTACGCGGCAGGCACGGAGGACGGAGGATGGCCCAAGAGGGGGGGAAGGGGGGGGGTAGGACTTCAGAGACCCGATAGATGCAAAGGAGGGAGACGAGGACGAGCCAAAAAAGAAAAGATTGAACTAGTATTCGAAAGCAAACGAGAAATTCGAAATCGTGAATATTGTTTGAGCATATACTTAATCAGGAGACATTCATAACCGATATCAAAAGTGATCGAGATTGAGAAATTGGAGCTGAGGTGCCGCAGAACACGAAAGATGCGCGTTTCTTCTGGAAAGGCTGGGGGGAAATTACGCGATGTTCTTTTGGAAATTGGAGGGACACAAACAAAAGCAGCAGCGGGCGGCAAAGTCCAAGGAAAGCGTGGGAGAACGAAACGGAGCGAACGAAAAACACTAAGTTGGTGAGACCATTTCATTGAGAAAACACGGAGAGCAAAAGAGAAGAAGAGCCTTATATGACAGACTTGGTTTAGGACCAGAGAGACGAGAATCTTGGAGTGGTAAAGAGAGAGGAAGCAAGCAGGCGCGAACGGCGAGGAGCGGTTTGGTCGCTCTTGTTTGAGTATGTACATGGTATTGTGCCATGGGGAGGGAGAGAAGAGGGTAGACGGTGCTGGGGGTCGTAGGGTTGGGTTGTTGACTCGAGTGCAAGAAGGATTATGTCGATGTCGAGGGTTCGCTTTACAGCCACGTGACCTTCCATAAGCGGCCGCTGTAGTGCTGGTATTTGGATTCGGGCGGGTGATATGTACGATTAAGAGTCGGAGTCGGATTTGATTTCAAGTCTGTATGTGTATGTGGGCCGTTGGTCGTATGTCGAGTCGAAAGAGGCTTGCGTAAACTGGTATTACACAAGCTCAATTTCATCCCCCTAATTTCTTAGGTGTACCTCGACGCATACGCTCCGGCACCACCAGTCGTTGTAGCAGTCCCAGCCGCGCCCTGAGCACGGCTCGCATCGCTCGCACCTCCACCAACGCGGAAGGAGGAGAACAACCCGGGGAGCTCATCAACGCCCGAGGGGTCCCCGGCAGCCGAACGAGGACCACCGGGTCCCCCACCCGCACCACTTCCAATCGTACCGTTGCCACGGCCGGCGCTTGGGAGGACATAGAGTGAGTCTCCACGAAGGATATCGGACGCAGCAGGGAATTGTGGGCTCGCGTCATCGAACTCGAATCCTGCAACACCGAGCACACCACCGGGCGCGGCGCCTCCGTTGCTCATACCCATTCCAAGTCCACGCCCAGCACCACCAAAGCGGTCCATACTGTCGTAACCACCAAAACCTCCATAGACAGCACCGCTGGCACCACGACCGAGGGGCAAGTCGTCATAACCGCCGCCTGCACTGCCGTATCCACCGCCGTACGGGCCAGGACGGGTAGAAGAGTTCTGGAGTCTGCCGTAGGTGCCAAGGAGTTGGTCCTCGAGGACAGAAGACGGCCCGGTCCCGACCCCAGCAGCGCCATATGCTGTGTGACCCATTCCCATGCCGCTTCCGTAGTTCTGCGCAGGGTGCGCACCGTATCCTCCTCCACCACCACCACCACCACCACCATAGTAGCCACTATATCCGTCGCTTCGGCCAAACTCACCACCGCGAGGTGGCGGGGGCGGGTACATCCCACCGTGTCCGTACGCCCCTCCGCCGTTGTGCATAAATCCACCTCCATTACTGTTGGAATAAGGTGACCCGTAAGTGTTAGGCGGCGGGGGAGGACCGCCAGCTGGTGGGATGGGCCTCAGTTGACGAGTCGCTCCTCCGTTCGGGCTTAGACCACCACCATTGTTGAGAATGATATCTTGAAGGCGCTCGATGATGTGGTTGACTTGATCGTTCGTCAGGGGACCTTCAGGGGCTGGAGTGGCGATACTCGGTGGGTAGCGGTTTCCGGTAAGGCCGCTATTAGAGTTCTGAGGAGACTGTGGTGTTGCAGACAAAGCGGGAGGGGCGGGGGTTGGAGCAGCCGAGGAACGATCTACACATGGAGAAGTAGCGGTCACGTAAGTATAGAGGTATGAGGAGTATTGAAGATAGATACGTACTGCGGCCCCAGCTCAGGCGGACCTTACTGCCCCCAATCGAATAGCCGCTAAGAGCCTCAATAGCGCGCTCTGCGTCGGCCTTACGGACGAATTGGACGAAGCCGCATGATTTGCCGGGAGGTACCTTAACCTAGGAAGAGACGAGGACAAAATAGTAAATAAAAAAGAAAAGAAAATGCACCAGAGATGAGAGATAAACTTACGTAGTGGATCGGTCCAAACGGCGCGAAGAAGGTCCTTAGGGTGTCCTCGGAGATAAGGGGCGAAAGGCCACCAACAAAGACCTAGCGAAACCTGAATTAAAGTGGTGGCGGCGGCTGTCAGGGGGTTGATACACACCGTTGTATTGAGAGGGTCCGAAGGAGCGGTCGGGTCCGGAGCTCCGCCAAGCAAATGCTCAAGCACGGTACGAGTGTGGGGGTTTTGGTGGGCCCAGTGTTGAATCTGAGCGGGAGTCAATCCAGGAGGAGGCAAGATGCCCGGGTTGGTTGGATAAGGGCCTTGTGGACGGTGTTGACCATGCTGGGCCATCGTGTTAGACAGCTGGGCGATGCGGGCGACGAGACTCGGGTGCAACTCGTTGCGGTAGTTGTTCTTTGAGATTTGAGAATCAGCCACTGTGCTGGTGACGCTACGAAGGCGTTGCATAGTCGTGGGGTCGACCAACATGGGGGCGACAACCGGGGTATTACCGGTTTTGCGGACTGTGACAGGGACTGTATCCGGAGCTTCCTCGTCAGCGGATGCAGCCTTGTTCTTGGCCGTAGCATGCGACAAGCGCACTTGAGAAGGGGGATACCGGAAATGTCAGATAACGACACTTTCAGGAAAAGAAACCATTGACATACTGGGACGAGACTTGCAGTAGAGTCCTTGCATCTCTGTGAGCGCGCGAATTTGATCAGCCTCACTTGTGAATCTGTTGCACAACGGGGACAACGGCGGGTCAGCAGTGGGACACAAACCAAACAAACATCGCGCCCGATCGGGAACAGCATGCTATGGGCAATAGAAAAAATAAAATAAAATGAAAATAAAAATAAAAATGATATGTGGCGCTTGTGCCGTTACCCGATGGAGGACAATAGAGGAAAAAGGACGGACCGGACAAAACCGTAACCCTTGGACACTCCGCTGAACGAGTCGACCATGACCTTTGCATTGCAACAAGAATGAAAGGGGGCGATGAGTCTTGGAGGGAAATCGCCACGTAGACCGAGATTGGGATTGCGGAAAACATTCATGAGGTCGGCGTTTGTGACATCGCCGGCAAGGTCGCCAACAAAGATGCTATACTCGATGGCGTTGTCGACAGGGCCTAGCTCCTTTCCAATGGCGGTCTGGGCGAGGGGAGAGTCGGCCCAGTCGATTTTGATGGGGTGGTTTGAATTTGGAAGGAGAATTGGCTGGGGGGTGGGGGTGGTGGTATTGTGGGCGTGGATGTGGGTGGGTGCAGCATCGGGACCAAATTGGTGCCAGACTCGGAGGGCGACATCTGGGTTGGCCATGATGAGGAGAGCGTAGCCAGAGTTGTTTGGGTGACGAGTGGCGTTGGCAGCAGCGGGAGGACGGGGGATATGCATCTTGATTGTGTCCCAACCGAGGAGGGAGCAGACCTGAACGAGGTAGTGCTCGTCCATCCAAGGTTCTAGCTCGCCGAGGAAGAGAGTAGCATCTTGTGGGAAGTCATGTTCTGTGATTTTGATGCGTGGACGAGTGGGAGAGGAGACGGTGACTGGGCTGCCGTTGATGTTGATGTTGATGGGATGTGCGGGTGCGGCGGGTGCGGGTGCGGGAGTAGGAGCGGCAGGAGGAGCGGCAGGAGGAGCGACGGTAAGACGGTCGAGGTGGGGAGAGTTAGGAGCACCCTCAGCGACGAGTTGTGGGGTGTTGGCGTTGGCGTTGGCGTTGGTGTTGACGGTGGAGTTTGCGGACATTGTTGATTGGCGCGAGAGTTGCTGATCTAAGTACGTTGATAGCTAGATAGATACGTATGTATGAGCTTTATAAACTTGAAAAAGCAGCGATATTGGTGGCAAGCAAGCGCGCGGAAGCAGTTATCGACAGTGGTTTGGTTAACGAGGTACGAGACGGGCGAGATTGAAGAGAGTGAGTGCACGAGCGCACTGTACGTGACAGTGTGGACGAGCAGAGGATGACGGTGGCGATGAGGATGAGGAGGTGGACGAGGAGGTGAGCGAGCAAGCAAGCGAGCGAGCGTTGGTGGTTGGGCGGGCGGCGAGGCGGCGAGATGCGAGATTGGGAGAGAACGAGTCCAAGCAAGGCTCATAAATAAATACACAAATAAATAAATAAACAATACAAGACTAAAAAAAAACAATGGCCAAATTATCTAGCCGATATTGCCGATATTGACTGACTGGCTGAACGTTACGAACGACGACGACGACGACGACGATGACGATGACGACGACGACGACGAAGGATGGGGATAGTGTGGCAGATGAAATGATTTGAAGATTGCCAGCCGACTGAGTGGCTGCCCGTCTGCCTGCCTATCTGTCTGCCCGTCTGCCCTGGCTGCCCTGCGTGCCCTGCGTGCCCTGCGTACTTGGCTCGGTTGGCTGGCAGGCTGCTGGCTCGGAGACAGTATTGGCATCGACATCGGTCAGTCAGATTCGAATCTGTTTGGGGTCGATCGAAAACAAAACACCACCAGGTTAGACACCCAGTCACCCACTCAGTCACCAGTCACCAGACACCTCACCCAGACAATCACCCGAAAAGGCAACTTGCCTCCCTTGCCTCCCTTGCCTCCCTTGCCCCCCTTCCCCCCCCGTCGGCATATTCCGAAATCCCAAAATCCCAACTCTCACTCTCACTACTCCCGGCGGCCTCCACTTACCGCAAAACACGGCAACGTCTATTATTATTCACGGTCATTCACGGTCATTCACGGTCATTTCACGGTCATTCACGGGTATCCTGCCGTTGCCGCTGCCGCTGCCGCCAAGTATGAGCCGTAAATCTGGTTTGCAGCGCCAAGCACTCGCCCTTTATCGACGGTGTGTCTTCCCCCCTTTCCCCTCCCTCGCCTCCCTCGCCTCCCTCGCATCGTCCCACTCCGCAGTCCCTCGCATCCCTCCCCGCAGCAGCACCACCACCACCATCAACAACAACACCTGCACTGCACTTACCGCACTTACCGCACTTACCGCACTCCTGAGACCCTGAGACCCTGACGTACTGACGCCTGACCTTGCGCTCCCGTGCACACTCCACCCCTAGTGCCCTCCGTATCCCCCGTACCAAACCTCCTCACGCACAACAAAATTTTCGCCTCTTCATCCGCTACACCTTCCGCACCCAGGCACTCGCAGTTCCCCCCAACCAATTCCCCGCCATCGAGCATCTCCTCCGCAAGGCCAAAAAGTCCGTCGAAATGTGGGAGACACCCACCGTCCGAGATATTTCCGTCTCGGATCCAATGCGCGAGTGGGACACCCACGCTGGCCTGGCGTGGAGGTCGAGGCAATGCGCGAGTCCTCCCTTCCCTACCTAGACTTAATTAATTAGCTCGTACTCCACCCGACCAAATTGAAAGCCGTTAATGTGGACGCCACACTTAAACTCGGTCCGCACTCCCTAAAAAGCTTCTTCCATTTGTATACCACAAAGCTTGCGCCAATATCTGAGTTTACGTCCTTCTTCTTTCCATTCTTAAGTCCGATACCTTATCGTAACCACATTCTTCTATTGTCTTTAATCCATTTGGTGGATAAAATACAACAAAGTCGCAGACTTTGAGTGAGCGTCGTGCGTCGTGCGTGCGCTGCTCGTCGCGTTCGAAACGTCCAACTGCCCCTGGATGAGAGTAGGGTATTTGATCCATGTCAAACCAGCCGGTCTTCCTGAAGCGGAGCTCTGCCTTGAAAGCCCTGTCGTCAGGCTCGATTTGTAGGGTTAGGGCATCGCCCACTCATTCATTCAGAGTTTAGGAGTACCTTTATCCATTTACTTCAATAATACTTCAATAAAGGTTAATGTCCTCCTTCCAATCCCGGAACTCGGTCATGTAATCCGGAAATCAAACATCTTTTTCTCACGTTATCTCGCCTGAGACAGCAGATGGGTGGTCGGCTGTCGATCGGCGATCGGCGATCGTCGATTAGCAAGTACGGCTTGTACAGTCCAAGGTTGTCTCAAGGCTCCTAACCCTACCGGTTTCGCCGGTCCGCTCGTCAAGTACGTGGAACCGTGTGCCCAGTGGAGAGGAGAGGAGTCAAAGAGTAGAGTCAGGCCCAACTAGTCTCTCATCAAACCCTATGCGTGGCACTCCAAATCCTGACATCAAGGTGTACAGCATCGTCAGAGCCCAAGGATACGAAGCAGGTTCTCATATTAGGGGAAAAGAGGGAGAAGGGCATTGTATCATGAACCATGTGTACCCTATTTTCCGAATGGAGCGAAATTGTGCTTCAAGCTCGATCGAGTAGATAGAGCCGCCTACTCCTTAGTCGGCCTTCAAACAAGGCCTAGTTTCAAAGTGATATTTCATCGAATTGCCTGCCTTTTCAAGTCCTATGAGAGATTTTTGGATGCCTCACTTGAACCATTTCATCGAA
>WNFL01445142.1_pt1 | contig 10082 bp, 9 predicted proteins | sample 5400361 | NCBI WGS metagenome assembly WNFL01 (sample SAMN13153351, study PRJNA577476) | soil metagenome | isolation source: 40 cm soil on Douglas fir-dominated hillslope | place: USA:California | collected 2013-09-17
GAGCAACGAGTACCGCAAGCTGATCGGCGGCAGCCGCTACGAGCCTGAGGAGGAAAACCCGATGCTCGGCTTTCGCGGCGCGGCGCGCTTTGTTTCGCCCGACTTTGCCGACTGCTTCGAGCTCGAATGCAGGGCGTTGAAGCGCGTGCGCGAGACGATGGGGTTGACCAACGTCGAGATCATGGTTCCGTTCGTTCGGACGCTCGCGGAAGCGCGCCGGGTGATCGATCTGCTCCAGTCGCACGGACTCAAGCGCGGCAGCGCGGCCGCGCCCGACGGCAGCGGTGCACTGCGAATCATCATGATGTGCGAGGTCCCATCCAACGCGATCCTGGCCGACGAGTTTCTCGAGTACTTCGACGGCTTCTCGATCGGCTCCAACGATCTGACCCAACTCACCCTCGGGCTCGATCGCGATTCGGGGCTGGTGGCGGCCGGATTCGATGAACGCGATCCGGCGGTCAAGGCGTTGCTGTCGCGCGCCATTGCGGCGTGCCGGCGCCAGGGCAAGTACGTCGGGATCTGCGGCCAGGGGCCGTCGGATCACCCGGATCTTGCACTTTGGCTGACCGAGCAAGGCATCGAGAGCATCTCGCTGAACCCGGACACCGTCATCGACACATGGATGTTCCTGGCACGGCGCGCGGCGAAGTAGACGCCACCGGCTCATCGCGGCGCGCGAGTCCGCGGATCGTCCTCCGGAGCCATACGCCCTTCGCCATGCCGGGGGCTCGGGCGTGCTGACCTCGCTCCACCGCACCCGGTCGCCCCCGCTGCGTCCCAGCAGCCTAGATCACCCCTCTCCCGCGTGAGGGAGAGGGGTCGGGGGTGAGGGCGGTGCTACAGGCCCAGGCCTGGCAGCACTTCGGTGTGTTCGATCTGCACAGCCTGCAGCTCGTTCGGATCCAGCTCCAGCGCGCGCAGGATCGTCGGCGCGATCTGCGTGGTCAGCACGGGGCCCTTGATCTGCCTGGAGGCGATCCCCGGCTGCGACACGATCAGCGCGACGTTGGTGTCGTCGCTGCTGAAGCCGCCGTGCTCGGCGTTCTTCTTCTTCGAGGTGGTGTAGATGGTTCCGAGCTCGGGCACCACGATGATGTCCGGCGTATGGTTGTCGCCGATCGGGTCCCGGAACCGCAGCTTCATCAGGTCTGCGGCTAGTACCTGCTGAATGTGCAGCCCGGCGGGCACCCGCCGCTGGCGCCTGAGTCTGATCCTGCAGCCAGATCAGTGCGACGTCGTCTTCGTTCTCGCCGGCGCTGACGATCGCCTGTGCCACCGCGTCGCTGCTGGATGCGTAGTTGGCTACCAGCGTCTGCAGGCCGCCGATCTTGTTGGTGACGCCGGCGCTCGGATTGACCTTGAGCGGATCGATCGGCGCCTGTCCGTGCTTCGCCGTCACGATAATCAGCGTCGAATCGTAGATGTGTCGCGACTTCAGCGCGGTCAGCACGCGGGCGAGCTGCACGTCGGTCTGCTCCAGTGCGTACCCCAGAACCGCGGTGGGCGTACCCGAGCCGTCTGCATATCCGCCCGGTTGGCCGTTCAAGCCGGCCGGATCCGGGGCGAAGCACGACCCGTCGGTGTTGTTGTGCGAGACCTTCTGTCCGACGCTGATCGCCTGCAGATCGGTGCCGAACAGCGCCGGCGCGCCGATGTGCGGGCCCTTGCCGGTGTGGTTGTAGCCGTTGATCTGCGCAACCAGCGCGTCGAACTTTCTCTTGTCGTTGTCCAGCGTGCAGTTCACGCTGACCGTGGCGTCCGGCGTCACGTGGGTGCCGACCACGCCGTAGTCACCGTCGTAAGGACCGGGAATCGTGTTCCCGTTGCTGTCGGTCAGCGTTTGCGGGTTCGTCACCTCTGGTGTGTAAAGGTCATCCACCCCGTTGCCCGACGGACCGTTGACCAGATCGTAGGCGGCGTGCTTATCAGCCCAGGCGGTGCGCAAGCCGGCAGCCTTGACGACTTCGAAGATCGTATTGACCTTGACGAAGTCGTGCGGGTAGATCAGCTGGCAGCTGCCGTCCTTCATGCCCCAGGGCAGCCGCGACGGGTCGATCTGGTTCTGGTCGATCGCAAGCCCGTTGACCACCTTCAGCAGGTCGATCGACTCGTCGTAGGTGGTCTGCTGGCCCGGCGTTCCGGTGCAACCGGCCGGCCCGGGCGGCCATTGCGTGCGGTCCCAGCTGACGTCGTAAAACACGTCGGCCGAGGCTGGCGAGCCGCCGGTCACGATCGACAGCAGGCCGGGAAACGAATCCGAGGGCCTCGAGGTCGAGGCGGCTGTGTAGCGAACCGCATGCCGCGCGATCTCGGCCAGCGCCGACTGCGGGTGCGACGCGATGAACCGTTCTGCATCGACCGCGTGCAACCCATCCACGCTGATCACCAGCACGCGCTGGACTTCGCGCTCGGCCGCGCCGGCCAGCGGGCACAATCCCAGACTTGCGATGGCGCCTGCAGCGACCAGCATCCCCAGGGCGCGTTCTTGTTTCATGCGTTCTCCTCCTTGCAGTTCGAGAGCGCAACCTACCCGTGGAGGATGACGGCACGATGGCCGAATGTGCGTTCAGCGCGGGGACACCCGCCCCCCTTTCATGTGACCCTTTGCTTGAGCAGACGCTGCTGCTGGCGCTTCCAGTCGCGATCCCGCTCGGCGTCGCGCTTTTCGAACTGGCGCTTGCCCTTGGCAAGTCCGACGGCGAGCTTGATCCGCCCGTTCGCGAAGTGAAGGTCCAGCGGAACCAGCGCGTAGCCGGCGCGTTCGACCTTGCCGATCAGCCGGCGGATTTCCGGGCCGTGCATCAGCAGCTTGCGGGTTCGGGTCGGATCGGCCCGCTCGTGAGTCGACGTGGTCGACAGCGTGCCGATATGCGCGTTCAGCAGGAACAGTTCGCCGTCTTTGACGATCACGTAAGCTTCGTTAAGCTGGCATTGGCCGGCCCGAACGCTCTTGACCTCCCACCCCTGCAGCGCGAGTCCTGCTTCGAAGCGCTCCTCGATCGAGTAATCGTGGACGGCTCTGCGGTTCTGAACGATCGACATGTCGGGATGCGAAGCACTTACAACGGCAGTGTAACAATCGCCTGATATGCACCGGGTCGAACCATCGGTGCTGCTTCCCTACAGCGCGGAGCGGATGTTTCGGCTGGTTGAGCGGGTCGACGACTATCCGCAGTTCCTGCCCTGGTGTCCCGCAGCGCACGCACGCCCTCTGCCCGACGGCAGCGTCGAAGCGACCATCGAGATCGCCTTTCACGGCGTCCGCACCCGCTTCACCACTCGCAATGTGTCCGACCCTCCACGCGAAATCCGGATCACGCTGGTGGACGGGCCGTTCCGCCGCCTGACCGGTCGGTGGCAGTTTCTGGAACTGCCGGAGCAGTCCTGCAAGGTGAGCTTGCAGCTGCAATACCAGTTTGCGGGTGGGCCGTTGGGCCGCTTGATCGCCCCGGTGTTTGATTCGATCGCCGGCCGCCGAGTCGCAGTATGGCTGAGGCCACAGCAGGCACCGTCGTCGATGCGGTGGTCGTTTACGCCGTGCCGGGACGGGCGCATCTGTTCGAGGTCCGGCTGCCAGCCGGATCCTCGGTCGGGGCCGCTATCCAGGCCTGCGGAATCCTGAGCGCGGTTCCCGAGCTGGCCGGACAGCAATTGGACGTGGGCGTGTTCGGCCGCAGCTGCGGGCTCGAGGCCACGGTGCGCGATGGAGACCGGATAGAGATCTACCGGCCTTTGACCGTGGACCCGAAAGCGGCGCGGCGTCAGCGCGCCGCGTTGAAAGGACGCTGAGCGCCCATCAGCCCGTCAGTTGCAGCGGGTTTCGATGATCTCGCGCGTGCGCTGAGCTTCGGCCGCCCGCTGAGCCTCGTCCAGGAGCTCGCGGCTGCCGTCCGGGTTGGTGCGCACCAGCCGCACCCCGTCTTCGAGCGATTTGATGTATCCGCGCGCCCGCTGGCAGTCGTCGGCCTTCTGGGCGGCTTGAGCCTGCCCGTCAGCGACTTTCTTTTCGGCGTCGGCGTGCTCTTTCATCCGCTTGCGGAACTCCTGCTCGCGCTCGGCCGTCGTGGGGGGGCGCGGTGCGGCCGAGGCGGTGGAATTAGGCGGCGGCTGAGCCGGCGCGCTATTGGGCGAGGGCTGCGCCGTCGCATCCGTCGATTCGGGGGGCTGCGCCGGCGACGACGGCTGCTGCAGCAGGTCGGCCGCCCTGATATTGGCCGGCGGGGGCTGATCCGAATAGACCGTCCGCCCGTGCTCGTCGCGCCAGGCCCACTGCGCCGATGCGATCGATGCTGCACCGTACAGCAGCATCGCCACGCCGATGCGGCATGCGCGCTGCAGGAGGTTGTTGCGTGGCATCCAGTTTTGCATCGGGGTCGACATCAGATGGGTACGAGTTTCGAATTGGCGCACGCGGGGCCGCCCGGCACCGACCCGGCAATTTACCCGACCGCCTGCGCGGCGAACATCGGAAAGACACATGATGAAACCGGTATTTGGATGGTGCAGCGCAACAGCTGCTCCGGTCCGCCCGCGCCGGAATTGCGCACCTCAAGCCCTCAAGTCGTGCCGGAGAGCTGCTGGGCTGGCCCAGGGGTGACCGGGCGCGGTTCCGCTCGCGTTACGCCCTTCGCCATGACGAGTGGCGGAGGCGGGGTTTCGCGAAGCACCGCTTCGCGCCGCCGAAGCCGGCCAGCCCGGCGGAATCGGGCAGGCAGCTGCGTATAATCCGCTTTTGCGGCGCGAGGACTGCGATGCGTTTGATCGAAAAGGCGCTGACGTTCGACGATGTGTTGCTGTTACCGGCCTATACGGCCGTGTTGCCCCGGGAAACGGATCTTTCCTCCCGGTTTTCCCGCCGGATCGAGCTGAAATTGCCGTTGGTGTCCGCCGCGATGGACACCGTGACGGACTCCCGCCTGGCAATCGCCCTGGCGCAGGAAGGCGGACTCGGCATCCTCCATAAGAACCTGTCGCCGCGCCAGCAGGCGGCCGAAGTCCTGAAAGTCAAGCGCCACGAGGCCGGCGTGCTGCGCGACCCGATCACGATCGGACCGGACATGAAGATCCGCGACGTGATCGAATTAACGCGCCAGCACCGCATTTCCGGCTTGCCGGTGGTCGAAGGGCCGAAGGTGATCGGCATCATCACCAACCGCGACCTGCGCTTCGAGACGCGGCTGGACGCGCCCGTGCGAGAGATCATGACCCAGCGCGATCAGCTGGTCACGGTGCGGGAAGGCGCCAGCCTGGAAGAGGCCAAATCGTTGATGCACCGGCATCGGCTCGAGCGCGTCGTGGTGGTCAACGGCGATTTCGAGCTGCGCGGACTGATCACCGTCAAGGACATCACCAAGGCGACGGAGCACCCGAGTGCCGCCAAGGACGAGCTGGGCAAGCTGCGGGTGGGTGCCGCGGTGGGCGTGGGCGAGGCCGACGACGAGCGCTGCGAGTTGCTGGTGAAAGCCGGTGTCGACGTGCTGGTGGTGGATACCGCCCATGGTCACTCGCAGGGGGTTCTGGATCGGGTTCGCTGGATCAAGCGCAATTACCCGCAAATCGACGTGGTGGGCGGCAACATCGCGACCGCCGCTGCCGCCGTCGCGCTGGCCGAGCAGGGTGTCGACGCGGTCAAGGTGGGGATAGGACCGGGCTCGATCTGCACGACCCGTGTCGTGGCAGGGGTCGGGGTGCCGCAGGTCACCGCGATCTCCAACGTGGCCCGGGCTCTGGCCGGCCAGCAGATTCCGGTGATCGCCGACGGCGGCGTTCGATATTCGGGCGACGTGGCCAAGGCGCTGGCCGCGGGCGCCTGGAGCGTGATGATGGGGAGCATGTTCGCGGGCACCGAAGAGGCGCCCGGCGAGACGATCCTGTATGAAGGCCGCTCGTACAAGTCCTACCGCGGCATGGGCAGTCTGGGGGCGATGCAACAGGGAGCGGCCGACCGCTATTTCCAGGATTACGAGGCCAACGCCGACAAGCTGGTGCCCGAGGGAATCGAGGGGATGGTCCCTTACAAGGGCAGCGTGTTGACCATCGTGTATCAGCTGGCCGGCGGCGTGCGGTCCAGCATGGGCTATTGCGGCTGCCGGACCATCGAGGAGATGCGCACGCGGGCCGAATTCGTCGAGATCACCAGCGCCGGCATGCGTGAGTCGCATGTTCACGACGTCCGGATCACCAAGGAAGCGCCGAATTACCGGGTCGAATAGTTGTCGCACGAGCGCATCCTGATCCTGGACTTCGGCGCGCAGTACACGCAACTGATCGCGCGCCGCATACGCCAGGCGGGCGTGTATTGCGAGATCCACCCGTGTGACGTGGGGGACGATTTCATACGGTCGTTCGGCGCGCGCGGGATCATTTTGTCGGGCAGTCATCTGTCGGCGCACGAGGAATGCACCGAAAAGGCGCCCGCCGCCATCTTCTCGCTGGGCGTTCCAGTGCTCGGCATCTGCTACGGGATGCAGACGATGGCGCAGCAGCTCGGCGGTCGCGTCGCGGGCGGACATACGCGCGAATTCGGCTACGCAGAGGTCCGCGCTCACGGGCACACGCGGCTGCTAAGCGGCATCCAGGACTTCCAGACGCCGGAAGGGCACGGCAAGCTGAAGGTCTGGATGAGTCACGGCGATCGGGTGGTCGAGATGCCGCCCGGCTTTGCGTTGATGGCGTCGACCGAGACCTGTCCGATCGCAGGCATGGCGGACGAACGCCGCGGACTGTACGGCGTGCAGTTCCATCCCGAGGTCACGCACACGCTGCAGGGGCAGGCGATCCTGACACGCTTCGTGCGCGAAATATGCGGATGCCGCGGCGACTGGAGCATGCCGAACTACCTGGAGGAGGCGGTCCGCGCGATCCGCGAGCAGGTCGGCCGCGAGGAGGTGATCCTGGGCCTGTCCGGCGGGGTCGATTCGTCGGTGGCCGCTTTGCTGATCCATCGCGCGATCGGCGAGCAGCTGACCTGCGTGTTCGTCGACACCGGGCTGCTGCGGCTGAACGAGGCGCGCCAGGTGACCGAAACTTTCAAGAACCACCTGGGTTTGCGGCTCGTGACGGTGGATGCGTCGGAGCGCTTCATGAAAGAGCTGGCCGGGGAGCACAATCCCGAGGCCAAGCGCAAGATCATCGGTGCCGAGTTCATCGAGGTATTCCAGCAGGAGGCCGCGCGACGCCCGAACGCGCGCTGGCTGGCGCAGGGAACGATCTATCCGGACGTGATCGAGTCGGCCGGTGCCAAATCCAAGAAGGCGACCAACATCAAATCGCACCACAACGTCGGCGGGCTGCCGCACACGCTGCACCTGAAGCTGCTCGAGCCGCTGCGGGAGCTATTCAAGGACGAGGTGCGCGAGCTCGGCCTGGCGCTTGGCCTGCCGCGCGAGATCGTATTTCGCCACCCGTTTCCGGGACCTGGACTTGGGGTTCGGATCCTGGGCGAAGTGCGGCCCGAGTACGCCGATCTGCTCAGGCGCGCCGACGCGATCTTCATCGAGGAGCTGCAGGCGAGCGGCTGGTATGAGCGCACCAGCCAGGCCTTCGCGGTGTTCCTGCCGGTGCGCAGCGTCGGCGTGATGGGCGACGGTCGCACCTACGAATGGGTGGTCGCGCTGCGTGCGGTGCAGACGCAGGATTTCATGACCGCGATTTGGGCCCCGCTGCCGCATGAGCTGCTGGGCCGGGTATCGAGCCGGATCATCAACGAGGTGCGCGGTATCAATCGGGTGGTCTACGACATCTGCGGCAAACCGCCGGCGACCATCGAGTGGGAGTGACCCGGACGGCCGACCGTCTCGAGGCTTGACATCGATGTCTTTTTTGGTACACTAAATGTACCACTAATGACAAGATTCCGAAGGAAGACGTGATGTCGAGCGTAGCGGCAAAGCACGCTGCCGTCGTGGATACCGGCTCCCGCGAGGCCCGCGGCCGGCTCGCCGCGATGGTGACGCAACTGCTGGAACACTGGCAACTGCCCGCGACGGAGCAAGCGGTACTGCTCGGCCTGTCGACCGGCAGCCGAAGCACGCTGGCCCGTTATCGCAGCGGAGAGCCGCTGGCCGACAATCGCGATCTGCTGGAGCGGGCCGGGCATTTGCTCGGCATCCACAAGTCGCTGCGGATGCTGTTCCCACATGACCTGGACCTCGCCCACCGCTGGATGACGCAACCGAACCGCCAGCTCGGCGCCCGTCCGGTGGACCTGGTCATCGAGCACGGCTTCGAGGGCCTGTTAGCGGTGCGCCGCTATCTCGACTTTCAGCGCGGCCAGTAGATGCAGGCGGATCTGCTTTCCGCCAATATCGACTTCCACGACGACCTGGTGCGCAACATCCCAGGCATCCGCGAATCGCAGAATCTGTTTGACGACCTGTCGGCCGATCGCGTTGACTGGGAGATCGCCATCGCGGCAGAGAGCGCAGGCCGCATCCTGAGCGCGGCGGCGCTGATCACACGGCCGTTCGACTACGGCACCGTGATCAGCTACTCGTTCGATTCATCAAACTGGCAGGCGTCGCGCTTTTCGGACGCGTCGCTGTACGGCGTGTGGTACGGCGCGCCGGATCTGGAGACGACCGTTTACGAGACCGCGTGGCATTGGTATCGATTCGTGCGCGACAGTTTCCCCAGCGAGGATCGGGACATCACCACCGAGCGCCGTGTGTTCAACGTACGCTGCGACGCGCTGCTCGTGGACCTGCGCGGCAAGGAGTCGGCCTATCCCGACCTTGTGAGCCGCAGAAGTTACGCGTTCACGCATCAGGTGGGGCGCTATGTGCACGAGCAGGCGCTGAACGGTCTGCTGTACCCGTCGGCACGCTGCAACGGCACCAACGCGGCGATCTTCAACGCCGAGCGGCTGTCGAACGTTCGCGACCGGGTCTTTCTGACCTATCGGCTTAACGTGGTGCGGGACACGTTCGTCGCGGAACGGACGCCGGGAAGAGGGTGGCTGGAGTGCTCGCCGAGTACGCTGGGCTGATGACCGGGCTGGAATTCCTCACTGCCGCGCGTATATGCCGGTCCGGCAAGAGGACGGCAGGGCGGTGCTCCCGCCCTTTCACTTCGCGAGGAAGTCGAGGACGAGCTTGGTCGTAGCGGCCGGGTTCTCCTCCATCACCCAGTGGCCGGAGGCAGGCACGATCCCCTCTGTAACGTTCGTCGCAACGAACCGCACTTCTTCCGCCATGGCGGTGTTGAAGGACTTCTCCGCGCCAACGGCCAGCACCGGCATCGTCAGTTTGCCGCCCGCCGCCAGCAGGGCCTTGTTGTCGGCCGCGTCCTGCGTGAATGCACCAAACTGCTCGAACGCGTCGTGCATGGCCTTGGGGCGCGCGTAGAGTGCGGAATAGTGCCGGCGCGTCGCTTCGTCGATCGCCTTTGGATTGGCCGACAGCTCGTTCCAGAAGCGGTCCAGATAGATGCGTTCGCGCCCCGCGACCAGCCGTTCCACGTCGGGCCCGCGGAAATTGAAGTGCCACAGTTGCGGGCTACGGACGATGTTGTCCCAGTTGCCGATGCCGGGCAGCGGTGCATCGATCACGACCCAGCGCGTGACGCGGTCGGGATATTGCGCGGCGAAGGCGTAACCAACCATGTTGCCGATGTCGTGTGTGACGAGGTCGGCTTTGCGGATCTGCAGATGGTCGAGCAGGCCCGCGATGTCAACGCCCTGGTTCTTCTTCGTATAACCGGACTCCGGATGCGCAGACCACCCCATGCCGCGCAGATCGGGCACGACCACGGTGTGATCCTTCATCAGCTGCGCGGCGATCGGCGCCCACATATCGCCCGTGTCGCCGAAGCCGTGCAGCATCACGACGGCCGGGCCCGTGCCGCCCACGCGCACGTACAAGCTCGTCCCGTTGGTTTCGACCCTCTGGGCGTGGAAGCCCGGCGGGAACGGCCGAACCGCCCCCCACCCGGGCGACGCCAGAACGAGGACGCTCAGACCGAATGCCAGAAAACGAAGCACGTCGCACCCCCGAACTTGTCTCTCGCCGCCCCTGTGTCGCGGCGTCCGCGACTATGGCATAAGCTCGAATCCGTCGCCGTCTTCGTTGCGGTTGCCGAAG
>WNFL01276058.1_pt1 | contig 10081 bp, 10 predicted proteins | sample 5400361 | NCBI WGS metagenome assembly WNFL01 (sample SAMN13153351, study PRJNA577476) | soil metagenome | isolation source: 40 cm soil on Douglas fir-dominated hillslope | place: USA:California | collected 2013-09-17
ATACTCGATATAAGTTGGCATAAATCTCCAAGATAGCAGGTTTTTATTTTATTGGTACGGCGACGTATCTAGTGCTAGTGCTAGTGCCATATGCAGACGTGGTGGTCTTTCTGGGATACCGGCCTCAGCAGTAGCAAGGAGCGGCAGGGAGCAGCAGGCAGGCACAGCTTGCTTGTGTGGCAGCCGAAATTGTGCCGCTACTTGCGCTTGCGACGTCCACTACTGTAGTATTTAAATTTTTAGACCTGACCACAACCACGACCTTTGATTTTGCTCTACGCGCGCTCACGCACGCACGCACGCACGCACGCAATCCTGCGTTCCTTCTTTTCTTCAAACCCATCTTCCCGTTTTTATGGCTTCCCCGACGTTACTAATCGTCCCACCAACGCCGCGAGCCGATGCAACCACCCATCCGCAGTCATACTCAGACCCATCGTCCTCAACGCTTGGAACAGTGCACCCACATCGGACCTCAAGCGAAGCGACTGCGGAGACCATCTTCAGTCTCTACGGCGACGACCGCAATAGCTGGCACTCGACAAACGCTCAGAGTCTCTTCCGCAACAACTCCCTTCGCGAGTCTGGATCTAATTACACACCCATCTCAACTTCGAACAGAGACTCATCATTGTCCTATCTTAGACGAAGTTCAGCGAGCTCACAAACGTCGCCAGATATTATCACAGGCCAAGGGCGCAGGGAGAGTGCTCCTGTAGGCGTGTACACGGGTATTTTACATCCAACATCACCCCATGCTACATCGTCCCACGACCCTACACAAGTCGAATCTGGAAACGCACAGCTCCCAAGCAGCTCGTCCTGGGACACCTCCAAGCACGAACGCCCACCATCGAGCGCCCATTCCAAGTCCACCTTACCCGGTGGTCCATCCAAATCAAGCGTAGAGGTTCCAACAATGGCACAATCCACAAGTGCCGCTCAGAACCACCCAACCTCCGCCCCTTCTGAACAGTCACCTCCGCAGCGCATACACACAACCCTACAAGTTAACGTCAACCTCTCTCCACATTCACACACCTTCCCATCAACCTCAACTGCTCCGCCCAGCCCAGCGCCGCCCCGTGCCCAAGGCGAAGACCTAGACTCGTACCACGTCCGTGCGACGTACGCTGCGCTCGACGTATCCGGTGTAAGAGGGGACGGCTATGAAGACGGCGAGGAACTCACTCGCGCGCGGCTGGGAAGCAACCGCAGTCTCGTCCCAGTGCCACCTTCACCTGGTCCTTCTCTGCCAGGTGAGGAATTAGCAACTGCCGAGAAGGAGCTATTAAGCCAAGCTGACCGGTAAGTCCGTGCTACCTCACTCCATTCCATCCGTATTGGATAAACACCAAGGATGGCAGCCAGAGCTGATAATGTTGGGCGTGGACAGGTACGGCTTCTTCTCCCCTGCGTCCGGGGATCGGATGGTTCTCTTCCCCTCGGCACCTCTCACACGAGCACTGTCCTACACCCCGGCTTCTCCGCTTTCGAGCGCCCCGGCTTCTCCAACTTCAGTAGCCACCCTTCCTTCGCACGACCCGACGCTGGAGGAACGCAGAATCGAAGATCGTCGCGTGCACAAGTGGGGGCGGATGCTTGTCCCACGGCAGCCAGGCGGCGACATCAGCAACTGGATTGTCACTTCAAGGAAAGAGAGCAAGTTTGTGAGCAGGATATATAAAGGCGTGCCAGATCGATGGAGGAGTGCTGCGTGGTGGATTTTGATGGAGCGTCGGACAAGTGTGTTGTTTCAGGCGGAAACCGCCGTCCCGGGCCCGAAAGCAGCGACGTTGGACTCGGGGTCCCTTGGAAGGCAGTATCAGGTGAGTACAGGATTCGTTGGGTATAGGGGAATGGAGGTATTGATGGGGTGGATTTCCGCAACAGGAAAGTATCGACGTACCCTCTTCGTACGATATCCAGATCGACCTTGATGTTCCTCGGACGATCAACGGACATGTAATGTTCAAGACGCGGTATGGGATGGGGTAAGTCCCTTGGCTTGTGATGGTGTCCCTCAAATCGATCCGTTTGACAGGCAACGAGCGATGTTTCACGTCCTCCACTCTTTCTCGCTTTATTGCTCCGCATGCGGATATTGTCAGGGTATGGGCCCGTTAGCGGCGACGCTCTTGTGTTACTTCGAACCTGAAGTATGTTCATCTTCCTCCCTCCCTCTCCTGTCTCCTGCCCTCCTGCTCCAGACAATTGGGTCAAGTTGCTGAACTGGTGTCGTAGAAAGTCTACGCATGTCTTGTGCGCCTTCACGACTCATTTGCGATGCACGACATCTTCAGGCCTGGTTTTCCCGGTTTATTAGAGGCGCTCTACGTTCAGGAACGGATATTGGAGAGGATGATGCCTTCTGTATATGACGTATTTGTAGGTCCTTTAGCCCTCCCCCGTCCCTTAAACATTCCACGGGCCAGCGTTAGAAAAACACGACGACTGATGTGCCTGCAGAAAAAGCACTCAATCGCCTCGAGCTCGTACGCAACCAAGTGGTACATCACACTTTTTGCGAATAGCATACCGTTCCAAACTCAGCTTCGCTTGTGGGACGCTTTCTTCCTCGAGGGGCGAGACTTCATTATTATAATTGCGATCGGGATAATATGGGTTTATAAGGGTCAGTCTTCGTACTGTCACTCCCCCCAATTCAATATCCGTCCCCTTAATCCCGCCTGGGTCGCCCTTCTCTCAGCAGAACATTGACTCTCCATCACTGGATAGATAATTTACTCTCGCCCCAAGCGTCCTTCGAGTCGATGCTGTCCCTCCTTTCGTCGTTCTTCGTCGTGGAGAACGAAGACGCGCTCATGGATTGGATACGCAAAGCGATGAGAAACCGCCAATTGCGTAGGGATATAGACCGGTGGAGAGAGGAGTGGAAGGAGAAAGTTGAGAATGGGGAGGATAAAGATGCGTTGTTATAAGCGCACCTCCGCCATTCTGAGTCTAGGACGGACCATCAACACACCAACAATTTCACACTGATGCTTTTAATTATCCTCTATTGCCGAACAGGGACCATCCATCTCAAATTATTGCATATTTCGTGCGGCACGACTATTCGTCTCAAGTCCGTTCCTTCAACAGTCTAGTAATCGTTATCATTCCTCATTTCTCGTCTGTCTCGCATCTTGCATACCTCCCACAGTCATTTCGCGGCCGCACTATCACGCTCCTTTCATGCACGTATTTACTGCTAATCTCCTCCTTGCTACTTAATTAGTTACCCTGTTTCGCGTTGTCCATATTCTTAAACTCCTGATTTAGACTGTTCCGAGTCCTTAGTTGAATGCATGGAAGTAATTGCAACGCGGAGTGAACCAATTATCTCATTTAAACTATTGTCTGTAAATAACAGTTGTACAGGGCTTTACTGAAATTCCTATCCTTCCAAACCAATCACATTTACAAACTGTCCATTTGCATTCTCGCCGATGTATGGTTCTGTCTTATATCGATACAATGACTGGGTTCGTAGAATACACCAATCTCTGGGGACTTTACTACTCAGTGGCTTCGATAATACTCACCACTAAGTAATTCATTTGATTAGATTAGCGTCTTTCAACCATAAAAGTTTAGAATACATTCATCTCCTGTACCGCGTGCATAGTAATAAATGATTGGAATCGCCAGTGTTTTGGCTTCCAAACAGTGACCGAACCGCATTTAGTACTGACCCCACCACTTCCCTGGCCTGTCAAAGGCTACCCAGGACCGACTCAGCGATCTGGGAGCACCAATTATCTGATGCGGTATCCCTGAACTTGGGTGGGTTCCCGCAGTGGATCTTGTTCGTAAGCCATATGTAGCGTTGGATAAACTCTCACTGCTAGAATACACTTACGGTGCTTTGCACGATCCTAGGAAGAAGCCGCTTCCAGACCCAGAATAGGAGTCTGCTGGGGAGTATGACGATACAAAAGCGACCTTGATGCTACAGAACCCATATCCATTTAGAACTCATATCCAATGATTCGCTTTTCCCTTTCCAAGCGCATATTTAATAACATGGTATTGCGCTCTATATGACCTCTGCAGTTTGGACCTGCCATTCAGCAGGCGGACACTCGCCTTCCGCTGACTTCTTCTGTTGGTGCTTGAGACGGTAGAAACCCTATAGTAACGACAACAAGGAAGGAGATTAGACTGAGCAGGTGAGCAGGTGAGAAGATAGTACAAACCGGGCGAGTACCAAATGTGAGGAACGCGAGAAGTGGGACTACCTGAGCATTAGATATCGAATGTAAATGAGAAAAGTATGGCGAGTACATACGAGCTGCTTGGTACACAATCCGGGATTTATTCATCCGATCCACCATGGTGACTAATACCATCCTAGAGTGATGGGTCAGAACGTTCGTCTGGAAGTTTTGGAGGAGAAAACACACGCTACGCAAGTCACAGTCACGAACATGAACAGCGAAAGGCGGATGAGGAGATCGGGCAAGCCAAAACCTTGGACGGTCACTTGCTTCAGTACAAGGCGGTTCTTGGCGAGCAACGACGCAATACGGTCTATGCAGGTGCCGATTGAGTAATAGGTTGGGTTGTGAACGTCAAGCGGGCTGGGTGAGGACATACATTCTAGGAACACAGAAATGCCCAAGAAGATACCCACTATGGCGGCATTGATATACGTTCTGAATATCAATAAGCATATTGAATCGCCTCTCAATACCTGGGACGTACACAGGGCGAAGCCAGACCGAGCAATAGTAATTATCACCTCGGTAGACAAGTTCTGGTCGGCTCATTGCCACCTTCAAGCAGTCAGATACAGCCAATGATTTAGTAGGGACTACATACCACACACACGATAAGTGCGGGCACCAGAGAGGCGAAATAAGGTCCTGTAATGAGCTATTTCCCAATAAACTAGATACAAGGGGTCGATCTTTTGAACAGGGACTTACAGCCATCATCGCCAGCTCCGATTTTTCGGGCTTGGATTTAAAGACGACCTCGAGGGTGGAGCACAGCTTGGCGGCTATCAGTGATCGCAGCATTACAACACTTGGGGTGGACGAACATGATAATCCAAGGCGCATAAGAACGATGATTCACTGAGGTACAAGTGAGGAACAGGTGAAATGGGGATTGCCTGCACCTACATTACGGGTGCAACGTGCACAAGTATGGCTTGCGTGACACAGGGAACAAACGACGGCTCTGGTCCAGTGGAATTTCCAGAATAAAACCTGAACCGTTCAGCTTATAAGCGTCAGACTCAATGAACATGAAAGCGACTTACAAGATGGAAAATCCGACCGAATGAAGAACCCAGGTAAAGCAGAAATGAAGAAAGAGCAAACTCCTCGACAAGGGGTTTCGCGATATAAGGATACATGATAACATGATAGGGAAGCAAACGTGGCCGCCTAGGATAAGCATGGCGAAGATCGCGTGGTCGAGATCTTGGTTCAATGGCGAGCGATCTTCATAAACCGCAGGAGTCGTTAGTTCGCTAGATACGCATAGGGGTGTCGGTGCACATACGGGTTAATGGCGCCATTGGGCGGTCCAACCGTGGGCAAGGGAATGAATTTGGGAGGATCAAAGGGCCGCAGTGGCGTGAATGAACCGGAGAATGCCCAGCAGAATAAAAAGAAAAAGAGGTAATAGTCGAAAGGAGGAAATCGAGGACGACCAGCTCGAGGGAAGGTGGACAAGAGTCGACGGGCTTCGGGAATGCCCTTCTCGGAGAGGCAGTTGACATTCTCTATGCAAGGGAATAGGCCGAGTTGTTTACACAGTTGTTTACACCGCAGCCCCCAGTTGATCCAATTGCTTTGGTTCCCTGGCTGTATAGGTGAATGCAAAAAGCCAAGGCTGTGATCTATCGGCGCTGGGTCAGTGAATGCCGCGCATTGGGTTTGTTGGCGTTGTTGTAGCTCACTAGGTCCTCCCGGGGGTTTTCCTCGTTCGAAGCCCAAACGCATATGTCATAAAGCGCCAGGCCGAGCGTCAAATGCTGGCTGGCACGGGGTTCGTCTCCATAGTCACCTCCAAATCATTAGGTGCTTTGCATACATCTTCCAAATCGCAGCGAAGGGCGCGCGCCACGCCATGCCACAAGTTATGGCAGGAGCCAAAATGCGGAGACAATTGCCAACTACAAGATAGAGTTGCCGAGCGTTGCTAGTTCTGGTTGGCCGATGCCTAACTTGGACTTGCTCCGTATTTATATATCCCGACGCCTTCTCATGTTTAACTAGCCCGATTGTGCAAGGGCTCGAAGAAGCCGGCTTATGAGATCAACGCGGGGGTCAGCGTAGTGAGTCACGTTGCATAATTCCATTCTGATGGAATTCTTTTCTTAGTAGCCTACCCATATCCTTCACGACCGTCGTGGTGTTCGGAGGTAAGTATAAGCTGACTTGCTCTGCTTCTCATGCTTCCTCTGAATTTGAAACCGACCACCTCGACGCGTCGACCCCCTCCGCTACATTATTTCACCCCATAAATACTCTCATCGTTCGAGTAACGTTCAGAGTTCAGACTGCCGCGCGTATCCGCAAGTGTAGAGCCGACACTTCAAGCTCTTAGTATCCACGGGTCGGAAATGGTGGCACTAGAGGTCCTTCCGCTCCTTTATGTTCGTTACAAGGAATGGACCCATCAGTGAGGGTAACGGCCCATCACGATATCAATCTTCAAATTGATTTTGCCCAAACAGGGATCGGGTGAGTAGACACCACACCAAAAGATGAATCGTAGATTCTCTCCGTGGCTTTCAACTTTGATGCCGAGTCTCGCAGACGGCTCCTGTCTTACGCCCGCTCAAGCGCTACGATTACCCACTAGATATGGCCAAACCACATACATGCGGTAAGCACGACGTCTAGGTAAATAAATATTGAGCGTGGCTGCATATACGATGATTCTGCCTCACAAATTTCGAGATCTCTCGCGCCGAAATTTGCGATCAAGCCTCAGGTCACACTATTTGGTGGGTATTCGAAGACGAAATACATGTGGTGCACTCAACATGCGATGTTATCTCATAGCGTGGAAATATCCGCAGTAACTTTTGGTCTATTGCTTCCACGGATATCTCGGAGTGGCGGTCCAGCTACCGACGGCTTGCTGTCCAGATCGGACCATCTGCTCAGCTGATAGTCCGACTGTTTGCTGTCCAGCTTGGACCATCTGCTGAGCTGATGAATCCCCAGTCAAATTCCTAGACTGGGGTTTGACTCCCTGCAAGGCTATACACGCCTTCCTTGGGCCAACACATCGCATGTTTTGCGTTATGACTATCCCTCTAGTCCGCCAACGTGCCGTCTCTACAAGCCTACAGAGAATACGCGAGACTTGGGTGGAATTCGCCACCGCCGATATCACTCGTGCTTTGGGAGCGCAGAGACAGACTACAGGTCACAGGTGTACCCTGTATGACATGTTGGAGGTTGTAGCAGCTTGACCCAAGCGACTCGAATTAGCAGCAAATGCGTGGACGGGGCGACCCGGAAACTGCCGGAAATTGGGCGCATTACGAGTTGTACTCGAGTCAGGAAATTTACCTAATGCGACGACATAACCCAGCAGCCTTCTTTTAAAAGCGCGTCGCGACCGGTTGGTCGTGTAGGAAGAGAAAAGAGTGGCCAGACCTAGAATCGAACTATACTGTCAAATGGAGTCGGATGCAGTGACTCGCCTTCCTTCCATATCGACGTAACCGTTTTCTTGGCAGGTTGCCCATCTGTCGTAGTGTTCAGATACAGCGTAAGCCGACGTTCCCCCGAGCTCCGGACCAACCACAACGCGCCCATACACATTAATAGCTTCACTGTTCGTGTAGAAACGCTCAGGACCAGGACTGCGACGCGTTTATTCGGGTGTAGAGCCTCGCTTACTTTTCTTGGGTCGGAAATGGTGGCACCGGCGGCCCTTCAACGCTCCAAGGACAAAACCTTTCAGTCGGTAGGAGAAACAACAACGTCCCAACCTATAATTGAGCTTTCACCAGCGAGTTGGTTTACCCGTTTTCTTTGAACTTCAGGGATCGGTGAGTATTCTATGTCGAAAGGTGAAGCAATGCTCACGTTCGCGACTAGAACATCTGGTCAACTTCGATGCCCAGTCTCCCAGACGGCTGCTGTCCCACACCCGCTCACGGTCCACTGCTGACCACGAAATGACCAGACCGCGCGCACACGGTAAGCGCATCATCCACATTACTCTGTACTGAGCACCCAAGTGGCAGCGAATAGGGCGACTTGCCTCACTGATTTTTGAGATTTCTCGCGTCCATCGTCAGTCGGATATGTTGGGATAAAATATGTGTAGTGCTCTCATCATGCGACAACCCCGATAACGTGGAGATATTGGCCGTGCTTTTTGGTCGGTTTCGTCCAGCGGAGATAGGATGGACCAGGCGGGACGGCGAGCGGGCGAGTTTCCTAAGAGGCTGATTCGGAACTTCGCGGCTAGGTGAGCTTCAAGTATGGTCGCCAAATTAACTCCAACCAGGAGCTCTCGGACTAGGTTAGACGAGCTGCCGTGGATTTCAGATCACTCTTGAGATTCGATTTTCCCCCCCAATACCTACATGCTTGGTCCTCTTTGCGTTTTCCAGGTGCTTAACCGCCCTCTCTCCCGGTCGCTGGTCACCCAGGTGTATATTTGTATTCTTGTACGAATAACCAACTTGATCTTCTGTACGCTTACTCGATCAGCACTGGTAATTGGATTATCACTCTTTGTATTAATATTGACGTTGGAAGACGGCTCTCAGCCGCATGTCTGTTACGCTTTATATGTCGTGGAAGTTGGGTAGCGGGGAAGGTTTCTTGTTGTACATGCGCGTGTTATACATTGAGTTCTACTGTACCGTCGACCAGATACATAATTCCATTGGCTGCCTGGGCACCTGATTGTCAGTTGATCAAATCCCCAAACGAGAGGAAGGGTACACACTTCTCGTCTTCCAATGATGGTAGCCTTGCCAGGCTCGAGGACTACACCCTTCCACCCTTCCTTGCCCTCTGGATGAGAAAGACCAATGGTCTGCTTATCGAGGAGCGTGGCATGTGATCCAGTAAGGCTGCTGGCGTCACTGAGGTCCTCCTGAGAGCAGAATTCTATCAGTCTCAACTATCCCACTTGCAGACAGATGGTCAGACACACCGGCACGATATGTGCCCCAACCCATCTCTCAACGTTGAGCAGAGATTCCCGATCCGCTTCCTTCATGGTGATTTCAAGCGGGATCTCGACTTTCTGTGGGAGGCCTTCATGTCTGTATTCGACCACCGTTAGCCTCACGCCACCCACCGCAACGCGCTGGAGAACACGCGGTCGGACGTACGGTTTGCGAGGGAGAGCCATAACAGCCCGATTCATAGGTACAAACACGGTATACTTCTTCCCATCCTCGTTCTCCACCTCGCCGGAGAGAATTCCGCTAAGTTTTGCGCTCTCGCGCGCGTAGGAGAAGAAGATGGACGCCTGCGGCTCTAGAGTCATAACGTCGGACAACCTAGGAGCACGGACAAAGTCGTTATAGTCGATTTGTAGCGAATCCGGTTTGTTCTGGTGCATTTCATCCATTATTGACTCGAAGAGCTGGTCGCGGTCGAGGTTGGGGAAGACAAGCTGAGCGGCTGCGAACACTGCCGTGGTCGAGAGTAAGGCTAATACTGGGAGAAGCATCCTTGAATGGCGAGCCTGGATGAGGCGAAGAAGGAGGCCAAGAACCGTCGGAGTTTGCCGGTTCACCCTGGTCCGTTGCCTTGAAAATACTCTAACGGTTTTCGTCCATTTTTTGGGCACGCAAAAGATACTGGTGCTCTGACCCTTTGGAGAAAAGAAACGATATACAACGAGCCATGCATCCCACGGACAACTCCCTTCTCCGCTTGCTTATGTTTGATCATCTTATCTTTACCTCTTACCACCTCATTCCACTTCGTTGCCTAATTCGCATAATTGTATCCGTCGTCTCTTTTACAGTATTTCCCCACTCAATGAGAATGACCAGTCAATGAGAAACTCAGGATTGGTAGTAAATTAAGCTAAACTAAGCTATCTTATATATATTAGCTGAATACAATGATGA
>WNFL01353989.1_pt1 | contig 10079 bp, 7 predicted proteins | sample 5400361 | NCBI WGS metagenome assembly WNFL01 (sample SAMN13153351, study PRJNA577476) | soil metagenome | isolation source: 40 cm soil on Douglas fir-dominated hillslope | place: USA:California | collected 2013-09-17
GGAGAACAAATCCAAGTTCGCATGCCTGCTGCCGTCCGACTCCATCGTCGATTGGGTCCTGAACCTCGTGCCCACCATGGGCGCGGACTGGTGCCCGCCGGGCATCCTCTCGCTGGGCATCGGCGGCTCGCCCGAGAAGGCGATGCTGATCGCCAAGTGGGGAATGATGGAGCCCATCAACATCCACGAGCTGCGCGCGCGCGGCCCGAAGACCCACGGCGAGGAGCTGCGCCTGGAGCTCTTCGAGAAGGTGAACGCGCTGGGCATCGGCGCGCAGGGCCTGGGCGGCTTGTCCACCGTGCTCGACGTGAAGGTGTCGGAGTATCCGACCCACGCCGCGTCCAAGCCGGTGGCGCTCCTGCCCAACTGCGCGGCCACGCGCCATGCGCATTTCGTGCTCGACGGCAGCGGGCCCGCGCACCTCGAGCCGCCCGCGCTCGACGACTGGCCCCGGCTCACGCTCGACCTCGCGTCGAGCCGGCGCGTGAACCTGGACACCCTCACCAAGGCCGAGATCGCGACGTGGAAGGCGGGCGAGCGGCTGCTCCTTTCCGGCAAGCTCCTCACCGGCCGCGACGCAGCGCACAAGCGCATGGTGGACATGATGGCGAAGGGCGGGAAGCTGCCCGTGGACCTCACCAACCGCTTCATCTACTACACCGGGCCCGTCGATCCGGTGCGCGACGAAGTGGTCGGTCCCGCGGGGCCCACCACCAGCTCGCGCATGGACAAGTTCGTCGAGCCGGTGCTCGCCCAGACCGGGCTCATCGGCATGGTGGGCAAGAGCGAGCGCGGTCCCGTGGCGATCGAGTCGATCCGCAAGCATGGCGCGGTCTATTGCATCGCGGTGGGGGGCGCGGCCTACCTGGTGTCGAAGGCGATCCGCGGCTCGCGCGTCGTTGCCTTCGAGGACCTCGGCATGGAAGCGATCCGGGAATTCGACGTGAAGGACATGCCGGTGACGGTCGCAGTCGATTCCAGCGGCGGCGCCGTGCACAAGACCGGGCCCGCGCAATGGCGCGCAAGGATCGGCAAGATCCCGGTCGCGGTCGCATAGGCAGCCCCCGCACCCGATGACGAGGCCCACGCTCCACGCGAGCGGGTCGTCGGACGCGCTTTGGCTCGCGCGCGAGACGCTCGCGAAACGCCCGCTCCTCGTGCTCTCGGCCTCGGCGCAGGATGCCGAGCGCCTGCGCGAGGAGATCGCGTGGTTCGACCCGAAGCTCGCGGTGCACCGGCTGCCGGACTGGGAGATCCTCCCGTACGACCAGTTCTCGCCGCACCCCGACCTCGTCTCCGAGCGCCTCGCCACGCTCTGGCAATTCGCGAGCGGCGTCTTCGACGTGGGCATCGTGCCGGTCACCACGGCGCTGCAGCGCCTGCCGCCACGCGCATACCTCGCGGGGCGCACGTTCCAGCTCGCGGCGAAGGCACGCCTCGACCTGGAGGCGCTGCGCGCGCAGCTGGTGCTCGCGGGCTATGCGCATGTGCAGCAGGTGATGAGCCCGGGGGAATTCTGCGTGCGCGGCGGGCTCGTCGACCTCTTCCCGACGGGAAGCGCCGTCCCGTATCGCCTCGACCTCGTCGGCGACGAGATCGAGACCATCCGCACCTTCGACGTGGATACGCAGCGCTCGATCTACCCGGTGTCGGAAGTGCGCATGCTGCCGGCGCGCGAGTTTCCCCTCGACGAAGACGGCCGGGCCACCTTCCGCAAGTCCTTCCGCGAGCGCTTCGAAGGCGATCCCACGCGAAGCCGCGTCTACAAGGACGTGTCCAACGGCATCGCCCCCGCCGGCGTGGAGTGCTACCTGCCGCTCTTCTTCGACGCCACGGCGACGCTCTTCGACTATCTGCCGGGCGACATCACCTGCATCGTGCACGGCGACGTTGCGGCGGCCGCGCAGGCGTTCTGGAAGGACCTGAAGTCGCGCTACGACCTCCTGCACGGCGATCGCGACCGGCCCCTCCTCGAGCCGCGCGAGCTCTACATGCCGGTGGAGGATCTGTTCGTCGCGTTGAAGGACCTCCCGCGTATCGACGTGGCCGTCACCCCGGCGCAGGCCGGGGCCCAATCATTGGATCCCGGCCTGCGCCGGGATGACATGCCATGCGTCGAAGTCGATCGCCGATCCATCGAGCCGCTGAAGCCCCTCAAGAAATTCATCGAAGCGTTCGCCGGTCGCGTGCTCGTCGTCGCGGAGAGCGCCGGGCGGCGCGAGACGATCTCGTCGTTCTTCGCGGAGCACGGCTTTCATCCGGCGCTGGTGGACGACTGGTCGCGTTTCCTCGGCTCGACCCATCGAGCCGCGCTCACCTATGGCCCGGTCGCAGCGGGCTTTGTCACTGCCGAGCGCGACATCGCGGTGGTCACCGAGGCCGAGCTTTATCCGGGGCAGGTGCGCCAATCCCGCAGACGGGACGCCCGCGCGCGCTCCAGCGCCGAAGGTATGGTCCGCGACCTGGCCGAGGTCAAGGCCGGCGATGCGGTGGTGCATAGCCAGCACGGCATCGGGCGCTACCTGGGGCTCGTCACGCTCGACCTGGGCGAAGGCGACATGGAGTTCCTGCATCTCGAGTACGAGGGCGGCGACAAGCTCTACGTGCCGGTATCGCAGCTGCACGTCATCAGCCGCTATACCGGCGCCGCGCCCGAGGATGCGCCGTTGCATCGGCTGGGCAGCGGCCAATGGGAGAAGGCGAAGCGCAAGGCGGCGCGCCAGGTGCGCGACACCGCCGCGGAGCTTCTCGACCTGTACGCCAAGCGCCTCGCGCGCCACGGCCACGCGTTCCCGCTCGCCGCGCAGGACTACGAGAGCTTCGCCGCGACATTCCCTTTCGAAGAGACGCCCGACCAGGCGGGGGCGATCCACGCGGTGATCGAGGACATGACGTCGGGGCGCCCGATGGACCGCCTGGTGTGCGGTGACGTGGGCTTCGGCAAGACCGAGGTCGCGATGCGCGCGGCGTTCCTCGCGGTGGCGGGCGGCGCGCAGGTCGCGATCCTCGTGCCCACCACGCTCCTCGCCGAGCAGCACTTCCAGAACTTCAGCGACCGCTTCTCGGGCTTCCCGGTCAACATCGCCGAGCTGTCGCGCTTCAGGAGCCCCAGGGAAGTCGCGAAGTCCCTCGAGGGCCTCGCCGCGGGCAGGATCGACATCGTGATCGGCACGCACAAGCTGATCCAGAAGGACGTGAAGTTCAAGAACCTGGGGCTCGTCATCATCGACGAGGAGCATCGCTTCGGCGTGCGCCAGAAGGAGGAGCTGAAGAAGCTGCGCGCGGAAGTCGACGTGCTCACCCTCACCGCCACGCCGATTCCGCGCACGCTCGCCATGTCCCTCGAGGGGCTGCGCGATTTCTCGGTGATCGCCACCGCGCCGCAGCGGCGGCTTTCCATCAAGACCTTCGTGAATCGCCTCTCCAAGGGCATCGTGCGCGAGGCGGTGCTGAGGGAGTTGAAGCGCGGCGGCCAGGCCTACTATCTCTACAACGAGGTCGAGACCATCGAGAACCGCCGCGAGGAGCTGGAGGCGCTCCTCCCGGAGGCGCGCATCGCGGTCGCGCACGGGCAGATGCCGGAGCGCGAGCTGGAGCGCGTGATGCGCGACTTCTACCATCAGCGCTCCAACGTGCTCCTCTGCTCGACCATCATCGAGACCGGCATCGACGTGCCGAGCGCCAATACGATCCTCATCCATCGCGCCGACAAGTTCGGCCTCGCGCAGCTGCACCAGCTGCGCGGGCGTGTCGGGCGCTCGCACCACCAGGCCTATGCGTATCTCCTCACTCCGCCGGAAGAAGCGCTTTCCACGGCCGCCAGGAAACGGCTGGAAGCCATCCAGATGATGGAGGACCTCGGCGCGGGCTTCTACCTCGCGATGCACGACCTCGAGATCCGCGGCGCGGGCGAAGTGCTCGGCGAGTCCCAGTCCGGTGGCATCCACGACGTGGGCTTCGCGCTTTATACCGAGATGCTGGAGCACGCCGTGCGCTCGCTCAAGAAAGGCAAGGAGCCTGATCTGTCGAGCCCTTTCAGCGTCGCGACCGAGGTGAACCTGCATGCGCCGGCACTCCTCCCCGAGACTTATTGCGGCGACGTGCACGAGCGCCTCGTGCTCTACAAGCGCCTCGCCAACTGCCAGTCCGACGAAGAGCTCGAGCGCCTCACCGAGGAGCTCGTCGACCGCTTCGGGCCGCTCCCCGACGCCGCGCGCGTGCTCCTCGAATGCCACAAGCTGCGCATCCAGGGCGCGCCCCTCGGGGTGCAGAAGATCGACGCCGCCCCGAGCGGCATCGTGGTGCAATTCATTCCCCAGCCGCCGGTGGACCCCAGGCGCGTGCTCCAGCTCGTCCAGTCGAGCCGCATCTACCGCCTGCCGGGTCCCGACCGCGTGAGGATCGACATGAAGCACGAAGACCTGAAGCAGCGGTCCAACGAGGTCCGCCAGTTCCTCAAGAAGCTCGCTTGGACGCCTACCCCGATATCCGCAGATAAACGCAGATGAACGCAGATAAAACCTTGAGGATCTCGCCGCCGGACGCACTCGATGGGGTTATCTGCGTTCATCTGCGTTTATCTGCGGATTCATTTGCTTGAGGGAAGCGAAGCGATGAATCTTGTCGTCCAAGGCAACGAAGTCGAAACCCAGGATCTCAAGGAACTGCACCGCCTCGCGCGCGGCGCGGCGATCGAGCGCATTTCCGACGAGGCGTTCCGCATCACCAAGGCCGATCCCGCGGCCAAGCGCGAAGTCGCGGCCCATTGCGCGAAGGCGCGGCTCGACTGGGGATTCGTCGAGGAGGGGCGCACGCTCGCCGGCTTCGGGCTCATCGCGATGGACATGGACTCCACGCTGATCTCCATCGAGTGCATCGACGAGATCGCCGACTTCGCCGGGCGCAAGCCCGAGGTGGCCGCGGTGACGGCGGCGGCGATGCGCGGCGAGATCGACTGGCCCGAGAGCCTGCGCCGGCGCGTGAGGGCCCTCGCCGGCCTCGACGAAGGCACGCTCGAGCGCGTCTACGCCGAGCGGCTGCGCTTCAACAAGGGCGCGGAGGAGCTGCTCGCCGCGGCGCGCCGCAACAACGTGCGCACGCTACTCGTCTCGGGCGGCTTCACCTACTTCACCGACCGCGTGCGCGAAAAGCTCGGCTTCGACTTCGCGTACTCCAACTCGCTCGTGGTCGAGCACGGCAAGCTCGCGGGATCGGTGACCGGAGACTTGGTCGACGCGCAAGGCAAGGCCGCGCACGTCGCGCGGCTGAAGAAGGAGCTCGGCATTGCGCGCGAGCGCGTGATGGCGATCGGCGACGGGGCCAACGATCTTCCGATGATGGCCGAAGCGGGCACCAGCGTCGCGTACCACGCCAAGCCCGTCGTGAGGGAGAAGGCGGACTACGCGCTCGACTACGCCGGCCTCGATGCAGTGCTCAACTTGTTTCCCGACTCGTCGGGCTTGTCGGCGTCGCGTTCCGGGAGCGGAAAGTAGACATACGGGGGCTGCGGCACGGCCGATGCGGCGTGCTCCTGCGAGGTCTCGAGGTCCTGGGGCTTGTCCCACCAGGTGGCGCGGTTCTTCTTCTGCTGCTCCACGACCTGGGGATTCTTCGCGAGGAACTCGCGGATGAAACGGGTGGCTTCGGATACGTACATGGCCTTCCCACAAGCGATTGATTCGGCGTCATTATAGTCGCCTCAGATGCGAATCTCCTATCCGCGTTCGTTCCTCTCCCTGCTGCTGATCGGTTTCTCGATCGTCGCCGCGCCGCTGCTCTTCGCCCTTTTTTCCAATGCGCTCGCCTTCGAGCGCCTCGCGGGGCTCTCCGAGCAAGCGGTCCATTCGGCGGTGAAAGTGACGCAGGCGAGCCGCTCGCTCCTCGGCGTCATCACGTCGCTCGAGCGTTCGGCGCGCCAGTACGCGGTGGCCGGCGAGGCGACCTTCCTCGACGCCTATCGCGCCAACCGCGCGAGCTTCCTCAAGATCACGAGCCAGCTCGATGCCATGACCCTTTCCGACAACCAGCGCTCCGAGGTCGCGGCCATCGAGCGCCAGGAGGAAAGCCTGAACCAGCTCATCGCGCGCACCGGTCCCACGCCGGAGCTCTCGCGCCGGCTGCCACGCGAGTTCGCCACGCTCGCCGAGCACGGGCTTGCGCTGGTGCAGATGGGCGACCGGGTGATCGAGGAGGGCATCGAGGAGCTGCGCATGGAGGCGGAGAAGTCGCGCAACAACGTCTTCTGGCTGATGATCGCGCTCCTGCCGACGGCGGTGATCCTCATCGCGTCGTTCACCTTCCTCATCTCGCGCCCCATCACGCAGGTGACCGAGAGCATCCGCGGGCTGGGCGAGGGCCAGTTCGCGCGCCCGATCCGCATCGAGGGCCCCGGCGACATGGTGCGCCTCGGCGCGCAGCTGGACTGGCTGCGCGAGCGCCTGGTGACGCTGGAAGCACAGAAGACGCGCTTCCTGCAGCACATCTCGCACGAGCTGAAGACCCCGCTCACGGCGCTGCGCGAGGGCTCCGACCTCCTCTCCTCGGGCGTGGTCGGCAACTTGAACGCCGAGCAGCGCGAGATCGCGCGCATCCTGCAGGAGAATTCCATCGAGCTGAGGAAGCTGATCGAAGGCCTCCTCAACTACAGCGCCGTGCACGCGCAGGCTTCCTACCTCGACGCGAAGATCGTGCAGCTGCGCGACGTGGTGCGGCGCGTGGTGAACGACAGGAAGCTCGCCATCGTCGCGAAGGAGATCCGCATCGAGCTCAACTGCGAGCACGTGACCGCCTACTGCGACGAGGAAAAGATCCGCATCGTTCTCGACAACCTGTTGTCCAACGCCGTGAAATATTCGCCGGAGCGCGGGCTCGTGTCGATCAAGCTCTACAAGGAAAGCGGCGACGCGGTGTTCGAGGTGCTCGATGAGGGGCCGGGCATCTCGCCCACCGACCGCGAGAAGATCTTCGAGGCGTTCTACCGCGGCACCGACATGCCGGTGGCGGCGATCAAGGGCAGCGGCCTGGGGCTGTCGATCGTGAAGGAATACGTCCAGCTCCACAAGGGCCGCATCGAGGTGCTCGACGGCCCCGGCGCGCACTTCCGCATCCGCATCCCGCGCAAGAAGGCCGAGAGCGCCGAGGAGGCCGCGTGAGGCCGGCGCTCGTCGGCGCGCTCGTCCTCCTCGGCGCGTGCGCGGCGCTCGAACCCCCGGCGCCGACGATCGCGTCGACGCCGAAGCCCGAGCCGCCCGCCGCCCGGACGCGCTCCAGCGCCGAAGAGCTGGTCGCGTACCTCGCGCGCATCCACGGCATGAACGAGGCGGCGCTCGCGGCCGAGGCCGCGCGCCAGCACCGCGGCCCGGGCCCCCTCGCGCCCCTGAAGGCCGCGCTCGCGTTGGCGCTCAGCGCGCAGTCCGACGAAAGCGAGATCCTGGCGCTGGTCGACCCGGTCATGAAGAAGGACAATGGGGATCGCGAGGCGCGGGCCATGGCAGGCTTCTTGCAAGCTCTCGCGGGTGAACGCCGCCGGCTCAAGGAAGGCGCCGCGGCCGCGGCGGGCCGGCTGCGCGACGAGCGCCGCCAGCGCGAGGCCGAGAAGCAGCGCGCCGACGCCCTGCAGCAAAAGCTGGAAGCCCTCACCGACCTCGAGAAAAGCCTTTCCACACGATCGACCCCGGACCGCTGATGCCCAAACAAGGAAAAGCCTCACTGTTGCTGGTTGACGACGACCCGGATCTTCTCCGGCTCCTCACCATCCGGCTCAAGGCCAACGGCTACGACGTGACCGCCGTGGAAAGCGGTCAGCGCGCGCTCGCCTCGATCTCGGCGGCGCGCCCCGACCTGGTCCTCACCGACCTGCGCATGGACGGCATGGACGGCATGGCGCTCTTCCAGGAGATCCAGGCGTCGTACCCGGGACTGCCGGTGATCATCCTCACCGCGCACGGCACGATCCCCGACGCGGTCGCGGCCACCAAGCGCGGCGTGTTCGGCTACCTGACCAAGCCCTACGACGCCGAAGAGCTCCTCTACCACGTGCAGCGCGCGCTCACGCTGCACGGCGGCAGCGCCTCGCAGCAGGCGGGCATCGGCCAGCTGTGGCGCGAGGACATCGTCACGCGTTCCTCGTTGATGGAGGACCTCCTCGCGAAAGCCCAGCGCGTCGCCGCGGGCGACGCGAGCATCCTCATCCAGGGCGAAAGCGGCAGCGGCAAGGAGCTCCTCGCGCGCGCGATCCACCGCGCGAGCCCGCGCGCCAACCAGCCCTTCGTCGCGATCAACTGCGGCGCGATTCCCGAGACGCTGCTGGAAAGCGAGCTCTTCGGCCACATGAAGGGATCGTTCACCGGCGCCATCGCCGACCAGCGCGGCCTGTTCGTCGCGGCGGACAAGGGCACGCTCTTCCTCGACGAGATCGGCGACATGCCGTTGCCGCTCCAGTCCCCTTCGACGTGCGCATCATCTCGGCGACGCATCGCGACCTCGCCAAGGAAAAGGAGCTCGGCACCTTTCGCGAGGACCTCTATTACCGCCTGAACGTGGTGACGCTCAAGCTCCCCGCCCTCGACGAGCGCCCCGAGGACATCCCGCTCCTCGCCGCCTATTTCCTTTCGGTTCTGTCGCCGCGCTACGGGCGCGAGAAGGCGTCGTTCGCGCCCGAGGCGCTCGAGCTCCTGGTGAAGGGGAAGTGGCCCGGCAACGTGCGCCAGCTCTACAACGTGGTGGAGCAGTCGATCGCGCTGTGCCCGACGGAGATCATCCCGCAGGCGTTCGTCGAGCAGGCGATCCAAGTCGAAATGCACGAGATGACGTCGTTCGAGGACGCGCGCAAGCGCTTCGAGCGCGACTACCTCACGCGCATCCTCAAGCTCACCAAGGGCAGCGTCACGCAGGCCGCCAAGCTCGCGCGCCGCAACCGCACCGAGTTCTACAAGCTCCTGCAGCGCCATGGCATCGAGGCCGCCATCTTCAAGGTCGACGCCAAGTCCGACGCGAAATAAGGCTGTAGCTCGGCCTCCACGGCGTGTAGCTGTCGTTCTACAACGACATCCAAAATTCTCTACGGATCATGGAGTTGCGGCTCACACCTCGACCGCGTGTCGCTTGCTTGCGACGTTCGCACCGCTCGCGATCCGGAAGAGTAGGCCAAGAAATTCGCTAAGTAATTGAAATTAGAAGGCTATGAGAAGGTGGCACCGTCCTTGCTCAGTAGTATGCCGAGTGCCTCGCAAGGGGTGCCGCTCGGTTCGAGCGCTGTCCTCCGGTGGAATCATCCCCTGCCTGAAGACGGTCATCCTCCTGGATTCAAAGAGTGCGCCTTGTGGGGCGGGTCAAACACCCGCCCCGTTTTTTTGGGCGCGAGCCGCGTCAACGATTCAGAAGCGGTAGCGCGCCGTCAAGGAAGCAAGCCACGTCCGCGGCAGCGCGGGCTCGAAGAAGCGCCGGTTCGCCTCGTTCACGATCACCGATCCGGCGTATCTGCGGTTGGTGGCGTTCTCCAGGCGCAGGAGCGGCTCGATCTCGAGCGCGCCGAGGCGCCGCCGCAAGCCCGCGCGCAGGTTCACGAGCGTCGCGGCCGGCGCGCAGTCCTCGTTGGCGTCGTTCACGAAGATGCGCCCGACATGGACCATCTCCACGGCCGCATGCACGCCCGCCGCGGGCGCATAGACCAGCTCGGCGAAGGCGCTGCGCTCGGGCGTGCCCGGCAGCCGGTTGCCGTTGTCGAAGCGCGCACGCAACGCGGTGAGCGAGACCGCGGCGCGCAGCTCCTGCGTCCACTGGCCCGAGTACGCGATCTCGACGCCGCGCCGCGCGGTGTTCCCCGCGTTGCGGAAGGTCGAGCGTCCTCCGACATTCGTATCCACCACGATCTCGTCGCGCGTCTTGACGTCGAAGAGCGCGGCCTCGACGCCGTGGCCGGAATCCGAGCGCCACTTCGCCCCCGCCTCGGCGTGCGTGCTGCGCGAAGCCTTCAGGTCGGTGTTGAGGCCCGACGCGTTGTTGCGATAGGCGAGCTCGGTGAAGGTGGGCGTCTCGAAGCCGCGCCCGACGTTCGCGTAGACGTTCAGCTCGCGCGCGGC